>Ga0126377_10000200_pt1 | contig 34573 bp, 25 predicted proteins | sample PanSoiMetPlot_22_FD_92647 | JGI IMG/M metagenome (GOLD analysis project Ga0126377, IMG submission 92647) | Tropical forest soil microbial communities from Panama - MetaG Plot_22 | ecosystem: Environmental > Terrestrial > Soil > Tropical forest > Bulk soil | place: Panama | collected 2016-02-17 | reverse complement strand
CGCTCGTCGCAGCCCGCCGAGCCGCCGAGCCCGGCGCACCCCGTCGTGAAGGACCCCGCGACCACCTATCCGCCGACGCGTCGCGACGACGTGGTCGACCAGATCCACGGCGTGGCGGTGCCGGACCCGTATCGCTGGCTCGAGGACGCCAGCTCGCCCGAGGTGCAGTCGTGGATGAAGGCGCAGCACCAGTTCGCCCGCGCCTACCTCGACGAGCTGCCGCGCCGCGCGGCCATCGCCGCGCGCATCGCCGAGCTGTCCTACTTCGACGGGCCCGGCGTGCCCGACGCGCGCCGCGGGCGGCTGTTCTGGATCCGCAAGCACAAGGAGCGCGAGAAGGGCGTCCTCTACTGGAAGCAGGGCGAGCGCGGGGCCGAGAAGGTGCTCCTCGATCCCAACGGGTGGAGCACCGACGGGTCGACCAGCCTCGGCAGCTGGAAGCCGAGCCCGGACGGCCGCCACGTGGCCTTCCAGCGCAAGGCCAACAACTCGGACGAGGCGGTCCTGCACGTCGTCGATGTCGCCGGCGGCCGGGAGCTGCCCGACGCGATCGCGGGCGCCAAGTATGCCAACGTCGAGTGGACGCCCGACGGCAAGGGCTTCTACTACACGTGGGTGCCGCCGGTGTCGGAGAAGGTGCCGGTGGCCGACCGGCCGGGCTTCGCCGAGCTGCGCTACCACGTCCTCGGCGGCGACGCCGCGGCCGACGCGGTCGTGTTCCCGGCCACCGGCAACCCGCAGTCGTTCCTGCGCAGCGTGGTGTCGGACGACGGCCGCTGGCTGGTCGCGGAGGTGCAGCACGGCTGGATCTCGACCGATCTCTACCTGCAAGATCGCAGGAGCGCGCACCCGGTCTGGAAGCCGCTGGTCGAGGGAGCGCACGCGGTCTTCGAGGTGAAGGCGGGCGGCGATCGCTTCTACGTGCTCACCAACGACGGCGCGCCCCACTTCCGGGTCCTGGCCATCGACCCGCGGCGGCCCGCGCGCGCGAGCTGGAAGCAGGTCGTGGCCGAGAGCGACGCCACCATCGAGAGCGTGGAGCCCGCCGGCGGCCGCCTGGTGGTGAGCTACCTGCGCTCGGCGACCAGCGAGGTCGCGATCTACGGCAAGAGCGGTCGGCTCGCCCATCGGCTCGAGCTGCCGCCGCTCGGCAAGGTGGAAGGCGTGAGCGGCCGGTTCGACGAGGGGTCGGCCTACCTCGAGTTCTCGTCCTTCAGCGAGCGCGCCATCATCTTCAAGGTCTCGGTCGAGGGCGGCGCGGTCGAGGAGTGGGCGCGCGCCCGGCTGCCGCTCGACCCCTCGCGCATCGAGGCCGAGCAGGTGCGCTATCGCTCGAAGGACGGGACCGAGGTCACCATGTTCGTGGTCCACCGCAAGGGCGCGACCCGGACCGGCGCCAACCCGACCATCCTTTTCGGCTACGGCGGCTTCAACCAGCCGATGCTGCCGACGCCGGTCGCCGGATCATGGGAGTGGCCGTGGGCGGTGTGGATCGAGATGGGCGGCGTCCTCGCCATCCCCAACCTGCGCGGCGGCAACGAGCAGGGCGAGGCGTGGCACCAGGCCGGCATGCTGCTGGCCAAGCAGAACGTGTTCGACGACTACGTGGCCGCCGCCCGCGCCCTCATCGCCGAGAAGTGGACGTCGCCCGAGCACCTGGCGGCCATGGGCCGCTCCAACGGCGGGCTCCTGGTCGCCGCCGCGATGACGCAGGCGCCCGAGCTGTTCCGCGCCGTCGTGTGCGGCGTGCCGCTGGTCGACATGGTGCGCTATCACCTGTTCGGCTCGGGGAAGACGTGGATCCCGGAGTACGGGTCGGCCGACGATCCGGCCCAGTTCAAGGCGCTCCTCGCCTACTCGCCCTATCATCATGTGTCGCACGGAGCCGCCTATCCCGCGCTCCTGGTCCTGTCGACCGACAGCGACGACCGGGTCGACCCGATGCACGCGCGCAAGCTCGTGGCAGCGGTGCAGGACGCCAGCAGCTCGCAGCGGCCCGCCCTCCTGCGCATCGAGCGCCACGCCGGCCACAGCGGCGCCGACATGGTCAGGCAGACGGTCGAGGGCGGGACCGACGCGTTCTCGTTCCTGGCCCGACAGCTCGGCATGTGAGGTTCGAGGCCGCGCGCGCGATCACCAGCTGGCGGCGGCGCGGCGCAGGAGCTCGCGGACCAGCCCGACGCGGGGCAGCTCCAGCGAGGTTGGGCGGAACGCCAGGTGGATGGTGTTGCGCGGCGGCTCGGCCGGTGAGGCGAGCTGGACGAGGTCGCCGCGGGCAAGGGCCTCGGCGGCGAGGTAGCGCGGCAGGACCGTGATGCCGGCGCCGGCGACGGTCGCGCGCAGCAGGACGCGCAGGTCGGGCGCGACCAGCCGCGCCGACTGGCCCACGCGCGCGCCGAAGACCGCCTCCCAGTAGCGGCGCACGATCGGCAGGTGCTCGGCGAAGGCGAGGACCGGCGCGGCGGCCAGCGCGGCCGCTCCCTGCCGCTGCACCAGGCGAGGCGAGATGCGCGCCGCCCAGCGTGGGCCCGCCACCAGGACGAACTCCTCGCGGTAGAGCGGCTCGTACTCGATGCCGCGCGCGCGCCGCTGCAGGGTGGCCAGGACCAGGTCGAGCTGGCGGCCGCGCAGCGCGTCGATGAGCTCGTCGGCCAGCCCGAGGCGCAGGCGCAGCTTGATGCCCTCGTCGAGCGCCGCGGTCAAGGACGGGACGACCGCGGTGGCGATGAGATCGGCCGGGCCGCCCAGGCGCACCACGCCGGTCATGCGGCCGGCCGCCGGCGCGCGCGCCGACTCGAGCGCGGCCTCGACCATCTCGAGGTGCGGGCCGATCGACGCGGCCAGCTCGTGACCGGCCGGGGTCGGCGACACGCCGCGCGGGAGGCGGTCGAACAGCGGCCGGCCGAGGTGGCTCTCGAGCGACTTGATGTGCTGCGAGACGGTCGGCTGGCTGAGGTGGAGGGAGCGCGCCGCCGCCGTCACCGAGCCGGCCCGGTTCACGGCGAGGAAGGTGCGGATCCAGTCGAGCACGGCGAGTCATAGGATATTTTCATGGCAGAGCGAAAGAAAACCAATTTGTCGAACGGCGGCCGGCGCCGCATCGTCCGCATCGACACCCGACATCGACAGCGAGATCGACAACGAGATCGACACCGACACCGACACCGAGACCGACATCGAGAGCAGAGAAAGGACAGGAGGAGTCGACCATGTGGATTGCACCCCGAGCCCTGTGGGCGACGGCGCTGGCGGTCGCGCTGGCCGCGCCGAGCGCCGCATGTGGCGATGACGACGACGACGGCGGCGGCGGCGGCGATGGGGGGGACGGACAGACGACGAGCGACGCCGGGGCCGGCGACGCTGGTGGCGACGGCGGCGGCGCGGACGCCGGGCCGGGCGCGGACGGCGGAGCGGGCGAGACGATCGCGCTCCCGGGCGACGCGGTCTACCCCGAGGGCGTGACCTCGCTGGCCGACGGCACCATCTTCGTCGGCAGCGCCGCCCAGGGCACGATCTTCCGGGTTCCGCCGGGCGCGACCTCGCCCGAGTCGGAGGCGTTCGCCGAGGGTGGAGACAACGGCCTGGTCAACACGCTGGGCCTGTACGCGGACGAGGCGCGCGGCACGCTGTGGGCCTGCTCGTCCGACCTGGCCGGGACCAGCGGCATCGCGCCCGGGCTCAAGGCCTTCGACCTCGCCACCGGCGAGCCGACCGGCAGCTTCGACCTCCCGGGCGGCGGCATCTGCAACGACATCGCGATCGACGCGGCAGGCAACGTCTACGTCACCGACTCGGCCGCCCCGCGCATCCTCACGCTGCCGGCGGGCGGCGCCGCGCTGGAGTCGTGGGTCGAGGACGATCGTTTCGGCGGCGAGGGCTTCAACCTGAACGGCATCGAGGTGGACGGCGACGCGGTCTACACGGTCAAGTTCAACACGGGCGACATGTTCCGCATCCCGATCGGCGAGAAGGGCGCGCCGGGCGTGGTGCTGGCGGTCGCGCTCGAGCGCCCGCTCGAGTCGCCGGACGGGCTGCGCCGCGAGGACGACGGCACCTTCATCGTGGTCGAGGGCGTGGGACGACTCACCCGCGTCGCCCTGAGCGGCGCCGCGCAGCAGCTCACCACCCTGCGGGGCGACCTCAACGGGCCGACCACCGCCACCATCGTCGGCGACGGCGCATGGGTGGTGGAGGGGCAGATCGTGCACTTCTCCGATCCGACGACGGGCCCGCCCGATCTGCCGTTCCAGCTGGTGCGCGTGCCGCTGCCCTGACGCGTGTGCGTGTGCGCGGGTGCGGGACCGCTCCGCCCGCCGACCTCGGGGCCGGCGCCCCGGTTAACGGTCGGCGGGTGGGCGCGTCCTTGTCTCCATGCCACGCAAGCACACCATCCTCGCCGTTCTGCTCCTGTCCGCCGCACCAGCCATGGCGAGCCCCGGCCGTGGCGGGAAGGCGAAGTCGCCGCCGCCCGACGCCTCGGTGCCGCGCCAGCTGCTCGACCTGCGGGCGAGCCTGCTCAACGCCGGCAAGGAGGCCGCGCAGCGCGACGTCGGCCGGTTCCGCCCGCTGTGCGACGCGGACGGATATCCGCTGGTCGGCAACATCGCGAACAAGTCGAACATGTACCAGCCGAGCCAGTTCTGCGCCGACGTGCGCAAGGCCGGGAAGTGAGCGCCCGCGCGTTCGAGCTGGCCATGCTGGGGGGACCGTGGGGTCGCCGCCTGCGGCCCCGCCGCGCCTGGATCGACGAGCTGCCGTGGGACGAGGCGCTGCCACGGGATTCCGTGGACGCGCGCGTGGTGTGGACGCGCACCGCCTTCAGCGAGTACGCGAGCGCGGCGGCCTTCGCCGAGGTTGCGGCCGCGCTCCTCGCTGCCGGCGCGCCGATCGACCTGGTCGCCGCCGCCGGCGACTTCGTGGTCGACGAGATCGTCCACACCGAGGCGGCCGCGCGGACGGCGGCCGCGCTGGGCGGCGCGGTCGCGCTCGAGGTCGACCTCGAGCGGCTGGTGCGCCCCGCCCGCGCGGCCGATCCGCTGCTGCGCGCGGCCGAGCTGGTCGTGCGCGTCTCGTGCGTCGGCGAGGCGATGACCGTGTCCATGCTGAAGCTGTCGCGCCGCGCGGCCGGCTCCGCGCTGATCGACGCCGTCCTCGCTCGAGTCATCGGCGACGAGTCGCACCACGCCCAGCTGGGCTGGTGGTTCCTCGACTGGGCCGAGCCGCGGCTCGACGGGGATGCGCGCGCCCACCTGGGCCGCTCGGCCGGCGCCGCGCTCGGCGCCTTCGCCCCGATTCTCGGCGGCGGCTGCACGGCCAGCGGCCTGGGTGCGCTGGCGTGCGACCGCTACGACCCGGCCTTCGCGGCCGGCGCGCGCCGCGTCGCCGGCGCGCTGGCCGAGCGCGGGATCGACGTGCCGGCCGATGACCTGGCAGCGGTCGGCGCGGTCGCGGCGCCTGGCGCCACGGGCCCGGCCGGCTGATCGACGGTTCGGCTCGGCGCAGCCTGCGCCGGCTCGACCTCCTCCGTCGCCGCTCAGCGGTGCAGGGTCGCGTTCACGATGGCGCGCGCGTCGTCGAGCAGACGCGCCAGGTGCTTTTCCGAGACGAAGCTCTCCGCGTAGATCTTGTAGATGTCCTCGGTGCCCGACGGGCGCGCCGCGAACCAGCCGCTCCGGGTCGCGACCTTGAGCCCGCCGATCGGGGCGCCGTTGCCCGGCGCGGCGGTGAGCTTGGCCTCGATCGCGTCGCCGGCCAGCGAGTCGCCCGACACCGCCTCGGGCGAGAGCTTCTTGAGCAGCGCCTTGTCCGCCGGGCTGGCCGGGACGTCGATCCGCGTGTAGTGCGAGGTGCCGTGCCTGGCCTCGAGCTCGCGGTAGTGCTCGCCCGGGTCCTTTCCGGTCAGCGCCAGGATCTCGGCCGCCAGCAGCGCCAGGATGATGCCGTCCTTGTCCGTCGACCATGGCGCGCGCGCCCGGCGCAGGAACGACGCGCCGGCGCTCTCCTCGCCGCCGAAGCCGAGCGAGCCGTCGCCCAGGCCGGCCACGAACCACTTGAACCCGACCGGCACCTCGAACAGCCGGCGCTCGAGCTCGGCGGTCACCCGATCGATCATGCGCGACGACACCAGCGTCTTGCCGACCGCGGCGCCCGGCCAGTCGCGCGTGGTGAAGAGGTGCCGGATGGCGACCGCGAGGTAGTGGTTGGGCGGCATGAGCCCCGACGAGCGCGTCACGATGCCGTGGCGATCGGCGTCGGGATCGTTTCCGACCGCGACGTCGAACTTCTCGCGCAGGGCGACGAGCGGCGTCATCGCGTAGGGCGACGAGCAGTCCATGCGCAGCTTGCCGTCGTGGTCCACCGCCATGAAGGAGAACGTCGGATCGAGGCGCGGGTTGACCACCGTGACCGCCAGCCCGAGGCGGTCGCCGATCGCGCCCCAGTAGGGCAGGCTGGCCCCGCCCAGCGGGTCGACGCCGATGCGCACGCCGGCCCTGCGGATGACCTCGACGTCGACCACCGCCGTCAGGTCGTCGACGTAGGGCGCGATGAAGTCGCGCTCGCGCGAGCCGGCCTTCGCGTCGGCCGGCGGCACGCGCCGCACCTCGCCGAGCCCGGCGCGGAGGAGCGCATTGGCGCGGTCCTCGATCCAGCGCGTCACCGACTCGTCGGCCGGGCCGCCGTGCGGCGGGTTGTACTTGATGCCGCCGTCCTCCGGCGGGTTGTGGGACGGCGTCACCACGATCCCGTCCGCCTGCCGGCCCGGCCCGTCCGCGCCGCGGTTGGCGGTCAGGATGGCGTGCGAGATGACCGGGGTGGGCGTGACCTCGTCGCGCTCCGCGCGATGGACCTCGACCCCGTTGGCCACCAGCACCTCGAGCGCGGTCGCGTGCGCCAGCGGCGACAGCGCGTGGCTGTCCATGCCCAGGAACAGGCGCCCGCCGATGCCCTCGCGCGCCCGGTAGTCGCAGACCGCCTGGGCGACCGCCAGGATGTGCGCCTCGTTGAAGCTGCGCCGCTCGGCCGAGCCGCGGTGGCCGGAGGTGCCGAAGGCCACCCGCTGCTCGGGCCGCTCGACGTCGGGTCGCGACTCGTAGTACTGGGCGCGCAGGCGGTCGACGTCGATCAGCATCGAGGGATCGGGCGGCTTGCCCGCGAGCGGGTGATTCGGCATGCCCGGAGTATCCGCCCCCGCGCCGGCCCGTGCTACTCGAACGCGAGCGCGGTCAGCTTCTCCCCGTTGTAGAAGATCACGCGCGCGTGACCGGTCGCCTGCTCTGCGAGCGCCTGGATGACGGTCGGCCCGTCGCCCAGCTCGGCGGCGTCGCTGAAGGCGCCGCCGGCGAAGCGCGCCCGAAACGACTTGCCGCCCGCCCGCGCCCAGACGAGGACGCCGTTGCCCAGCTGGTCGATCGTGCACCTCGCGTACTCCATGCCGGCCGGCGAGCCGAGCGCCTGAGGCTCGGAGAACCCGTGGCCCGGTTCGGCGTGGGCGGCGTAGATGGCGCCGCCCGAGATGTACGCGGCCAGACGCTCGCCGTCGTCGTTGGCGCAGACGGCGCTGCCCAGGACGCCCGACGCCAGCAGGTCGGAGGACCAGGTGTCGCTGGCCCCGTCGAAGCGCGCATGCCAGATCTGCGATCCCTCCTGCACCCAGGTCGCGGCCAGGTCCTCGCCGGGTAGATACTGTAGATTCACGGCGTCGACCGTGACCCCGGCCGCGGACAGGTGCTGCGTGGCGGCCAGGCCGCTCCCCTCGACGAAGCCTCTGGCGACCAGGCGCTCGCTCACGCTGTCGTAGGCGACGATCTCGACGCGATCGCCGGAGTGGAGGATTCCCTCGACCGTCGCGCCGGCGATGGCGGTCTCGGGCGCGGTCCACGCGTCCGCCGCCGGGGCCAGCGTCTCGATCATGGTCGCCGGGCCCGGGTCGGCGTTGGACGCCATGACGGCCGTGCCGCCGGCCGTGAGGCCGAGCTGCCCGACCGCGCCCGCCTCGAGGGTCGGCGCGTTCCACGCCCCGTCGGTGCGGCGCACCCAGCCGCGGGTGCCCGGCGCGGCGGCGCTCGACCAGGCGACCACCGCGTCGCCGTCCTCGTCGATCGCCGCGCGCGCGGCGCCGAACGACTGGTCGTCGGCCTCGAGCTGCTGCGGCAGCGAGAAAGTTCGCTGCGCGGCGTCGAACACGACGGCCTTGATGCTGCCGGTCGGCCCGGCCGTGGTGAACGGCAGCACCATGTCGCCGCGCCGGTTGCGCGCGACGTCCAGGAACTGGCCCACCTCCTCGGCGAGATCGATGCGCCCCGACCAGTCGCCGTCCGCGACCCGGAACGCCATCTGAAAGTCATCGGCCAGCGACCCGCCTGCCTGACTGGTCAGCTCGGTCGTGATCGTCACCGTGTAGTCGCCCAGCAGGTAGAACGGCGCGGCCGGCGTGAAGGTGACAGTGTCGCCCTGGATGTCGTAGCCGCCGTGCACCGGGCCGAACGGGCCGCTGACCGCGAACGTCTCCTCCGACACGCTGCTGGCCCGCACCGGATCGGAAAACTCGACGATGATCGGCAGATCGCCGTCGACGCGCATCTCGTCCAGCGCGGGCCGGGTCGAGTTGACCTCCATGACCGGCCCGGCGTCGACGGGGCCGTCGGTGTCGTCGTCGTCGTCGTCGTCACCGCCGACGGCGGTCGAGCCACATCCGCCCAGGAAGCCACCGCCGATCCCGAGCCCGCCACACAGGATGGCAAGCGAGATGAGTTGCCCCACAGTCCCCTCCCCCCTTATCCGAGGTCACTATGAAGTAGTGAGGCCCAGAAACCAAACATCGAGTTCCCGAAAAGTCGATTCAAAACGAGATGATCCAAAATCAGGCAGTCAGAGGCCGCGCGGCGGAGCGGCCGTGACCCCCACCGGGCGACGCGGCCGGCGCCCGCGTCGGCTCGCGGCGGCAATTCTTCAGCGAGAGCGGACGCGCCCCCGGGGCGAGCCGGCGGCCGGCGCGTGTACTCTCGCCCGATGGAGATTTACCGCCGAGCGCGCGGTGCCGACGGTCGCGAGCGAGTGGAGGTGCGGCTGCGCGGCTCCCAGCTGCTCAACCACCCCATGTACAACCGCTCCACCGCGTTCACGCGCGAGGCGCGCCGCGCGCTGGGGCTCGAGGGGATGCTGCCCGACGTGGTCAGCACGATGGAGCAGCAGGCCCGGCGCGCCTACGCCAACATCATCCGCAAGACCGACGCGCTCGAGCGCTACATCGGACTCGCCGCCCTCGAGGATCGCAACGAGCACCTCTTCTACCGCGTGCTGGTCGATCACCTGGACGAGTTCCTGCCCATCGTCTACACGCCGACGGTCGGGCTGGCGTGCCGCGAGTACAGCCGGATCTTCCGCCGCGCGCGCGGGCTGTGGGTCACGCCCGACCACCGCGGCCGCATCGACGAGATCCTGGGCAACGCGCCCTACGACGACGTCCGCCTGATCGTGGTCACCGACAACGAGCGCATCCTCGGCCTCGGCGACCAGGGGGCCGGCGGCATGGGCATCCCGGTGGGCAAGGCGGCGCTCTACGCCGCCGCGGCCGGCATCCACCCGGCGCAGACGCTTCCGGTCAGTCTCGACGTCGGCACCGACAACGAGGCGCTGCTCCAGGACGACCTCTACGTCGGCTACCACCACCCGCGGCTCCGGGGCGCGGCTTACGACGCGCTGGTCGACGAGTTCGTGCGCGCGGTGGCCCGGCGATTTCCGCGCGCGCTGCTCCAGTGGGAGGACTTCAAGCAGTGGAACGCGCTCGACCTGCTCGATCGCTACCGCGCGGTGCTGCCCTCCTTCAACGACGACATCCAGGGCACGGCGGCGATGGCGCTGGCCGGCCTCCTGGTCGCCGCCCGCGCGGCAGGGACCGAGCTGGCCGAGCAGCGCATCATGATCGTGGGGGCGGGCGCGGCCGGCATCGGGATCGCGCGCCTCATCCGGTCGAGCCTGCAGCGAGCCGGGCTCGCGGGACACGATCTCTTCCGCGCCGTGCCGATGGTGGACGTCGACGGCCTCGTGGTGGACTCCGAACTCGAGCACCGCCGCGGCGTGTCGTGGCCGTCGTCGCTGGCCGAGAGCGTCGGGCTCGGGGCCGGCTGCAGCAGGCACCTGGTCGACATCGTGCGCTCGCTGCGCCCGACGGCGCTCATCGGCGTCGCCGGCGTTCCGGGCGTGTTCACCGAGGCGGTGGTGCGCGAGATGGCGACCCACGTCGAGCGGCCGATCATCTTCCCGCTGTCGAATCCGACCGACCGGGCCGAGGCTCACCCGGGCGATCTACTACAGTGGACGCAGGGGCGCGCGCTGGTCGCGACCGGCAGCCCGTTCGGCGCCGTGACCCACGCCGGGCGCACGGTCCGGGTCGGACAGGGCAACAACGTCTTCATCTTCCCCGGCGTCGGCCTCGGCGTGCTGGTGAGCGAGGCGCGCGCGGTGAGCGACGGCCTGTTCCTGGCCGCGGCCGAGGCGCTGGCCGCCCAGGTCACGTCGGCGGAGATCGAGGCGGGCTCGCTGTTCCCGGCCATCCCGCGGCTGCGGCAGGTCACGGCTCGCGTCGCCGAGGCGGTGGTCCGCGAGGCGCGCGACGAGGGCAGCGGGCGCCGATTCGAGGACGGCGAGATTCCCGCCGCGGTCGCGTCGGCGATGTGGGAGCCGGTCTACCCGGAGCTGGTACCGGTCTGACGGCTGGCCGGCCGCGCGCTGCCGGTGCGCGGTGCGTGGCGCGCGTGCATGCGCGCGGTGGGTGGCGCGCGTGCCTGGTCGGGATGCGCGCGTGCGCGCTTGGCCCCTCGCGGGCGCAGGTCGCGGCGCGCGAGTCGTCGGCTCGTTCGCGCGCCTCTCGGCCTTCACCCCGCACGGGCGCGAGCGCGCGAGAACAGGATCGCCGGCGCGGCTTTGCTGATGACGCGCGCGATGCGCGAGGCGCAAGATGGCTCCTCGCCGGTCTCGAGGGGGAATGAATCGCCTGGCGCGGCGTTGCCATGGCGCCAGCGCCTCGTCCGCCCCGCGCGGCCGGATTCAAGGAGGGCCTGGCTCATGTCGCGACTTCGCTTCTCTCTAACAACATCATCCATCCTGCTGACTGGCCTCCTGGCCACCGGTCTCGCCGCGCTCCCCGCGTGCGGCGGCGACGACGATGACACCGCCGATGACGCCGACGACACCGCCGACGATTCGGACGACACCGGCGACATCGACGCCGGCGTGGACGCCGGTGTGGAGATGACCCGGACCGGCATCGTCGCGGTCACCGAGACCGAGGTGACCAATCCGCTGGTCGCTCTCGGCGGACCTCCGTTCCTCAGCGGCGCTGTCGTCTCGATCAGCTACGTCGACGACCAGAGCGTCACGGTGTTGCCGCTTCCGGACTTCATGAACAGCATCGGCGGATGCTCGATCACCGTCTACGACGACGCCGGCGGTGACCTGGAGCCAGAGGTGACCGACGAGGGGGTCTTCACCGTGAGCGGGACGGCCAACGGCGACTTCGCCTGCGGCTTCGACGACACGGTGAGCGACTACGTGTGCCAGTCGCTCGACGCGGACCTGGCCGGCGGCGTGGCCGGCAACGCGATCGACGGCGAGCTGTCCGACAGCGGACAGCTGACGCTCGTGGGCGCCAACTTCGGCCCCGAGATGGAGGGCATGCACATCCAGCTGACCGGGTTCGACGGCAAGGGCGACCCAGGTGACGGCATCTACTCCATCGTGGTCGTGCCGGACCCCGAGACCCTGATCTTCGCCGAGCCGGTCACGAACGCGTCGATCGGCGGCGACGACGCCACGTACACCACGTTCGTGGGAGCCGGCCCCATCCCCAACATGGTGACCAACGAGTTCCTCGACGACGGCACGGAGGATGTCGTCATCACCAAGGCGGACTCCGACCTGGTGCCCGGCTTCACCGTGACGGCGGGGGCTCGCGGCCAGGATTTCGTGCTCACCAAGGACAGCACGCTGCCGGACGCCTTCCCCGACATCGCCGAGGACGTCGTCTACGCCTGCGACGGGGATGCCTGCGGCAGCGATCCCGACCAGGAGGTCACCCAGATCGACGCCCTCGTGATCAACGGGACCACCACCGACATTCTGCCCGATCCGCTGGACGACGACGGCTTCACCATGCTGCCCGCCGTCGGCAGCCACGCGACCTTCACCTGCTCGGCGATCGGAGCGGACGAGATCACCATCCCGGCGGACGGCGTGCAGGCGATCCTCGACACCGGCCCGTTGCGCGTCCAGGTCACGGTGGGCCGCTTCGTCGCCGAGCTCCCGTCGTCGGAGACGTCGGACACGACGGTCGTGATCGGCCACAGCCTGACCGGCTTCACGACGTTCGAGAAGTAGCTGGACGGTCGCCGCGCGGGCCGGCCCGAGGTCAGGGCGCCGCGCGGCGGCGGGTCGCGCGGGCGCGGCCTGGACGCTGACCCGCGTGATGGGCGGCCAGCCACTTCTCGGCCGCCTCGATGCCGGCCGCGTTCTCGACGGCGCGGGCCTCATCGAGCGGCGGCAGCGCGCGCGCCGGCTCGCCCTTGCGGTTGTAGGCGTTGCCGAGGACCGTGACAGCCGCTGGCCAGACCACCCATCGGCGGCGGCGATGATAGCAGCTCGCCGGTGAATCACTCGGTGGTGGACGGCACGTCCATGGGCAGCGCCTCCAGAGCGGCGCGCCCCACCTGCTCGTCCTGCGGCGAGGCCGCGCCCGACACGCCCACCGCGCCCACGCACTCGGCGCCGACGAGGATCGGGAGCCCGCCCTGGACGCGCAGCTGCCCGGGGAACGAGATCAGCGCCGGGCGCTCGCGCACCATGTCCTCCATGACCTTGGTGGGCAGGCGGACCGCCGCCGCGGTCCACGCCTTGCGCGTGGCGATCTCGGCGCTCTGCGGGAACGCGCCGTCCATCCGGTGCAGCGCGAGGAGCGCGCCGCCGTCGTCGACCACGGCGATGCTGACCGTCCACTGATTCTTCACCGCTTCCACGAGAGCGGCGTCGATGAGCTGCCGCGCGTCGGCGGCGGTGAGGCAGGGCTTCATGCGCATGGCGAAGCGTTACCACGCCGGCCGGTCATCCACGAGCACGCGCCTCAGGCCGCGACGAAGTGGTAGGCGGCGATGCGCTTGCCCATGTACGTGCCGGTGTAGGCGGCGCTTCCGCGGTCGCCGCCGGCCGCGCCGGCCACCACCATGAGCGGCAGGAGGTGCTCTTCGCGCGGATGGACCTGGCGCGCGGCCGGCGCGCTCGACCACCCGGCCAGCCGCTGGTCGCGCGCGCGCGGCTCGAGCGCCGCGGTCTCGTCCAGCCAGGCGTGGAACTCCGCCGACGGTGCGGCCGCCGCCGGATCGCCGAACCCGCGCATGTTGTGGAACGACATCCCGCTGCCGATGAGGAAGACGCCCTCGTCGCGGAGCGGCGCCAGCGCGCGGCCGAGCGCGATGTGCCGGTCGGGATCGAGCCCCGCCTGCAGCGAGAGCTGCACCGCCGGGATGTCGGCGTCGGGGTAGGCCACCATGAGCGGGACGAAGGTGCCGTGATCGAAGCCGCGCGCCGGATCGGCGGCGGTGGCGAACCCGGCCGACCCGAGGAGCTCGCACACGCGCGCCGCCAGCTGCGGATCGCCCGGCGCCGGCCAGGTGAGGGCATACGTCTCCGGCGGAAAGCCGCGGTAGTCGTAGAGCATGGGCGGGCGCTCGGCGGTCATGACCGTCGGCGCGGTCGCCTCCCAGTGCGCCGACACCACCAGCAGCGCGCGCGGCCTGGTCGGCGGCAGATCCGGCAGCGAGCGGAGATACGCGAGCAGGCCGTCCTTCTCGCCTGGCGGCAGGCCGAGGTCCACGAACGGCCACGGCCCGCCGCCGTGCGGCAGGTACACGACCGGCATGCGCTGATTCGTCGATCTCGGCGTCGTCGTCGGCGTCGTCGTCATCGGTTCGATCTCCTGGTGGCGCCGGAACTGTGCCACGGACGCGGGCGCGCGGCCGCGCGCCGGCCCGCCCGGCGGCGCCCCGCGCCCCGCCGACCGCAGACCTGCTACGCTCCGGCGGCGTGCGCGTGCTCGTGACCGGCAGCTCTGGCCAGCTCGGGCGCGAGATCGCCCGGCAGCTGGCCGGCCATCAGCAGCACGACGTGCTGGGGCTCGACCTGGAGCCGGGGCCGCGCACCACGCACCTGGGCAGCATCACCGACGGGGCCCTGGTGCGGCGCCTGGCCGGCGAGGTCGACGCGATCGTGCACACCGCATCGCTTCATGCGCCGCACGTCGCCGGCGCGAGCGAGGAGGCGTTCGCCGCGGTCAACGTCGAGGGGACCCGCCTCCTCCTCGAGGCCGCGGCCGCGCGCGGTCACCGCCGCTTCGTCTACACCAGCACCACCTCGGTCTACGGCAGCGCCATGCAGGCACCGTACATGCTGGCGCCCGATCGCGCGGTGTGGGTGACCGAGGAGCTCGAGCCGGCGCCGCGCGACATCTACGACCGGACCAAGCTGGCCGCGGAGGCGCTGTGCCGTCGAGCCGCGCAGGGTGGGCTGTCCGCGATCGCGCTCCGCACCTCGCGGATGTTTCCCGAGGAGGGAGAGCTGGTGGCGGCCTACCGCCTCCACCGCGGCGTCGATCCGCGCGACGCCGCCGCCGCGCACGTCGCCGCGCTGGAGGCGCGCACGCCCTTCGCGGTCCTCAACGTCGCCTGCACCTCGCCGTTCGGCCCGGACGAGCTGGTCGAGCTCTGGCGCGACCCGGCCGCGGTCATCGCGCGGCACTGTCCGGGGGCCGCTGCCGCGTTCGCGGCGCACGGGTGGCGGCTCCCCACCTCGATCGACCGCGTCTACGCCACCGGCGAGGCCGAGCGCCTGCTCGGCTGGCGCGCGCGCCACGGGCTGGACGCGCTCCTGAACCTGCCCGGTCGCTGGCTCTACCACCTCATCGAGGCCGACGGCGATGCCGCGCGCCGCCGCGCGCCGCTCCACGCCCCCGACTCGCTCGCGCTCGAGGGCTTCATCCACTGCTCGTTCCAGCCCGACGTCGCGGAGTCGGCGCGCCTCCACTTCCCGCCGGGTGCGCGGCTCCTGGCCCTGCGCATCGACCCGCGGCGGCTCGGCATCGCCGCCGTGGAGGCGCCCACGCCGCGCGGCCCCATGCCGCACCTCTTCGGCCCGCTCCGCCGCGAGGCGGTGGTCGAGGTGCTCGAGCTGGACGCCGTCGGCGCGGCGCCCGACTCGCTCACCTGATCGCGCGCCGCCGATCGCGCACCGCCGGTCGCGCTCGGCGCTCAGCGCGAGGCCGACGGCACCGACGCGGCCGGGGCCGGCGGCAGCTTGTCGCGCAGCTTCTCCAGCAGCGGGTCGTGCAGGGCATGCTCGCGGCTGAAGCCGGCGGCGATCGCGCGCGTCAGGTACCGCACGGCGTTCTTCTCGTCCCGGCGCGCCGCGTACTCGCGCGCGATGTAGAACGCCACCTCGGCCCGCTGCGGCCCCGACGCGGCCACCTTCTGGAAGGCGGCGATGGCCGCCACGTGATCGCCCTTCTCGCCGAGGGTGTAGCCCAGGTGGAGCCAGGCCACGTCGTCGTGCGGGCGCTGCGCCACCAGCCGGCGCAGCCCGGCCACGGCCTCGTCCCAGCGCTTCTCGTCGGCCGCCATGTTCGCCTGCTGCAGCGCGCGCCCGCGCGCGTCGGCGCTCGGGTTCCAGTACTCGTACTTGACGGCGAGGTACGGCTCCGGCGTCCAGTGGTACTCCATGTAGCGGGCCGTCTGATCGGCCACCCGGCGCCCGAGCATGCGCGCCACCAGGTGGAGCGACCCGTCGATGCCGGCCGACACGCCGGCGGTGGTGATGTACTTGCCGTTGTCGATGAAGCGGCGCCCGTCCTTGACCCGGGTCTTCGGCGCCACCTTCTGTAGACTCTGGATCGCGCCGTAGAAGGTGGTGATCTCCTTGCCGTCGAGCAGGCCCTCCTGGGCGAGCGGGAAGGCGCCGGTGCACACGGTCAGGGTGGTCACGCCTGCGCCGGCGACCGCGCCGCGCAGCCACTTCATGGTCGCCTCGTCCTCGCTCACCGACGAGCTCTGGCCGCCCGGGATGACGATGACGTCCGGCCTGGGCGCGTCGGCCACCGAGTACTGCGGCACCACCTTGATGAAGCCCTGGGCCAGGATCGGGTCGTGCGTGCGCGCCACGGTGTAGACGTTGAGCGCGGAGTGGATGCCGTCGCCGGCGAACGACCCGGCCGCCTGCAGCACCTCGGCCGGGCCGGCGAAGTCGAGGATCTCGGTCCCCTCGTAGATCAGGATGGCGACGTTGGCCGGCTTCGCGGCGCCCGCGCGGGCGCCGGCGCCGCCGCCCGAGGCAGGGGAAGCGGCGGCCGACGAGGCGACGGCAGCAGTGGCGACGGCACACAGGGTCAGCGCGATCGACGCGGTCTTTCTCATGGAGGCCTCCTGTCGCGCCCATCCTGCCGGCGCCGGCGGCCCGGCTCAGTCGCTTTGCGGCGAGTCGTCCCCGCGGCGCGGCGAGCTGGTCAATCGGCGCTCGAACTCGCCGCGTCGGCTGCGGCTCAGGCGCAGGCGCGTCCCGTCGACCAGGACGACGATCGAGTCGCCGCGGAACAGCGGATGCAGCTCGCGCACGCGCTCGATGTTGACGATGACCGAGCGGTGGATGCGCACGAACTGCTCGGGGTCGAGCCGCCGCTCGAGATCGGCCAGCCGCTCGCGCACCAGGTGCGTCGCCCCGCCGGCGTGGAGCTCCACGTAGTCGTCGGCCGCCTCGATCCAGTCGACCGCGGCGGCCGCCACGAAGACCGAGCGGTCGCGCTCGCGCACCGCGAAGCGCCGGACGAACCGCCCCGCGCTGCGCTCGCGCTCCTCGAGCAGTTCGAGCAGCCGCTCCTCGAGCGCGCGCGCGCCCTGCGAGCGCAGGTGCTCCTTGGCCCGCCGCAGGGTGTCGCGGAAGCGGCGGTCGTCGAACGGCTTGAGCAGGTAGTCGAGCGCGTGCACCTCGAAGGCGCGCAGCGCGTACTGGTCGTAGGCGGTGACGAACACGATGACCGGCACCGCGCCGGGCCCGATCGCCTCGACCAGGTCGAAGCCGCCCACCGCCGGCATCTGCACGTCGACGAACATGATGTCGGGCCGCGCGCTGGCCACCAGCGCCTCGGCCTCCGGGCCGGAGCAGGCGCCGACCACCGCGATCTCCGGATCGCCGGCCAGGCTGAGCTGGATGGTCTCGCGCGCCAGCGGCTCGTCGTCGACGATGAGGACGCGGATCACCGGCGCGGCTCCTCCTCGAACGGCAGGGTCAGGCTGGCCACCACGCCGCCGTCGCGATTGGCCAGCGTGAAGCGGTGGCGTGTGCCGTAGAGCTGCTCGAGCCGCGCCCGCGTGTTCTGAAGGCCGATGCCGTCGGACGACCGCCCGCCGGCCCGCCGCGCGTCCACCAGGATGCCGCTGTTGCACAGCTCGATGCGCAGCTCGTCGCCGTCGCGCCAGGCGCGCACCTCGATGCGCCCGCGCGCCGACGCCGGCTCGATGCCGTGGCGGATCGCGTTCTCGGCCAGCGGCTGCAGCATCATGGCCGGCACGCAGGCCCGGCCGAGCTCGTCGGGCACGTGGATCTCGACCGCCAGGCGATCGGGGAAGCGGATGCGCTGGATGTCGAGGTAGCGGCGCAGCACCTCCACCTCGCGGTCGAGCGGGACCAGGTGCTGGCCCGCGTTGTCGAGCGAGTAGCGCAGGAGGTCGCTCAGCCCGGCGATCATGTCGACCGCCTCCGAGCTGCGTCCCTTGCGCACCAGCCCGCCGATGGCGTGCAGCGTGTTGAACAGGAAGTGGGGCTGCATCTGCAGCTCGAGCGCGTGCAGGCTGGCGTGAGCCAGCGACTTCTCGAGCTGGAGGGCCGCGATCTCGCGCTGGCGCAGCCGCCTCTGGGCGTCGACCGCGTAGGTCGTGCCCACGACGGCGAGGTAGATCATCACCTCGAAGAAGAGCTTGTCGAGCCCCCCGACCAGCCCGGTCCAGAACTGGCTCACGCCCATGTCGTCGAACGGCCGCAGCCACACCGCCAGCGCCGTCCACCAGGCGACGTGGAGCAGGCCGAGGATGGCGGCCGCGGCCGCGTGAATCAGGCTGGCGGTCCACGAGAACGGGACCAGCGGCGCGCGCCGCCCCAGCCACGCCACCACCGGCGTCGCCGCGGCCCACCCCCACCAGACCAGGAGCACGAACGCGAAGATCAGGACCGCCGAGTGGCCGTGGGTGCGCACCTCCCAGTAGCCGGCGGAGGCGAAGACCAGTCCGAAGACGGTCCAGGCCGCCATCGCGATGCGCAACGTCGCCCCCCCGCTCCCCTCGGCGCCGGCCGGCCGGCTCTGTTCCCGCTCCATCCATGGGAGTATTCAGCGCCGGCGTGGGCGGCGACGCGGATTTTCGGCGAGCTGTGCCGGCGGAGCGGCGAGCCGGCTGTCTCATGAGCTGGACCAGTGACGACCCACTGCGACGGCGCGCCCGCGCCGGGTCTGGCTCCCGCGGCGCCGGCACTGGACGGGCGGCCTCGGTGGCGCATGCTTTGCTTCGGCTTTGCTTCGGGGAGCTGTAAGAGGCGCGGTCGGTCCTTGCGGCGGTTCGAATCCGGGGGATCCGAGGGCTAGAATTGCGGCTCCCACGCACTGAGGAGGAGGACGGTCATGTCGATTCGGATTGGAGACGAGGCTCCGAACTTCACGGCGGAGACCACGGAAGGCAAGATCAATTTCCACGAGTGGATCGGTGACGGGTGGGCTGTCCTGTTCTCGCACCCCAAGGACTTCACCCCGGTCTGCACGACCGAGCTGGGCTACATGGCCAAGCTCAAGCCGGAGTTCACCAGGCGCAACACCAAGATCATGGGTCTCAGCATCGATCCGGTCACCGACCACGCGCGCTGGGCCAAGGACATCGAGGAGACCCAGGGCACGGCGCCCAACTACCCGATCGTCGGCGACTCGGACCTGACGGTGGCCAAGCTCTACGACATGATCCATCCCAACGCGACCGGCGACAAGCCGCGCACGGCGGCCGACAACGCGACCGTGCGCTCGGTCTTCGTGATCGGGCCGGACAAGAAGATCAAGCTGACCTTGACCTACCCGATGAGCACCGGCCGCAACTTCGACGAGGTGCTGCGCGTGCTCGACTCCATCCAGCTGACCGCGCGCCACAGCGTGGCGACCCCGGTCAACTGGCGCCCGGGCGAGGACGTGGTCATCCCGCCCGCGATGTCCGACGAGGACGCCAAGAAGAAGTTCCCCAACGGCTGGAAGACCATCAAGCCGTACCTCCGCACCGGGCCGCAGCCGAAGTAGTCGCGGCGGGCCGGCCGGCGCGGCCGGCCATCGCGGCCGGCCTGCGTGGCCGGGCCTGCGGGACGCCTCGCCCCGCGCGGCCCGGCCCGGCCGTGGCTGCCGGACTACTCGACGCCCGGCGTCGGCGCGCCGAAGTCCCAGCCCGACACCGTCGTGCGCTGGAGGGAGTTCGAGTCGCTGTCGTCATCCACCTGCGTCACATTGAGGAGCTTGGCCCGCAGCTCCGGGTCGTCGGCCTGGGCGCCGTAGACGATCGCGTCCACCTTGGTGCCGGTCGACCCGCTGGTCGTGCTGGTGATGGTCGGGCCGGTGCCGGGATCGAAGCTCGCCGCGAAGTCGCCGGGCCCTGTGCACGCGTCGCAGCGGACCAGGAGCAGACCGTCCTGGCCGTTCTGGATGCCGTTGATGGGAAATCCCTCCTGATCCACGGTGATGATGCTGCCCGTGTTGCCCACTACCCAGACGTCATCGGCGGCCAGCGTGCCGGGGCCCAGCTGGACCACCCGGTAGGACACGTCGCCGTTGCCGTTCATGAGGAACAGGTACCAGCCCTCGTTCGCGAAGTTGATGGCCGCGCCGGTGTTGTTCCAGAGCTCGACGAACTCCGCGGTCTCGTCCGTCGTCACCTGGTCGGTGTCGACCTCCCAGATGAAGAGCTGCTGCTCGAAGTCGCCGAAGCCGGTGAAGGACTGGCTGGCGGCGGTCTCGTCGATCGGCGAGCTCCGGGTGTCGGTCACGCCGGAGACCGTCACGGTGTACGCCGTCTGCGGCGACTGGGCCTCGGTGGTCACGGTGATCTCCCGGCCATCGACGGCCACGTCGGTCACGGCCAGGTCGGGATCGAAGTCGAAGCTGCCCGCGTCGACCGTGAGCGGATCGATGAAGCGATCGAAGGTCACGACCACGGTCGTGGCGTCCGGGGCCGTCGCCGACACGACGCGCGGCGCGTTGCAGCTGGTGATGGCCACCTCGCCGGCGGCCCAGATGGAGGGCTGCGCCGTGTCCTGGAACCGCCACAGCGGGGTGGGCCCGATGCGGACGACGCAGCCGCTGGCCAGGTCGAGCGAGTCGCGCAGGGCCGGGTCGAGGCGGAAGCGGGGATGGATCTCGCCGGCCGCGGGCAGGCCCTCGGTGGCGATGTCGGCCGCCTCGGCGCCGCTGCCGGCGAAGCCGAAGTCGGCGATGATCGTCGCGTCCATCGCGACCAGCTCCGAGTCGTAGCCGCCCACCGGCGCCAGGAGGTCGCTCGCGGCGCCGATGTCCTGGACCAGCGCGGCCACGTCTGCGCCGCTCGCGCCGACGGCGAGGTCGGCGATCGCGGTGGCGCGCGGCTGGCCGTCCTGCGTCGTCTTGCCGGTGATCGTGAAGCTCACCGTGTCGCCGACCGCGGGCACCGGGTCCAGGGTCGTCGCGTCGATCGCCACGAACAGGGCGGGCCCGGCCTGCTCGGCCTGGATGAAGAAGCCGGCCACGTCGTTGCCCAGCACCGGCTTGACGTAGGTGACCAGCGCGCCCGCGATCGGAAGCGACAGCCCGTCGCCGTCTGCGGCGTCGCGCGCGTCCTGGATGAGCTGCGAGGGCGTCTTGTCGCCCTGGCATCCGCTGGTGTCGAACGTGCAGTCGTCCGCGCACGCGAGCGCGCCGCCGCCGCTGTCGACGTCGGAGCAGGTCATGCCGCCCAGCTCGGTGCCGTCGCAGTCCTCGTTCGCGTCGATGACGCCGTTGCCGCAGTCGTCCGCCGCGATGCAGGCGCTGGTGTCGAACGTGCAGTCCTCGGCGCAGGCCAGCTCGCCGCCGGTGAAGTCGCCGGCGCTGGTGCAGTCACCGTCGCCGAGCGCGGTGCCGTCGCACTCCTCGTCTCCGTTCACGCGGTTGTCGCCGCACCTCGCGGCGCTGCCGCCTCCATCATCATTGCCACCTCCATCGTCACCTCCACAGGCGCCGGCGGCGGCGCCGGCACAGACGAGAACAAGCAACCACACTCGAATGTGTTTCGGGTTCATGCGGGGCGCGACTATTACACTGGCGAGTGGCGCGCTGTCCACTGCTTCGAAACAGGCGCGCGTCGACGAGTCGACCGACCGCGCGGCGCCCGGGACGGACAAGGTAAATGGGGACGCACAGGACTCGCTCCGACGGAGACGTGCGCCGCGAGCGGAAGCGTATGCTGCGCCAATGCGCGTCCCGCTGGCGGCCCTCTTCCTCGTCTCCTGCACCACCGCGCCGGTCGCGACCGGCGATCGCGATCCGGCCGCGCCGTCCGCCGCGCCGTCGGGATCGCTGCGCTTCGCCATCCGCATGGGGCCCGGCGTCGTCGACCGGCCACAGGCCGGGCGGCTGCTCCTCCTCATCGCGACCGGCGACAAGCCGGAGCCGCGCAACCAGGTGACGGACAAGGACGACAGCGCGCAGGTGTTCGGCGTCGACGTCGACGGCTGGTCGCCGGGCCAGACCCGCACCGTCGGTGGCGGCGACGAGGTCGCCGGCTATCCGGTCCGCCGCGTCGCCGACCTGCCGCCCGGCGAGTACGTGGTGCAGGCGGTCCTCCACCGCTACGAGACCTTCCGCCGCGCCGACGGCCACGTGGTGAGCCTCCCGCCCGACCGCGGCGAGGGACAGCAGTGGAACGAGGCACCCGGCAACCTCATGTCGGCGCCGCGCCGCGTGCGCGTCGACCCCGCGGCCGGCGGGACGATCGATGTGGCGCTCGACCGCGCGATACCGCCGCTCTCGGCCGAGCCGGAGCTGCGCCGCGTGCGCCACGTGCAGATGAGGAGCGAGCGCCTGTCGAAGTTCTGGGGCCGCGACATGTTCCTCGGCGCGACCGTGCTCCTGCCCGAGGGCTGGGACGCCCATCCGCGCGCCCATTACCCGCTCGTCATCGCGCACGGCCACTTCAGCCGCTCGCTGTCCGGCTATCGCGAGGCGCCGGTCGATCCTCACCTGCCGGCGGTCGACATGGAGGGCCTGCGCCGCCACTGCCCCAACGGACACGGCGACGAGTGCGCCAGGTACGGCTACGACCGGGTGGTGCAGGAGGCCGGCCATCGCTTCGCCGAGCGCTGGGCGAGCAAGGACTTTCCGCGCGTCATCCTGGTCGACATCCAGCACGCCAACCCCTACTACGACGACTCCTACGCGGTGAACTCGGCCAACCTGGGCCCCTACGGCGACGCCATCACCTACGAGCTGGTCCCCTATCTGGAGAAGGAGTTCCGCGGGCTCGGCGCGTGGGCGCGCGGCATGTACGGCGGCTCGACGGGCGGCTGGGAGGTGCTCGCCGCGCAGATCTTCTATCCCGACGAGTACAACGGCGTCATCGCCAGCTGCCCCGACCCGATCGACTTCCGCGCCTACACGACGATCGACATCTACGGCGACGAGAACGCCTACTACTCGAGCGGGCGGTTCCGGCGCACGCCGCGCTCCAGCCAGCGCAGCGACGACGGCATCGTGCTCACCACCACCGAGCAGGACAACCTCAGGGAGCTGGCGCTCGGCACCCGCTCGCGCTCGGGCCAGCAGTGGGACATCTGGGAGGCGGTCTACTCGCCGGTGGGGGCGGACGGCTACCCGCGCCGCATCTACGACAAGACGACGGGCGCCATCGATCGGGACGTGGCCGCCTACTGGCGCGACCACTACGACCTCGGCAACATCCTGACGCGCGACTGGGCGCGGCTGGGGCCCAAGCTGCGCGGCAAGCTGCGCATCAACGTCGGCAACGACGATACGTATTACCTCGACCGCGCGGTGCGCCTGGTCGAGGATCGGCTGCGCCAGGTCGACAGGCCGCGCTCCGACGCCGTGTTCGAGTACGGCGCGCGCGACGGCCACTGCTGGAGCGGCGACCACGAGCACATGAACTTCGAGTCGCGCCTCACCTACCACGAGCGCTTCATCCCGGTCCTGGTGAAGCACTTCCTGCGCACGGCGCCGAAGGGGGCGGACACGCGCAGCTGGAGGTACTGACCGTCCATGGAGCTCCCGTTCCTCGCCACGTTCACGGCGGTCTACGAGACCGGCAGCGTGACCCGCGCCGCCGGCGTCCTCCACCGCACCCAGCCGACCGTCAGCTATCAGCTGCGGCGGCTCGAGGAGGCGATGGGGCAGCCCTTGTTCCAGCGGCGGGCCTCGCGGGTGGTGGCGACGCCGCTGGCCGATCAGCTCTACCGGCTGGCCCGCGGCTTCGCCCGCGACGTGGAGGTGCTGCGCGAGGGCGGCGCGCCCGCGTCGCAGACCTCGCTCGAGCTGTCGGCGGTGTCCGCGTTCGGGCGCTACATCCTGTTCCCCATCCTGCTTCGCCCGCCGTTCGCCGGGCGGCGCATCGCGCTCCGCTTCCCCGCCATCGAGGAGGTCCTGCGCCGCGTGCTGGACGGGCAGGTCGACGCCGGCTTCGTCTACCGCGCTCCGGTCGACGCGCGCCTCACCACCGAGCCGGTCTACGACGAGACGCTCGACCTGGTCGCCGGGGCAGCCTGGGCGCGCCGCCTGCCCACGCGCGAGGCGTTCGAGGACGTCCCGCTCATCACCTACGACGACGGCGACTACGTGGTCGGGCGCTGGTTCGGCCACCACTTCGGCCGCCGCGTGCCGCGCTGGTCGAGCGTGAGCCACTTCGAGGAGGTCGAGGAGGTGGTGGGCGCGGTCGCGGCCGGTCGCGGCGTCGCCATCCTGCCCGGCTTCTGCGTCCGCGCCGCTCGCGGCCGTGTCCAGCTCGTGCGCTGGGGCCGGCCGCCGCTGGTCAACACCGTGTTCGCCATCCGCCGGGCCGCGGTTCCCGAGCACCCGGGGGTGGCGGAGATCCTGGCCGCGCTGCGCGGGCTCGAGCCGCCGCCGGAGCGCGCCGCGGCCCCGCGGATCAGGCCGCCGGCTCGCGCTCGCGACCGGCGGCCCGGGCGCGGCCAGGGGCGCGGGCCCGGGCGCCGGTCCGGGCGCGGAGCAGCACGTTGAACCAGGTGCGGTAGAGCGCCCGGGAGGAGCGCCCATCGGATCGATGGCGCGATCGAATGTGTGCTGGCTCGTCATGTTTGCAGGCCACACGGCCCTCCGGCCGGCGTGCTGTCAGCAGTTGACGGGGCCACCGGCGGGGCGGAGGCTCACAGCCAGGGTCCCGGACGGCGGAGGACAGACATGGCGCTCACACGCGAGACAATGACCGACGAGCAGCGCAAGTCGGTGGCGCTCGAGTACCTCAAGGCGTTCGACAACGGCGGGGTGACGTCGACCGGCGGGAGCATCCTCGAGCTCTTCGCCGACGACGCGCAGGTGTACTTCCCCAAGTGGGGGCTGGCGACCGGCAAGGAGATGATCGGCAGGCTGTTCGGCGACGTCGGCGGCACCCTCAAGTCGATCGTCCACCACTATTCTCACTTCAACTGGATCTTCTCGGGCGCCGACCTGGTCGTGTGCGAGGGGGCCAGCCACGGCGAGCACCGCGACGGGCCGTGGCGGGCCGGCGTGCCGGAGTGGGGCGCGGGACGGTGGTGTGACGTGTTCGAGATCCGCGACTGGAAGATCCAGCGCTGCTTCATCTACCTCGACCCGGACTACGCCGGGCGCGACATCGTGCGCTATCCGTGGCTCGATCAGAAGGCGAGATAGAGCTCGCCGGCTACACTGGCCCGCATGTTCGAAGCTGCTGTCGAAGTCGGGATCGCCGCTTTTCTGGCCCAGCGCGAGGCGCCGGATGAAGACGTCCAGGCGGCCCTCGAGAAGACCGGCGTGGAGCCGTGGCTGGCCCAGCGCCTGGTCGCCTACCTGCCGATCGCCTTCGGGCGCCGGCTCCTGCCGGGCGCCACGCTGAGCGAGCTCATCGACGACGGCGGCACCACGCGCCGCCTCGACCAGGACCCGGTGTACGTGGCCGCCCAGGAGCGCGTCGAGCGCGCCGTCCGCGACGAGGTCAGCGCGATCTCGGTGCGCAGCTCGGAGGTCGCCGCCGCGAACTCGGCGCTGCGCGCCGGATCGAAGATCGAAGACCTGGCGTTCTCGCCGGTCACGCTGGTCCGGCCGCTGGCGCCGGCGGGAGATGGGCACGGCGGGGTTCCCTCGCCGCGCGACGCGTTCGTCGAGCTGCTTGCCGGCCACGGCTATCCGGTCGAGGCGCCTCTCTCGGTCGACGCCCGCGTGTTCCCGCGCTTCCAGGAGCGCTCGGTCGGCGTGCAGGTCGACTTCGCGATCGCCCACCCCTCTCTGGCGGTGCCGATCCTGCTCGAGAGCTTCGCCGGCTGGGGCGACACGTGGCGGGGCGCGATCGGACAGTCGGTCGAGAAGTTCGAGTACTCCAGCCTCCATCCGCTCATCGCCGGCCTGCTCGACCGCGCCGCCTGCGCCGACCAGGTGGAGTGGGAGCGGCTCGAGCACCCCGGCGGCCCGTTCGGCGTGGTCTTCAGCGGGCAGCTGGTGCTCTACGCGCGCGAGCCGGTGCCCAACCTCGGCCCGCTGGTCGACTCGATCAAGAAGGCGCTCCGCGAGGTGCGGCTCTCGCGCGCGGTCCACGCGCTGCGCGTCTACGTGTGCTGGAAGAAGGGCGAGATGGTCGCCTGCGAGGTCCTGCTCGACAACGAGGAGTGGCAGGAGGGCGAGGAGCTGGCGGCGGCCTACGCCTGGCCGCGCACCGACGGGGTGTGGGGCTCGCGACTGTTCCTGGTCCTGGTCCCGGCCGAGTGAGGCCGCGGCCGCGCGCGTGACCGCGTCCGGGCGCCTCGTCAGCCGGCGTCGGCGCTGGAGATGGCGCGCAGGGTCGCGCGCGAGCCGCGCCGGATCTGCTCGGCGCGCGCCCGCACGCGGGCCTCGAGCTCGCCGGGCGCGGCCCGCTCGCTGCGCGGCGGCTGCGCCCCGGCGGGCGCGATGCCGAGCTCTCCGAGGCGCGCGACCACCCGCTCGATCGACTCCTCGGGGGCCAGCGAGAACCCGCTCGCGCGCACCCGGATGAAGCGCCAGCCCAGCCGCTCGAGGGTGAGCTGGCGCTCGACCGCGGCGGCCAGCTGCTCGTCGGTCTGGTGCCGGCCGCCGTCGCACTGGATGGCGACCCGGACCCCGTCCCGCCCCTCGGCCACGACGTCGATGAGGTGGTCGCCGATCGGGACGTGGACGCTGGCCCGGAAGTCGCGCGCGCGCAGCGCCTCGGCCAGGGCTCGCTCGACGGCCGACGGCGCGCGCGAGCCGGCCCGGAACTGCTGCTCGGTCGTCTTCCACGCCGGCGTCATGGCGTGGGCGATGAGCTTGAGGCGCAGGTCGTCCGGCTTGAGGTCGCGCGCCGGATCGAGCGAGTGCACGACCCAGAGCTGGTCGCGCGCGCGCGAGGCCGCCACGTTGAACACCTTCTTGGCGTCGTCGCGCCGCAGGATGGGCAGCCGCTTGTCGACCAGCGGCGAGTCGACCATCGACAGGAAGATGATGTCGCGCTCGTCGCCCTGGAACTGGGACGCGTTGCCGCACAGGAGCCGGCGGCGCCGGTACTCGGCGGCCGGCAGGTGCTGGCGGAGGAGCGCGTCGATGAAGACGGCCTGGTCGGTGCCGACCATGGAGATGACGCCGACCGTGCAGTCGTCGTACTCGGGCATCTCGCAGGTCGCGGCCACCAGGGCGGCGATCTCGCGCGCCTCCTCCTCGTTGACCCGGTCGGCCTTCTCGCCGCCGGTGATGGCGTGGACCAGGAGCGGCGGCCTGACCCGCGCCGACGACGCCTCGCGCAGCGGGCGGATCTCGCCCGCGTAGGCCAGGAGGTTGCTGAACTGGATGATCTCCGGCACGCAGCGGAAGTGCTCGAGCAGCCGGATCGCGCCGCCGAACGACTGCCGGGCCAGGTCGTAGACCGACGTGCGGCCGTCGTAGAGCTGCTTGTTGGGGATGTCGTCGAGCAGCTCGTCGATGAGCCCCTGGATCTTGTCGATGCGGTGGCCGACGCCGTACGGGCTCACCTGCTCGTGGTCGCCCACCACCGCCACCTCGCGCGCCATGGCGAAGCAGGCCAGCCCGGTCACGTCGCACTGGCTGGCCTCGTCGAGGATGACCACGTCGAACCTGGTGGTCGCGATGTCGAAGCTGTCGACCACGCGCGAGAGCGGCATGATCCACACCGGCACCGCCTCCCGGCACTTGACCAGCGTGCGCCTGGCCTCCTCCTTGAGGCGGGCGGCGTTCTTGCCGCTGCCCTTGCCGATCTTCTTGTGCAGCGCCAGCCAGCCGGCCAGCGCCTGCTGCTCCTCCAGCCCGGTGCGCTCGAACTGGGCCTTCCACGCCAGCTTCTCGACGTAGGCCGCCGTGACGTCCTGAAGCTCGCCGCTGACCTGGTTGACCAGCCGCTGCAGCTCGTCGACGTCGGTGGCGGTCGCCGCGGCCAGCTCGTGCGCCCAGCGCCGGTAGGTCCACGCCGCCTGCGCGTCGCCTGCGCCCGGGACCGTGCCGGCGTGGGGCGGCCGGCGCTCGCGCAGCGCGCGGGCCCACTCCGGGGCCAGGGGCTCGATGCGCGCGAGCAGCTCGTCGCGCCGCGCGATGGCGGGCACCACGTCGGTCAGGCGCCGCGCCCTCTCCCACGCGGTGGCGTAGCTGGCCCGCGCGCGGTGGAGGATGGCGTCGCTGAGCCCGCGCACCAGCTCGGTGTCGCCCTCGCCCTCGGCGTCGGCGGCCAGGAGGGTGAGATAGGTGTCGCGGCTGGCCGACAGGCGCTCGGCGGTGACGAAGTGGCGGCGCGCGGCCAGGAGGCGCGGCAGCCGGTCGACCAGGAGCGCGCGGAGCTGCAGCATCGGGCCCTGCGGGGTGGCCGGCACCGGCGTCTGCCGCACGACCGCGAACCAGTCGAGCCCGGCGGCGGCCAGCCGGCGCTCGCACGGGCGCAGCCGGTCGTTGGCCCAGCCGAGCGCGCGCTGGATCGCCTCGCCGTAGGGGCGGACCGCGCGCTCCAGCTCGCTGCCCAGCGCCTGCGCGGTCGGCGCGCCGAGCTGCGGCATCTGCCGGTCCCACCGGCGGGCGAGGGCGGCGCGCATGGACGAGACCTCGAGCAGCGCGCGGATGGCCTGGAAGTGCTCGATCCGCTCGGGCGCGCCGTCGTCGACCCGGCAGCCGCGCACGAAGGCCTGCCACTCGCGCTTGAACATCGAGGTCAGTGGGCCGAGCTTCTTGCCGGCGCCCAGGTGGGCGATGATCTGCGAGCAGATCTCGATGCCCTCGGCGACCGGCAGATCGGTCGTGACCTGGGGCCCGTGCTGCAGGACCGACGCAAGGCGCAGCGGGATGCGCGCGTTCGACTCCTCGACGAGCTCGGCCAGCTCGCGCCACGGCTCGGCGGCGTCGGATCCGCGCTGGCTGTCGATCAGGCACTCCAGCAGCCAGCCGGGCGCGTCGGCGAAGATGGCGGCCGCGTCGGCCACGAGGGCGGTGAGCTCGTCGATCTGCTGCGGCCGCTGGTCGGCGTGCTTCCAGAACGCGCTGGTCGCGAGCGCCTCGGGGGTGGCCGCGCGCGTGCGCGCGTTGCAGAGCTCGGCGAATGCGTCGGGATCGGGCAGGCGCGACAGGTCGGGCACGATGAGGTGGCGGCCGCGCTCGTCGTCGGGCGTGACCTCGGCGACCAGGCGGTAGAGCTCGGCCACCTCCTCGTCCTCGAGCGGCAGCGCCGCGCCCGGCGCGATCGGCCCGGGCAGCCAGTCGTGCTGGCCGCGGGCGCCGACCAGCTCGGCCACCACCTCGCCGGTGGCGACGCGCTCGCCGTCGACCTCGAGCTCGCCGTACTCGCCGGCCACCGCCGCGCGCAGCTGCGCGGTCAGCGCGTCGCAGCGGCCGGCCAGCTCGGCGCGGGCCGCCCCGAGCGCCGCGATCTCGGCCTCGAGGTCCTGCCGGGTGGTGAGCGAGAAGTAGTTGAGGATGCCGGTGATCGACTCCTCGAGCTGCTTGGCGCTCTCCTCGTCGCTGTCGAGCACGCTCACGCACAGGGACTGGAGCGGCCCGGCGACCTGCTCGCGCACGACCCGCAGCGCCTTGGAGGCGTGGCTGGTGACCAGGATCGACTTGTTCTGCGCCAGGAGGTGGCCGATCAGGTTGGCGATGGTGTGGCTCTTGCCGGTCCCGGGCGGGCCCTGGACGATGACCGCGCCGGTCTCCTCGAGGCGCCGGATGACGCGGCGCTGCTCGGGGTTGGCCGGCCGGGTCAGCAGGAGATCGACCTCGCGCACCGGCGCCTCCACCTCTTCCTCGTCGGTGTCGATGCCGACCACGCGCAGGAGCGCGCGCGGCAGCTCCTTGTCCTGCGGGATGCCCTCGAGGTAGCGGTCGATCGCGCCGGCGAAGTCCTGGCTGCGGCGGCCGAGGTAGAGGATCGGGTCGCGGTAGATTCGCGGGCCGGTGGCGGCCGCGGCGGCGTCGCGATCGGGGTAGAGCGCGCCGCCCGGCCACAGCTTGTGCACCAGGGTGCGCAGGAACTGATCGACGCCCTCGCCGGCGAGCGGATCGCACCCCTCGCGGCTGAACTCCTGCTGGAGCGCGAGCAGGGTGCGCCCATCGACCATGAGGTGGCGCAGCATCGGCGCGTACAGGACCGGCGCGTCGGCCGACTCGGTGACGGTGAAGGCGGGGATGCTGGGGTCGAAGCGCAGCTCGAGGCGCTGGAGCAGGAGCGGGTGCTCGATCTCGCCGGCGTCGCAGTCGTCGGCGTCGCACAGGAGGATGCCGTCGCCGAAGAAGAGCTGGTACTTCTCCGACTCGCGCTCGAACTGGGCCCACAGGTCGTAGAGGCGGAGGAACAGCGCCTGCGGCTCCTGCTGGCGCACCCACTCGTCGCGCTCGGAGGCCCAGCGCTCGAACGCCTCCTGGCGGGCGGTGGCCGCCCGGAACGGCTCCGACCCGTCGTCGACCACGGTGGGCGGCGACGTGCGCATGCGCGCGTCCCCCGACGGCATCTCCCAGCCGGTGGCCAGCCGCTCGCGGATCATGTCGGGCGGCTCGGGGCAGGGCACGTCCTCGGGCCGGCCGACCCGCAGGAGGAACTCGTCGCTGGCGCCCCATCCGGCTCGCGCACCGTCGGGCGGGGCGAGCCGCGCGCCCCAGTCGATCGTCTCCGCGGCCGGGATGTCGGCCAGCCGCAGCCGCCACGGGTATCGATCGAGGTGGACGATCGGCGGGGTGCGGACCCGGTGGAGCTCTTGAAGATAGGTGAAGACGCTCGCGATGCGCTTGCGAGCCTTGGCGATGGCGATACGGCTGGACATGGCGGTGAAACGACGATGCGCGGGGGCCGGCGAGCCCCGACGATACCGGACTCCGCGCGGGAGGGGTGCCGCCAAACGTGGTTCGGAGGCTCTTGACTCCTCGTCGATGCCGTGCGTGGCGCGGCGGTCACGGCAGGGGCGCTGAACTGACCTGCACCTTCACCTGCGCCTGCACCTGTTCCGCACGGCGGTCATGGCCGCGAGGCGGCCCTCCCGCTCAGGCGAGCGGCAGGTTGGCGACCGAGTCGACGATGTGGCTGGGCTGGTAGGCGTAGCGGGCGACGGTGGCGCGGGAGGTCACGCCGGACAGGACCAGGATGGTCTCCATGCCGGCCTGCACGCCGCCGATGATGTCGGTGGCCATGTTGTCGCCCACCATGACCGTGTTCTCGGAGTGGACGTCGAGGTGGTTGAGCGCGGTGCGCATCATGAGCGGGTTGGGCTTGCCGATGAAGAAGGCGGGCACGCCGCTGGCCTTCTCCATGAGCGCGGCCATCGCGCCGCACGCCGGCGTCATGCCGGCGTCGCGCGGGAACGCGGCGTCCGGGTTGGTGGCGATGAAGTGGGCGCCGTCGGCGATGAGCTGGATCCCGCGCGTGATGATGTCGAGGTTGTAGCTGTGCGTCTCGCCCAGGACCACGTACTCGACGCCGGTGTCGCTGATGACGAAGCCGGCGTCGTGCATCGCCTCGGTCAGGCCGCTCTCGCCGATCACGAAGGCGGCGCCGCCCGAGGGGCACTGCGAGCGCAGGAACGCGGCCGTGGCCATGGCGGAGGTGAAGATGTGGTCGGGCGAGGTCTCGATCCCGGCGCGGCGCAGCCGGTGGGCCAGGTCGCCCGGCGTGTACATCGAGTTGTTGGTCAGGACCAGGTACTTCGATCCGGCGTCGCGCAGGTGGGCGAGGAACTCCGCCGCGCCGGCGATCGGCTTGCGCCCGTGGACCAGGACGCCGTCCATGTCGATGAGGTAGCTCTTCGTGCCGCTTCGCCTGCGCGCGCCCGCGCCGTCTGCCTGTGCCATGCCGAGATGGTACTCGGCCCGGCTCAGGAGGCGACGGCGACCTCGAGGGTCGCGACCAGCTCGTCGTCCGCGGCGCCGCTCATGCCGGCCAGCTGGAGCGAGACGCCTTCGCGGAACACGCCGTCGCGCTCGAAGCTCATCGGGGCGAGCGCGTCGCGGCTCGGCTCGTACCCCGGCAGGGCGTAGACCTGGTTGCAGGCATCGACCGGGAAGGCCAGCTGCGAGGTGAGGAGGGCGGCGGCCGGCGGCGGCGCGGAGGCGGCCGCGAGGCTCTCGTAGACGGTGAAGTGGATGTGCGGCATGCGCCCCGGATAGCAGCCGGGGAAGATGGTCGTGAAGCTGACCGTCCCGCCCTCGTCGCTCTCCTGCACGCCGCGCAGGTAGTTCTCGCCGGTGACCCCGCCCGAGTACATCGAATAGCGGCCCTCGCGATCGCAGTGCCAGACGTAGACCGCGCGGCCGGCAAGCGGGGCGCAGTCGCCACCGGCGTCGAGCAGCACGAGCCGGAGCGTCAGGGGGACGCCCTCGGCGGTGGCGGACGCGCCGGCGATGCTGCTGCGGATGTCGCCGCGCACGATGCCGGGCAGGGCGAGCGCGTTGGCGCCGTTGGATCCGTCGCCGGGAAATGGCCCGGCAGTCTCGCGCGGAATCGGCTGGCACAGGATGCCGCTCATCCCGCCGCCGCATCCTCCCAGCACGGGTGCGAGGCCGGCGCCGGCCACGAGCCGCAGGACGTCGCGGCGATTTGCCCCCGGGCCGGATCCCATCGCTGGTCGACTCTAGCGCAATGAAGGGCTGCACGGCGTTCGACTTCGACGAAAGCGATCGGACTCGCCGCTGGTCGAGAAGATCAGGCGCGCGGCGGCGGATGCGAGCGGCCAGAGCGCGCGCGCGGCCAGAGCGGCGCGAGCGGCGGCGAGTCCGCATTCACGTCGGTCGCCGCGAGCCGCGGGAGAGCGACGCGGCGCGGATGCGAGCCCTGACGTGGCTCACGCGCCCTGTGCCCATCCGGCGGCCGAGCGCCGCGGCGGCCGAGCGCTGCGGCAGCCGAGCGCCGCGGCGGCCGAGCGGGGGCCGCGCGGGCGAGGCGAGCGGGCGAGGCCCGGAGCGGGGCGCGGGAATCGGGCGCCAGGTCCCGGGCGTTGTGCCCGTGGATTGCGGATCGCCTCGTGTCTCATCGTCGCGGCGCTGGCCGCCTGCCCGCGCGCGGCCTCCGGCGGCGTGCTGGGCCGGATCCCGGCCGGCGAGCCCGGACTCGCCTACGAGATCGCGATCGCCGCATGTCGGGGCGATCGCTGCCCCATCGAGATCCGCCTGGTGCGCGGCCGCGACGTGCTCGATCGCGCGCGCACCGGGAGGTCCGCGACCTCCGCCCGAGCCGAGCCGGAGAAGGTGCTGCCCGGCTGGGGCGCCGGCGACCCGCTCACCGCGCCGCCGGGCCTGACGGCATGGGCCACGGGGGAGGAGGAGGGCCACGTGGCGATCGCCGCGCGCCCGATCGCCCTCGACGCCGGCGTGCACGGCGTCCTCATCGACACGCAGGCCGGATTCGATCACCTCAAGCGCCAGCACGAGATCTGGATCGCGCGCGCCGGCCGGCTGCGGCGGGTGTGGACGCACGACGAGGGCGCCGGCCCGACCTGGTCGAGCACGGCGATCGCGGCGAACGCGCGCGGCTTCGAGGACCTGGTCCTGTTCGACGCCTTCTCTCGCGACGCGATGGACGAGCCCGATCGCCTCGACGTCACCGCGCTCACCTGGAAGAGCGGCGCGCTGCGCCCGCGCCCGCCCCCGCCGGTGTGGGCATCGGTCACCGGCCGGTTCGACGCCGCGATCTCCGCGCGCAACGCGATCGAGGCCAGCGCGGCGTGCCTCGCCGGGTACCGGGTGATCCCGGGCCGGCGCTTCGGGCTTCCCGCGCGGAACGTGCTCGCGGTGCCGTCTCTCTCGCGCGCCGCCGCGCAGCGCGCCGCGGCGCGAGCGGGGAAATGCCGGTCCACGGTCCGCGCCCGCGTCGCGCGCCTCATCCGACCCGCCGAGTGAGATCAAGCGAGCGGCTCGCCAGCTGCGCCGCCGGGCCCTCGCTACCGCCGGCGCAGCGCTGTCAGCGCCAGGCCCTCGTAAACCAGGTGAGTCGCGAGGTGGCTGGTCAGGTCGGCGTGGTCGAGGCCGGGCGCGACCTCGACCACGTCCATGCCGACCATGTTGGCGCCGGCCAGGCCGCGGAGGAGCGCGAGCGCCTCGCGCGAGCTGAGGCCGCCGGGGACCGGCGTGCCGGTGCCCGGGGCAAACGCCGGGTCCACGCCGTCGACGTCGAAGGTGACGTAGAGCGGGCGGTCGCCGGTGTGCTCGCGCACCTCCGCCATGACCGCGTCGATGCCGCGCGCGGCGACCTCGTCGGCGGTCACCGACCGCGCGCCGTGGCTGGCGGCCAGGGCGCCGTCCTCGCTGCTTCCCCAGGTTGCGCGGACGCCGATCTGATGGAGGTGGCCTCGCGCGATCAGCCCCTCGTTCAGGGCGTGGCGGATCGGCGTGCCGTGGTGGAACGCGTCGCCCCACACCTCCGGCCCGCTCGTGTCGAGGTGGGCGTCCACGTGCACCACGGCCAGCGGACCGTTCGCCGCGGCGACCGCGCGCAGGGCGGGCAGCGTGATCGAATGATCGCCGCCGACGAGGAACGGCGCGGCGCCGGCGCGCAGCACGGCGGCGGTCGCGCCCTGGACCGCCTCGCGCATCGCCTCGCGGTCGAAGGGCGGGAAGACGGCGTTGCCGCCGTCCACCGCGCGGAGCGCGCCGAAGACGTCGACCCGGTGGAAGGGGTGGAACGACTGCACGAGCGCGCTCACCCGGCGCACGTGAAAGGGCGCGAAGCGCGCGCCGGGCTGATAGGTGGTGCCGCCGTCGTGCGGCACGCCGAGGACGACCGCGTCCACCCCGCCGGAGCCGCCCAGCTGGCGAAGATCAGCCGACGGCAGCCGGAAGAACGGG
>Ga0126377_10000199_pt1 | contig 34577 bp, 30 predicted proteins | sample PanSoiMetPlot_22_FD_92647 | JGI IMG/M metagenome (GOLD analysis project Ga0126377, IMG submission 92647) | Tropical forest soil microbial communities from Panama - MetaG Plot_22 | ecosystem: Environmental > Terrestrial > Soil > Tropical forest > Bulk soil | place: Panama | collected 2016-02-17 | reverse complement strand
CTCGAATCGCGCCCGGAATTCCGATCGCGCCATAAAGTCCGTGATGCGCGGAGCGATTCCCCCTGCGATGTAGACGCCGCCTCGCGCACCAAACGTCAGAGCGACATTTCCGGCGATCGTTCCTAGCATCGCGCAAAACAGCTCGAGCGCTATCCGCGCGGTCGGGCAGTCACCCAGTGCCGCCTGGGTAATTTCGGCGGCATCACGCTTTGGGGCCTCAATGCCGTCGATAGCGACGATAGCGCGGTAGAGGTTCTCCAATCCGGCTCCCGAAACCACTCGCTCCGCCGACACGTGTCCGAACTGACGGCGCAGATAGTCGATGATCGCGTCTTCGCGGCAGTTGGCAGCGGCCATAGTCGCGTGACCGCCCTCGCTTGCAATGACAACCGACCCATTGGAGCCGGGGACCAGGCAGGCGACGCCTAGGCCGGTTCCAGGTCCAAGCACGACCATTGGCGCCCCGCCGACGGCCTCACCGTTTCCCAGCGGATATAGATCGCCCGCCGTGAGACACGGCAATGACAATGCTGCCGCCTCGAAATCATTGCAGATGCGGACTTGCGCCAGGTCGAATGCCGCACAGAGCTCCTGCGCATCGATTGTCCACTGGCAGTTGGTGAGCACACAACGATTTTCGTCAACCGGCCCTGCCACTGCGAGCACTGCCTCTTGTATCGGCAATGACCGACCATCAAAATCCAGGAAGGCATCGAGCACGTCGGTAAATCGGGGAAATTCAGCTACCGCAAAATACTTGATGGGACCAAGAACGCCGTTCGACAGCAGGGCAAATCTGGCGTTCGTGGCGCCAACATCGCCCAACAGCACGTGCCCCTGATGGAAACCCATCGGCGACTCCTGCGACTGCTTGCCCACCTCAGGGCCCGCTGCAGCCATCGACATTACCTTGGGTCATTCACTCAACGGCTTCTTTTGTGCTGAGATACAACGCTTCTTGGTCGTTTTCGTTGCGTATCGCCGCCGCAGGGCCAGCAGCCTGGCCCGCGGACACGGTATTAACGATGTCCCCTGATCACTCAGCCCGGCGGTTGTGGCGAGCCGACCGAACGCTTGAGCCCGGCGACGATGGCGCGCAGCGCATCGCCGCCGGAATCCTGCGGACGGTGCGAGCTGACGGCGTGGATCTGGTTGTGGATGAATGACAGCTTCCAGATCACCGACGGTGTCGGCATGAACGGATAAAGGTCGGGCTGGCCCATGCTGCGGTTGACCGAATTGACCGCGAAGGTGAGCGGCAGCCAAGCGTCGATGATGCGGTCCATCTCCGCGACGTGAGGGTCGAAGTCGATCACGGCCGCGAGGTCGGCGCCTTTCACCCGCGGCCGCAGCCGCAGCCCGAAGGCGAACGCGGTCTCAAGCGTATCGACCATGTGAAAATAGTGCGCCCAGGATTCCGCGAAATCCTCCCACGGGTGCGAGCTGGCATAGGCGGTGATGAAACGTTCCGCCCAGTCCGGCGCCGGACCGTTGGCGTAATATCGTTGCAGCGCCGCCTGGTAGTCCTCCCGCTCGTCGCCGAACAGCCGCCGGAATTCGTCGATCGCCGGCGTATCGGCGACCAAGTGGTCCCAATAATAATGTGCGATCTCGTGGCGGAAATGGCCGAGCAGCGTGCGATAAGGCTCGCCCATCGACTTGCGTTGGCGCTCGCGCTCGGGATCGTCGGCCTCCGCCACATTGAGCGTGATGAGGCCACTGGCGTGACCGGTGAGCACCGCGCCCTTCGAGGTGCCTACCGGATCGGAGAGGAAATCGAACGCGAGGCCATTGGGATCCTCGGGCCGCGTGGTCAGCGGCAGGCGCAGCCGCAGCAGCGTATAGAAGAGCCGGTGCTTGGCGAACTCGATCTTGCGCCAATGCTCGAGATTTTCCGGATTCGCAAGATCGGGGATAGTGCGATTGTGGCGGCAGGCGGCGCAAAACGCCCCCTCCTGCTCGGCGGGAATGAGCCAGTTGCAGACGTTGTGCTGCGCGTTGGCGCAAAGCCGGAAGCGCTCCCCCGGCACGGCGAGCGCGCGCCACAGCCCATTAGCCTCCTCGAGCGCGGTCGCGATGCCCCGTTCCGGCAGATAGCCGAGCCGCAGCCCGCAGCTGTCGCAGGCCGTGTGCTCGAAATACGGCGATTGTCCGCAGTTCTGGCATTCGAACAACTTCATTCGGGCGCACCCTGACGGTAGCCAGCCAACGCCGGCGCATGCCGATGGTTCCGCAGCCTATCAGATGCGGCAGCCGTGAGGCATCGGATCGGCGGCGTTGTTAATACTTCACCGGCAGAAACCGCGTGGTGAACATCACGTCGTCCGCCGGCACTTGCGGCAGAATACCCATCTCCACCAGCGACTGGCGGATCACCACCAGCGCTTTGGGATCGAAGCGGCCGTCCGAGGTGAAAATCTTGATCTGCTCGTCGTAGACGCGGGAGATCACGGCCTTGTCAAGGTTGAGCACCTTGGCTGATATCTCGACTGTGCGCTCCTTGTTGGCGCGCATGAAAGCAATCGTCTCGAACCAGCCGCGCAGGAAGCGCTCAACCAGCTTCGGCTTCTTGGCGATGAGCTCGTCGCGCGCGAAGATCACGTGGGTGTGAAAATCGGGCGCAAACGGCGCGAGCAGCGACACCACCCGCCATTCCTTCGCCGCCTCGAGTGCATAGCCCAATTCGAGCGCGATCACGACGCCGTCGATCTGGCCGGTCTTGAGCGCGGCCTTGGTCGAATCCATGCCGCCGACCGTCACCGCCGTGACGTCGGTCGGCGCCCACTTCTTGTCCGCTACCACACGCTTGAGCAGCCAGTCGGTGAGGGAGCCGACGGTGGTGATGCCGATCCTCCTGCCCTTGATGTCGTCGAGCGTCTTGATCGGGGAATCGTAGTTGACCACTATGCTCATGTTCATGGGCGCGTTGGCCATGGCGGCGACCGCCTTGGCCGGCACGCCCTTCGCCAGAAAGCCCATGCCGGGCCCGCTGCCGAGGCCGACATCGATGCTGTCGGAGACGAGCCCCTGCTGCAGCCGGGCATCGCCGGCAAAGCCGGTGACGGTGAGCTCAAGCCCGTGCCTGGCGAAGATGCCGGCCTCGATGCCGACGTCGATCGGTGTAAACGTCCAGGCGAACGGCACCGCCTTGCCGACCCGCACCTTGTCGGCGGCCAGCGCCGCCGAGGCGCAGGCGCTCACCACCAGCAGGACGAGTGCCCGTATCAGGCGATGTCGCATGTGATCCTCCCGATCGCCGTTTTGACCGAAGCGTACGATTCCGGCGGCCCCGGCGCCAGTGCAGTCATCGCCGCGCCTCGGAGGCAAAGCGCCAATGTGTGACGGCGGTCACGGCCCGACCGCGCGGCTTCTCGCATGATCCCGGCCATCGAAGGGGTACCAGGCCCCAGGCACGGAATTGGATGGAGGCTGCCATGAGGAATATCCGCACCGCCGCGCTTGCCGCGCTTGTGCTGATTGGTTCGTTCGCAATGGCGGGCGCCGAGTCGCTCGGCATAGCCAAAGCGTCGTTCGTTTCGGCAAAGGTCGAGAAGTTCGGCCAATTCGAGCCGCGGGCGAACGCTACTTTCAAGCTCGGCGAGGACGTCCGGCTCTATGTGGAGCCGACCGGCTTCGTCGCGTCCGACCAGACCGGCCGAAGCCAGATCGACATGACGGCGGACATCAAGATCAGCGCCCCCGACGGACGCGTCCTGTTCGAGCGAAAGAATCTGGTGTTCCTGAAGCACAGCAGTCAGGAAACGCTGAACAGCGTGTTCGTCAACTTCTCGCTCAAGGTGCCGGTCGCGGGGTCGTACGTGGTCTCGTTCCGGCTGACCGACAACCTGACCGGCCGGTCCCTGGACTACAGCCTGCCGTTCCAGGTCGAGGCCCCCGGCATCCCGGTCTGATCCGCTACTGATTGCAAGGCGCCCCGGCCGCGATATCGTAGCGGCCGGCGCGTGTCGGTCTCGGTCAATCCCTGCCCGCAGCTGACACGGGCAGGGAGAACCGCCATGCATTCTCGTCCGAGCTTTCGCCAGGCGCTCAACCGCGCCGTCGCAGAGAAACGATTGCTCGTCATCCCCGGCGGCTACGACGCGTTGAGCGCGCTGCTGATCGAGCGCGCCGGCTTCGACTGCATGTTCGTCGGCGGCTTCCCCGTCGCCGGCGCCCGCTACGGCGTCCCCGACATCGGGCTCGCCGGCTTCAGCGACATCGCGGCGGCGGTGCGCGACATCATCGCGGCGGCGGACGTTCCGGTGCTGGTCGACATCGATGACGGCTACGGCGACGTCAAGAACGCCGTGCACACCGTGCAGACCTACGAGCGCATGGGCGCGAGTGCGGTGTTCCTCGAGGACCAGGCCTGGCCCAAGCGCTGCGGCCACATGGCGGGCAAGAAGGTCGTGCCGGCCGAGGCCATGGAGGCGAAGATCCGGGCGACCATGGCGGAGCGGCTCGATCCCGAGACGCTGATCTGCGTGCGCACCGACGCGCGTGCGGTGCTCGGTCTCGACGAGGCGCTGCGGCGCGCCGAGCGCTACATCCGCGCCGGCGCTGAGGCGATCTTCGTGGAGGCGCCGGAGAGCGTCGCCGAGCTCGAAAAGGTCGCCAGCAGCTTCGACGTGCCGCAATTCGCCAACCCGCTGGTCGGCGGGCGCACGCCGATCCTGTCGATCAAGGAATTCGAACAGATGGGCTTCAACGCGATCTGCTTCGGGCTCGAAACCATCATGCACGCCGCCAAGGCGATGCAGACCGTGCTCGCGGACATGCGATCCGGCACGTTTGCCTTACGGGATAAGGGCATGAGCTTCGAGGAATTCAAGTCGGTCGTGCACTACGACCGCTGGGACCGCATCGACAACAGCTACGGCGTGCCCTAGGCCGTGCAATCATAGGCCAACGCCTACCGGACGACCGGCGGTTTGGGGGACGCGATCGGTGCATCGGGCATTTCTCGATCTTGGCAGTGGCGGAGGCTCCGCGCTGGAGACAAGGCACGGATTTGTCGGGGAGATCCAAGCGCTAAGAGGAATTGCGGCGCTGATGGTCTCAGGGTTACACGGCTACGTCTTCTGGCTGGTTTGGGGATTGCCGCGACCGCCTACAAACTATGCTGCCGGAGACTATGGCGGTTGGGCTACCACGCTCGTTGCAAACTTCTTCGTTGGGGCTGGTGCCAGCGCTGTCACATTATTTTTCGTGATTAGCGGCTATGTCTTGAAGCTTTCGATCGACAAATCCAGCGAAGGTTCCGCCTTTCGCACGTCGATCGCTTTCACCATAAAGCGGCTATTCCGCATCTACCCGGCTGTCCTGGCAGTCATCATGGCTGCAGCTTTTTTGGAGCCATATCTGTTTATCAGTCCAACGCAAAGGAGTTGGAGCGAAATCCTGCTCAATATGTCGCTCGCCAGCAGCACAATGGACTGGCCCACGTGGAGCATTCGCGTAGAGATCCTGGCAGTGCCGGCCATTCTTCTGTTTTGGTTCACTCGAAAACGCTTTGGTTGTGCCGGTCTCATCGGCCTGACAGCGGCTCTCGCAGGACTGTCCTTTGCACGGTCACTCTACGGGGAGGATATGTTTGGCCGTTATGTCTTCGTTTTCGGCCTCGGCATGCTCATCCATGATCTACCACGGTCGTTATCACCCTCCCGCGCGCTCGCGACGTTGGCTGCGCTGGCTACCATAGCAGCGATCTTTGCCAGACCCGTTCTGTCCTTTCATGCGCAGAGCGCTATTCTTGTCGAAGCAATTTGTGCCACGTATCTCCTGACGGTGCTGGTACACGGCGGATTACCGCGATCTAAAGCTCTGCTCGGGCACCGAATACTGCGCTTCCTGGGACGAGTTTCGTACAGCTTTTACCTGATCCACTTTCTTGTTCTGCTGACGATCGTCCGGCAGGTTCCCGGCCTGATTAGCGCCGTCGCTTTCGGCAATCCTTATGTTGCGGCGCTGCTTTCGTGGCTCAGCATCGTGGTCATCAGCATTCCGATTGCAGCGGTGATCTACAGGTGGATCGAATTGCCGGGCGTCAATGCCGGGCGGATCGTCGCTTCCATGAAGCAGCATACTAAATGAGTGCGCGCGCTAGTCTCACCCAGCTGCGATCTCACAAAGCAGCCGATAGACTCCGACTTCGGTCTTCGGAAATTCAGTCGCAAGCGTGGCCGCGATCGTCTCGGCTTCTGGCACGCGGAGCGTCTCCACCAGCAGGCACGCCTCGATCTTGCGATCGCCGCCGCGCAACCGCTCCTCCAGAGACACCGGGAATTCGTGCGCGTGCGCGGCCAGCCAGATCTCACCGCAGGCGACCGCCTTGTCCCGCATCAACCTTTCGATGGCCGCTTTCAGCGTCGATTCATCCGGACGCTGACCAAACCGCACCGCCACCACTCCCGTGCCTCGCATGGCGCCGAGCCGGAAGGTGCGACGGCAGACCGTCCGGATCATGTCCTTGAAGATTTCCGACATGACCGTGCGCGTCATCGGCGTCGGGTCGTCGAGCCGTCCCAGATAGGCGGCGGATTTGAGAACCTCCACCGATTGCGTGACATAGAAATTGAAATAGCGCGGCAACCCTGACACTGACTCGTGCCGCCGGCCGATCAGGTTCCTGGTACGGCGAGCCGCTCCGCCAGGTGCTCGTGCTGGAACCATTCCTCGAACTCGGCCTCGCGGCCGGGTGCGACGTTGTTGAAGATGGCGAGAATGCCCGGCAGTGGAGCGGTCGCGTCGGAGCTCATTGCGGGCCTACGCGGACCGGAGCCGGCAGGCTGGCGGGCAGTTTTCCCAGCATATGAAGCGCCGCCTGCATGGCGACGATGTAGCCATAGGGACCGAGCCCGCAGATCACCGCCTTGACGGCGGATGACAGCTTGGAATGCCGGTGCGCCTCGTCACGCGCATGGATATTCGAAATATGGACCTCGAGAATGGGCCCTTCGAAGATCTTGAACGCATCGAGCATCGCAATCGATGTGAACGAGTACCCAGCCGGATTGACGATCAGCGCGTCGGCCTGCTCGCGCGCCGACTGGATGAGATCGACCAGCTCGCCTTCATGGTTCGATTGGTGGAACGAGAGCCGGGCGTCCGCGAAGGCCGCGAATTCCTCGCAGCTCTTCCTGATGCTTGCCAGCGTCGTTGTGCCATAGATATCCGGCTCGCGAACGCCCAGAAGATTCAGGTTCGGGCCGTTCAGTATCATCAGTCGCGCCGTCATCGTGTGTCCCCTGTTCAGTCGACCGAGACGCCGCTCGCCTTGATCGGGCCCGCCCACTTCTCGGTCTCGCTGCGCACGAAGGCGCCGAGATAGTCCGGCGTCGCCTGATCGTCGCGCACAATCTGGGCACCGAGGCCAGTAAGCTTATCGCGCACCGCCGGCGTATTCATGGCTTCGCGGGCGGCGGCGTTGAGCGTCCGCACGACCGCAGCGGGGGCGCCCTTGGGAAGGAAGATCGCGTTCCAGGTATAGGCCTCGACCTTGGCGCCCTGCTCCGTGGCGGTCGGCAGATCAGGCATCGCGGGCGACCGCACGTCGCTGAACAGTGCCAGCGCCTTGAGGGTGCCGTCGTCGATCAGCGCCTTGGTGGTGGTGATGCCCGAGCAGGTGAAGTCGATGCGGCCGCCCATGAGGTCCTGGAGCGCCGGCGCCGAGCCGCGATACGGCACATGGGTGATGGTTGTGCCCAGCGTGTGATTGAGCAGGACACAGGCGAGATGCGGAGCTGCGCCGGTGCCGCCGGAACCATAGGACATCTTCGACTGGTTCTTGCGGGCGTAGTCGGCGAACTCGCGGAAATCCTTCACCGGCAGATCCTTCCGCACGACCAGCATGATCGGCACATCGGCGATCAACACGACCGGCGTGAAGTCCGTCGCGGAATTGTAGAGCGGCCTCTTGTAGAGCGTCTGGCCCTGGGCATGGGTGCCGACGGTGCCGAGCACCATCTGGTAGCCGTCCGGCGGCGCATCCGCCACCCGCTTGGAGCCGATCTGTCCGCCGCCGCCGGGGACGTTCTCGGCGACGATCTGCTGCCCCAGGATCTCGCTCATGCGCGCGGCCATGACGCGGCCGATCAGGTCGGTCGGACCAGCGGCGGCGAACGGGATCACCATGGTCATCGGCCGCGCCGGATAGGTCTGCGCCACGGCATGGCCGGACACCGCGACCATGCCGGCCAGCGCCACCCCGAGCCCTTTGAGCATGGGCGCTCCTCCTGTATGGGTGGAGACTGAAGCCCCGGCCATTCATGGTCAACACCCGGAGAGAGTGCCCGTGACGTCAGAGGTTCATCGCTACAAGCTCGGCGACATCGCGGTGACGGTGCTGTCGGACGGTTTCCGCATGGCGTCGCCCGACACCTACCTCGCCAATGCCAGCAAGGACGACCTCGTCGCCACGCTCGCGGCCGCCGGCCTGCCCACCGACCACATGCGCAACACCTATGCGCCGATCATGCTGGAAACCGGCGGCAAGCGGGTGCTGATCGATACCGGCAACGGCGAAGCGGCATTGGCGCAGAGCAAGGGCGAGCGCGGCCGGCTGCAAGACAACCTCGCTGCCGCCGGCATCGGCCGCGACACCATCGACGTGGTGGTGATCTCGCATTTCCACGCCGATCACGTGAACGGGCTGCTCGACGCCGAGAGCAAGCCGGCGTTTCCCAAGGCCGAGATCAAGGTGCCGGACGCCGAATGGACATTCTGGATGGACGACGGCGAGATGAGCCGCGCCCCGAAAGGCCGCATGACCGAGCTGTTCCACAACAACAGACGCGTGTTCGATGCGCTCGGCCGCAAGGTCACGCGCTATGCCTGGAACGCGGAGGTCGCGCCCGGCGTCACCGCGGTCGGTACGCCCGGCCACAGCATCGGCCATACGTCTTTCGTCGTCTCATCCAGCGGGAAACAGGTGTTCGTGCAGGGCGACGTCAACAACCATGCGATCGTGTTCTCCCGCAATCCCGACTGGCACGGCTGGTTCGATCAGGACCCCGTGCAGGCGGCGGCGACGCGGCGGCGGGTGTACGACATGCTGGTCGCGGACAGGATGCCGGTGCAGGCCTATCACCATCCGTTCCCGGGACTGGGCCGGGTCGAGAAGGACGGCAACGGCTATCGCGTGGTCCCCGCCGCGTAGGGTAGGATCGTTTCATCACATGCTGGACGCACGTTCATGACCCAGGCCGATACCGAGAAATTCCGCTTGCGCCATCTCGTCGAGAAGCTAGTGCAGCAGGGCGAATGCACCGTGCACGACGATCCGATCGACCTCGTCGACGTGGCGGCGGTGCTCGACTGCAATCCCAACGCCGTCTGGTTCCGCGCGGTCGGGCCGGAGAAGACCGAGCTCGTCGGCAACGTCATGGGCACACGCCGGCGGCTTGCCGCCGCGCTCGGCACCGATGAGAGCGGCTTTCCGGCCGTGCTGCGGGAACGGCTGCGGCACCCGATGGCGCCGATCGAGGTGCCGTCCTCGCAGGCGCCGGTGCACGAGGTGGTGCTGACCGGCGAGGACGCCGACCTCACCACGCTGCCGGTGCACCTGCAGCATGGCCTCGACGGCGCGCCCTATATCTCCGCCAGCATCGACTATGCGCGCGACCCGAGGACCGGCATCACCAATATCGGTTGCCGCCGGCTGATGCTGCGCGGCTCGCGCGCCGCCGGCATCGACCTCGTGGCCCCGAGCGATCTGCGCGCGATCTACCAGGCGGCCGTGGCAAAGGGCGAGCGGATGCCGGTGGCGTTCGCCGTCGGCAGCCATCCCGCCGACTTTCTTGCCGCGGTCGCATCGACGCCCCCGATGGACGAACTCGAGGTGATCGGCGCCGTGCGCGGCGCACCGGTGCCGGTGGTCAAATGCGTCACGGTCGACGTTCACGTGCCGGCCGACGCCGAACTGGTGCTCGAGGGCTATCTCGACGAGCGCGGGCACGTGGAGCCGGAAGGACCTTACGGCGAGTACATCGGCTATTACGGCCTGCTCAAGCGCAATCCGGTGTTCCACCTCACCGCCATCACCAGACGCAAGGACGCGCTGTTCCAGACCGTGAGCATCGGCGGATCGCGGCTCGACTACACCGACACCGCGCAGCTCGGCGCCGCCAAGACCGAGGCCGCGATCTGGAGCGTGCTGCAGCAGGCAGTGCGCGAGCCGGTGGCGGTTTGCTGCACGGCGGCGTCGGGCGGCATGTACAACGTGCGGGTCTCGCTGCGCCAGCGCAATCCCGGCGAGGCCAGAAACGCCATTGCCGCGGTGTTCTGCTCCACCGGCGACGTCAAGCACGTGTTCGTGGTCGACGACGACATCGACGTATTCTCCGACGAGCAGATCGACTGGGCGTTGGCGACGCGCTTCCAGGCCGACCGCGACTTCGTCGTCGCCTCGGGCTTCCGCTGCGTACCGCTCGACCCGTCGCTGCAAGGGAGCCGCACCGGCGCCAAGGGCGGCTTCGACTGCACCAAACCATTCGGCAAAGCCGACAGCGTCGAGTTCACGGTGCCGCATCCGCCCAAGCTGCCGGAGCGGCCGCGCCAGACGCTGGAGGCCGCGCTGGCGGCCGGCCCCGCCACCTTCCTGGAGCTAATGGCCGCGCTAGGCACCCGCGACGGCCGCGAGATCGTGCGCGACTTCGGCAGGCTCTACGAACAGGGCCGGCTGAAACGACTGCAGGACGGGCGCTATACGCTCAACGGCGGCGGTTAGACGCCGCCTTCAGACCTGCGCCTCCTCGAATGCGCGCACCCACATGGCGCAGAGGCCCGAGCGCACGATGTCGTCGAGACCGAACTCGATCACCGGCACGGGCAGAGATCGCGACCTGATCAGGTGCAGCACCGTGCTCAGCCCCGAGGCCTCGTTGAGATCGCACTGGCTGACGTCGCCGTTGATCACCACCATGCAGTCCTCGCCGACGCGGGTGAGGAATGTCTTGATCTCAGCCGGTGTCGTATTCTGCGCCTCGTCGAGCAGCACGAAGGCGTCCTTCCACGAGCGGCCGCGCATCACCTCGAACGGCACCATCTCGATGTCGCCGCGCTTGAGCGCGATCTGATAGGCGGCGACGCCGATCCGCTCCTTGATGGCATCGACCACCGGCACCGCCCAGGGCGCGAACTTGTCTTCGATCGAACCCGGAAAAAATCCGAGCGAGCGGCCGCACGGCACGTTGGGCCGGCTGAGGATGATCTTCCCCACCTGCCGGTTGCGATAGAGGTCGGCGGCGTGAGTAGCGGCGATCCAGGTCTTGCCGGTGCCGGCCGGTCCAAGCACGACCACCTGGGGGCTCGACCGCAACGCATCGAGGTAATCGGCCTGCGTCGGGTTGAGCGCGGTGATCGGCGGCGGCAAGCGCTCGCTCTCGAACTTGGAGCCGTGAAACGCGATGATCTCGGCCATCCCGGACGCACGCGCGTTACGCTGCCGCTTCTTGCCAGCATGCTTACTCAAGGGCCCACTCCTCTTGTTGAGTCTGCACGGAGTCATCATGCGCCGGAGCACCATGCTGGTGCGCCCGGTCGCAGGATTTCGGTAATGGGGGACTGCCTGGGAAGGAGACGGCGCGACCGGAAACCACACCCGCAGGGACGAACGACGCTCTGACCTCGGAAGCGTCCGTCTGCTCATTGATTCGCCGTCAACGAATCCCGCATGAGCCACGGTATATTCGATTTTCGTGACAGTTTAGTGGAGCCGCCGGTTACTCCGCCGCCAGCTTGCCCGACGCCTTGCCGGCAGGCGCCTGGTAGCTCGCCATCAGGTTCTCGACCAGCTTGTTGAACTCGCCCCAATCGGTCTCGCGGTAGGAGTGGTTGCGGATAATGAACGAGGCGCCGGCGTAGAATTTCTCGTATTGCAGATGGCGGCCGGCGAACTCGCTGCCGACCATGTCCCAAGCGAGCTTGAACAGCTTCATGCGGGTGACCGCGTCGGCCTGCGGGGTCTGCCAGAAGGTCTGGAACTGCCTGGCGAGCTCGGGGTCGTCCATGACCGAGATGTCGGCCGGCATCTGGAACACGCCGCCGCCGCAGAGCTCACGCAGCTGGTCGATGAAGCTCGAGTAGTTCTGCGTACACCACTCGAGCCCGGCATACATGAAGCGCCGATTGAAGCAGACATAGCCGTCCGGCCAGCTCTCGCAGGCATTGATCTGGCCGTGCACCAAACCGCCGATCGTGCTCTCGACGGCCGCCATCTTGCCGAGCGTCTCGCGCACGGCAGGAACCTGGTCGGCACCGGTCGCCTGCGCGATCTTGCTGCAGAGGCCGAGCAGCAGCCGCATCTTCGACCAGTAGCGCACGTTCGACTGGTGATTGCCGAAGCAGTGGCTCGGGGTCTTGATGTAGACGTCGCGCGAGAGCAGCGCGTCGTCGTGCACGAACACCTTCTCCCAGGGCACCTTGACCTCGTCGCACAGCACCATGCTGTCGCTTTCGTCGTAGCGCCAGGCGAGCGGGGAATCGAACTCCGAGCTGCAATTGAGCACGGCGGGCTTGCGCGACCACAGCGTCAGCCCCTTCGCATTGCAGGGCACCGCGCAGGTGATGGCTTCCTTCTTCTGGTCGGGCGCGAGCGGGATCACGTTGCCGATCCAGATCTCGTTGGCGTAGACGGCGCCGGTCGCCAACATCTTCATACCGGAGATGACGACGCCGCCGTCCTCTTCGCGCACGACCCGGAGCGTCGGCACCGGGATGTTCTGCTTGTGATAGAATTCCGGGTTGCGCGCGGCTTGCGGCGGCACCACGGCATAGACGACGTAGGCATCGTTGTCGCGAATATGGCGGTAATAGCGCAGGAGATTGTCGGCATGCGCGCAGGGCGCAGGCAGCGCGTCCGGCTTCATTGCCATGCCGGTCACGAATGACGCGACGTGGTCCGGCGAGCGGCCGAACATGCCGAAGGTCAGCTCGGCGATCATGCGGTGGCCGACCATGCGCCGCTGCAGGTCGTCGCGGGTGCGCGGCCGCAGGAAATAGATGGAGTGGCGTCCGCCATCCTCCTCGTAGCTCAGGGTATCGCGGTTGGCGGGATCCGCCTTCATGTCGTAGATCGCGGCGACGGTCGCGGCGGCGTTGCGGAAGGCGGGATGGCTGGTGACGTCGGTGACCTTCTCGCTGCCGATATGGACGACGCGGCCGTCGCGCAGCGATTCCAGATGTTCCTTGCCCGTGCGCAGCATCGCGGCTCCTTGTGCCTCGCGGGACTCTATCTTTCTCGTCCTACCTGAGGCAAGGTTCCGGCCATGACCGACTCCCTGGGCTTCCGCAAGAAATTCGGCGTCATCGCGCCCTCGACCAACACCTCCGTGCAGCCGGAATTCGAGGCGATGCGGCCGCGTGGCGTCACCAACCACTTCCGCGGCATCGCGATCCCGAACGATCCGATCCGCAACGACGACGACTTCAACCGGCTGATGGACAACATCCGCAAGACGCTGTTGCAGGCTGTGGATGACGTCATGACCAGCCAGCCCGACTACCTGATCATGGGCATGTCGTCGGAGACATTCTGGGACGGGCTCGAGGGCAGCAAGAAGTTGCAGGAGCGCGTGGAAGCGCGTGCGGGTGTCAAGGTCTCGATGGGCTCGGACGCCGCGCAGGCCGCCTTGCAGCGCTATGGGGCCAAACGCCTCGGCGTGATCACGCCTTACATGCCGGTCGCCGACGCCCAGGTGCGCCGCTTCTTCACGGATTGCGGATTCGAGATCGTGCGGCTGAAGGGGCTGAAATGCGCAAGCCCGGTGCTGATCGCGCATGTCTCCGAGCGCGACCTGCGCGACGCGATCATGGAAGTGAACGGCCCCGACGTCGACGCCATCATCCAGGTCGGCACCAATCTGGCGATGGCACGGCTCGCCGGCGTCGCCGAATTCTGGCTCGACAAGCCGGTGCTCGCAATCAACACCTGCATCTACTGGTGGTCGCTGCGGCAGAACGGCATCGACGACAAGATCGACGGCTTCGGCTCGCTCCTGCTGGAGCATTGAGCGCGACTTGCCGCGGCCCTACCCCATCACGGCCGGCTCATGAGCTCCGCCTCCAGCAGACGCTTGTAAAGCACGGCCAGGAGGACCGCGAAGAACAGGTCGAAGAGCCCGAACCAGACGAAGCCGCCGCCGACCACCAGCCAGACCGTCGCCATCCAGAGCCGGCCGAAGATGCCGATGATATTGGGGGCACGCGAGCGGATCGGATCCTGCAAGCCCGGAATGTAGAGCGCCGTCACCAGGATCAGCGTCGCGCCCCAGCCCCGGATCCACCCGGTCGGCACCGGCGGCGGCAAGCCGAAAGTACGCGAGACAAAATCCGGCAGAAACATGCAGGCGAGCCCGATCAGGAGATGCAGCAGCATGTTGAAGCCGAGGATGCGCCGATAGACCCGGCGCCGGCTTTGCGCCTGCGCGGTCGTCCAGCCGATGGAAAGCGCGTCGCTCATTGTTCGTCATCCCTTCATCTTCGATCTCTTCGTTCCGATCCCTTGGTCAAAACGTCAGCAGATAGGCGAGGAGGTCGTTCTTCTGGGCCGGCGCCAGCGTGGTGCCATACAAGTGGCCGCCATTGCCGTTGCCCGGCAGCTTGGTGTCGTAGCAGAAGCCGCTTGGCGGCGGCCGGGCGGGGTCGCAGGGCGCCGACACAAAGCCGCCGTTGCTGCCGTCGATCACGTCGCTGCCGCGCAGGAACGCGACCGGGCGCTGCGCCGGCGCTGCCAACAGCGCGCGCAACGTCGGCACCGAGCCGTTGTGCAGGTAGGGACCGCGTAGCCAAAGGCCGTCGAGCGGCATGTTGGCGTAGCCGTCGGTCTTGACGAAGCGCTTGAACTGGTAGCGCGTCCCCGCGAACAGCTCCGCCAGCTGCCGTTGGCGGAATGCCTCGGTATAGGAATCGAGGCGCCCGCGATCGGTGCCGAGTGTCGCGATCGGGTCTACCTTGCCGAGCTTGGCGCCCTCGAACACGTAGCGGTCGCTGCCCTGGTAGCCGTGGCACTCGGCGCAATTCGTCATGTAGAGCGCGCGCCCACGCTCGACCGCCGCCCCATCGACCCGGTGCGGGCTCCGCGGCGGCCGCAGCTCGCCGAGCCAGCCCGCGACGCGCTCGATGGCGGCATGATCGACGGTCTCCGCCGTGACGCCGGCACCGAGCGCGGCAGAGAGGTTGCGCTCCGCCAGCGACGGGTTGTTGCCGTCCCAATGCAGCTGCATGCCCTCGCGCGGCTTCTGCTGGAAAATCGACGGAAAATCGGCGGCGCCGTTGCGCTCGGCGGGCGCGATCGCGCTGAACGGCATGCTCATCTGCACGAGCTTGTAGGGATTGAACGTGTCGACCCGGCCGATCCCCCACGGCGACTGGGCCGCGAGCAGCGGCAGTAGTCGCGAGCGACGCTCGATGAATCCTTCGCGCACGCGCGGGATCACGTAGTATTGCCAGACCTTGCGCTCGATGAAGCCGAAGTCGGCACCCGCGGCCTGCATCGCCGGAATCAGCGAGTCCGGCTTCAAACGCTCGTCGACGCCGGCGTCGAGAATGAACCGGATGAAGCGATAGAGATCGAGGTTGTTCGAGGGCATGCCGGGAACCATGACGCGCTCGGCGCCTTCGGAGGTCCGGAAGGTCCCGGTGTGGCAGACGGCGCAGTTGAACCAGACGAGGTCGACGCCCTGATAGTCGCGCTTCGAAATGCCGATCGGCAAGGCCTCTTGGGCGCCCTTGCTGTCGGTGCGATAGAGGAAGCCGAAGGCACGATAGTCGAGTCGGTTGCCGAACGCCTCCGGGAAGAGCCGGGGCAGCGCCTGCCAGATCCAGAAGGGCAGTCCGCTGCGCTCCGAGCCGATCGAGCCATGCTCGAAGTGCTCGACGATATCGGCATAGGTCGCCGTGTTGTTGCGCAGCAGCCGCTTGCCGGCGATGAGCCCGGCGATCGCGGCCACGAGGCCGAGCAACAGCAGCACGAGCGCGATCACCACCGGGATCAGCAGCCAGCGGCGTCGGCGTTTCGACTCGAGCTCGACATAGGTGACGGGCGGGTCGGTGGTCGCGGTGATCGATCGTTCTGGGCGGTTCATGGCACGGACATCGGTTGCGCGGATACCGGTGCGGGCGCCGGCGCAGGCACGGGTGCCGGCGCAGGCACCGGCGGACGATGGACAGGCGGCAGGTTCAGCGTCGCACGCGTGGCATAGATCGTCATCAGCTCGTCGATCATGGCCTCGCGGCTCGGGAAGCGGGCGAGCTCGTAGCAACCCATCGGATTCTTCGGGGCGTTGAGCAGGCACTTGTTGCAATAGGTGCAGGGCCGCTCCGGCGAATCGCGGCCCATCCGCCATTGCTGCAGCAGATCGTTGTTGGCGACCAGCGAACGGGCGATCGCGACGCCGTCGAATGCACCCGAGGCGATGCCTTCACGGATGAAGGAGGCGGTCTGATAACCGCCGGTATTGAGCACCGGCACCGACACGTTGGCCTTGATCGCGCGCGCCTCCTCCAGGCTGACGCCCTCGATCGGCAGGCCCTTCTTCATGCGGAACCAGATCCAGCGAAAGATCGGCCGCAGCAGCCGATAGCGGAACAACAGGAAATTGCGGAACGCATCGACGCCCGACGAGATCATCGCGTCGTAGGTGATGGCGATCGTCTCGAAGGAGAAATCGCCCGGCGGGTTGAGCGGATGGGGGAACAGCGAGCCGGTGGAGACGTGGATGGCGTCGGCGCCCTCGCTCTCGCACCACTTGGCGATCTCGATGGTGTCGGCGAGCACGTTGCCCTTCTTTTCCCACGGGATGACGTTGTTGCGGTCTACCGCGCTGAGCTTGACCTGCAGGTGGAAGTCGCGGCCGACGCGGGCGCGGATGGCGCGGATCACTTCCAGCAGGAAGCGCGCGCGGTTCTGCAGCGAGCCGCCGTATTCGTCGGTGCGGTCGTTGATGCCGGAGGAGAGAAACTGCGTGAACAGGTAGCCGTTGGCGGCGTGCAGCTCAACGCCGTCGAGGCCGGCCTCGCGCGCCCGCCAGGCGCCGGCGGCGAACGCGTTGACCAGCTGCTCGATCTCGGCCTTGCTGGCGGCGCGGCAGAGAAAGCCGTGCAGCGATTCCTTGCGGCTGGTCGAGCTCAAGGTCGGCCGGTAGTAGTTGTGCACGCCCGGCAGATCCATCTGCCGGCCGGAATGGCTGAGCTGGAGGATGTACTTGCACCCATATTGGTGCACGGCCTCGCCGAGGCGCTGCCACAACGGGATGAAATCGTCACGGTGAATGGTGGCGTAGCCGGCGATGATCCGCCCCTCCATCAGCACCGGCACGTAGGACGAGATGATGGCGCCGATATCGCCGGCGGCGAACTTGCATTCCCAGTTGATGCGGGTCTGGGTGAGGGAGCCGTCCTCGTTGTCGAACCGGCCGGAAATGTTCGAGCGGAAGATGCGGTTCTTGACCGTCAGGTTGCGGAACTTGAGCGGGGTGAAGATGACATCCTCGGTCATGAGCGTGCCTCGTCCGCCTCTTCGGCGACTGCCCGTTCCCACACCACGCGCAACAGCGCCGGCACGAAGGCGGCGGCCGGACACTGCGCCCAGCTGCCCGCCATGAACTCGACGTCCGGACCCGGCTTGCGCTCGCGCGCGGCATCGAGCTGCAGCATGACCAGCGTGCCCGGACGCACCTCGCCGGCAACGGTGGCGCCGGGCATGGTGGCCTGGCGCAGCACGCTCGGAGGCGCGAACAGGCATTGCGCCACCGCGGCATCGGCGGCGGATCGCACACGCCGCTGCGGATCGCTCCACAGCTCGCGCATGCGCTCGAAGCCGCGCACCAGATTGTGCACGGCGATGCCGGTGGCATGGACGCCGGCGCGGTCGCCGCTGACCAGCTCGGCGAGCAGCTCCCGCGCCTGGCGCAGCCGGCCGCTGAGGGTGAGAAACAGCGCGCGCAGCGGGTTGCGGGTCTGCACCGCCTCATTGAGCGTGAGGGCGGCAGCCCAGCTCTTGCTGCTCGACCGGTAGTCGTCCACGAACAGCCGCCCGACCGCATGCTGCGCCGCCGGCCCGAGCGCGGGCGCGCCGGGCGTGCCGCGCAAGGCGCCGACCAGGCCGATGATGGTCTCTTCATCCCAGAGCGGGCGGCGCCCGGCGGGATCGAGCCGCAGCCGCAACGCCTCCTGTGACTGCGCACGCTGCGTGTCGTGACGCGGCGCGACCGAGGGCAGCGGCGCGCCGTCCACCTGCAGCACGCGGCGAACGCGGCCCGCCAGCAGGCGGTTGATCAGCGGACCGCTCACCTCGAAGCGCCGGTCGAGCCGGCTGTCACCGGCGAGAATGCGGATATCGGGAGCCGCATCCACCTGTATCAGGTCGACCAGACCCGGAATGCGCAACGATCGGCCCATCGCCCGGCCTCCTCACTTGCCCCAGGGGAAGAACACGTTGCGAGCATTGGCGAAGTGCGGCCGCAGCTGCGGCAGGTGGCGCTCCAGCACCGTGCGCAAGCTGTTGTCCTCGATCCAGGCGAACCCCGCCGGGGTATAGACCTCGGGAGTGAAATCGGCAGTGAAGAAGCGGTCGCTCTTGAGGCGCCGCGACGCCATCAGGATGAAGATGCGGAATGCAGTGTCGGAGAATCCGAAGCCGGGCGGCGCGGTCTCGCAATGCATGCCGACCAGGAAGTCGACCTCCTCGACCGTCTTGTAGACGGCGGCAAGCTCCTCCTGCCACTTGGGATCCGCGGCGAGCTGCGCGAAGCTCGTCGGCACCTGCATGCCGAGATGGCGGCGCAGCTCGCAATAGCGCGGCACGCCGCGCTCGCGATCGCGCAGGATATCGGTGGCGGCGATGTCGAGGAAGAGATCGGACTTTTTGGGCAGCTTGCGCAGCCCGTTGGGATAGTTGTGCAGCACCAGCGCGCCGGGATGGCTGGTCGCGAGCGAGTACACCACGTCGGCATAGGGCACGCGCGCGTAGAGGTCGCGTACGCCGCCGGCGGTGACCTTCAGGAAATCGGTGGCCTCGACCTCTCCGGCATCGCTGTGGCGGCGGAACGACAGCTCGTCGGGCAGCAGCGAATGCATGCGGTAGGCGGCCGTGAACTCCTCGGTCATGGCATAGGGTGCGGTATGGTGATTGGTGGGAGAGCCCGGGATGCCCGACATGATCTCTCCGCTGCCGAGCCTGCCGTAGGCACGGGAATAATGCTCGCCGAGCAGGCCCCAGAAATTGCCGCGCATGGCGAGGCGGCCTTCCGGCGAGTTCATCAGCGCCGGCGTCCATTCGACGGTATGGATCTTGGCGATGAGCGCAGCATTGATCAGCCGCGCCTTCTGGAACAGCCACTCGCCGTCCCGCTCGGGATAGTCGACGCGCAGCCGGTCGACGATGGCATTGTGCTCGCGCGCGAACAGCGTATGCATCACCGACAAGCCGATCCACCAATTGCCGTTCACTCCGGCAAGCTCCAGGTTTGGAATATCGGTCTCCGCCGTCTTGTCGACCGGGAGATGGCCGTCCGCCTGCAGGTGAAGCTTGCCGTCGGGGCGCACCTCGCCGGTGGTCGGATCGCTACGCACCAGCTTTTGGCGGTTGAGATCCGACCCGTAGATCTGCGAGCCGTCCCACCAATGGGTCTCCGTGTTGCGGTAGGTGGCAGGCTGTCCCTGGTCCGCGGGGCAGCGCTGGTCGTCCGGCTTGGTCCGCAAGATGCTGACGTCGCGGGCCGGCCAATCGTCGCCGGGCGGCAACGGAAGGCGATGCGGCGGCGACTTGGTGTCCCCGCCGCCGTGGCTCAGCCAATCGTGCACCATGAATTGCAGCCACGCCGGGACCAGCAGGTTGAGATGCGGCACCGGCACGAAGCTGCGGCGCGACAGGAGATCCCGGCTCACCACGCGCGGATTGGGCTCGTAGAGTTCGGGGGGCTCCTCGCCGTAGGTATCGCCGACCGGCACGTTGCGGCCGAAGCGCGCGCCCGCCATCCCCATCCATGGACAACCGAGGTCGTTGTAGCTGCCGTCGGCGGTGCGCTGGTCGCGCGGGTGGGCGCCGCCTTGCGGACTGAGCTTCGCCGGATCGCGCTCGGTGTCGGAGAGATTGTGCTCGCGCATGTTGACGCGATGGCCGACGACAGTCGGCATCGCGAGCAGGAAGGGAAGCCGGTACCAGACCCGGAATCGATTGGTCAGCCTGGCAAAACGCCCGAGCAGCTGCTCGTAAAGCGGAGTAGCCACGTTCCCCTCCTCTCGATTGCGCGCTTACATCAATGACCTCTTGATCGCCTCTTGACCGCTGATCTCCCCGCCGCGTGGATGCCTCGTGCGACACCTGCCGCGTTCGCCGCGGTTCTTGGTTCTATTCTGCAACAATCAATCAAAGGTTGCAATAGGGTCGTCGCCGCCGATAGTGCATATATGCGTCAATAGCCTCGAGTCCGCCGGGCTTCCCGCGCCGGCGACGAACGCGATCTTGCAGCCGGTCACAGATCGGACCAACCGATGGGCAATCCCCGGTTGCGTTCATCGTTCGCCGCAAACAAGCTGTGCGAGATGTCTCGAAACTAGATGGGCCGACCGCGGCAAATCCGCGGCTGTGCGCCGTCCGGGAGATTGTTTTCAACATGGGTCCCGGCCCCCGTTATCGGGATACCTTGCACCCCCCCGCAGCGGGCATGGCGCCTGGCCGCGCGCCGGCCACCTCCCCTCTCGCCCGCACCCTCTTGCAGAAGACGGCACGGACATGTCGACGGCTGCGCTCATCTCTCGAAAATCGGCGCTCGCATCGCTCGCAAACCATGCGGGGCACCGGCGCCACGCGTGTACGCGGCGATGAAAATTGCCCGGCGCTTGCCCGGATCGGCGGCGCGGCGCGCCGCCGGGCATAGGTGGAACTACTTACTTGCCCTTGAGGGGACCGGACGCAATCATCGATCGTCGTGGGCATGAGTCCCGTCGCGTGCCGGCGCGAAACAGAGAGGGGTCGGGTAGGGCACATCAGCTCGCCGGCAACGTCAGGGGGATGGCAGGTGCCGACGCTGGAGGATTTCCTCGATCTTCCGATCGATGATATCTGCGGAAACGGCTACGTCGACCATACCTCGAACCATTGCGCCCATTTCGTTTCGCACGCGCTCGGTTTCCAGTTCGGCACGAACTGCCGGGGGCTGACGGAGGGGTCGAACAAGGCCGCCAATATCCGTGTGCACGAGCTGTTCGGCCGCTGCGGCAAGGTTGGGCCCTGGCCGCCGCCTGCGGTTGCCGGACCGGTGCTGATCTTCGTCACCGCCGCCGACAAGGTCGATCTCGCGCGCAAGACCATGCTCAACGTGCTGAACAAGCATGTCGGCGTGTTCAGCGACGGCGTGATCTATCACTACTCGAACCCCAGGGGGAAAGTCGTTCGCCAGGGCGTGGCGGAATTCCAGGCTCTTTTCGACAAGGCCTTCGGCAAGCCGCAGGGCTACTTCTATGGAACGCCGCCCGGCCAGCCCGTCGTCGCCGACACCGCGGCGGCGCTCGCGCCGATAACCATCGCCACGCGCCGGCAGGGCGAGGATATCTACGGCAAGACGGACGGCGAGGAGTTCTACGTCGTCACCGTCACCGACGCGCTGCACGGCGGTCTGGCTCAGCCGGAGAAGCGCAGATATGGGCCGGTGTTCAGGGCGAGCGACTGGGAGGACAAGATCGGGCACTGGGCGAATCTGCTGGAGCTCACCGGCCACTGCGAGTGCGGCAATCATTTCAACGCCGTCCATGCCCATGACCCCGCACGGATCGGCTTCGGCTTCTATCAACTGCCGGCGCACACCCCCGACGACAATCTGATTCTGCTGCTGCGAGCCTGCACGAGGTTGCCGGCCGCGGCGCGCTTTCTGCCCGAGCTGACGCTGATCGATGGTGCGCTCAATGTCGTTGAAAGCGGCGGTGCGCGCGCGCTCGAGCGCGTCAGGAAGGTCGGCGGCCAAGGCCTGCTGGTCGACCTGCTGAAGCTCATCAATCCGACCCAATCCGGCAGAGCCAAGGCCGAGCTCAGTTACGCGGCGCGGCTGGTGCACTGGAGCAACTCGGATCCGGAGCTGCGCGCCCTGCAGGTCGAGATCGCCGCCGGCGTCCTGGAGCGAAACGTGATCGAACGGCACGATCCGAGGCTCGACCTGGACGGTCGCTCCGATGTCGAGGTCGCGCTGGTCGCCGACATCCTGCATCAGGGACGCGCAACCTACGAAGGGGTCGCCGCGGCGCTCGAGCGCACCGACGCCGACGCGCTGATCGACATCAACCCGGAACCGACTTATGCGGTTCGCCAGCGGCTGGTGCGCGACAAGCTGCGGCGCATGGTGAAGGGGAAGCGCCTGGGACGCCTGCGCTTCAGCCGGGCGGAAGGCGGCTTCGTCGATCCCGAGGGACCGGTCGCCTAGAGCGGTATGACGTTCCTCGCACGCATCCCGCTCTGGCTTCCGGCGATGTCTCGCCATCTTCAGTCGGTGCGCGGCAGCTCCCGAATCTCGATGGTCCCACCCGCTTCAAACACGGGATTGCCGATCAACAGTTGCTTTGCATGATCCAAGTCGCGCGCCTCGACCCTTACGAACCCGGCGATGTGACCCGTGATCTTGGGCGCGGGCCCTTCCCGCCGCACGCAAAGGCCTGAACCGATTGCACTGCCGCCACGCATCACGCCCGCGGACCGCAGCTTCTCGAGGTATGGATCCCACTCCTCCGCGCCGCCCTTGTCTTGGCCGTCGTCATGCATGAACAGGATAAAATCCGCCATCTCGTTACTCCGCCGCCATCTCCGAACCCGATCCGCATCCCAGTAACGCGCGACCAGAGCAAGCGTTTCATCATTGCGCCGCACCAGTTCGATCATTGATATGGCGCAAACCGTCATGCCGCTCGATATGCGACTGACTGTCAAATTCCCGTGCCGGCGAGCGAGTATCCTCGGCGCGACCGCTTTTTGGATCGATTCGATCAATGTCGACTTATCGCCTCGACAAGCTGTTCTCGCCACGATCGGTGACGGTGATCGGCGGCAGCCCGCGGCAGACCTCGCCGGGGCGCGCCGTGTTGCGGAACCTGCAGGATGCGGGCTTTCAAGGGCCGATCGGGCTCGCCAATCCGCACTATGCAGAGATCGAGGGCGTCAAAGCCGTCGCAAAGCTCGAGGAGCTGCCGCAGCCGCCCGACCTCGTCGTGATCGCGGCGCCGCCGCAAGCCGTGCCTGGCATCGTGGCGGAGGCGGGCCAACGCGGAACCGCGGCCGCGATCATCATTACCGCCGGACTCGACCACGGCGAAGGCTCGCTCGCCGACACCTGCGAAAAAGCTGCCCGCACGACCGGGCTGCGGCTCGTCGGGCCGAACTGTCTCGGCGTTCTTGCGTCGCCGGCGAAACTCAATGCCAGTTTCGCCGCCCGCATGCCGCCCGCCGGCGATCTCGCCTTGATCTCGCAATCCGGCGCGATCGCCGCGGGTCTGATCGAATGGTCGGCGGCGCACGGCATCGGTTTGTCCGCGGCGGTCTCGCTCGGCGACAAGATCGACGTCGATTTCGGCGACCTGCTCGATTATTTCGCGCTCGATGGAGCCACCCGCGCGATCCTTCTGTATGTCGAATCGATCAACAACCCGCGCAAGTTCATGTCGGCGGCGCGCGCCGCGGCGCGGATCAAGCCGGTCGTCGTGATCAAGTCCGGCCGCCATGAGCAAGGCGCGAAGGCCGCGCAGACCCATACCGGAGCGCTCGCCGGCGCCGACGCAGTCTACGATGCAGCGTTTCGCCGTGCCGGCCTGTTGCGTGTGCTCGATCTCGACGAACTGTTCGCCGCGGCCGAGACGCTCGGACGCGTGCGGCCGTTCGCCGGCAAGCGGCTCGCCGTGCTCACCAACGGCGGCGGCCTCGGCGTGCTGGCGGTCGACCGGCTCGCCGATCTCGGCGGCACGCTCGCCGGCATCTCCCCACAAACGATGCAGACGCTCGACGCGGCATTGCCGCCGATCTGGTCACGCGCCAATCCGGTCGACATCGCCGGTGACGCCGACGCAACCCGCTACGTCGCCGCCTTCGAGCCGCTGCTGGCCGATCCCGAGAATGACGCGATTCTGGTCATGAACGTGCCGACCGCGCTCGCCTCGGCGCAGTCTGCAGCCGAAGCGGTCGCCGCCGTCGCGCAGGCCGAGCGCAGCCGCTCGCTCCGGCCGAAACCGGTCTTCGCGGTGTGGGTTGGAACCGGCGATAGAACAACACCGATTTTCGAAGCGGAGCGGATCCCGAACTATGCGACCGAATCGGACGCGGTGCGCGGTTTCATGCATCTCGTGCGCTACCGGGAAGGGCTCGATGCTCTGATGGCGACGCCGCCGAGCCTACCGCAGGATTTCAAGCCGGACACTGCCGCTGCCCGCGACATCGTCGCGGGCGCAGCGAAGAGCGGACGCCGCTGGCTCGATCCGATCGAGGTGACGGCGTTGTGCGCGGCCTATGCCATTCCGATCGTGCCCGCGCGGCTTGCGCGCGATGCCGATGAAGCGGTGGCTGTCGCGAAGCCTCTGCTGGCGGGGGGCGCGACCGTGGTGGCCAAAATTCTGTCGCCCGACATCGTGCACAAGTCCGAGGTCGGTGGCGTGCGGCTCAATCTCACGAGCGAAGCCGCGGTGCGCGAGGCGGTCGCCGACATCCTGGCACGCGCCAAGGCGGCGCGACCCGATGCCGGTATCACCGGCGTCACCATCCATCGGATGGTGCTGCGTCCCAAGGCGCGCGAGCTGATCGCCGGCATTGCCGACGATCCCACGTTCGGCCCGGTCATCGTGTTCGGCCGCGGCGGCACCGCAGTCGAGGTCATCGGCGACAAGGCGCTGGCGCTGCCGCCGCTCGATCTCGCGCTCGCCCGTGATCTGATTGAGCGGACCCGGGTGTCGCGCGTGCTGAAAGCCTATCGCGACGTGCCGGCGGCGGACACCGACGCAGTCGCGCTGTTGCTGGTCAAGCTCGCACAATTGGCCGCCGATCTGCCCGAGGTACAAGAGCTCGACCTCAACCCTCTGCTGGCCGACCAGCACGGTCTCATTGCCGTTGACGCGCGCGTGGCAGTCGCGGCCGTCGATCCGGCACGCCGCGGTCCACCCGGCCATCCGCGCTTTGCGATCCGGCCATACCCGAAGGAGTGGGAACGGTCCGATACGTTGCGCGACGGCACGCGAATTCTCGTGCGGCCCGTGCGTCCGGAGGACGAGCCGCTCTACGGACCGTTCTTCGCCGCGGTCACGCCGGAGGATCTGCGGCTACGGTTCTTCGCGCCGGTGAAGGAATTCGGCCATACCTTCATCGCGCGCTTCACCCAGATCGACTATGCCCGCGCCATGGCGTTCATCGCCGTCGATGAAGCCTCCGGCGAGATGCTCGGCGTCGTGCGCCTCCATTCGGACGCCAACTACGTGCACGGCGAATATGCCGTGCTGGTGCGCTCCGATCTGAAGCGACGCGGGCTCGGCTACCTGCTCATGCAGACGATCATCGAATATGGCCGCGCCGAAGGTCTCGCCATCATCGAGGGACAGGTGCTGAGCGAGAACACCGCCATGCTGGCGATGTGCAAGGAGCTCGGCTTCGAGATTGTGCCCGACCCGCAGGATCCGGCTACGTGTCGCGTGCAGCTCGCGATCGAAAAATAGCTACCGCTGCACGTCGTCGTCGGACAGCACACGCAGCGCGGCGCCGTCCATGTCCTCGTACTGCCCGCTGCGCAGCGACCAGAGGAAGGCGGCGAGGCCCGTCAGCCCCAGCGCCAGCGCCATCGGTACGAGATAGACCAGCACATTCATGACGGCCCCACCCCTCCAGGTCCACGCGCACGCAAGGCATTGAGCGTGACCAGCACCGAGGAGCCGGACATCGCCGCCGCCGCGATCAGCGGCGTGACATGGCCCGCGATCGCGACCGGCACCGCGATCGCGTTGTAGATCACCGCGAGCCACAGGTTCTGCTGCATCAGGCGGCGCGCGCGGCGCGCGATCACGAGGGCGTCACGCACCGGCGCGAGCCGCTCGCCCAGAAACACCGCGTCAGCCTGCGCCTGGGTGATGTGGGCGGCCACGATCGGCGACAGCGAGACCTGGGCGGCGGCGAGCGCGGGCGCGTCGTTGAGTCCGTCGCCGACCATGAGAACGCGGCGGCCGGCGGCTTTCAGCGCGTCGATCGCGGCGATCTTCTGCGCCGGAGTGAGCCCGCCCTGCCATTGCGCGATGCCGAGCGCAGCGGCAATGGGCTCGACCGCCGCCGGCCGATCGCCCGACAGAATGCGCACGTCAATCCCGAGCGCGGCAAGCGATTTTGCCACATCGACGGCATCGGCGCGCAAGCTCTGGCGCACGGCGAAGATGGCGCCGCGATCGCCGTGGCGAAATGCGATCAGAGACGTCTCGGGCGGCAGGGCGACGGAGCAGGTGTTGCCACAGAAGGCGAAACTCCCGAGGCGCGCCTCGATGCCGTCGATGAGCGCACGCACCCCCTGCCCCGGCTCCTCGATTGCATCCAGGTACGGCACGCGCTCGCGCGCCTCCCGCGCGACCGCCGCCGCCAGCGGATGACGGCTCGACTGGGCCAGCCGCGCAGCCATCTCCAGCAGATCGGGATCGTATACGCCTATGTTGGCGACGCGCGGTTCCGGCAGCGTCAGCGTGCCGGTCTTGTCGAACACGACGGTATCGACCTCGGCCAGACGCTCGATGGCGTCACCGGCGTTGAGAATGACGCCGGTTCGGAACAAGGCGCCCGACGCCACGACCTGCACTGCCGGAATCGCCAGTGCCAGAGCGCAGGGACAGGTGATGATCAGCACGGCAATCGCGGTGATGACTGCATCGTGCAGCGAGGCGCCGGCGAGCAGCCATCCAGTGAGCGTGAGCGCCGCGGTCGCGTGCACCATCGGTGCATAGAGCCGCGCCGCACGGTCGGCGAGCCGGCGATAGCGCGAGCGTCCGGCCACCGCCTTGTCCAGCAGGCGCTCGACCTCGTCGAGCAGCGTTCCCGGCCCGGCGGCGGTGACGCGCATGGTCAGCGCGCCGGAATAGTTGACGCTGCCGGCATAGATCGTCGCGCCGGCGGTGAGCTTGCGGTGCACGGTCTCGCCGGTCACCAGGCTTTCGTCGATCTCCGAGGTGCCGGAGATCACCGTGCCGTCGGCCGGCACCCGTTCGCCCGGCCGCACCAGCAGACGGTCACCCGGAATGAGCGCCGCCACCGGAACCGTCACGACCTCGCCACCGCCTTCGAAGCGGTGCGCCACCTCGGCCTTCAGCGCGGCCAGATTGCCGGCGACGGCGCGCGTCTTGCGCCGCATCGCGTGGTCGAGATAGCGGCCGCACAGCAGGAAGAACAGCAGCATGACGGCAGAGTCGAAATAGGCATGCTCAGCATGGCCCGCCGTCTCCACGATCGACATGCCGACCGCGAGCAGGACGCCGAGCGAGATCGGCACGTCCATGTTGAGCGCCCGCGCGCGGATCGCGCGCAATGCGCTGCGGAAGAACGGCTGGCCGGCATAGCCGACGGCGGGCAGCGCGATCAGCGCCGACAGCCAATGAAAGAAGTCGCGCGTCTCCTGCGTCATGTCGGTAGCGCCGCCGGACCAGACCGACACCGACAGCAGCATGATGTTCATGGCCGCGAAGCCCGCCACCGCCAGGCACTTCATCAAATGTCGCGCGTGCAGTGCCTCGTCGGTTTCGGCGCGCTGCGGCTCGAACGGATGAGCATGGTAGCCGATGCGCTCGAGCGCATCGATCACATCGCCAGCGTCGAGCTCGCCATCGCGCCATTCGACGGCCAGCCGCCGGTTGGTGAAGTTGAGGCGGGCGTCGACGATCCCTGGAATCTTCTTCAGGCCGCCCTCGATCTTGCGGATGCAGCCGGCGCAGCCGACGCCTTCCACCGCGAGCTCCATGCGCGACTGGCCGCCGTGGCGCTTTACGTAGATCGACAGGTCGAGCGATCCGGTCATGGCGGCGCCTCAACGCAGGAAGATGCGGTTCTTGGAACGAAACAGGCGCGTCCGGTCGCGCGAGAGCTCGACAATGAGCTCCCACTGACCGGACAACGACGCATCCCGCCCCTGGAACCGACCTGGCGCGTCTTCGTGCAAAACGATCACGCGGTCCGCGCGCTTGTCGGCCGGATGGACGAGCCGCGCGCTCGCCTGCAGGCCGGCGAGCGGCCGGTCGGCGTCATCGTTCGCAAGCACCTCGACCAACGTCGCTCCCGCCACAGACGACACCTTGGCCTTCACCTGCCAATGCAACGAGTCCTGCGCGGCGGCCGCCGCGCGATCGCGCGCAAAGGCGAGGCCCGCCTGATACGCGCTTTCAGTTTCAAGACCACCGAAGGTCGAGACCGCGGCCGCGATCATGATCGCGTTCACTCCGGTCACGACCGCGAAGAAGGCGACGAGGCAGATCAGCACCATCCGCCCCGTCACCTTCCTGGGTCCGCCGCCGCCGATTGCATCCGTCATAGGCGTCGCCCTCTCATGGCCCGCGGAAATGGTCGATCGCGCTCGCCCGTTGTCCGGTCTCGGTGTCGGTGATGCGGAACGTCAGCGGGATCGAGGCTGCCGGCGGAAGCGGTGAATAGGTCCCCACTAGCACGCGCAGCTCATGGGTCTGGTCGGGACCTACCGCGATGACCGCCATCCGGCCGGTGGTGACGGTGTCGCCGACCACCTTGAGGTCCAAGTCCGTGAGGCCCTCGACGGCCAGAACGAAGCTGCGCGCCTTGAGCGACTTGTTCAGGATCCGCACGGTGTAGGCATTGCGCAGCTCGCCACCGGCCAAGCGCACGAACATCGGATTGCGGTCGTGGATGACGCTGATTCCCTCGCTGCTGCGGGTCGCGAACGTGTACAGCATGACGGCGCCTACGATCGCGATGACGGCCGCGTAGAGCGCCGTGCGCAGCCGCACGATCTGATAGACCGCGGGCTTGCCCTCCTGGCGGCGCTGAATGTTGATATCGGTGTCGTACGCGATCAGGCGCGCCGGCCGGCCGATCTTGGCCATGACCGCGTCGCAGGCGTCGATGCAGAGCCCGCACTGGATGCATCCGAGGTTGGGCCCGTTGCGGATGTCGACACCGGTGGGGCAGACGTAGACGCACTGATAGCAATCGATGCAGTCGCCGGTCCGCTCGCCGCGCGCGCGCAAAGCCGCGCTCTTCTTGACCGAGCCGCGCGGCTCGCCCCTGTCGTAGCGATAGGTGACGTTGAGGGCTTGCTCGTCGGTGAGCGCGGCCTGGATGCGCGGCCACGGGCACATATAGAGACAGACCTGCTCGCGCATGTGGCCGGCGAGCGTGTAGGTCGTGAAGGTGAGAATGCCGATCCACAGGTAGGCGACGAGCGGCGCCTGGAAGGTCGCGAGCTCCTTCACCAGCGTCGGCGCGTCGGCGAAGTAGAGCACCCAGGCGCCACCGGTCCACCACGCCACCATGAGCCAGAGGAAATGCTTGAGCCCGCTACGCGCAAGGCGATCGGCCGTCCACGGTTGCTGGTCGCGGAGGAGATGCTCGCGCCGGTCACCTTCGGCCCAGCGCTCGATGGTCTGGAACAAGTCGGTCCACACCGTTTGTGGACAGAGATAGCCGCACCAGATCCGCCCGGCGACCGCGTTCATCAGGAACAGCGTCACCGCCGCCAGGATCAGCAACCCGGTGAGGTAGTAGATCTCCTGCGGCCAGATCTCGACGAAGAAGAAGTAGAATCGCCGATTGGGAAAATCGATCAGCACGGCCTGGTTGGGCGCGTTGAGACCGCGGTCCCAGCGTACGAATGGAAGCCCGTAGTAGATACCGAGCGTGACCAGCAGCACGATCCACTTGATGCGGCGGTAGGTGCCCTGCACGCGCTGGGGATAGATCTTCCGCCGCGCCGCATAGAGCGGCCCTTCCTCGTCGGGCTCCGGCACGTCCGGCGTGCTCGGTGCCGATGGCGGCAGCGCCGCGGCTTTCGCCTGCTCGACGAGGGCGCCCAGCGGCGGCTCGGTGCGCAACGCCTCACGTGGATCGACAGCGCTGGCGCAACGCGTAGCCATCGTTCATCTCTCTCCGCCGCCGAGAGAATGCACGTAGACTGCGAGCGCCTTGATGGTGACGTCGTCGAGCCGCCCGACCCAGGCCGGCATCACCGCGCCGCGCCCATTCCAGACCGCAGTGGCGATCGCGGCGTTATCGGAGCCGTAGAGCCAGATGGCGTCGGTCAGGTTCGGAGCACCGAGCTCGCGCTTCCCCTTGCCATCGTCGCCGTGGCAGACCGCGCAATTGTCGGCGTAGACTTTTTTGCCCAGCGTCAGGTCGGCCTTGGCGCCGATCGGAAGGCCGGCGAGCGAGCGCACGTAGTCCGCGACCGCATCGACATCGGCGCGCTTGAGCATGCCATCGCGGCCGAAGGCGGGCATGGCTGCGCCCTGCCGGCTCTCGGTGCCGGAACGGATGCCGTGACGGATGGTTTGCGCGATATCGTCGAGCTTGCCGCCCCAGATCCATTCATCGTCGTTGAGATTGGGATAGCCCTTGGCCCCGCCGCCCCCGGCGCCATGGCAGGGCGCGCAGTTCTCCGCGAAGGCGGGCCGCGCCTGCGCCAGCGCGAAGGCCAGCATCTGCGGATCGGACGCGATCTGCTGCAGCGACGCGGCGCCCAGCCTCGCGACCATGGCGGCACGTTCCGCCTTGAGTGCATCGAGATCGGACACGACCGCGCTGCGCGAGTGCCAGTTGAAGGCGCCTATGGTGTAGGACGAGACCAGCGGCCAGGATGGATAGACGATCCAATAGCCGATCGACCAGACGATGGTCGCGTAGAACAGCCACAGCCACCAGCGCGGCAGCGGCGTATTGAGCTCGCGGATGCCGTCCCACACGTGCCCGGTGGTGGCAGTGCCGGTGAAAGCGTCGACGTCTTGCTGTTCGTCGGCCATATCAGTCCTCACGAAGGGGCATGCGGGCGGCTTCGTCGAATTGCCGCTGCCGCGAGGGCCAGAGCGCGTAGGCCAGCACGACGAGGAAAACGCCGACGAAATAGGCGAGGCCCCAGGTCTGGGCGAACTCGGCAAGCATGCGGTAGGTCGAGCTCATCGTCGCTCCTCAGCGGATGTTGGCTTTGTCGTTGTAGAGCTTGAAGTCGACCATCTGGCCCAGCACCTGCAGGTAGGCGATCAGCGCATCGGCCTCGCTGAGGCGGCCGGGATTGCCGTCGTAGTCGCGCGATTGCGCCTTGGGGTAGCGCCTGGCCAGCTCCGCCGCGTCAGGCGCATCGGCCGACCCTTGCGTGAGTGCGTCGGATTGCGCCTTGGCGATCATCTCGGCGGTGTAGGGTACGCCGAGCGCAGCCTGCACCTTCAGATCATCGGCGATATGCGAGACGTCGAGCTCGGTCCGGGCGAGCCAGGGGTAACTCGGCATCACCGTCCCCGGCACCACCGATTTCGGCGCGGCGAGATGGTCGCGGTGCCAGTCATCGGAGTATTTGCCGCCGACGCGCGCCAGGTCGGGCCCGGTGCGCTTCGAGCCCCACTGGAACGGCCGGTCGTACATGCTCTCGGCCGCGAGCGAGTAATGTCCGTAGCGCTCGACCTCGTCGCGCAGGGTCCGAATCATCTGCGAATGGCAATTGTAACAGCCCTCGCGCACGTAGATGTTGCGCCCAGCCAGCTCAAGCGGGGTGTAAGGCCGCACCCCCTCGACCTTTTCGATCGTGGTCTTGAGATAGAACAGCGGTGCGATCTCGACGAGCCCGCCGATCGCGATCACCACCAGCACGCCGATGACGAGGATGATCGAATTGGTCTCGAAGATCGTATGCCTCTTCCAGAGCGACATCAGTGTCTCCTCATTCGGCCGGCGCAAGGACCGGCGCGGCAGCCGTTTCCCGCGCGGTGCCCGGATTGACGGTGCGCCACAGGTTCCACACCATGATCAGCGCGCCGGCGAGAAAGAGCGCGCCGCCGAGCGCACGGATGACGTAGAACGGGTGCATCGCCTCGACGGTCTCGATGAAGGAGTATTCGAGGAAACCGAGCTTGGTGTAGGCGCGCCACATCAGGCCCTGCAGGATGCCCGACACCCACATCGCCGAGATGTAGAGCACGATGCCGATGGTCGAGATCCAGAAGTGCCAGTTGACCAGCTTGAGCGAATAGAGGCGCTCGCGATTCCACAGCCACGGCACCAGGCAATAGATCGCGCCGAAGGAGACGTAGCCGACCCAGCCGAGCGCGCCGGAATGCACATGGCCGACCGTCCAGTCGGTGTAATGGGAAAGCGAGTTCACCGCCTTCACCGACATCAGCGGGCCTTCGAAGGTCGCCATGCCGTAGAACGCGACCGACACGACCAGCATGCGCAGCACCGGATCGGTGCGCAGCTTGTCCCACGCGCCCGACAGCGTCATGATTCCGTTGATCATGCCGCCCCAGGACGGCATCCACAGCATGATGGAGAACGTCATGCCGAGCGTCTGCGCCCAGTCCGGCAGCGCGGTGTAGTGCAGGTGGTGCGGGCCGGCCCAGATGTAGAGGAAGATCAGCGACCAGAAGTGGATGATCGACAGCCGGTAGGAATAGATCGGCCGGTCGGCTCGCTTCGGGATGAAGTAGTACATGATGGCGAGGAAGCCGGCGGTCAGGAAGAAGCCGACGGCGTTGTGGCCGTACCACCACTGCACCATCGCATCCTGCACGCCGGACCAGACGATGTAGGACTTGGGCGAGTACAGCGACACCGGGATCGCGGCGTTGTTGCCGAGATGCAGCATCGCGATGGTCAGGATGAAGGCGAGATAGAACCAGTTGGCGACATAGATGTGCGGCTCGCTGCGCCGCATGATGGTGCCGAGGAAGACCAGGAAATAAGCGACCCAGACCACGGTGAGCCAGAGATCGGCGTACCATTCGGGCTCGGCATATTCCTTCGACTGCGTGATGCCCAGGACATAGCCGGTGCCGGCGATGACGATGAAGAAGTTGTAGCCGAGCACCACGAACCAAGGCGCGATGTCGCCGGCGAGCCGCGCGCGGCAGGTCCGTTGCACGACGTAGAACGACGTCGCGAGCAGCACGTTGCCGCCGAAGGCGAAGATCACTGCAGACGTGTGAAGTGGGCGAATGCGCCCGAACGACAACCAGGGCAGGTCGAAATTGAGAACGGGAAAAGCGAGCTCGAGCGCCGCCCACAGCCCCACGGCGAAGCCGGCGATACCCCAGACGACCGCGGCGACGGTCGCGAACTTGACCGGGCCCATGTTGTAGTTGGGTTTCCCGTCGATCGTGAGCGGCGGCAACTCGGTCGGCCGGTCGTAGTAGCGATTGACGATAGTGAACACGCCGGCGGCGCTGGCGAGGGCGAAGAGCCAGGCGTGAAAGGCATATTCCGGCGTATAGGCATTCGCGGCGACGGCGATCGAAACGATCGCGAGGGCCACGAACGCGAGCGCCGCAATCCCCTCTCCGAGGGTCATGCTCTTGCGTGCGACAGTCGAAGGAATCATGCCGTTACCCCGCGCGCAGCCCAGCCGTCGCGTGCGCGAGGGCCCGCCGCTCATTGGAGGATCATGGTGCGAAACGTCGATCTCAGCTTTGACTCAAGTCAAACGCCGATGGGCTTTGTGATCTCGGCCCTGGCCCCCCTCGCCTCCTGCCCCCGATCCACCACGCCGCCAGAGCGACCAGCACCACCACGGCGCCGAATCCCGCGATATTTTCGAGCGCTCTCAGCAGGAACACCAATTCCAAGGCCCACAGGGGCTGCGACTCCTCCACAGCAGCGATCGGTACAACATGAGGCACGAAGGTGATTCGAGCGGCGAACGCCGCGAGAAAAATTCCCACGCTCGCGAGCAGCAGCGCCACTGACGCAAGTATCGGTTTCCGTTTCAAGATCACGACCTGGTACCTTTCAACGCTCGAGCGTCTCGAGATAGGCGATGACGTCCGTGACCTGGTCTGCCTCCAGCCGGAACTGCGGCATCGTGGGATGACTGGCGATGATCCCTTCCGATAGGGGCCGCCGCAGGCTTTCGACGGGATATTTGAGATGCAAGGTCCGAAAGGGAGGCGCGATGGTCAACGGACTGTCGCCGACCTTGCCGATCGCATGACACGGGGCGCAATGGACCCGAATGAATGTCAGGCCCCGCTGTGCCGCGGGCGATGGCTGCGCCAGCGCCGAGGTGCTCACACACAGCACGGCAGCACCGCTGAACGCGATGGCGAGCCACCGCAGCAATAGCGAGAGTTCGCGTGCCATCTACGCCGCCCGCGTCTCGCCGGAGCGCGTCCGCTCCGCGATCAGTGCCTTGAGCGTCGTGGTGTTCGGACAGTAGCTCTGCCACGCCGGATCGGATGGCCTGGTTGCGAGATCGTGCGAGCACTTGCGCTTGCTGGCACAGAGGGTGCAGACGCGCTGGAGATCCCGCATGACCTGCGGCTCGGCCTGCTTGATCTCGGTCGCGTCGAGCTTGCTCTCGTCGATCCGCCGCAGCAGCAGGTCCGCCGAATCCGGCCACTTGCCGGACAATGTGTATAGGTCTCCACTG
>Ga0126377_10000198_pt1 | contig 34725 bp, 37 predicted proteins | sample PanSoiMetPlot_22_FD_92647 | JGI IMG/M metagenome (GOLD analysis project Ga0126377, IMG submission 92647) | Tropical forest soil microbial communities from Panama - MetaG Plot_22 | ecosystem: Environmental > Terrestrial > Soil > Tropical forest > Bulk soil | place: Panama | collected 2016-02-17 | reverse complement strand
GGCCTACTTGTTGACGTCCTCGCGCACAAGGATTTCGAGCAGCCGGCGGATGTCGCGATGCTGCTGGGCCTGTGAATCGACCCAGTCGCGGATCATCTGCTGCTCCGTGCGCATGTGGTGGACCAGCCCCTGAATAGCTTCGGCCAGATTGGCCATGGCGGTGGTGGTCGCCCGGTTCGACCCGCTTTCGGCGATCGCCTCCCGCAAACGCTCGATCGAGTTTCGCAGGTCGGCCGGGATCGCGCCGCCGGCCGCCACCGGTACCGCCACCGCGCCGGTTCCGGGCTCGGTGACCAGATCGCGCACCGTGGTGGAGAGCCAATCCTCGAGCTCGGTGTAGAAGCGGTTCTGCGCCTGGCTGGTCTGCAGGTCGAGGAAGCCGAGCACCAGCGAGCCGGCGAGCCCGAACAGCGACGACGAGAACGAAATGCCCATGCCGCTCAGCGGCGCGGCGAGGCCTTCCTTGAGCGAATCGAAGATGGAGGCGGCGTCGCCGCCCGGCTTGAGCGTGTTGATCACGTTGCCGACCGAGCCGACGGTCTCGATCAGGCCCCAGAACGTGCCGAGCAGTCCGAGGAAGATCAGCAGGCCGGTCATGTAACGCGACATGTCGCGCGCTTCGTCGAGCCGCGCCGCGATCGAATCGAGGATGCTGCGCATCATCTGCGAGGAGATCGCCATGCGCCCGATGCGCTCGCGCAGGATGACCGCCATCGGCGCCAGCAGCACCGGCGGCCGCTCAACCGCGAGCCCGGGATCGGCGAGGCGGAAGCCGTTGACCCAGTTGATCTCGGGGAACAGGCGGGTGACCTGCCGGAACGCCAGCGCGATACCGATGGCGAGCACGCCGATGATCAGTGCATTGAGACCGGGATTGGCGAGGAACGCCACCCAGATCTGCTTGTACAGCACGATCACGACGAGCGCGCACAGAATCAGGAACACCAGCATCCGGACGAGAAAAATCCGGGGTGAGGACAGCTTGAAAGGATCGATGTCTTGCGCCATGGCTGGGACTAGCACCCCCCAAAACTCGCCACACAATAAGGCACGGACGCGGCGGAAGGAAGAACCTGCGATGGCGAACGCGCCTGACCGCCGGTCGGCGATTTACCTTTGTTCCGAAAACCGCGTCAATGTCAGTGGGCTGGCTATTTCCGCGCGTCCTTCAAAACCCGCAGCAGCGCGCGGTGAATATCGTCGTTGCCGGCGAGGATGCCGCCGGACGCCAGCATGGCGTCGCGGCCATCAAGATCGGTAACGAAGCCGCCGGCCTCGCGCACCAGCGCGATCCCTGCCGCCATGTCCCAGGGGGAGAGACCGCGCTCCCAATAGGCATCGAGCCGGCCGGCGGCAACCCAGGCGAGATCGAGCGCGGCCGCGCCGAAACGCCGCAATCCGGCGATCTCGTCCTGCACCGCATCGTGCTCCTTGCGCGTGAGCTCGACGTCGCCGCGGCTGGGATGCGGGAGTGCGCAGGCGACGACCGCGTCGGCGAGCCGCTTGCGCGCCGCCACGCGCAGCCGCTGGTCGTTGAGAAAGGCGCCCTTGCCGCGCTCGGCGGTAAACAGCTCGTCGCTTACGGGGTTGTAGACCAATCCGGCGACGATCGTGCCCTCACGCTCCAGCGCGATCGAGATCGCGAAGTGCGGGATGCCGTGCAGGAAGTTCAGGGTACCGTCGAGCGGATCGACGATCCAGCGATGGGTCTTGTCGGAGCCTTCGTGCATGCCGCCCTCCTCGCCGAGGAAGCCGTAGCCGGGGCGCGCCTGCTCCAGTTCCTGGCGCAGGGTTTCCTCGGCGCGCCGGTCGGCGGCGGTGACGAAATTGGCCGGCCCCTTGAGCGAGACCTGCAGGCGCTCGACCTCGCCGAAGTCGCGCTTGAGCGCACGGCTCGCCTTCTGCGCGGCCTTGATCATGACGTTGAGGAGTGCGGAACGGAGCATGATGGCTGGCGCAGCGGCTGGGACGAAGTCCGTGTGGGCAAGGTAGGCGGGTCGAGCGTGGGTCTGCCTGCAGGCCGCCGTCACGTCAAGAGCGCGACTCCCGCATCTCCTTGATCGCGTCGAGCCAGGGCTTGGCCGCTTTCTCGCCGGCGGCGCGCACGTCAGGCGCCTGCTTCTGCACGAAGGTGTCGAGCGGAATGTCGCTGACGCCGCCGGCTTTGGCGACGATGTGCCACTTGATTGCCTCGACCGGATTGGCCTGCACCCCGCGCCCGACCGCCAGGATGTTGGCGAGGCGGTTTTGTGCAACAGCGTTGCCCTTGCGCGCGGCCTTCGCCATCAGCACCGCGGCCGCCCGTTCGTTCTTGGCGATGCCCAGGCCATTGAACATCGCGATGGCATATTCGACCTGCGCGTCGGTCAGATCGGCGAGCGCGGCCGCCGCCATCAGCCGCGTCGACTCGTTCATATCCTTCGGCACGCCGCGCCCTTCCTTGTAGAGCGTGGCGAGTGCGTATTGGGCCTCGGGATTTCCCGCCTGCGCGGCAGTGCGGAACAGCTCAGCGGCGCGCGCAAAGTCTTGCGGGAACGATTGGCCCTCGAGATAGAGGAGGCCAAGATTATAGGCCGATGCGGCATGCCCGAGCTTGGCGGCGGCAGCGAACAGCTTGGCGGCCTGCTCGCGGTTGGCGGTGCCGGTCCGTCCGCCCAGATGGAACATGGCGAGTGCGAACATCGCCTCGCGGTCGCCCCGGTCGGCGGCCAGCCGATACCAGTCGGCCGCTTTCTTGTCGTCGCGCTCGATGCCGAGCCCGTTGGCATAGAGCTCGCCGAGCAGCGTCATCGCCTTGACGTCCTTCTGCTCCTCGACCCGGCGCGTCGCGATCGAGAAGGCGGTGATGTAGTAGCCGCGCTGATAGGCGCCGTAGGCCATGTCGAGCTCGCGCCGGGGTGCGGCCGATGGCGCGGCCGCGGATGTGGGCGGTGGCGGAGGGAATGCCGGTGCCGGAGCAGGCATGCGCGTTGCAGGTTTCGGGGCCGGCTTCGGTGCCGCCGCTTTGGGCGCGGGCGGCGGTGGCGCCGGCTCCACGGCAGGCGGGCCGATTTGTATCGGTGCCTGTGCCGCGGCGGAAGTGACCAGGCCGGTCGACAGCACGAGTGCCAGACAATAGCGTTTTCCGGCGAAGTGGATACCGGTTCGCCGCCGAAAACGCGTCAAACGTAATCGTGCGGTTGTCATGCTGCGATCTCCGCCGCCGCGACACGTCGCGCGACGTCGGCGAGCGCCGCGGTGCATCCGCGTGCGTCCGCGAACACGCAATCGCCGACTGCGACGAAGTCGGCGCCGGCCTGCGCAAGCGCCTGCGCCTCGTCGGGCGAGCCGGCAAATCCGATGCAGGGAATCTCGAACACCTCCGACCACCAGGCCACGCGTTCCACGATCGCTTCGCACGACGGCCGATGCCCCGCCGCGTCCGGCTCGCCGAACATCACGTAGTCGGCGCCGGCCTCGGCGGCGAGCATGGCGTCGTGCCTGGTCTCCAATCCGCCGCAGCCGGCGATGCGCGCAGGTTTGAGCGTCGTCAGTGCGTCGTGCAGCGCGTCGAGCCCCGTCAGATGTGCGCCGTCGGTACCGGCGCGTGCGGCGAGACCGGCGTGGCCGTCGAGCAGGAGCGCGGCGCCTTTGTCCTGTACGGTCGGCGCCAGTGCCTTCACTTGGTTGACGTGGCCGCGCTCGTCGCTCGGCGGCAGGCGCAGCAGCACGGCGGCGACGTCTGCGGCGGCAAGCGCCTGCGCGAGCTTGTCCGCCAGCCCGGCAGTGTCCTGCGGGGTCACGAGATAGAGGCGCGGGGCGGGGCGCCTCGGTTCGGCTGGGTTCCCTCGGGACGCCATGGCAATTCGATTGCCCCCCTAATCGGGCGGAAATGGGGGCATTTATATGCCTGCAACCCTACGAGAGGGTAAAGGCGCGTTATCGCCCGGGACGTTACTGCGAGCCTTCCAGTCCCAATTGTCGCACGAGCGTCCCCCACTTCTCGGTCTCAGCCCTGATGTAGCTCTGGATGCCCTCGACCGACGGGGATTCGTGCGGGATCAGACCGATATTCAGGATCTTTTGCCGCATCTCCGGCGTGGCCATGATGCGCTTCATCTCGCCATTGAGGCGGTTAACGATGTCGCGCGGGGTATCGTGGCGGGCGAAGATCACATGCCACGAGACCGCCTCGAGGTCCGGCACGCCGACCGCCTCCGCCAGCGGCGGCACATCGGGCAGCATCGGAAAGCGCGTCGCCGACGTCACGGCGAGCGCGCGCAGCTTGCCGTCCTTGATCAGCGGCAGCGAGGCTCCGGCCTCGGCGATCGACGCGGCCACATGGCCGGCCGCGACATCCGCGATCGATTGCGGGCTGTTGCGATAGGGCACGTGCGCCATGTCGAAGCCGAACTTCTGCTTCAGGAGCTCCGCCGTGAGATGCGGCGCGCCGCCAATCCCCGACGAGCTGTAGCTGAGCTGGCCCCGCCGCTCCTTGGCATAGTTGATGAACTCCGGAACCGTGCGCACCGGCAGCGACGGATCGACGATGAACACGAACGGTGATTTCACGTAGTGTGAGATCGGCACGAAATCGGCGAGCGGTTCGAACGGCCGCACCTTGAACAGCGTCGGTCTGATTGCCATCACGGCGCTGGTTGCGACCGCGAGCGTGTAGCCGTCGGGCTTGCCCTTGGCGATGGTCTCGCCGGCGACGACGCCGGCGCCGCCCGGCTTGTTCTCGATCACCACCGGCTGGCCCAGCGCCTGCGACAGCTGCTCGCCGTAGATGCGCACCAGCGTATCCATGCCGGTGCCGGCGGCGAGCGACACGACGATGGTGATGGGGCGGGTCGGATAGTTTTCAGCTCGCGCTGACGGATCGACGTTGCACGCGAACAGCCCCAACGCGAAGACGAACACGCGCGAGCGTGTGAACGGCATGGCGATTCCTCCCGTATTCTCTCCGCCGTGTGGCCGGCGGTCTTTTTTCAACGCGCGTGGACGGCGACGGCTGGGCGCTCCTGTATCGCGAGTGGGCGAACGTCGCTGCCGGCGAACGCGCTGCCCTCCTGCTGCCAGCTGACCGGGGGAAACGTGCCCCAGCGGCCGACGCTGAGATCGGACGCCTGCCAGCGGATCGGCTCGTCCTCCATGTCGATGGTCTGGTAGTGGTTGGTGAACAGCTCGATGCGGTGGCCGTCGGGATCGCGCAGATAGACGAAGCGCGCGTAGCCCGGACCGAAATGCCGGCCCGGTCCCCATTCGACGCTCGCGCCGAAGCCGTTCCGTCCCAGAAGATCGCAGATGTACATGAGATGGTAGACTTCCGGGATCGTGAACGCGGCATGGTGCAGGCGCGGTCCGGCATTGTTGACGAAGACGATGTCGTGCGGATTGCCCTTGCGCTGCAGGAAGACCGCGCGCAAGTCGTCGGTGCCGTCGTTGACGATGTATTCCGACAGGCGGAAGCCCATCTGCATGTAGAATTCCAACGCCGGTCGCACCTCGTTGGTAAGCACCTGGAAATGGTCGATGCGCTGCGGGCAGGCGCCGTGGAACAATTCGAAGTCCATGATCCGTCGCGGCTTGGTCGTCATGGTCGCGCAGATTTCGAGCGGCGTGCCCGCAACATCGACGGTGTGCAGGCTGCGGCCCTGGAACGGCACGTCGACGAAGCGCGTCGGCAACCCGCGCGACTTGAAGTGCGCCTGCGCGAGATCGAGGTCGTCCTCGGTGAGCACGCGCATCCCGACACGCTCGCAGGTGGGCGCGCCGCCGGACTTCAATACCAGGCTATGGTGGCAGCCTTCCTCCAGGCCGCGCAGATAGAGCGTGGATTTGTCCTCGTCGCTCACCACGAAGCCGAGCGTCTCGACATAGAAGGCACGGCTCTTCGCCAAGTCGGTCACAGCGAATACCACGTGGCTCGCGCGTGTGACGGCGAAGGCGGGTCGGAAGACCGTTTTCGGTAAGGTCATGGTGGTCCCGATCGGACAGGAGATTGAAACCACCAAGCTTCACATGGTCGACGATGGGCCGCAACAAGGAGCCTATTTGTTGTGCGCCCTGCCCGACGGACGGGCAGGCCGCCAATAGGCTTGCGGAAATGCAAGGTCTTTTCCGCTGGCATAGCGATTGCTTCGACGGACAATAGAGTTGGTGGCTAGGGTTCCGGCTTCGCGTCGTCACGTGGAGCGACTGGTCCGAGAGCTGCCGCCCGCGCGGGAGACATCCGCGGGGGTGCACGGCGGGACAAAAGCCCGGGAGACCTCGGTGGCCAGGATTGGCGTCACTCGGGTCTTGCCAATCCTCGGTCTGATTCAACGAACGACGAGGGTTGCACCATGAAACGCGTCATATCGCTCCTCACCGCTCTGATGATTGCCGCCGGCCTCGGCTCACAAGCCTGGGCCGCTCCGAAGAAGGAATTCAATATCGCTTGGACGATCTATGTCGGCTGGATGCCATGGCCCTATGCCGCCGACGCCGGCATCGTCAAGAAGTGGGCGGACAAATACGGCATCACGATCAACGTCACGCAGATCAACGACTATGTCGAATCCGTCAACCAGTACACCGCGGGCAAGTTCGACGGCGTGACGGTGACCAACATGGACGCGTTGACCATTCCGGCCGCCGGCGGCGTGGACACCACCGCACTCATCATCGGCGATTTCTCCAACGGCAACGACGGCATCGTGCTCAAGAAGGGCAAGACCGTGGCCGACATCAAGGGACGCAAGATCAACATGGTCGAGCTCTCGGTGTCGCACTACCTGCTGGCGCGCGCCCTGAACAGCGTCAAGCTGAAGGAAAAGGACATCAAGGTCGTCAACACGTCGGACTCCGACATCGTCGGCGCCTTCAAGTCGAAGGACTCGACCGCGGTGATCACCTGGAATCCGCAGCTGATGGAGGTGCGGGCGGAGCCCGACAGCACGCTCGTCTACGACTCCAGCAAGATCCCCGGCGAGATCATCGACACGCTGGCGGTGAAGACCGAGACGCTGAAGGACAATCCCGATTTCGGCAAGGCGCTGGTCGGCATCTGGTTCGAGACGCTGGCCTTGATGTCCGACGCCGGCGACAAGGGTAAAACCGCGCGCGAGGCGATGGCGAAGCTGTCCGGCACCGACCTTGCCGGCTTCGATACCCAGCTCAAGACCACGAAGATGTTCTATACGCCAAAAGAAGCCGTCGCGTTCGCGAAGGGCGGCGAGCTGGTCAAAACCATGGAGCTCGTGCGCACGTTCTGCTTCGAGCACAACCTGCTCGGTGAAGGCGTCAAGAGCAAGGACGCGATCGGCATCGCATTTCCCTCCGGCGAGACGATGGGGCGTAAAGCCAATCTGAAGCTGCGCTTCGACGCCTCGTTCATGCAGATGGCGGCCGACGGCAAGCTCTGACCGGCCTGTCACGAAAGGGGAGCGCTGCGCCATCCGCAGGGTCATGAACATCGCGCCGAGCCGCATCGGCCGGTTGATGCTGGCGCTCCTGCCGTTCGTTCTGATTGCGACTATCTACGTGGTCGCGTCGGCGGAGCGGCGCGCCGTCAATCCCGACGACAAGCTGTTGCCGCCGGTCAGCGAGATGGCGGACGCGGTGCGGCGCGTCGCCTTCGAACCGGACCGGCGTTCGGGCGAGATCGTACTATGGACCGATACCGCGGCGAGCCTGCAACGGCTGGCACTGGGACTGGGAATTGCGACGCTCATCGGCTTGGTCTTCGGGCTCGCGATCGGGGTCCTGCCGATGGTCAGCGCCACGCTCGCGCCCCTTGTCGCGGTGCTCTCGATGATCCCGCCGATGGCGATCCTGCCGGTGCTGTTCATCGTCTTCGGCCTGGGCGAGCTGTCGAAAGTCGTGCTCATCGTGATCGGCGTCGGCCCGTTCCTGATCCGCGATCTGTCGCTTGCGGTCGCAGCGCTTCCGGCCGAGCAGATCGTCAAGGCCCAGTCGCTCGGCGCGTCGACCTGGCAGGTGGCGATCCGGGTGGTGCTGCCGCAGATCATGCCGCGCCTGATCGACGCGGTGCGGCTGTCGCTCGGGCCGGCATTTCTGTTTCTCATCTCGGCCGAAGCGATCGCCGCCGAAAGCGGGCTCGGCTACCGCATCTTCCTGGTGCGCCGCTTTTTGGCGATGGACGTGATCCTTCCCTACGTCGCTTGGATCACCTTGCTGGCCTATCTCATGGACTACGCGCTCGCCCGGTTGTCGCGCGCGACGTTTCCCTGGGCCTACAAGTAGCGGGAGCGCCGATGAGTGCGATCACGGTGCGGGACGTGTGGGTCGAGTATGGCGACCAGATCGTATTGGAGCGGATCAATCTCCAGATCGCGTCGGGCGCCTTCGTCTCGATCGTCGGCCCCTCGGGCTGCGGGAAGACCACCTTCCTGCGCATGGTGCTCGGGCAGGAGCGGCCGACGCGCGGGACGCTGCTGCTCGACGGCGCGCCGATGCCGGACGAGCCGGGGCCCGACCGGGGCGTCGTGTTCCAGCGCTATTCGGTGTTCCCGCATCTGACCGTGCTCGGCAACGTACTCGTCGCTTTCGAGTTTGCCGGCAGCCGTTATCTGTCGCGGCTGACCGGCGCGGCGCGCCGCGCCGCGATCGAGCAGAGCGAAAGCCTGATCGAGGAGGTCGGGCTGGCGGCGCACCGCGACAAATATCCGAGTGCGCTGTCCGGCGGCATGCAGCAGCGTCTCGCGATCGCGCAGGCGATCGCGCGCCGCCCGCGGGTTCTGCTGCTCGACGAGCCGTTCGGCGCGCTCGATCCCGGCACGCGGGCACAGATGCATGCGCTGATCAAGCCGCTCTGGCGCGACTGCGGCATGACCGTGATCATGGTCACCCACGACCTCAAGGAAGCCTTCGCGCTCGGCACCCGCCTGATCGCTTTCGACCGGCCGCGCATCGACCCGCAGGCGCCCGGGAGGTTCGGCGCCGTCGTCACCTATGATCTCGACCTCACGCGCGACAGCGCCGTTCCCGTGCTCGGCTTCTCGAAGCCGCTCGATGCCCGCACCAGCGCGGGCCGCCTTCCCCAGACGCAAGAAGCACAACCGGCCCAAGGAGCCTCCATATGATGTTCGGTCAGCCCACGCGCCGCTCGCGCAAGGCCGGCTCTGTCGAGCCGCCGCTGCGCGCGCATCGTCATCACCCCGATTTCGACCGGATATCCACGCAGGGATGGAAGGCGCTCGAAGCCGAGGGACAGCTATCCCGGCAGGGCTGGCGCAAGGAGCAGCAATGGGCGCTCGACATGGGGCTGCCCGGGGCGGAGTGCCTCACCGACCGGACCATCCCGACCTTCGCGCGCGGCGAGCTGCCGCATTTCGCCGGCATCAACACGTTTCTCAAGGCGCCCTATGTCGAGAATGTGCGCGACGTCGGCAAGTACGACGCGGCCGTGATCGGCATCCCGTTCGATTCCGGCACCACCTATCGCCCCGGCACGCGCTTCGGCCCGCAGGGTATCCGGCGCATCTCGGCCCTCTACAACCCCTACAATTACGAGCTCGGCGTGGATCTGCGCGAGCAGATGACGCTGTGCGACGCCGGCGACGTGTTCACGATTCCCGCCAATCTTGAAAAGAGCTTCGACCAGATTACGCGCGGCGTCGCACACGTGTTCTCCTCGGGCGCGCTGCCGCTGATGCTGGGCGGCGACCATTCGATCGGCTTTCCCTGCGTGCGCGGCATCGCGCAGTGCACCTCGAAACGGATCGGCATCGTTCATTTCGATCGCCACATCGACATCCAGGAAAAAGACCTCGACGAACGCATGCACACCACGCCCTGGTACTGGGCGACGAATCTGCCCAACGTGCCGGCGTCTAATCTGGTCCAACTCGGCATCGGCGGCTGGCAGGTGCCGCGCGAGGGCGTACAGGAGGCGCGCAAGCGCGGCACCAACGTGCTGACCATCGCCGACATCGAGAAGATCGGACTGGAGAAGACCGCCGAGATCGCGCTCGAGCTCGCCTGGAAGGATGCCGACGCGGTCTACATCTCGTTCGACGTCGATTCGATCGATTGCGGTTTCGTGCCCGGCACCGGCTGGCCCGAGCCCGGCGGTTTCTTGCCGCGCGAGGCGCTCAAGCTGCTCGGTCTCGTGGCCGCCGAAGGTATCTGCGGCCTCGAGGTGGTCGAGGTCTCGCCGCCCTACGATACGTCCGACATCACCGCCTTGATCGGGGTGCGGGTCGTGGTCGAAGCGCTGGGATCGCTGGTCGCACACGGCAAGCTCGGCGCCCACAAGACCCTGATCGACAAGCCCGTCACCTATTGAGGCCGGCCATGCATCGCGGACACGACCACGATCACCATCACCATCACCATCACCATCACCATCATCACAATGGCAACGGCGGCAGCCCGGGACGTCACGCGTGGCCCGCGGCTGGGCACAACCACGTTCACCGGCCCACGAGTGTGGCGCAGTGGCAGACACCGCATCTCGGCGAAGGTCAGCAGGCCGCGAGCCAGGAGCAAAGCGAGAGCGATCTCGATCAGGTCGAGGTCGCCTTCGTCGAGGGTTTCTCTGTCGCGGCCGACCCGACGAGCTTCCTGCGGCTGGCGAATGTGCCGTTTGAGACCATAGCGGCCGATGGCGCGAACCTTGTGCTGCTGCGCGTGGAGAGCGACCTCGTGACCGATGTCGGCAGCATCATGCCGCATCTGGGCGGCGCCACCTTTCGTTACGATCCGCTGCCGGCGGCGCTGGTGACGCGCCGCCGCCGGCTGCGGTTCATCTATCGTGACGAAGGTGGCGTCCGCGCCCTGAGCTTTGCCGAGGTGCGGGCGCTCGGCGCGCCGTGAGTGGCGTCAGGCCTGCGCCGTGTCGATGCCGGCAGCCGCCAGAAGCTCGGCCAGCCGTTTGCGGGCGTAGAACATGCGGGTCTTCACCGTTGCCGCCGGCACGCCGATGATAGTCGCGACCTCGTCGACCGACTTCTCGTGATAATAGACGAGGTCGATGATCTCGCGATGCGCCGCTGACAGCTGCGTGAGGCACTGGCGCAGAACCACGCCTCGCTGGCGTGCATCCAAGGACTCTTCGGCGGTGCCGGCCGGGTCCGGGATCACTTCGGCCATGGCATCGTCGAGCGGCTCATGAACGCGTCGGCGCATCGCGGTGAGCGCCTTGTTGCGGGCGATGGCGAGCAGCCAGGTCGAGAGCTGAGCGCGACCTTCGAAGCTAGCCGCCTGCCGCCACAGGTCGAAGAAGACCTCGTTGACGATGTCTTCCGCGGTCGCGCTATTGGCCACCAGCCGCAGCACGAAGCGGTACACCTTCGGCTGATGGCGGGCGAACAGCAATCGAAGCGCCTGCCGATCGCCTTGCGCGACGCGTGCGACGAGGGCTGCGTCCGATGTCTTGTCGGTTGAAACTTCGCGCGGCGTGCGGGCGGCGCCAAAGGCGCGCTGGAACAAGGCGTGGCCGGCGTCGGTCACGTCGACGTGAGCAGCGATGGCACCTGCGGGCGTGTTGGGTCGGGTGTTATTGAACATTTTAATCCCCCTATCCGATCTGATGCCCCAAGGACGGATGAGGGTTCGGCAAACCGACAGGTCGCTGAAATTTTTTTAGGAGCCGCGGCTTAATCGGGCGCGTGAGGTACAGCGGCGTCGCTGCCCGCCGCGCTGTCCTTGATCAGGCGGTCGATGTGCATCCTGATATGCGCGGCTTCAGCGGCGGTATTGGCGAGCGCGATGGCGCGGTCGAACGCGACCCGGGCCTCGTCGTTGCGGCCGAGCTGCAGCAGAAGGCCGCCCTTCAGTCCGAAGAAATGGAAATAGCCTGAAAGCTTGCCGGTCAACGGCTCGATCATCGCCAACGCCGCGGCCGGACCTCGCACCTTGGAGACGGCGACCGCGCGATTGAGGGTGATGACCGGCGACGGCTGCATCTGCTCCAGCGCGGCATAGAGCAGATCAATCTGCGCCCAATCGGTATCCTGGGGCCGTTCGGCCCGGGCATGCAGCGCCGCGATCGCGGCCTGCGCCTGATAGGGGCCCGGACGTTTGTGGCGCATGGCCTTGTCGATGAGCGCGAGCCCTTCGGCGATCATCTCGCGGTTCCACAGAGTGCGATCCTGGTCCTCCATCAGCACGATGTTGCCGTCTGGGTCGAAGCGCGCGTCCGCGCGCGCGTGCTGCAGCAGCAGCAAGGCCAGGAGGCCCATGATCTCGGGCTCGGTGGGAAACAGCCGCAACAGCAGGCGGCCGAGCCGGATCGCCTCGTCGCAGAGCGGTGCGCGGGTGCCGCCCGGCCCGCTGGTGGCCGAATAGCCCTCGTTGAAGACGAGGTAGATCATGGCGGCGACGGCGGCGAGGCGTTCGGCGCGCTCCACTGCGCCCGGAGTCTCGAACTGCACATCGGCCGCGGCGATCAGGTTCTTGGCTCTCGTAATGCGCTGCTCCATGGCGCTCTCGCTGACCAGGAAGGCGCGGGCAATCTGCTTGACCGAGAGGCCGGAGACGACGCGCAACGCAACCGCGATCTGCTGAGTCGCTGGCAGATCGGGATGGCAGCAGATGAACAAGAGGCGCAGGATATCGTCGCGATAGTCCGCGCCGTCGAGCCTCTCGGCCAGCTCGGTCTCGGCGTCCTCCAGATCAGAAATGACGGCTTCCTCGGGCAGCGCCTCCTGCTTGCGGCCGCGGCGGGCGGTGTCGATCCCGAAGTTGCGCCCGACGAAGATCAGCCAGGCGGCGGGATCGCGCGGTGGTCCGTTGTGCGGCCAGTTCTGCAGCGCCCGCAGGCAAGCCTCCTGGAAAGCCTCCTCGGCGGCGTCGAGGTTGCGAAAATAGCGCAGCAGCGCGCCGACCGCCTGCGGGCGGGCCGACGTGAGAGCCGCGTTGATCCAGGTGATATCGGTCACGTGGCCGCGCTCCCGGGCTGGAAGTAGCCGACCGGCCGAATCTCATAGGCGCCGGGTCCGGGGTTCGCGGCCGCCAGTTCCTTGGCGATCTCGATCGCCTCGTCGAGCGACGGGCAATCGACCACGTAGAAGCCGAGGAACTGTTCCTTGGTCTCCGCGAACGGCCCGTCGATCACCAGCGCTTCCTTGCCTTTTCTGAGCGTGGTTGCGGCGGTGGTCGGCAACAGGCGGGCAACCGGCCCGAGCCGGCCCTTCTTGGCCAGCTTGTCCGTCACGACCAGGAGCTTGGCCATCACCGCGTCGTCCTCCTGCTTCGACCAGGAGCCGACGACGTTCTCGTCGTTGTAACAGAGTATCGCGTAGAGCATGGTTGTTTCCCCGTTTTGCTAAGGACGAACCAGGATGGCGGCAGCCGACAACGCGCCGGCAAAAAATAAAGTCACCGGTTGGGAGCAACCGGCGCCTCATGCCGAGAAGCGATGCGACTATCCGGTAAGAGCCCACCTGGGCAAGGCGGACAGGCTTCAATGTCGGGCGAGGGCGCCTGAGCGCCCGGTGCGGTCATGCCGAGTTCCCATACGCGGCATGCCGCGCATGGCCGAGTTCCCGGAAATAGTTGCGTCAGCGATACCGGCTGATCACGCCGCCTTCTTCTCCAGGTCCTGCTTCCACTGCCCGAGCGCGGCGAGGCCGTTCATCATGGCGCGGTGGGCGAAGGCGCGTTGCGCCGCCGCGACGTTCTCGGGCTTGCCGGCCCAGGCCTTCTGCGGTGCCGCCTGCAGCGCGCGGCCGTAGCTGAATGTGAGCTTCCACGGCAGGCCGCCGATCCGGTTCATGGCGTCGAGATGGGCGGTGGCCTCCTCGTCGGATTGGCCGCCGGAGAGGAAGGCGATGCCGGGCACGGAGGCGGGCACGCAGGCCTTGAGCACCTTGACGGTCAGCTCCGCGACCTCGTCGACGCCGGCGCGCTTCGCCGCCTTCTTGCCCGAGATCACCATGTTGGGCTTGAGCACCATGCCTTCGAGCGCGACCTTCTGGTAGTAGAGCTGCTCGAACACGGTCTTGAGCAGCCACTCGCTGATCATGTAGCAACTGGCGGCGTCGTGATCGCCGTCCATCAGCACCTCGGGTTCGACGATCGGAACGATGCCTTCCTCCTGGCAGAGCGCGGCATAGCGGGCGAGCGCGTGCGCGTTGGTCATGATCGCGCCATAGCTTGGGATGCCGGGCCCGATGTCGATCACCGCGCGCCATTTCGCGAACTTGGCGCCGAGGCCGCGATATTCGACCAGGCGCTCGCGCAGGCCATCCAGGCCCTCGGTGATCAGCTCGCCCGGCGAGAACGGCAGCGGCTTGGTGCCTTTGTCCACCTTAATGCCGGGGATCGCACCGGCCTTCTCGATCACCTTCACCAGCGGCGTGCCGTCCTTGGCGTTCTGGCGGATGGTCTCGTCGTAGAGGATGACGCCGGAAATGTATTTCGACATCGCCTCGGACGAGCGGAACAGCAGCTCGCGGTAGTCGCGGCGATTGTCCGCGGTGGATTCCGCCCCGATCGCGTCGAAGCGCTTCTTGATGGTGCCCGAGGACTCGTCGGCGGCGAGAATGCCGCGGCCCGGCGCGACCATGGCCTCGGCGACCTTGTTGAGCTCAGCGAGGTTCATTGAAGGCTCCGTCGTTCTTTCGGTTGGTGGCGGGATTTTGCCGCCTCTTCACATCTTTGGCAAAGGGCCGATGGCCCCAAGATCGATTTCCATCGATTTCCATCGATTTCCACAGTCAGGCGGTGCGCAGCACCTCGACGCCCGGCAACGCCTTGCCTTCGAGCCACTCCAGAAAGGCGCCGCCGGCGGTCGAGACATAGGTGAACCGCTCGGTCACGCCGGCGCTGTTGAGCGCGGAGACCGTGTCGCCGCCGCCTGCGACCGTTACAAGCTTTCCGGCGGCAGTGAGTTCCGCCGCGGCTTCGGCCACCTCGACGGTTCCATTGTCGAACGGCTCGAGCTCGAAGGCGCCGAACGGCCCATTCCACACCAGGGTCTTCACCCGCGCGAGCACGGAACAGGCATATTCGATGCTGCGCGGGCCGATATCCAGGATCATCTCGTCGTCCCCGACGCGGTCAACCGCGACCACGCGCGACGGCGCGTTCGCGGCAAATGTCTTGGCCACCACGGCGTCGACCGGCAACACGATCTCACGCCCCTTGGCCTTGGCGATGCCCAGGATCTCGCGCGCGGTCGGCAGCAGGTCATGCTCGCACAGCGATTTTCCCACCGCGTGGCCGAGTGCGGCCAGAAAGGTGTTGGCCATGCCGCCGCCGATGATCAGCACATCGACCTTGGCGAGCAGGTTGCCGAGCAGGTCGAGCTTGGTCGATACCTTGGCGCCGCCGACGATGGCGGCGAGCGGCCGCGTCGGCGTCTCCAGCACTTTGGTGAGCGCCTCGAGCTCGTCCTGCATGGTGCGGCCGGCATACGTCGGGAGCTTGCGGCCCAACCCCTCGACCGACGCATGGGCGCGGTGCGCCACCGAGAACGCGTCAGCGATGAAGATGTCGCCGAGCGCGGCGAGCGCGGCAACAAACGCCGGATCGTTCTTCTCCTCGCCTTTGTGAAAGCGCGTGTTCTCCAGGCACAGGATATCGCCCGGCTTCATGGCGCCGATCGCGGCCGAAGCCTTCTCGCCGATGCAGTCCTCCGCGAAGCCGACCGGCCGCCCAAGCACCTCGGCGATCGCCGGAGCGAACGGCTTGAGCGACTCGTTGGGATCGAAGCCCTTCGGCCGCCCGAAGTGGGAAATAAGGATCACCTTGCCGCCCTTGTCGGCGATCTCGCGAATGGTCGGGGCCACGCGCTCGATGCGGGTCTTGTCCGCGACCTTGCCGTTCTCCACCGGCACGTTGAGATCGACGCGCACGAGCACGCGCTTGCCTTTCACGTCGGCTTGATCGAGCGTACGGAACGCACTCATGGCACCGAACGTTTCATTGGCGCGGTCCATGGAGATATGGACGATGATCAGTGGCGCGCATGCCGTCATCTACAGCAAGGACGCCAATGCGGATCGCGCCTTCTTGCGCGACGTGCTGGGTTTCGCCCACGTGGATGCCGGTGGCGGCTGGCTGATCTTTGCACTTCCGCCCGCGGAAATCGCTGTACATCCAGCCGAGCAGAACGGCCGGCATGAGATCTACCTGATGTGTGACGATATCGGGTCGATCATCCACAAGCTTGCGGCCGCGGGCTCGGCGACCCGTCCGGTCAAGGACGAGGGCTGGGGTCTGCTGTCCGCACTCACGCTGCCCGGCGGCGGCGAGCTGGGAGTCTATCAGCCGAAGCACCCAACCGCCATCGGTGCCGCGTAGATCCGATAGACGACACGCCCGTGCGCTCATCGAACGCTGCTCAGATCAGCTTGCCCATCGCTACCGCGGTGTCGATCATGCGGTTGGAGAAGCCCCATTCGTTGTCGTACCACGACATCACGCGCACCAGCGTGCCGTCCATCACCTTGGTCTGGTCCATGGCGAAGACCGACGAGTGGGCGTCGTGATTGAAATCGCTGGAGACGTTGGGCGCCTCGGTATAGCCGAGGATGCCCTTGAGCTGCTGCTCGGCGGCGCGCTTCACGGCGCCGTTGATCTCGTCCTTGGTGGTGGCGCGCTTGGCGACGAACTTCAAGTCGATGACCGAGACGTTCGGCGTCGGCACCCGGATGGCGACGCCGTCGAGCTTGCCGGCCAATTCTGGCAGCACAAGGCCCACGGCCTTGGCTGCACCAGTGCTGGTTGGGATCATGTTCAGCGCAGCGGCGCGCGCCCGGTAGAGGTCCTTGTGCACCTGGTCGAGCGACGGCTGGTCGTTGGTGTAGGAGTGCACGGTCGTCATGAAGCCCTTGTCGATGCCGACGGCGTCATTGAGCACCTTGGCGACGGGGGCGAGGCAATTGGTCGTGCACGAGGCGTTGGAGACGACCTTGTGATCCTTGCTGAGCTTGTCGTGGTTGACGCCGTAGACCACGGTGAGGTCGACGCCGTCGGCGGGCGCCGAGATGATGACGCGCTTGGCGCCGGCGGTGAGATGCGCGCCGGCCTTCTCCTTCGAGGTGAAGATGCCGGTGCATTCCAGCGCGATATCGACGCCGAGGTCCTTCCACGGCAGCGTCGCCGGGTCCTTGACCGCAGTCACCTTGATGGCGCCGTTGCCGAGGCTGATGGTGTCGCCTTTGACCGTCACCTCGCCGGGAAAGCGGCCGTGCACGCTGTCGAAGCGGAGCAGATGCGCGTTGGTCTCGACCGGGGCGAGATCGTTGATGGCAACGACCTCGATATCACTACGTTTTGCTTCGGCAATGGCGCGCAGGACATTGCGGCCGATGCGGCCAAATCCGTTGATCGCAACACGAACTGACATTCCCGGCTCCTGCTCCCTCTCAATCGTCACTGCACAATAGATAATGCTGAGCCGCGCGTCTTTAAGTCTTTCCCAGCTTGCCTAACGCCGCCTCGGCGACCTTTTCCGGCGTGATGCCGAACTGCTTGTAGAGGTCCTTGTAGGGGGCGCTGGCGCCGAAGCCGCTCATGCCGACGAAGGCGCCGTTCGAGCCGATGATCTCGTCCCAGCCCTGCCGCACCGCGGCCTCGACCGCGACCTTGACCCGGGCGGTGCCGATGATGGCCTGCCGTTCGGCATCCGGCAGTGCGCGGAAGAGCTCGAAGCAGGGCACCGAAACCACGCGTGCGGTGACACCACGCTCGCGCAGGAATTTGCGTGCCTCGACCGCGATCGAAACCTCCGAGCCGGTGGCGAACAGGGAGACGTCGGCGGTCTTCTCCGCCGGCACGATCTCATAGGCGCCGCTGGCGCAGCGGTTCGTCTCCTCGTGCCCGAGCCGCAGCTGCGGCAGGTTCTGGCGGGTCAGCGCCAGCACGCTCGGCGCATCCGCGTGCTCGAGCGCGAGCTGCCAGCATTCGACGGTCTCGACCGTGTCGCAGGGACGGAACACCAGCAGGTTCGGGATCGCGCGCAGCGCGGCGAGATGCTCGACCGGCTGGTGAGTCGGGCCGTCCTCGCCGAGCCCGATCGAATCATGGGTCATCACGTGGATGACGCGCTCGCCCATCAGCGCCGCCAGGCGGATCGCCGGCCGGCAATAATCGGAGAACACCAGGAAGGTGCCGGAATAGGGAATGACGCCGCCGTGCAGCGCCATGCCGTTCATGGCCGACGCCATGCCGTGTTCGCGCACGCCGTAGTGAATGAAGCGGCCGCCGTAGTCGGCGGCGGAGAGCACGGTCATGCCCTTGGGCTTGGTATTGTTCGAGCCGGTGAGATCGGCCGAACCGCCGATCATCTCGGGCACCGCCGCGGCGAGGGCTTCGAGCGCACCCTCCGACGCAATCCGCGTGCCGATCTCCTTCGGCGTGGTGGCGAGCTGCAGTTTCACCGCACGCACCGCCGCGGCGAGCTTGTCCTTGGGCAGCTTGCCCGCGATACGGCGCTCGAACTCGACGCGGCGCGCGGGCGGCAATGCCGCGAGGCGGTCGTTCCAGGCCTGGTGCGCGGCCTTGCCGGCACGTCCTGCGTTGCGCCAGAGCTCGAGGACATCGGCGGGCACGACGAAGGCGGGCTCGGACCAGCCGAGCTTCTCGCGCGCGCCCTTGATCTCGTCGGCGCCGAGCGCTGAGCCGTGGCACTTCTCGGTGCCGGCCTTGTTCGGCGCGCCGAAGCCGATGACGGTGCGGCAGGCAATGAGCGAGGGTCGCTCCGACGTTTGCGCCCGCTCGATGGCCCGGGCGATCGCCTCGGGATCGTGCCCGTCGATGCGCGTCGCCGCCCAGCCGGCGGCCTCGAAGCGTTTCACCTGATCGACCGAATCGGCGAGCGACAGCGGGCCGTCGATCGAGATGCCGTTGTCGTCGAACAGCACGATCAGTCTGCCGAGCTTGAGGTGGCCGGCAAGGGCGATCGCCTCCTGGCTGATGCCCTCCATGAGATCGCCATCGGAGGCGAGCACATAGGTATGATGGTCCGCGATCTCCGGGCCGAAGACGGCGGCCAGATGGCGCTCGGCGATCGCCATGCCGACCGCGTTGGCGAGCCCCTGGCCGAGCGGGCCGGTGGTCGTCTCGACGCCCGGCGTGACGAAATTCTCAGGGTGCCCCGGCGTGATCGAGCCGAGCTGGCGGAAGCGCTTGAGCTCCTCGATGGTCATCGTCTTGTAGCCGAGGAGGTGGAGCAGCGCGTAGATCAGCATCGAGCCGTGGCCGGCCGAGAGCACGAATCGGTCGCGGTCGGGCCAGGCCGGATCGGCGGGATCGAATTTCAGGAACCGCGTGAACAGCACGGTCGCGATATCGGCCGCGCCCATGGGCAGGCCGGGATGCCCGGATTTCGCCTGCTCGACTGCATCCATGGCGAGCGCGCGGATGGCATTCGCCATGCGGTCGTGCTCCGCCCGCGTCGCGGGCATCCGGTCGTCGCGGCGGGCGGCGCTCGAAGAGGCGGCGGTTGCTGGAGCCGCGGCGAGGGGAGATTTCGGGCTGGTCATGCTGGGCCAAGCGGGTTGCTGCTGCGAGCCTCTAGCACGCGGGCCCGTCGAGTCAAAGAATGCTGCTGTGGCGCTCCACGCCATGCACAGGCCACGAAAGAAAGTTGCCGCGAGCGTTGACGCAAAGCCTCGGAAGAACGTAAGGTTCCTTCGCTAACCACCTGCCGCCGCAAAAGATTCTTGTCGCCTTACGGCTGACGAATCCAGGGGGTATTTGCCGAGCCGGGGGTATCTGCCGAATGTCCGAGCCAAGCGCCATCGACGCTGCCAGCAAACGGCTGGCACTCGCCCTCGACGCCCTCGCTGCGGCGGTCGAGCGGCGGCACGACGCCGATCGCGGCGAGGAGACGCTCGCCGATCAACTGCACGCGCTCGGCGCCGACCGCTCGCGGCTCGCCTCCGAGCTCGATGCGGCTGCGGCGCGTGGGCGCTCGCTCGAAACCGCCAATCGTGAGGTCGCCCAGCGCCTCGACGCCGCCATCGACACCATCCGTTCCGTGCTCGCCGCCAATGAGTCCTGAATCGTCAACGTCACGCGGGAATGCCATGCCGCAGGTCAGCGTCACCATCAACGGCCGACAGTTCCGGATGGCGTGCGAGGAGGGTGAAGAGGAGCATCTCGCACAGCTCGCGGAAGATCTCGACAATCGCATCGCGCGCCTGCGCGCGCGCTTCGGCGAGATCGGCGACACGCGGCTGACCGTCATGGCAGCGCTCACGCTGGCCGACGAGCTGTCGGAGACGAAGGAAAAGTTGCAGCGCCTCGAGCCGGAGCTCGCGGCGCTGCAGGATGCCAGCGCCGTCTCCGCGGGCCGCGCCCAGGAGACACAAGGCGCGATCGCCGCAGCCCTCAACGCCGCCGCCGAGCGCATCGAGAATCTCACCAAGCGGCTGAACCAGACCGTTCCCGAGAGCGGCGTCCCGATAGGATGACGCCCGCAGGAGGGCCACCGCAAAAAAAACGGGAGGACCCGAGCATGTCCATATCCTGCAAGTTCGAGCGCAGTCTGCTGAACCACGAGGAGTACGACGTCATCCGGAGCTCGCATCACCCCGAGATCTACGAGCTCGATCGCGCCGGCCTACAAGCGCTCCAGGGCCGCCTCCGGCAGATGCGCGACAAGGAGCGGACGCTGACGCGGCAGAAGCAGCGCGAGCAGAGGGGCAAGGCCGCGCCGCGCGGAGGGAGCTTTCCGGGAACGGCCGAACATCCGCTGCAGCGCAAGCAGGTGTTCGCCAACGCACTCAAACGCGTGAACAGGGAGGCCGCGCGCATCCGCAAGCTGGAAGCGCGGGCCGCCAATATCGATGCCGCCCGCCGCGCTCTCGCGCTGCGCCGCGCCGCGAACTTCCCGGCCTACCCGGCGGCGGGTGACACGGCGAACGACGGGATGCGCCCGCTGCCGAGCCGGCGTCGCGCGACCAAGGTGCCCCCCAACCGGATCGGCAGCATCTCGCAGGCGACGAAGGTGGCGCAGGCGCGGCGTGACGCCAGGAAATAGTGCATAAGGCGACGCAAAAGGTGGGGCACGGTCAACGAGGTCAACCGCTCGCTGGCGCCGGACGGCGCGACGCATTACATTGATCGCCGCGGGGCTGCGCGGTTCGTAGGAGCCATATCCCCGGGGCCTTATCGATCCTTAAGGGAGCTGTCCCTGACCGGGCTCGTGGGTCCGGACATATGGCGCCCACCTACTTTCGTAGGGAACCCGGGATCGATGCTCCAACGGCCATCGCGGCTCCGCACTCATCCTTTTCACACGAGTTGATGCCCGACCAGCAGGCGATCGACGACTTGAAGGCGACGCTGCGCCGCGAGGCGCTTGCGCGCCGCGACGCGTTGCCGCCCGAGGTCCGTTCGGCCGCGGCGCAGACGATCGCGACACGCCCGTTTCCAGTCGCGGTGCCGCCGGGCGCGATCGTCTCCGGCTTCATGCCGATGAAGAGCGAGATCAATCCGCTTTCGCTCATGCGCACGTTCGCGGAGGCGGGCGCCGCGCTCGCACTGCCGGCGGTGGCCGGCAAGGGCAGGCCGCTCATCATGCGCGCCTATGCCTTCAGCGAGCCGCTCGCTTCGGGCGTCTGGGGCATCCGCGAGCCGAGGGCCGATGCGCCAGAAGTATTCCCCGACATTCTGCTCGTGCCGATGCTCGCCTTCGACCGCCACGGCCACCGCATCGGCTACGGCGCCGGCTATTACGACATGACGATCGCGGCCCTGCGCGCGAAGAAGCCCGTCGTCGCAGTGGGAATCGCCTATGCCGCGCAGGAAATTGCCGAAGTGCCCACGACCCCCCGCGACGCCCGCCTCGATCTCGTGCTAACCGAGAACGAGGTCATGGATTTCCGGGTCACATAACGCATGCGCATTCTCTTCATCGGCGACATCGTCGGCCGCAGCGGTCGCGCCGTCGTGCTCGAGCGGTTGCCTGGGCTCATCCACGACTGGAAGCTCGATTTTGTTGTCATCAACGGCGAGAACTCAGCCGGCGGCTTCGGCATCACCGAGGCGATCTACCAGGAACTCGTCGATGCCGGCGCCGATGCCATCACCGGCGGCAACCATTCCTGGGACCAGAAGGAGGCGCTGGTCTTCATCGAGCGTGCGCCGAAGCTCCTGCGCCCCATCAATTATCCCGCCGGCACCCCCGGGCGCGGCGTCGCGCTGATCGAGGCGCGCAACGGCGCGCGCGTGCTGATCGTCAATGCCATGGGCCGCATCTTCATGGATGCGCTCGACGATCCCTTCGCCGCGGTCGAGCGCGAGCTTGCCGCGTGTTCGCTCAAGCAGGCGGCCGACGCCATCATCATCGACATTCACGGCGAGGCCACGAGCGAGAAGCAGGCCATGGGCCATTTCTGCGACGGCCGCGTCAGCCTCGTGATCGGCACCCACACCCACGCGCCGACCGCCGACCATCAGATCCTGCCGCAGGGCACCGCCTTCATGTCGGACGTCGGCATGACCGGCGACTACAATTCCGTCATCGGCATGGACAAGGACGAGCCGCTGGCGCGCTTCCTGCGCAAGATCCCGAATGCGCGGTTCGAGCCGGCCATGGGCGCGGCCACGCTGTGCGCGCTTGCGGTCGAGACCGACGACGCGACCGGCCTCGCGCGCCGCATCGCCGCCGTGCGCCTCGGCGGACGGCTGGAAGAGGCGCGGCCGAAATTCTGGGAGTGACGCTGCTTCGCCAAATGCCGCTTCTCACTCGATCGTGACGACCCCGACACGAAATTGTCGTCTCCACCCGGCACCTGTTGCGCCGAGATCAGGAACTGGAGGGGACCATGATGAGCAAGGATCAAATCTCTCTGTCACGCCGGCGGCTGCTCGCCGGCGCTTCTGTGGCCGCCGCGGCGTCGTTCGTCGGGGGCGCATCCTCGGTAATGGCCAAGGCGCCGATGCAGAATATGCAGGCGCCGGCGGTCTATCGGCTCAAGGTCGGGGCGATCGAGGCGACCGTCGTCTCCGACGGGCCTTTGCCGATGGGCGAGCCGAAGGCGGACGTCTTCGTCGGTCTGTCGAAAGAGGATCTCACCAAGGCGCTCACCGACAACTTCCTGCCGACCGACAATGTCGTGCTGGAGCAGAACGTGCTGGTCCTCAATACCGGCGACAAGGTCGTCCTGTTCGACACCGGCATGGGCACGGACAAGATGCTCGGTCCCAATACCGGGCGGCTCCCTGCCAACCTCAAGGCCGCAGGCATCGACGCCAAGGACGTCGACGCGGTCGTGCTGACCCACGCGCATCCCGATCATTGCTTCGGGCTCACGACCGAAGGCGGCGGGCCCACCTTCCCGAACGCCCAGATCTATATGGCGCAGTCGGACTTCGACTTCTGGACCGACGAGGCCAAGCTCGGAAACGAGATGCTCAAAGGCTTCGTCGCCGGCGCGCGGGCGCGGCTGCTGCCGAACCGCGACCGCGTCGTGTTCATCAAGGACGGCCAGGAAATCCTGCCCGGCGTGCAGGCGATGGCGGCGCCGGGTCACACCGTCGGCCATACGGTCTACATGATCACGTCGCAGGGCAAGACCATGTGCTGCGGCGGCGACATCGCGCATCACTACGTGGTGGTGGTCGAGAATCCGCGGCTCGAATTCGCCTACGATACGGACGGCAAGCAGGCCGTCGCCAGCCGGCTGCGGGTGTTCGACATGCTGGCGGCGCAGCGCATTCCCGTGCTGCCCTATCATTTCCCCTGGCCCGGCATCGGCCACCTGGCGAAGCGGGGCGACGGCTATCGCTACTTCCCCGCGCCGATGCAGACGGCGCTGTAGGAAAAGTGGGCGCCGGTTTTCCGCAGAAAATGCGACTGCGTGAGAGATCATTGCTGCGAGATTGACTGGGGCGCCCATTGCGTCACAATCCCGGGAAAATTTCCCGGGAGGAGACGGATGTCAGCCGCAATTTTCCGAACGGCCGTGCGCGGGCCGTTCGCCGTTTTTTCCGCTCTGGTATTGCTCGCGGCACCGAGCGGAGCCGAGACGATCGACGAGCTCTACGCCAAGGCCAAGCTCGAGAAGTCGCTGGTGGTCTATGCCGGCGGGCCGGTGTCGAACTACGAGCCGCTGGCGCGCGAATTCGAGAGCAAGTTTCCCGGCCTCACGGTGACCATCGAGGGCGGCTTCAGCAACGTGCTGAACCAGAGGATCGAGCAGCAGTTCAAGGACAACAAGCTCCAAGCCGACATGGTGCTGCTGCAGACGGTGCAGGATTTCGTGCGCTGGAAGGGGCAGGGCAAGATGCTCGCCTTCAAGCCGGAGGGCTTCGAGGCGATCGACAAGTCGTTCAAGGACCCCGACGGCGCGTACATCGTCTGGTTCGCCGGCACGCTCTCCTATGCCTACAACAGCAGGGAGGTGAAGCCCGAGAGCGTGCCGAAATCGGCCCTCGATTTTCTCAAGCCCGAATTCCGCGGCAAGCTGATCGCCTGCTATCCGCACGACGACGACGCCACGCTTTATCTCTTCCACACCATCGCCGGGAAATACGGCGCGGACTACATCGACAAATACATCGCCAACCAGCCCAACTGGGTGCAGGGGCATCTCGGCGTCTCACGCGCGGTCGCTGCCGGCAGCAATCTGGTCACGCTCGACGCCACCACCTCGACCGTGCTCAACCTGAAGAAGGCCGGGCAGCCGATCGAGTTCGCGTTCTCGGAGGTTGATCCGATCCCGGTTTATTACTCGACCGCCGGCATCTTCAAGGACGCGCCGCATCCCAACGTCGCCAAGCTATACCTGACCTGGATTCTGGCGCCGGAGCAGCAACGCCGCATCGGAACCTACTCGCCGCGCGGCGACGTGCCGCCGCCGGCGGGGCTCAAGCCGTTGTTCTCCCACAACGTGGCCAACGAGTACCGGGATTTCGTCACCAACGAGCCCCTGCTGGCCGACCTGCGCAAGCGGTTCGAGGCCGCGGTCGGCCCGATCCGCAATGCCGGCGGGGTGCGCTGACGGGGTGAAGGGCCATTGCGGCCCGCATTCCGCTTCTGGATTTTGCGCAACGCGCGTCCTATAAGGCGCCGAACATCAACCTATTTTCCATGGCTTGGCCGATCGCGCCCAAACCTGCGCGGGGCGGGCCGTCGAGGCGAAGCATCGAGGAGCAAGGTATGGCCGGCCATTCCCAGTTCAAGAACATCATGCACCGCAAGGGACGGCAGGACAAAATGAAGTCCAAGCTGTTCGGCAAGCTGGCGCGCGAAATTACCGTCTCGGCCAAGCTCGGGCTGCCCGATCCCGCCATGAATCCACGGCTGCGCGCGGCGGTCATCGCCGCGCGGGCAGAAAACATGCCCAAGGACAATATCGACCGCGCGATCAAGAAGGCGATGGGCGGCGACGCGGAGAACTACGACGAGATCCGCTACGAGGGCTATGGGCCGGGTGGTGTCGCCGTCATCGTCGAGGTGCTGACCGACAATCGCAATCGCACCGCCGGCGAGGTGCGCGCGAGCTTCACCAAGTCCGGCGGCAATCTCGCCGAAACCGGCGCGGTCTCGTTCATGTTCGCTCACGTCGGCGTGGTCGAATACGACGCCGAGGTCGCCGGCGCCGATCCGATGCTCGAGGCCGCGATCGATGCCGGCGCTGAGGACGTGGTGTCGAGCGAAGGCGGGCACGAGATCTACACTACATCCGACTCGCTTCGCGATGTCGCGAAGGCGCTGGAGGCGAAGTTCGGCGAGCCGCGCAAGGCGGCGCTGGTCTGGAAGCCGCAGAACACCGTGGCGGTCAACGACGAGCAGGGCGAGAAGCTGCTGAAGCTGATCGAGACCTTGAACGAGCACGACGACGTGCAGAACGTCTACGCCAATTTCGAGGTGTCCGACGCGCTGATGGCGAAGCTGAGCGCGTAGCGAGAACCTGGCCCGATAACGGCGTCATCCGCCGTATTCCAGAATGAACAGCCCGGCATTGTAGTCGGTGCTGTAGATCAGTCCGCACTCGTCCACGAACACGTCGGCCGATTGGATGACTCGAGCCCGGTTCGGCCGGTGATCCATCATGCGCGTCGGCGCGGGCGGTACCCAGGCGCCCACTTCGTGCGGCCGAAACTGATCGCGGATATCGAATACGCGTATCCCCGCATTCTGGTAGGTGGCGAAGATCAGCTCGGAGCTGATGAAGCTGCCGGGGCGGTTCTCGTGGATATTGTGCGGCCCGAAATGGCCGCCCTTGGCGGCGTAGTCGGCCCCCATCGGCGTGGGGAAGGTGGCGATGCTCACCGGGTTCGCGCGATCGCGGTTGTCGAACACCCAGATCAACTTGAGCCCGTCCTCCTGGTGATCGAGCACGGCCTCGTCGAGAACAACGAGCAGTTGGCGCTGCGCCAGCGGCAGGCAATTGTGCGTGCCGCCGCCGAACGGCGGGCACCAGTTGCGGTGCACGACCAGCTTCGGCCGTTCGCGATCGGCGACGTCGATCACCACCATGCCGGCGTCGCGCCACGCGGCGTAGGCTGTGTCGCCGTCAATGATGGCGTGGTGCAATCCGTAGCGGCTGGCGGCGGGCCAGGTCGGCGTTTCGCCGGCGGCGAGGTTCATCCCCGGCAGCCAATAGCGTCCGGCCTCGCGCGGCCTCTCCGGATCGGTCATGTCGATCGTGAGAAAGATGTAGTCGGAGAAGCCGTCGAGCAGCGCCGAGACATAGGCCCAACGTCCGCCCGTGTACCAGATGCGGTGGATGCCGCCGCCCTCGACCGGCATGAATCCGATGCGCCGCGGCGTCGCCGGCTGCGAGATATCGTAGACCGCGAGCCCCGCCGCCCAGTTGCGCGCCGTGGCCGTCGCTTGCGCGGTGCCGACGACGGTGCCGAGCTGTCCCCGGTAGTAGGCGCGTTCGTCCGCGAACTCGGCAGCGGCGAACATGTCCTTGGCGTTGATGACCAGCAGCAGGTCGTTGTGGGTCTGCAGATGGATATTCCACGTTCCAGGGGGCGCGGCGAGATGGTTGACCGCGCGCGGAGTCCTGGGGTCGCGCACGTCGATCACGCTGAAGCCCTTCGAGAACATGTGCCCGACATAGGCGTAGCCGCGATGCACCATGATCTGCACGCCGTCGGGCCGGCCGCCCTGGTCGCTGTAGCCGATCAGGCGCATGTTGCGCGCGTAGTCGGGCTTGGGCAGGTCGGCGCTCATCGGTAGGTCGCGAGGAAGTTCGGCACCGCGATCCAGTCCATCATGGCTTCGTAGCCCTGCAGCAATTGCCACATGCGGCGGTCCTCGTCGGTCTTGAGGTCCACGCCCAGATGGGTGCCGAGCTTGCGGCCGTGCAGCATGATGCGCTCGCCGATCGGCTGGCGGGCGGCGTCGTAGGCGGCGAGCGCGGCGTCGATGTCGTCGTGGGCGTCGAGCGCGTCCGCCAGCGCCTGCGCGTCGCCGCCCGCCTTGGCGACGCCGAATCCCATATGCGGGCGCGAGGACGAGCCGGCGTCGCCGACCAGCGCGACCCGTCCGAACACGATGCTGGGCGTCGAGAAATCGTAGATCGGCGTGAAGAACGGCCGCTCAATCTTGCGCAGGCAGTCGACGAAGGCGGGCGGCATGATCGCTTCGGCATCGGCGCGCATGCGCGCGATCAGGTCGTCGCGGATGAGCGGCGGCGGCACCGAATAATCGTGCTGGTAACCGTTCTGGTCGACGCACATGTCCTTGAGGGTCTGCGCGTCGCCGACCCGGTACCAGATGAAATTGTAGCGGCGGCGGCCGGGCCGCAGGTCGTTGTCGAAACCCGAGATCGGATAGCCGATGACTTGCTGGCGCTCGGGCAGGAAGAACACGAAATAGGGAAAGATGCTGGCGCGCGTCTGCGGCGCGAGGTCGGCCTCGTTTGGCGCGCCGCGCCAGATGTAATAGCCGGAATAGATCGGTTGCGCCTCCGGCGCGACCTGCGCGCGCACGCCCGACCGGATGCCGTCGCCGCCGACCAGGAGGTCGGCGCGCTCGATCCGGCCCTCGGCGAAGTGCACCTGGACCTCGCGGCCGTCCTGTTCGACGCGCACGAAGGTGTTGCCGAGGTGGTAGTGGGCGGGATCGATGGTGGCGCGCAGCAGCCGTTGCAGCCGGTCCCACGAGGTCAGGATCTGCCGCAGCGGACGTTCGCCGATGACGCGCCCCTCGCGGTCGATGGTGATGCGCTTCTCGACCTCGATGCCGAGGTCGCGCGTGCCGGCGCCGCTTTTCTCCAGCGCCTCCAGCAGCTCGGGATGGGTGGTGATCCCGGCGCCACGGCCGACCAGCTCGACCGCAGAGCGCTCGAACACGTCCACGTCCCACCCGATCCGGCGCAGGAACGCGGCGGTGAACAGGCCCGACATCGAGCCGCCGATGATGACGGCGCGCCGCTTCGACTGTGTCATTTGATATCCCGGACGTGGCGCTTGATGATAGCTGCCAAGTCTTAGTGCAGCCAGTCTCAGTGAAGCCAACGGTCGAGCAGGGGCATGCCGATCAGTCCCGCGACCGCGATGATGCCGAAGGCGACGCGACGGTAGGTCCGCTCGGACGCGAGATGGAACAGTCGCGCGCCAGCGTATTGCGAGACGATCTGCAGCGGTCCGATCAGCAGCGCCAGCGCCGTGGCTTCCGTCGTCAGCAAACCCTTGACTGAATAGGTCACCATCATGCCGCTGGCGAAGGTGGCGAAGTAGCAGATGAAATTGGCCCGCACGGTGAGCGCGTCGCTGGCGCTGCCGAGCCAATAGACGATGACCGGCGGACCGTAGATCTGTACCGCGCCGCCCATCAGGCCCGACAGCAGTCCCACCCCGATGGTGACGAGCAGTATCGGCCGTCCATGGTAGCGCCAGCCGGTGGCGAGCATCGCGACCACCGAGAGGACGATCGCAGAGATGCCCCAACGCAGCGAAACCGGATCCGCGTATTGCAGGATCAAGGCACCGAATTGGGCGGCGACGAGCGCGGATACCGCGAGCGGAACGATCTCGCGCCACACCGCCTGGCGCCAGAGTGAGAGCATGAACACGAGCCCGGTGAAGAAGTCGATGACCAGGAACGAGGGGGCCGCGATCCGCGGCCCATAGACGGCGCTCATCAGCGGCACATAAACCAGCGCCGCGCCGAACCCGGAAAAGCCACGCACCATCCCCGACAGGAACGAGATGGCGACCGCGAGGGGGAACCGCGGATCGGCGATCGCGGCGCCGAGGGCTCCGCCGTCCGGCAGGAAATCGATCACGGAGGGTACCTTTCGAAGGTGCCTGCCTAGCAGGTTATCCCGGTTGCCCGCGACCGCATTTGGTGCCTCCGACCTATGCGCGAATCACCGGCGGCGCTATCAACGGGCGACCATGCGCCGACCGATTCGCATTCTGGGCATCGATCCCGGGCTCCGCCGCACCGGCTGGGGGGTGGTGGCGATCGACGGCAACCGCCTGAGCTTTCTCGCCTGCGGCTCGCTCGCGACCGACGACAAGGCCGGGCTCGCGGTGCGTCTCCTCGCCATCCACGACGGCCTGCGCAAGGTTGTCGCCGAGCACGCCCCCGACGAGGCGGCGGTCGAGGCCACCTTCGTCAACAAGGACGCCGCCGCCACCCTCAAGCTCGGCCAGGCCCGCGGCATCGCCATGCTGGTGCCGGCGATCGCCGGGCTCCCCGTTGCCGAATATGCCCCGAACCTGGTGAAGAAGACGATCGTCGGAGCCGGTCACAGCGAGAAGGGGCAGATCCGCATGATGATCGGCGTGCTGCTGCCGAAGGCCGATCCGCAGTCGGAGGATGCCGCGGATGCCTTGGCCATCGCGGTCTGCCATGCGCACCATCGCCAGAGCGTCGCGCTCAAAATGGCGGCGCGCTGAACCTTCGGGCGGTGTGGCAGTTCCGGTCGTGGTTGACTAGATTGCGGCCTCGGTGGTTGGAGACTCTCAACGCATGGACCTCGCCGCGCTCGTCTTGTTTGCAAGCACCCTGCTGGTGATGGCGGGCGCCGCCGTGGCGGTGGCTACAAATAGGCGCGGCGCATGATCGGCAAGCTCAAGGGCATCATCGATTCCTACGGCGAGGACTTCATCGTTCTCGACGTCAACGGCGTCGGCTATCTGGTGCATTGCTCGGCGCGCACGCTGCAGGAATTGCCCGGTACCGGCCAGGGCGCGACGCTGTCGATCGAGACCCATGTGCGCGAAGACCAGATCCGGCTGTTCGGGTTCCTGACCGACGTCGAGCGCGAATGGTTCCGCCTGCTGCAGACCGTGCAGGGCGTCGGCGCCAAGGTGGCACTCTCGGTGCTCGGCACGCTCAAGCCGGCCGACCTCGCCTCCGCCATCGCGCTGCGTGACAAAGCCATGGTGGCGCGCACGCCCGGCGTCGGGCCGAAAGTCGCCGAGCGCATCGTCACCGAGTTGAAGGACAAGGCGCCGGCCTATGCCGACGTTGATCCGGCGGTCATCCGTCTGTCGGGCGCGGTCGAGGACCGGCGCGCGCCGCAGCCGGTCGCTGACGCGGTGTCCGCGCTGGTCAATCTCGGCTATGGCCAGCCGCAGGCCGCCGCCGCCATTGCCGCTGCTACCCGCGACGCGGGGGAGGGGGCGGACACGGCGCGGCTGATCCGGCTGGGCCTGAAGGAACTCTCTAAATGAAGCCTCGCGAAATGAAGCCTCGCGGACGCGCCTCCGACAAGTTGAGCAAGCAGGATGAGGAATTGATCGAGGCCGCGCGCGCGGCGATCAAGCCGCGCTACCGCAACGACTGGCAGGAGGTCGGCGCCGCCATGCGCACGCGCGACGGCCGCGTCCTCACCGGCGTCAATCTCGATGCTTATCTCGGCCGCATGGCGGTGTGCGCCGAGGCGGTCGCGCTCGGCCGCGCCATCACCGACATGGGGGAGACCGGGATCGACACCATCGTCGCGGTGCGACATCCCAAGCCGTCGGAGAAGGACCGTTCCATTGCGGTGGTCTCGCCCTGCGGGAGCTGCCGAGAATTGATCTGGGACTACGACCGCAACGCCCGGGTCATCGTGCCCGGCGAGAACGGTCCGACCATTGCGTCGATCAACGAGCTGCTGCCCAACAAGTACCGTCGTGAACGCAACCTTTAGCGAGGACCGGTGAGCTCGAACCCCCGCCGCCTGGTGACTGCCGAGCGCCGCGACGACGACGCGGACACCTCGCTGCGCCCGCAGCGGCTATCCGAGTTCATCGGCCAGCAGCAGGCGCGCTCGAACCTCTCGGTGTTCATCGAGGCGGCGCGCGCGCGCAAGGAAGCGCTCGACCACGTGCTGTTCGTCGGCCCTCCGGGGCTGGGCAAGACCACGCTAGCGCAGATCGTGGCGCGCGAGCTCGGCGTGAACTTCCGCGCCACCTCGGGCCCGGTCATCGCCAAGGCCGGCGACCTCGCGGCGCTGCTGACCAATCTCGAAGAGCGCGACGTGCTGTTCATCGACGAGATCCACCGGCTCAATCCGGCGGTGGAAGAGATCCTCTATCCGGCGATGGAGGATTTCCAGCTCGACCTCATCATCGGCGAGGGGCCGGCCGCGCGCTCGGTCAAGATCGACCTCGCCAGGTTCACGCTGGTCGGCGCCACCACCCGCGCCGGCCTGCTCACCAATCCGTTGCGCGACCGCTTCGGCATTCCGGTGCGGCTCAACTTCTATTCCGAATCGGAGCTCGAGGAGATCGTCAATCGCGGCGCGCGCGTGCTCGGCATCGGCATGACGGGAGACGGCGCCAACGAGATCGCGCGCCGCGCCCGCGGCACGCCGCGCATCGCCGGCCGGCTGCTGCGCCGGGTGCGCGACTTCGCGCTGGTCGCCGGCGGCAAGACCATCGATCGCGCCGCCGCCGATCGCGCACTGGTCGAGCTCGAGGTGGACGCTGCCGGGCTCGACGCCATGGACCGGCGCTATCTCCTGAACATCGCCGAGAACTACGGCGGCGGCCCGGTCGGGATCGAGACCATCGCGGCGGCGCTCTCCGAGCCGCGCGACGCCATCGAGGAGATCATCGAGCCGTTCCTGATCCAGAAAGGCTTCATCCAGCGCACCCCGCGCGGGCGGCTGCTCACCGCGCACGCCTTCCGCCATCTCGGGCTGGCCGAGCCGGCGCGCGATCCCGCGCAGTTCGGCCTGTTCGGCGAGGGCAGCGAAGATTAGAGGTTACCCATGCTCACCACCATGGAGGGCGGATGCCATTGCGGCCGCGTGCGCTTCCGCGTCACGGCCGATCTCGCGACCGTGGCCGATTGCAATTGCTCGATCTGCACCAAGAAGGGAATCCTGCACCTGATCGTGCCGCCCGAGCAGTTCGAGCTGCTGTCCGGCAAGGACGAGCTGACGACCTACACGTTCAACACCGCCGTCGCCAAGCACACGTTCTGCAAGCACTGCGGCATTCATCCGTTCTACGTGCCGCGCTCCGATCCGGACAAGATCGACGTCAACGCGCGCTGCCTCGACGATATCGATCTCACGGCGATCTCCCCGAAGCCGTTCGACGGCAAGAACTGGGAGGCGTCGATGGGCAAGCCCGTGCCCTGGCGGTGATGCCCCGATCGCGGCATTTCTGACCGCATTTTCGCTCGATTGATCGTGCAATCGGCCCGCGCCCTGCGTGCGCGATCGCACGAGCCATTCCCAATCATGATTGCACATCGTCCATGATCACCCGCCGGCAGTTCCTGAAATGGCTCGGCAGGCTCGGCGCATTCGGGGTGCTGGTGACGGCCTATGCCACGGTGGTCGAGCCGCTGTTGCGCCCGCGCATCGCGCGTTACGAGCTCAAGCCCGAGCGCTGGCCTGCAGGTCTCGAACTCACCATCGCGGCGCTCGCCGACATCCATGCCTGCCATCCCTGGATGTCGCCCGAGCGCATCCGCTCGATCGTGGAGGAGACCAACGGCCTCGGCGCGGACGTCATCGCGTTGCTCGGCGACTATGTCGGCGGCCATCGTTTCGTCACCGAAAGCGTCCCCCCAAACGAGTGGGCGCAGGCGCTCGCTGGGTTGCGGGCGCCGCTCGGCGTGCACGCCATCCTTGGCAATCACGAATGGTGGTCGGACCGCGCGGCCCAGCGCGCAGGGCAGGGGCCGCCTGCCGGCAGACGTGCGCTCGAGGCGGTCGGCATTCCCGTCTACGAGAATGACGTGGTGCGCCTCACCAAGGCCGGCCGGGCATTCTGGCTGGCGGGGCTCGGCGATCAGCTCGCATTTCTGCCGTCGCGGCGGCTGCGTCCGGGCCGTCCCATCGGCGTCGACCAGCTCGACGCCACCTTGGCGAAGGTGACCGACGACGCGCCCGTCATCCTGCTCGCCCACGAGCCCGACATCGCGGTGCGCGTCCCCGCGCGCGTCGCCTTGACGTTGAGCGGTCACACCCACGGCGGTCAGGTGCGGCTGTTCGGCTGGTCGCCGGTGGTGCCGTCGCGCTACGGTAATCGCTTCGCATACGGCCACGTGCGCGAGCGCTGCGACCTGATCGTGTCGGGCGGACTCGGCTGCAGCATCATGCCGGTGCGCATCGGCGTGTCGCCGGAGATCGTCGTCGTCACGCTGCGCGCCTGAGCTCCGGACGTCCTCTGGTCACGGACCTGACCGCTATCGGATATCATTGCATCTTGGATATAGTTGAGCATGGACGAGCAGCATCATCTCGATGGCGAAATCCGCGGCGGACGCCATGTCATGTCGGTGCGCGTCTATTACGAAGACACCGACTTCTCCGGCATCGTCTATCACGCCAACTATCTGCGTTTCATGGAGCGCGGTCGCACCAATCATCTGCGCCTGCTCGGCGCCGATCATCGCGCGCTGTTCGAGGAGGTTGAGCAGGAGGCGCCCGGGTTCGCCTTCGTCGTGCGCTCGATGCAGATCGAGTTCCTCAAGCCCGCGCGCATGGACGATATTCTCCAGGTGACGACCGCGCCGGAGGACGTGAAAGGCGCCTCGATCACGCTGCACCAGCGCGTCACGCGTGGCGACGAGCTGCTGATCGAGGCGCATGTGCGGGTCGCCTTCGTCTGCGGCGGGCGGGCGCGGCCGATCCCGAAGGCGTTGCGCACTGCCATGCGGGTCGATCAGGACCGCCTCGGCAATATGCGGGCTGATCAGGATCGGATCGACGGCAGCCGTCGGTCCTGACGCCGATCTGCCTCACGCCGCCTTGTGACGTTCCCGCTCGTCCGCAAAGAGCGCGTGCTCTTCGGCGAGCGCCCTGGCGATGCTCGGCCGTTTCTGCAGACGCTCGTGGTAGTCCTTCACGGCCGGCCAGCGCGTGAGATCGACCGGCGTTGCGATCTTCCAGTTCAACACCGTGAAGAGATAGGCGTCGGCGACGGTGAAGCGGTCGAGCAGATACTCGCCGCCGGCGAGATGGTGGTTGAGATAGGCGAGACGGGATTCGCCCTTTTGCAGGGCGTAGGTCTTGGCGGCATCAGGCGCCTTGCGATCGAGCAGCGGCACGAACAGCGCCTTGTGCAGCTCGGTTCCGATGAAGCACAGCCATTGCTGCAGGCGAGCGCGGGCGATGCCCGCGGGCGGCGCGAGGGCGGCATCGGGGAAACGGTCCGCGACGTACTGCAGGACCGCCGCATTCTCGGTCAGGATCTCGCCATCGTCGGTGCGGATCGCCGGAACGAGACCGAGCGGATTGATCGCGAGAAAATCCGATCCGTCGCGGGTGCGCTTGGTCTTGCGGTCGACCTCGGCGAAGTTCGCGTCGGCGCCGGCCTCGTAGAGGGCAATGCGGGCGGCCATGGAGCAGGAGAGCGGAGAGAAATACAGGTCCATCACATCCTCCGTGAGTTGATTTTTGTACTGTTTCGCATAATTAT
>Ga0126377_10000197_pt1 | contig 34733 bp, 51 predicted proteins | sample PanSoiMetPlot_22_FD_92647 | JGI IMG/M metagenome (GOLD analysis project Ga0126377, IMG submission 92647) | Tropical forest soil microbial communities from Panama - MetaG Plot_22 | ecosystem: Environmental > Terrestrial > Soil > Tropical forest > Bulk soil | place: Panama | collected 2016-02-17 | reverse complement strand
TAGCCCTGGATCGCCGCCCGCACCTCCTTCAGCCCGGGGGTCGTCACCTCGGTGTCGATCACGTCGGGGATCTGGTCCAGGTCCTGGTCGAGCAGCAGGGCGTTCTTCTGCGCCTGGGTGATCCCGGGCATCGAGATGATCGTCTCGATCGAGTCCGGGATGCCGTTCAGGTTCTCGTCGAGCTGCAACGCCTCCTTCTGGGCGTCGTCCATGTTGGCCTGGGTGAAGGTGGTGACGATCGAGGTGGGGGTGAGCCCGTACGTGTCGACCAGGGCGGTGGCCTGCTCGTTGGTCAGGCCCAGCGCGGTGACCTGGTCGATCAACTGCTGGCGCAACAGCACCATCTCGCGCGCCGCCTGCCCGCCCGACTTGGCCAGCCCGGTCTGGGCGTCGACCATCCCGATCGTCGCCGTGGTCGAGTCCTCGATCACCTTGATCCGGTCTTCCAGGCCCTGGGCGAAATCGCGCCCGGCCTGGGTGTTCAAGTTGATCGCGGCGGTCGCCTCGTCGGTCTGGGTGACGATGTCGGCGAGGGCGTTCTCCTCGATCAGGCCCTTGATCGTCTCGCCGAAGTCGGCGAACTCCTGGGCCATGTTGCGGGCCGCTTCCTGAGCGTTGAGCGCCGGGTCGATGAAGTCTTCGAACACCTGCTGGAGCCGTTCGGCGTCGTCGGCGGCGCGCTTGGCCGCGCCCGCGGCGGCATCGAAGGCGAACCCGGCCCGCTCCAGCGGGTCGATGACGTCGCTGCCCGCGGTGTTGAGTTCTTCCAGGCGATCGCGCAGCGCCTCGATGTGCACCCGGTTGCGTTCGGCGGCGACGTTAGCGGCCTCCTGCGCCTTCGCGGCGGCGATGATCCCTTTCGCATATGCCACCCAGGCTTCGGTCGCCGCTTCGGTTTGGGCCGCCTGCTGCTTCTGAGCTCCCGCCATCGCGTCGACCTGGTTGCGGAAGCGCCCCTCCTCGTTGCCCAGCTCGCGGATGCGGCGGTTGAGGGCCAGGCTGGCGTCGGTCGAGGCGTCGAGCTCGGGGGTGAAGACGTCGTGGAGCTTGGAACCGGCGAATTCGATGCCCTTGCCGAGCGCTGTCATGGGCAGAGTGACCAGGCCGACCGCGTCGGCCAGCACGCGCAGCGGCGTCTCCAACGCTTCGACCACCGGCAGCAGCGCCTCCAAGATGTCGGCCAGCAGTTGCAGCAGCGGGGTCACCGCTTCGAGCGCCGCGGCCAACTGCTCGCCGAAGACGTCGATCACCGGCTGGAAGTCGGCGAGCAGTTCGATGGCGATAGGGACCAGCGCGCCGAAGGCGTCGGCGAAGGCGATCAGCGCGTCGATCAGGGCGGGCGTGATCATCTTGATCAACCGGGTTTCAAGGTCGGCGATGACGGGGAGCAGCGGCTTGATCGACGTGGCCAGGTTGCCGATGATCGGACCCAGGCCGTCCAGCAGTGGGGTGATCGCGTCGAGCGCGGTGATCAGGGCGAACCCGATCGCGTCAGCCAGGTCTTGCAACGCCGGGATCGCCGGTTGCAGCGCCTCACCGATGCGGGCCAGCAGTTCGACGAACGTGGAGACGATCCCGACTCGCCCGGTGATGTCGAGCAGTTGACCGAGGAACGGCAGAACCCGCCCGAGCGAATCGGCCAGGAGGGTGAAGCGGGCGATCGAGTCTTCGGTGACCAGGTTGTCGAACAGCCCCTGCGCGCCTTGGAGGATCGGCAGCAGGGCCTTCAGCGTGTCCGCCCCCTGGCGGAAGAAGTCCTGGAGCGCGGTCTGTCCTGTGGCCGACTCCATCCAGGCGTCGAACTTCGAGATGATGTTGGTGAGACTCTTGACGAAGCTGTCGCCCTGGGCCTGCCCGGCGGAGAACAGCGTGAACAGGGCGTCGGCGGTGGCTTTGGCCAGCGCCGCCCACTGCTTCAAGCTGTCCAGGCCGCGCTGCAAGAAGTCGTTGATCGCCCCCGACTGCAACCCGGATTCGATCATCTCGCGCAGCCCGTCGGCGGCGGCGCGGAAGCTCTCGGCCAGCCGCTGGGCGGCGGGCGTGGCCGCTTCGATGAACGGGGCGAACGACTGGAACAGCGACACCAGCGCGTCGCCCACGGCGTCGATGGCCGGTTGCAGGTCCTCGATCAACCCGCCGAAGTCGATGCCCTCGGAGGCCTGGGCGATCTTGAGGAAGAATGTGTTGATCGACTCGGCGGCGACGGTGAGCGCCTGGCCGATCGACGGGATCGTCGTCGTCGCCAACTCGCCCAGCGCAGCGTCCAAGTTGGCGAACAGCGCCCCTTGGACCTGCTGTTGAATCGCCTGGAGCTGCGGGAAGATGCGGGCGAACTCCTCGACGAACGCCCGCGCCGCCGGGGCCAGGCCCTGCAACTGATCGCTGATCGACGTGATGTCGAACGCCTGACCGGCGGCGGTGGCCTCCTTGAAGCCCTTGGTCACCGCGCCCAGCGCGTCGCCCATGCCCTGGAACCCGACGACCACTGCCCCCAGCGCCGGGATGAGCGAGGCGATGAGCGGCAACGCCGCGCCGATCGCCGCGGTGAGCGCGCCGAAGGCGCTCGACACGACCGCCACCGACGCCGCCACCGCCCCCTGCAACAGGATCGCGATGTCGTTGCCCAACAGGCCGATCGCCGCCGCGGCCAGCTTCTCCTGGTCGAACAACGCCCCCGAGAACGCCTGCATGAATCCGCCACCGCTGCTCGACCCGGCGGTTTCGGCCTGGGCGCGCAGCCGGGCCATCGCCGCCGCCGCCTGGGCGTCGTCGACCTCCGGTTCGACGTGGACGGTGACGTGCTCGTCGATCAGCGCTTGGACGGCGGCGTTGACCTCGGTGACGGTGCGCTGGTCCAGTTCGACCTTGGTCGAGACCTTGAGCAGCTTGGCGATCCGTTCGCGCAGCTGGACGATCTCCTCCAGCACCTTGGTCTGGTCGACGCCCGGCACCACGTCCAGCGACAGTTGGAGGGCCCGCAGTTGCGCCTGCAACCGGCGCAGGTCGGCGCGGGCGTTGGCGTCGTCCACGCCGACGTCCACGTCGAGGCCGCGCAGCTCCTGTTGGATCTCGGCGCGGATCTTCTTGATCTTGTTGACGACCTCGCGACCGTTGACGTCGGCCAGGCCTTCTTCGATCGCTTCGCCACCGGCCTCGCCTGCTTCCTCCGAGGCCTTGACGATCTGTGCTTTCAGTTTGCCGGTGTCGGCGTCGACGGAGACTTCGACGCGTCCGATCGACCGCCCAGCCATCCAGCAACCTCCGCGGGCTTACGACGTGCTGGGCGAAGATGGTAGAGCGTCAGCGGCCGGAGGGCGGACACCCATCGCCGCGGCGAAGGCGACGAACGCCGCGCCGTCGCGCTCGATCTCCGCTTCGGTGACGTGGCGGTGACCGTCCAGCGGCCGCTCCAACTCCTCGGCGAAGCGGTTCGGGTCCTGCACCCGACGCACCGCCCACCAGTAGATGACGTTGAGGAAGCGGTCGAACGTCAGGTCGAAATAGTCGAGACCGCGGCTCGCCGCCTCGCCGTCGATCGCTGACCATTGGTACGCCGCGATGGAGACAAGCCGGAGGACGGCCGGGTAGGGCGCAGACCCCACTCCTCCATCAGCCAGGAGAAGATCTCGGTGATGACCTCCAGGTCGAGCCCGTCGTGGAGCTGGTCCTTGATGATCTCGTAGTCCTTCTCGTCGAGCACCACCATGAACAGCTCCAGCATCGCCGTGATCGACCCCATGCCGCCTTTGGTGGCCTGGTCCGACACGAACAGGGCCAGCTGGCCGGTGGTGGGAGGGTGGGCGTGCATGGTGACGAACTCACCGTCACGCACCTCGTATTCGAACTCGACGGGTGTGGCGTCGGGCAGCGCCGAGGTCCCCCGCCGAGCGGCGGTGGTGAACTGCTTCACGGCGGGCGAGCCTACAACGGGCTCCAGTCGCCGGTGGCGGAGCCCACCGCGTTGACCGCCTTCTGGAGGATGTGCTTGCCCCGCCGCGCCCGGGTGAAGTAGGTCGTACGGATGCCGCGCCACTTGGTCCAGGCGAACGTCTGGCGGGTGAAGTTGGCCGGTCCACGGCCGAACTCGACGATCGGGGCGTGGGGCGCGGTGTTCCAGATCGTCGCCCGCACGGTGTTGCCGTTGGAGCCGCGACCGTCCCACTGCCAACCCCGCTTGTACGTGCCGGTGAGCCCGCCGCGGTGGGTGGCGTTGCCCTTCTTGTTCACCGGGCTGGTCGCCTCGGCCTTCTCGACGATCGCCTGGGCGGCCTCGTCACGCCAGACGAACACCGCCCCACCCGGCGTGTTGAGCTCGGCGATGATCGCCGTGCTGTCGATGTTGACCGACGCCGACGCCATCAGTCGACCGCCAGGAACGCGCTCCAGAACCCGCCCACGCATCCGCCTTCGGGGCCGGTCGGGGTGTACAGGCCCAAGGCGATGTCGGCCACGCCGCAGCATTGGATCGCCGTGCGCAGCGCCAGCGCGTCCATCAGCTGGTGCAGCGTCACGTCGCCCAGTTGCTCCGGGGTGGGCAGCGCGCCGTCGGTGGTGAGCGGCATGCAGCGGATCGCCCCGACCTCCAGTTCGACGGCCAGCGGCATCGCGCAGTGCAGGTCGACGGTGGCGGTCGGGAACACGTCGTACGGGTTGGCCCCGTTGACCCGCACCCAGCCCATGCCGCAGACGTCGTTGGCGCAGTCGGTGCAGAAGTCCCACGAGACCTCGAGCCCGGGGAACAGCCCGCACCAACACGTCGGCCCGGCCCCGGTGATGGCGAGCTGTTCGCAGACGCAGTCGGCCAGGGCGAGCAGCCGTTCGGCCAGGGTCAGCTGGCGGGGGGCGGCGATCGTCACGGATCGGCCCGGATGATGAACGGGACCGTGCGGTAGGGCGGCAGGTTGGCGTTGGTCGCGGTCTGTCCGGCCTGGCCGGTGTTGGCGGTCGACGACGGGCCAGTGGTGCCGCCGCCCGCCGAACCCGACTGGCCGTTGAAATTGTTCACCGTGATGGCGTGGCTGTGGGCACCCTGGATGCCGGTCTGGGCGTTGGTGAGCACGCCGGAGCCCTGCATCGCCCCGCAAACGCCATTCTCCTCGGCGGGTCCGCTGGCTCCGGTCGGCTGACGGAAACGGAACACGGCGTGGGTGTGGCCGGGCTCGTTGGCCGACGAGGCGCTGTGGCCGTGGTTGATCGTGTGGGTGTGGGCGGTCTCGGCATGGGTGTGGGCCATCGTGTGGGTGTGGGCGGGGAGCACCGCGTCGGCCGAACCGCCGGTCTGGTTCGGGGTCAGGCTGCCGTAGGGGAAGAAGTTGAAGAAGTCGGGCAGGTTGAACGTGGTCGTCCCGTCGCCGGGGCCCCACGTCGTGCCGATGGCGGTGAACAGTGCGGGGTACTGCGTGCGGCTGACCGCGGAGCCGTCGCACAGCAGCCAGCCCACGGGCGGGGAGGCAGCCCCGAACATGACGATCATCCCGGGATCCCACGTGGTCGTGCCCGCAGGCCCCGGCGGTCCCTGAATGCCTTGGGGGCCCTGAGCCCCGGCCGGGCCGGTGGCTCCGGTCAACCCAGTTGGGCCAGCCGGGCCAGGTGGGCCCTGGGGGCCGGGAGGGCCTTGGATCGGGCCGACGTTCTCCCAGTTGGTGCCGTCGCAGACCCACAGGTCGCCGTTGATCAGGTAGCCGTCACCGGCGTTGGTGCACGGGGGGAGCGAGCCGACGTCGGGCAGCTCGCCGATGATCGTGACGCTGGATCCCGGCTCGCCTTGCGGGCCTTGCGGTCCTTGCGGCCCGGTGGACCCGGTGGGGCCGGTGGGGCCAGGCTCACCTTGGATGCCCTGGGGACCCTCGGGGCCGGTGTCGCCCACAGGGCCTTCGGGACCGGCCGGGCCGGGTGGGCCGGGTGGGCCCTGCGGGCCGCTGTCGTCGGTGACCGTGACGCAGATCGTGTCGCTCATACCGTCACCAGCGCTCCTACCGTGGCCGTGCCGCGCACGCGGACCGTGGTCCCGTCCTGGATCAGATCGAAGGTGTAGCTGCCCGCCGGAATCCCCGCCGACGTGGCCGACGACAGGGTCAGGGTGAGGCGAATGTCGTCCCCGACGACTTGTTCGGTGACGTCGAACTCGCCGTACAGGATCCCGCTGCGATCCTTGATCGGGGCGGTGTAGTCGCCCTCCCAGCCCCGCGACACCACCGCGCTGAGCACGATCGTGCGAACCAGCGCCTGCCCTTGACTCCACGCCAGGTCGATCGACTGGGCCGGGGCGGGGGCGGGCTGGTAGCGGTGGCGGGCCCACGACACGTCCGGCGACCACACCAGCGACGGACGCGAGTGGCCGCGGGGGTTGATCGAGTGGACGTAGGCGTCGACCTCGCGGATGCCGGTCTGGTTGTTGGGGAACATGCCGTCGGAGAACTCGTAGGCCACCCCTTGGCGGGCGATCGACGTGATCGACGACGGCAGACGGCACTTGGCTCCGGTGCACGCCTTGGCGAACTCGCAGGCGAGCACCCCCGCCGCCCACAGACCGGCCGGGCCGGGGACGAGTCCGGGCACGTAGGTGATCACCATCGTGCCGACCTCGGTGGGGGGCAGATCGACGTGCTGGCACGACGGCCAGCACTCGCCGTCGACACGGGTGAGGCGGTGCCCGTTGTCCAGCCGGTAGGCGTCACCCGGGAGCACCGCGCCGTCCACGGTGACGGTGTCGATCGTCGCCACCGGGCCGGGGAACACGATCTCGCACAGCCGCTCGCACCAGCACGGCGGCTTGCCGCAGGGCTGGTTGACCCACTGCCCGTTGACGATCGTGGGCTGCCACCAGTTGGTCAGGCACCAGTCGCACGGCGGGCCCAGGCACGGCCGCATGACCACCGCGCAGTTGCCCACTTGGCCGCCGCTGAGCGTGCGCAACGTCGACCAGGCAAGGTCCAGGGCGCGCACGCGCAGGTCCGGGTCGAGCTCGTCCCAGCTGTCGCAGCAGGCCATGTCGGCCCGCCACGGCACGCACGTGGCGCAGTCGACGCAACCCGTCTCGGCCACGGCAGGAGGCTAGACGGCTTAGGGTGCCACTCCGGCGACCCAGGCGGTCCCGTTCCAGTGGGCCTGCCCGGCGGTCCCGGCGGTCCCGGTCTGGACGAAGCTGCCCGTGCTCCACGCCGTGGTCGGGGAGGCGACAACAGTGACCGGCGACCCGGCGATGAGCGCCGACACCGTGTTCGGCGGCACCGACCCGGCCGGGGTCCACGTGCCTGCGGCACCGACGACTTCGGTCGCACCCGTGGCGGCGTTGGTCGGGGCCACCAGCTCGGCGCAGCCGTCGGTCGGCGGCGGCGGTTGCTGGGTGGTGAAGGCGACGTAGAGGTGGTCGTTGGCGTCGAGCGGGTCGGGCAGGGCAGCCGGAGCTCCGGTGTCGTCGGTGACGACGTCCGTATACGGCCCCACGCCCCAGCCGTTGCCGTCCTTCGTGCTGGCCCCGGTGACGGTGAACGTGATCGCCGCGTTCTCGATCGTGAAGTCGCCCACCACCCCCGCCTGGAGGCAGGGCAGCAGGAGGTAGCCGAAGGCCCCCTCCTCACCGAGGCAGGCCACCCCGGGCACGCCCATCCACACTTCGAGGGCGAAGCCGCGCGACTCCATGCCGCAGACGTTGGTGTCGGAGTTCATCCGGAAGCCGACCACGTCTCCGGCGTGGTTGAGCACGGCCGGTTGGCCGGTGAGTAGCGAGAACAGGCAGGGGGTGACGTCGCAGAAGGTGATCTCGACGCCGTAGCCGTTGAACTCCGGACACCCCGGATCGCGCACGCAGGTCTGGCCGTTGGCGTTCTGGACGACGATCTCCTCGGGCGCGGTGACGTTGGCGGTGAGGGCGACCGAGACGAAGCCGTCGGTGACGACCATGTTGTCCGGCCCGTACAGCGGCGAGCAGCACCCGTCGACCTTGGTCACGCGCATCGTCCGGCCCCGGACCAGGGGGAAAGAAGTGGGCATCAGACCCCCTACGCGGTGGATGGGTTGGTGGTCACGGCGTGGTCCCGCAGTCCGCGTCGCACACGGTCAGCCGGGCCGCCACGCACTCGATCAGGGGCACGTAGATCCGTTCGGCCAAGGCCCGGCTGGGGTTGGCGGCGGTGCCGTCGGCCTGGATGCCCCCGGCGGGGGCGAGCGCTTCGATCAGCGGTCCCCGGATGAGGGTGATCTGACCGCTGGCGAAGATCGAGAAGGTGGTCGTCGTCGGGTCGACGTCGACGTTGGCGACGACCGAGCCCTGGGCGGTGACCAGCCCCCCGTTGAGGCTCGGGGTGACCAGGCCCTGCTGGGCCGCTTCGGGGATCAACACCCGCGGGATGTACAGCACCGGCACCCCGCCGTAGGCCGCGGCGATGTAGTTCTCCAAGATGCCGATCGCCCGGGCGATCGGGAGCGGCCCGCCCAGGTCGGCCGAGTTGGTGCCGAGCCAGTCGACGACGTGCAGGTCGATCTGGTGCCGCTCGGTGTAGTCGAGCCGATTGCGGGCCCGGGTGGCCGAATCCTGCGGCCGGGCCAGGTCGCAGCCGACCCCGGCGTACACCGCGAACGGGGCACCTTCGACCACTTCGGGGGCGTCGGCGAACTCCTTCGTCGCGTTGGACGCGGCGTCGAAGCAGAACTCCAGCCAGACGTTGCCTTCGGCGCAGGCGTCGGTGAGGTACTGCGCCCCGCCCAGGTCGTGGGTGGAAGCCGCCGGGACCACGCGCGCCGCGGCGAGTACCCCGCCCACCGCGACCGCGGGGGCAGGGACCTCGACGTAGTTGAGCGGGAGCGTGGTGACCATCGGTCAGGATCCGATCACGGGGCCCGTCCGGCGACCCACGAGGTGCCGTTCCAGTGGATGTCGCCGCCGCCGGACACGACGTACTGGCCGGTGGTCCAGGCCGTGGCCGGGCTGGCGACGATGCCGTCGCCGTTGGCGTCGGCGGCACTGGCCGACGGTGCCGAACCCGAAGGCGTCCACGTGCCCGGCGTGCCCGCGGTGGCCCCGGTGGCCCCGCCACCACCGCCGCCCCCGCCGGACCCGGCGTTGACGACGAGGCACTCGGAGATGTCGTTGGCCGCGGTGCGGCCGCTGACGCAGACCGGGATGCACACGGCGCAGGTGTGGGTGCAGCGCTGCACGGCGAGGATGCCCTCTTCCATGAACAGCGCCGTGAACACGTTGTCGGCCAGGCCCGTCGAGTCGTATACGGCGTCGATGTTGATCACGTCGAGCGAACCCCGGCTCCACGTGCCCGCCGGGTACAGCAGGGCGGTGGCGCATTCGGGGAAGTCGACGTCGCAGCCGTTGACGGTCGGGTCGTCCAGGTCGAACACCCACTGCGGGGCCAGCATCCGGTCGGCGAACCAGGCGTTGAGGAAGGCGTCGGCCGAGGCGGGCGGCATCTGGCGCAGCGTCAGGTCGGCGATGAGCATGCCCCGGAACCACAGCGGCATGACCACTTCGATCGTGGTCGACTGGCCCAGGCGGTGGCGGTAGCGCATCCCGATCGCGGTGTACTGGATCGCTTCCAGGGTGCGGATCACGCTGCCGGTGTCGGCGGGGATGAACGGCGTCCCGGCGGCGGCCTTGATCTGGTCGAGCAGGTACTTGTTGACCTTGTGCTGGTGGGCGACCAGCGCGCCCTCCATGAACCGCCGCACCAGCTCCGGGTAGGTGGCGTTGGTCAACAGCGGCGTCTTCACGCACAAGCCGATGGCCTCCAGGCGGATCTCGTCGAACGGCGGGCACTCGACCATGCAGCAGGTCTTGTCGAACGGCCCCCCGGCTTCGGCCTGGGCGTTGGTGATGAAGAAGCCGCACGCCTCGTAGATGTCGGAGAAGTCCGGGCCCTGGGTCCAGCGGATGCCGCCCCGGGTGACCTGGAACTCGGGGATGCTCAACAGCCCCTCCACCGACTCGAACTGGCACAGGTCGTAGAGCGTCTCGGACGGGGCGCACCAGCCTCCCGCGGCGACCAGCGAGCCCCCCGGCAGGCGGGACTCGTTGCCCGTCGCCCACACCAGGCTGTGGTCGTCGAAGTCGTTGTTGTCCTGGGTCAGGCCGTCGTAGCCGTTCTTGCGGATGATCGCCGCGCCGTACTGCATCCGCACGCCGTCGGTGCCGCCGACGCGGGTCGTGGGCAGCGAGCGCATCCGGCGGATCACGGCGTCGCCCACCGCGTCGAGCCCGTCGAGCGTGGCCCCGGTGGGCAGACCGGGCACGTCGGCGGCGGCGGTCAGGCTGGCGGCCGGTGGACGATGTCGGGGCACGATCGGCTTGGCGGCGTTGGCGGCGGCGCGTCGCGCCGGAGAGGTCGAGGCAGCGACCGGCTGGATCACCTCGTCAGGGGTGATCGTCTCGGCGTCGCCGCCTTCGCTGCCGGGCTCCTCGGCCGGGGTCTCAGCCGGAGCTTCGGGTTCGTCGCCGCCTTCTTCGGCGGGCGGCTCGTCGGTGCTGACGGCGGGCGGCGGAGGGGTGTCGAGGAACAGCTTCACGCCTTGGGCCCGGGTGGCCCGGGTCTGCTTGTCGGTGAGCGCGGCCTGGACCTCGTTGATCAAGCCGACGATGCGCTCACCGGCGGTGAGGGTTTCGTCGTCGGAGTCCTCCGTCACGCCCAGGGCGCGCAGGGCGTCGAGGCCCTGGTCGATCAACGCCTGGAGCTGGTCGGGCGACTGCGCACCCAGATCCTCGGGGAGTTCGTACGCCATGTGGGGCCTCCGTCGCGGTGGAACGTGGACAGGGAACGGCACCGACCACACGAGGCGCTATGCGCCCGCTCCCGGGGAGCTTCGCTCAGAACCCGGGGGTCGTTGGTGGGGACTCTACACCATGGGTGTGACAGGTGGCTGCGCTCCCCGATCACCCGGCCGCTGGCAGCCCTAGCGGAGCGCCGGGTATTCAGCCGAGTGTCACCCTGTCACTTGCGTTCGTAGCTGCCGCCGTAGCGGCGCACCTCGTTCATCGCCGCGGTCAGGCTGTCGACGGTGATCTTGGTGCCGTCCTTGCGGGTGACGACGTAGACCTTCTTCTTTCCGCAGCCGCAGGGCATCAGTCCGAACCTACCGCGGTGGCCCGGTGGACGGCGGCGATGCGGCGGCGGCGGATCTCCTCGTTGAGGCGGTAGGCCCGCTGGCGACGCTTGGCGGCCGCGGTCATCTTGTCCACGACGATCGTGGCGATGGCGTCGGCCTGGGCCACGTTGGGGTCGACGGTGACGATCGCCGCGGCGACCAGCGAGAGCTCCACCTCGCCCGACGCGGCCAGTTCGGGCCGGGGGATCGGGAAGCCGGGCACGTTGACCACCAGCGCGGCGACGAGCTCGAGGTTCCCGGCGATGCGCCGCCAGTCGCCACTGAGCGCACCGGCCTGGAGCGCCCGCCGTTGCTCGTCGGTGACGCCGGGGCGCAGCGCCCCGGCGACCCAGATGCCGAACTCGTCTTCCCCGGCGGCGACGTCGGCGACGACGGTGCCGGTGTCGTCGTAGTGGCGAATCGTGTCGTTGGGGCCGAGGTGCTTCTCGGCGTGGCCGGTGTCGAGCGTGATGTGGCCGACCGCCACCGGGCCTCCGGTGGTGTTGACCGACCCGGTGCGGAAGTAGGCGTAGTTGGCGGCGCTGCGGGGCGCGGTGGTGCAGGAGCCTTCGATGCCGACGTGGCACGTGCCCCAGGCGGCGAGGTGGGAGAAGTAGCGGTCGCCGTCGACGGTGGCCGGGGTGGCCGCGGTCAGGTTCGGGTTCTGGAACCACTCGACCGGCGGCAGGCCGTTGTCGGTCTCGATGGCGGCGGTGACCGCGGTCTGGAAGGCGTCGTAGACGGCCAGGGTGGTGGGGTCGTCGGGCACGGGGTTCTCCTCCTCGATGGAACCGCGGCGGTTGCGGTAGCCGGTCTCGCCCCCCGGCCAGAAGCCGAGGGCGACGTAGTGCAGGTTGGCGCACGTCCCGGCCAGCCAGGCCGGGTTGTGGACGTACTTGCCCAGTTGGGCCCGGCAGCGGTTGAAGTCGCCGGGGGTGCCCCAGCCGATCTTGGCCGCGCCTTCGCCGTGGGCCCAGTAGTCGCGCAGACGCTGGGTGTCACGCGGGTTGGTGATCCAGCCGGGGGCGTCGTGGGTGTTGACCGCGACCAGCTCGTCGTCGGCGGCGGGTTCGTTGTCGGCGGGTTCGCCGTCGGCGGCGAGGCTCTCGGGGATCTCGTCACCGATCTGGCGATACAGCCCGCGCAGCTTACGCCGGGCCTTGTCCTTGGCCTCGGGTGGGGCATCGACACCTCCGCGTGCCCCACCCAAGGCCGCGGCCGCGGCGTGGACGCCGTTGCGGTTCAACGCGCCGCCCGGCTCGCGCACCGGGAGCTTGTACGTGGACTTCGACTCCGGGTCGCCCCCCGGCATCCGCAGCAGGCAGGCCCGCCGCCACTGCTCGATCGAGTAGTCGGAGGCGGAGAACTGGCTCCACGGGGTGTCCGAGACCGCGACCAGGCTGTCGGGTTCGGCGGTGGCGGTGGTGCTCATGAGTCCTCCTGTGAGCAGGCGGCAACGACAGTTGATCCAGACCTCCGGCGGGCCCACCGGCTGGCCCGGGTACGACAGCGGGAACCCGCCGACCATGAACGGCTGCCCGGCCGGTTGGATCTGGCCGTCCAGCGGGCGGTGCAGCGTGCGCACACGGTCGTCGCGCATGGTCCGCCACTCCACGTCGACGCCGTCGGGTTGGGCGTCGAGGAACGCCGAGTTGTTGGCCGCGGTGGCGATCACCGTCGCCACCCGCTCAACCTGTTCGGGGGTGCCGTCGGGCTGTGTGTGGAGCCAGGCGTTGGTCATGCTCCCGGCGAAGCTGACCTGGCCCGTGGGCACCCAGGCGGTGTCGCTGCCGTAGTCGCCGTAGGCGATCTCGTAGGCCTCCTCGGCGATGTCGCGCAGCTTCTGGGTGCGGGCCACGGCGTCGTCGTCGCGCAGCGCCCGCACGACGTCGGACCGGATCAGACGGACCAGCTCGGCGACGGTCGCCATGTCACCCCGCCGCGAGCGCCTGGGGGCGGGAAGCCAGCAGCGCCTTCATCACCACTTCGGAATGGGGGCGGTGCGAGGCCAGCAGTCCGCGCACGTAGAAGTCCAGCGTCTCGACCACCCCGGCGACGTCGTCGGTGTAGGGGGCGAGGACCTCCGGCGCGCAGGCCCACGCCCCCTCCAGCAGCTTGTCCGGGTCGGCGGAGAACTTCTGGTACATCGCCACCGCCGCGACCCGCGAGGAGTCGGTGCGGGGATGGGCGTTCTTGAGCCGGTTGCCCGCCCGTTCCAGCGCCCGATAGACCAGCACGTCGCACGCCGCCGCCAGCCCTTGGGCGGCTTGTTCGTCGGCCCGTTGACGTCCGGCGTCGATGCCCGGCGGGTTGCGCTGGGGGAGCGCCGGGGCGGTGTCGGTGCGCAAGTCGTCCGGCGGTGGGGTGTTGACCCGGGCCGGGGCAGTGTCGGTGCCGAGGTCGATCCCGAGCAGCTTCAACGCGGCCTGGGTCTGGGACGGGTCGGTCGAGCCGACGCTCAACCGGCGCAGCAGCCACTGGCGGAACTCGGCGGTGACGGGGGCGTCCTCGGGCTGGAACCCGGTCTCCCGCCGCAGGGCGGGGCCGGAGAGCTCGCCCAGGTTGTACAGCTCGATCGCTTCGGAGCTGCGGTTGGGGCGCAGGCGGATCGAAGACGTGTCGGCGATGACGAAGAAGTCGTCGGGGTCGTCGACCTGGCCTTTGATCGCCGGGCGCAGGTACGTCTCGGTGAGGGCGTAGGCGATCACGGCCAGCCGCGGCTCCAGGTGGGCCTTGACCGCCGACTCCTCGGAGAGCCAGGCGTTCCAGTGGTTGGCGTCGGCCACGCCCAACAACACTTCCGGGGGGACGTCCAAGCCGAGGGCGAGACGTTTGATGGCGGCGTCGCGCATCGCCACGGCGTTGGCGTCGAGCTCGGTCCAGAACTTGACGTGCTCGTTCTTGCCCAGGCTCTCCGTGGGCACCATCGCCACGATCGGGACCAGCGCGGACGGGTTGGTGGGGTCTTCGATCGGGGTCAGCATCGACTCGCCCAGCAGGGTCATGAAGATGTCGGCCTGGGAGGCGTTGGGGTCCATGTCGGGCGGGGTGGGGAAGCTGATCTCGTTGGAGATGAACAGGATCCCGGCCCCGGCCAGCCGGGAGCGCAGCTGGGCGGAGATGTGGGCGTCGTAGGCGGCGATCTGGGCCAGCGTGCCCAGGTTGGAGCGCACGGGGCTGTCGGCCCGGGTGGGGTCACGGGGATGGGGGGTCCACAGTCGGATCACGAGGTCGTCGGCGGCGAGCGGCTGCGAACCCCCCTCGGTGCCGAAGTCGGCCTGGAGCCGACCCCGGCCCATCTCGGTGACCTTGCCCGAGCTGAGCACGAACCAGCTGTCGTCGCGGGCCCGGTTGACGACGTAGCACTCCCCCCCCACGGTGAGGTGGACGCCGTTCTGCTGGAGCATCTCGGCCTGGCCCTGGGGCCCGCCGTAGAGCACGTCCATCGCCTCGGCGGCGGGGCCGTCGTCCAGCGGGACCAGGCTGTGGTCTTGGCGTTCGGCGGCGGTCAGGCGGGCCCGGCTGAGCACGTTGCCGATCCACGTCGCCACGTAGCGCAACTCGCCCACGGTGTCCCAGTAGTTCCACGCCTCGCCCTGCCACCCTTCCAGCCGTCCCGCCTTGCGGCGGCTGATGGTGGGCAGGCGCACGGCGCTGGCGACGAAGCCCGGAGGGGCGACGGGTGCCGGGGCGGGGGTCTTCGTCCGCGCCATCGGAGCGGGAAGCTTAGTCCTATTGGCGTTGGTCGGGCGGAACGTCGCGCAGGCACAGGTACGCCGCCGCCCAGGCCACCGCCAGCCACCCGTTGACGATCCACCAGGCGTACAGGTTGGCGGTGGCGTCGGGCCACGCGACGAGCGACGCGAACCACACCACCGCCGGGCCCGCAACGTACACGCCCACGCACCACGGGCACTCGATCAGAGGCTGCCATTGTTCGGTTGCTTTCGTCACGTACCACTCGCGCAACTTCGCCACCGGGGGCCAGTCGTCGTCCACCACCAGCCGCACGACCCGGGCCGCGGCCAGCGTGCCGACGACGACGGCGAGCAGCAGCGGGAACGGTTCGTCGAGGGTCATTGCAGATGCAACCTCTCACTGTTGCCGAGAAGTCACCGCGGCGACGGAACCTGCGCGCCGAGGTGTCGCCGCCCCTGGGCGGGTTCCCGCCGCAAGGCGGCAGGCGTGGCGACGCTGGTGATGGTGGTGCGACCGAACAGGTTGGTGGCCCCGTGGACGAGGGCGTCGACCCGGTCCGGGCTGAAGGTGTCCTCGTACGGCTGCCACGTGGTCATCTGGTCCTCGAGCTCGGCGAAGACGCCGCAGTGGTGGGCGCGGTGCTGCTCGTACACCCCGACGATGGGTTCGGCGCGGATCGCCTTGCCGCGCCGCGAGCTGACGGTGATGACCCGCTTGGGCACGCCGCTGGCCTTCAACGTGGCGGTGACCATGTCGCCGCCGTAGTTCTTCTCGGCGACGACGGCGTCCGCCGCGAAGTCGTCGTAGGCGGCGTCGACCGCGGAGGCCCACCCGTGGGGGCTCATCCGCCCGGAGCGGTCGGCCAGCACGTACAGGTGGTCGTCGGCCAGGCCGCACACCACGATCCCGGTCTCGTCGTTGTGGGGCTTGGCCCCGCCCGCCGGGTCGACCCCGACGACGACTCGTTGCAAATGCAACGGTGCCTTGGCCAGCCGGTCCGGTTCGATCATGTCCCACGTCCACAGCGCGCCTTCGACGTCCTCCAGCACTTCGCCCAGGATCTCCTGCCGCCCCAGGCGGGTGCCTTCGTAGCGGGCGATGATCCGGTCGGCGAAGACGGGGGCCAGGTTCTGCAGGTTGTCGTAGGTGCTGGCGGTGGTGACCCGGGTGCGCGGGTCGGCCACCAGGTCCTTGACCCACTGGCGGGGCTTGGGGGTGGTGGTGGCGACGACGCGGGGCCGCTTGCCGATGCGCAACCCGAACATCAAGTTGTCCCACGTCTCCTGGACCAGGGGCCAGTGGGCCGGTTCGTCGATCCAGGCGTAGCCGTGCTCGGGGCCGCGCAGCCGGTCGGGCTCTTCGGCGCTGAACGTCGTGGCGATGCATCCATTGGGGAAGGTCAACCGCCGCTTGGAGGGTTCGTAGTGGGGGCGCAGGCCGGGCCGGGCCACGGTCAGCACGCCGGATTCGCCTTCCAGGCAGATGTCGCGCACGTCGGCCCCGGTGGCGGCGACAATGGCGATCCGTTTGGTCACGGCGGTCATCCGCAAGGTGTATTCGGCCCCGGCGCGGGTCTTGCCCGCGCCCCGGCCGCTCTTGAGCAGCCAGGTGAGCCATTCCGTGTCCGGCGGGGGCCGCTGGTCGCGCCGGGCGTGCGGCCACGTGAAGTCGTCGTGGGGGCTGCCGTCGCAGTCGTCGCGCTTGCAGTAGAACGGGCGCCAGCTGTCGTTGGTGGCCCGGCGCAACCGATCCAGGGCGGTCTGTTGGGCGGCGGGGGTCCAGTTCTTGTAGGACTCCAGGTCGTCGCTCACGGCAGCAGCCCCTTGGCGCTGAGCCACGGGATCTCCTCGGGGCCGATGCCGTGCTCCCGCACCAGCACCGTCGCCAGCGCCTGGCGGGCCAGGTCGGTGTGGGACAGGCCGCGCAGCCGGGCGCACCGGGCCACCAGGCGCAGCTCGCCGCGGGGCGGGCTGAGGGTGACCTTGCGCGGTTCGCGTTCCACCGCGGCCAGCGCGGTGGCCATGTCCGTGCCCACGGCCCGGTACCGCCACATGCGGTGGCGGGTCTGGTCCTGGTGGTCCAGCACGTCGTCGATCAGCTTGTCCACGTCGGGCTCAACCGGCCAGGTCATCGGTGACTTCTTCGACGTCGATCACGGTGTCCTCCAGTTCGGCCAGGACGCCCACGGTGCTGGCCGTCACCTTGGCCACCCACTGGTCGATCTCGGCCGCGGTGGGGGTGTGGACGACGATTTCGGCCGGGGCATCCAATCCGTGCAGGCGGATGTGCCGGTCGATGATCCCGGTGGCGGTCTTGACCGCGGGCAGGTGTTCGGGGTGGTTGGGGTCGGTGGCTTTGGGCCACACGGAGCGCAGCAGCCGCTCCAGGCGTCCGGCTTCCTCCGCCCGGAGCACGTCGCGGGCTTTGGCGTCGGGGATGTTCTGGGACAGGGTGGTTTCGACGGCGTGGCGGGCTTCGCGGGCGTTGGCGTACAGCAGGGCGTCGGCGATCTCCGCGTAGGAGGCCCCCGCCAGCCGCAGGGCGACGGCGGCGGTGCCCTGGTTGCCGGGGCGGGGGTCAGCCACTTTGGGCCTGCCGGACCCGGCGTTCGTGCTGGTAGGCGTTGCCGTAGTGCTGTTGGGTGGGGTCGCGGCGCTCGTCGGCCCGCACACCGATGGGGTTGAGGGTGTTCTCCACGCACCACCCGATGTACTCGCTCATGTTCCACCGCCGGGCCTTGGCCCGCACGGCGCATTCGGCGGCCAGGTCGTACGGCAGGCGCACCGTCAGCTTGACCCGGCGTCCCTTGTGGGGTTGCGGCATAGGAACCGGACGCTAGCTGCCGCCGGTTGGCTGCCAGGTCATGCCGTCGTCGCGGGACGACGCGTGACACCGCCGACACACCCACAACCCGCCCAACATCATGTCGTACGATGCGTGTACGCATTCGTAGCCGAGCAGCTCGTCGCGGACGTCGGGGTCGGCCTCGAGGATGCTCCGCACCAGGGCGCTGCGGTTCTGGCCTTTGCGCTTGGCCACGCCGTCGACGGCCCGGGTCAGCCGGGGGGTGAGCGCGACCGTGACGGGCATGGCTTCGTCGTCGCTCATTGGACCCAGCCGCCCGCCCCCCGGTGCGCGCCGCAGTCGCGACACGTGCGGATGTTGGTGGCCGGGTTGACCACCGTGTGCTCGTGCGAACAGACGTTCGTAACCCCGCTGACGGCCTGTTGTGCACTGGTTTGTGAGGAGCCTTGAGCGGTGCCGGTGACGATGAGCTGTTCGATGAGTTCGCCCACGCCGCAGCCGCGAGCTTGGGCCCTTGCTTGAGCCCTTGCCTTGGCGGTGGTGGAGACCCTGACGGACAACACGACCAACGGGCCGGACTCCGGATGACGCAGCGGGGTAGGCACAGCCCAAGCGTATACGTTGGGCCTCCAGAGGGCTGCCGTATACGGATGAGGGCCGAAAACGGGCCTGATGCGTATACCTCAGCCCCAAATGGCGTTCCGTATACGCCCTGGCACACCGTGAGGTATTGTCGCAGCCCTCCTGAACCTGACGCAACGTGAGGCAAGCTGACGCCGGTTGACCCCGGGCGCGCCGGAAACCCGCTGGTAGGCAAAGCCCGACCACGATCGCTCTGCCATGATGCGCCGACTACCGCCCCCCCGCAACGCTTGACGGCCCGACCACCGACCAGTAGGCTGAGGGCCGTACCGGCCCCCCCGCCCCCCTGAGGGCGGGACCCCGACAGGGGCGGTACCGGCCCCGGGGGGTCCATAAGGGTGAGGGGTCCAGGAGCCCCAGCCGCCCCGGGCGTCGCGGCTAGCGGCACGTAAGGCGACCGACTAGCTAGGTCAGCTATCGCCCCCGCTGAGGGGACGGCGACACATCGACCAATCCCTAGCCCGAACGCTTAACGGCCCCCATCCGGGGGATGCCAGTCCGGGAGGGCTAGCCCATCTGCTACCTGGCGGATGACGTGCGATCACGCATTGAGGCCCTACGGGGTCGAGGGTACGGGGTATCCCGAAAGGGACGTAACGGGTGCTAGTTCACTCCCGGATGCGGGATCGGGCGGTAGCGGACGGTATCCGGGGCGGGCTGAAAGGCCCCATCCGGTAACGGTCAGCGCCACCCGTTTCGCCCATCCGGGCGGTGCGGAGCTTTACCTGACGACCGTCCATTCCTTTCGGGCCCCCGCCTAGAGGCCCATTGATTCCAATGGTCCGGGCGCAATTCCCGGAGGGGGACTAGCGGATGGCAATCCCGCCGTCCGTGAGCAGGGGCTTCGGCCCCACCTTCCCGAAAGGAAACATCATGGCCAAGTTCAATGGTATCGCTACTTCCGCGCCAGCTCACGTCGTTGAGTTCGTCAAGGAATGGGAGAAGAAGAACGGTCGCCTCACGCGGCAGTCCTTCGTCGCCCAGTATGGGGAAGGGAAGGATCCGGGTCAGCCGGATCTCCGCTACCCGTCCGGGACCTACACCAACCACGAGAACGAGAAGGTGCAGGAGCTGGTGTTCGACGTCATGCAGCTGACGCCGCGTCCGTCGAAGAAGGAGGCGAGCTTCGCCCTCCACGTCCAGCATCCGGAACTCATCGCGATCGCCGTCCGGGCCCATTCGGCGCGGACGGGGGCCGTCTCCAAGCCCGCATTCGTGCGGAAGGGGACGGCGGCGAAGAGCCTCACCGATCAGGTGGCGGCGGCAATCACCACCATCAATGCGGCAGGTGTCAACCTGACGGCTGCCCAGCAGAAGAAGGTGGAGAAGGCCCTGGCCGCGGCGGCAGCGCCGGATACCAAGAAGAAGTCCGCCTCGAATGGGGCGGATGAGAAGCCCAAGCGGAGCCGGAAGGCGACCGCCGGGACGGCCACGGCCCCCGCCTCGACCGGAAAGATCCGGTCGTCCACGGAGCCCAAGATCAAGCCGGATACGGCCCCGGAGCCGCCGGTCCCCGCCCCTGCTGAGGAGCCCTCAGCTGCGGCCGAGGGACCGGTGACGGAGCCCGCGGCTTGATCGCCATCGGCCGCTAGTTGCGGCCCCCCGCCCTCCCCAATCCGGGGGGGGCGGGACTACCCACCGTCAGGGAACGGTGGGGGAAAGGGAACAGACCAATGTACGCAGCAGACCAGCTCGCCCGACGCCATGCAGAGGATGACCTCCGCCACGCGGCCTATCGGGCGGCGAAGCTCATGCTCACCGAGTCGTGGAACGACAGTCCCACGGACGACGCATGGGCTACCTGGAGCCAGGTTTGGAACGACACGACAGATGACGTGAAGCGCGTCGTCTTCATGGAGTTCGCCGTGAATCTGGCGAACCTGCGGATGACCGTCAACCTCCCTGAGAAGGACGAGTACGTCGACCATATCGACGTCGCCCCTGCTCAGGGACAGTGCGAGGCCGCCAATCCCAACTATGGGGGACGCTGCCAGCGGACCGCTACCTGCGTGATCGAGGGGCACAACGTGTGCCCGTATCACGTTGGATGGGCGGACAACCTGCCGTACTGACCGGAACAATGGCCCGGATGAGTTTCGCCGCTCATCCGGGCACTCCGTCCCGCCGGGACGGAAGAAGGGAACAGACCAATGAAGATGACCCGACGCCTGGCGTTCGCCCTTGGGGCGACCGTCGCCGCGATCGCCGGAACAGTCGATCACGCTGAGGGTGCACGCTTCGGACCATGTTACGACCTCGTACCGAGGCAGTCCATCGTTCGAGTGCACCTGACGTGTGAACGAGTGAACGTCGATCCCCCGCAGCGATTGGACCTGGTCATCGGCCGTTTGGACGCTCCTCGGTGGCTCCGCCCTAGTTGGGGTGGCGACCGGAGCGTCCGGTGGGCCGAGCGGACCTTGCGGGACTACGGGTGCGGCCCATTGAAGTGGAAGAACTCCGTCTACCACTACCGCGTCATCGGCATCGACTGCGACTACTGATAGATGGCCTGGCCAGGTTTCGCCGCCTGGCCAGGCGCTCCGCCCTCCGGGCGGAAGGAAGGAACAGACCACCATGGGCAAGCACTGTCCTCATGGACTGGGCCGCAAGGCCTGGTGCACCATCTGCAACGGACGTGAGGCGGAGGAGCGAATCGCATCTAAGCGGACGTTCGCCCCCGCCCCTCCCGACGCCGGACCGCCCCTAGCAGCACGCCTGCTCAGGAGGCCCTCAGCCGTCCCGCCCCCCGCCGACCTTTACGACCGTAGGGGCGGACCGAGGGGACGGGACAAAGATCCGGCTGGACGCCAGGCCCCTCGCCCCATTAGGGGCAGCCAGGCCCGACCATTCCCCCGGCAGCCGAAGCGAACGGCACGGCCGTGGGCCGGTCGGGTGGGCCGCAGCCCGCTCTGAGGTAGCACGTACGGACCGGGGGTCCTCCTCTGTGGAGGGCTCCCGCCGGACGTCCGCTGAGCAACGCCCATGCGTCCTGAGCGTTCCCATCCCTGGTCGGGCGGGGGGCGGGGGCACGGTCACGCTCCTGACCAGGCACGATCCGACGAAAGGATCCCTGACCAGCCACGACTCCCACTTCGGGGGGCAGGCGTACCCCGACCACGGGGCACCCGACCCCCGGACGGGGGGGCCGACCCCCACCGGGGGGGCACCCGACCCCCACCGGGGGGCACGTGACCCCCGACCGGGGGGCACGACCCCGCACGGGGGGCCCCTGACCCCCGGACGGACGGAGACGGACGGGAGGGGGCTGGGGGCTAGGGCTGGGCTGGCTGGCTGGCTGGCTCCGGCCACGCACACGTGATGCGGGCCGCCAGCCCCCCCGCCGCCCCCCGGCAGATCAGTGGGGGAGATCAGTGGGACCAGAAATGGTCCGGCCCATTCGCAGGTCGAACTGCGTGTGGGCGCTCCGCCCCCGAACGGGGACGGGGAAAGGAAACAGACCAATGACCGACAGCTACGGCAAGGACGCGATCGAGCGCCAGCTGAGCCGCATGTGCTTCGACCTCGCTCCTCTGGACGACACCCTGCCCCAGGCCCGCCAAACGGCACGCGCCCGGCAGGACCCCGTCTACGTCAGCCGGTGGCGGCGGTGGGCGGTGTGCCACGACACGCCTCCCACGGTCGCCTTCGCCGCTCGCCACTGGGGCGGAGCGGACTGGGTGGCGTATCGGGTGGGCGACGACGCCTGGCACTTCCACGGTGCGGAGGACGGGTTCATGTACGCCATCCAGGCCCCCGGCGAGGGGGACTTCGGGTGGTGGGAGGTCCGGTGCCTCAACGACGCCCCGGACTGCGTGATGCAGCTGCGCCCCGAGGGCGACGACTACGAGATCGTCACCGGGGCGGAGTACCGCCGCGTGCGCCCGTATCCGGTCGTTTGACCGCACGGCCCGGATGGGGTTCGCCCCCCCGTCCGGGCGCTCCTGGTCACCGTGACCAGGGAGAAAGGAAACAGACCAATGGACCACTACGAGACCGCCGCAGCGGCACTCGCCGCGGCCCCGGACACCTTCCAGGGCATACGGGCGATCTACGTCCTGGGTCGCCGGGTGGTGGTCGTCAGCGACGACGGGGCGTTCATGCTCCAGGGTCGGGACGGCGACCGCTACTGGACCCGGATGAGGAGCTACGAGATGGCCGAGGCCCCCCAGGGCTGAGGCCCGGCTGGCTGGCTGGTCCATCGCGAGCCACGGCCCGGTCAGGATTCGCCTCCTGGCCGGGCGCTGCCCCCCGGCAGATCAGTCGGGGGGCTTTCAGGAAAGGAACCAGACCATGACCCACAATCTGCCCAGCGTGGCAATGCCGTTGTGCGACTACGTGTGGGAGGGCTATCCGGATCCCGGCTGCGCCGAGTTCGGACCGCCCGACCGCTACGAGTGCAAGACCGTGGCCACGGCGCGCATCATCCACTCGTGCCCGGCCGACGGCCAGGATCACGTGATGACGGTGTGCGACGAGCACGTCAACGAGTTCCTCGGCGACGACACCTGCCACGACCTGGTCAAGCTGGACTACGAGTGGTACATCGCGTATCGCCTCGGGTCCAGCCGCGCCGACGCCACCACGCTCACGTTCGCCCAGGCGATCAAGTGGATGGCCGAGGAGGACTGGTGGCCGCCGATCCCCGACACCCGTGAGGGCTACGTGCGGGGATTCCGCGACCGCTGGGCCTGCCGCTGCTACGAGGCCCTCGGCGACGAGATGGCCCTCGTCGCGGTGCGCCGGGACAACTAGTCCCCTGGGGCCGGAGCGTTTCGCCGCGCTCCGGTCCACGCCCCCCGCCAGGGGGGAGAAAGGAAACAGACCAATGCGAGTGAAGCACGGCACCCAGGTGCGCTTCGTGCTGAAGTCCGGGAACCGGATCCTCGAGGACACCGTGATGGACGTCGACCTGGTCGACGGCCACGTCACCCTGTGCGGGATCATGTACAACCGGCTCGGCGTGAGCGGAGGCGTCGCGTGGTGGGACCCCGGCACGGGGTACGCCATCGAGAAGCCCAAGTACCAGGTGACCCTGGTCAACCCGGACGACGAGTTGATCGGGGACATGATGTGCGACTGCGAGCGCTGCGTGGCCCAGCTGGAACAGCTGCCATGACGGGGCTCACCTTCAGCGACCGGCTGGGCCGGGCGATCGCGATCCGGCGCGCCGAGTTGCGCATGGGTCGACGGGAACTGGCCCACCACGCCGACCTGTCGTACCCGTACGTGTCCGAGATCGAGAACGGGGTCAAGATGCCCAGCCATCGGGCCCTGGAGCGGATCGCGGGCGCGTTGGGGATGCGATGGATCGAGCTCGAAATCGCCGCGTTGAGCCTCGACCCCGAGGCCAATCCCAGCGTGATCGTGTTGGCGGCGGAGCAGCTCGTCGAGCGTTCGATCGACGAGTGCCTGCCCGTCGTCCACGAGGACTGAAGGGACGGGGAGCTTTCGCCAGCTCCCCGTCCGCTCCCCCCACGGTGGGGGGAAGAGAGGAACCAGACCAATGACCACCACCAATCCCCGCACCACCAACGGCAAGGGCGTGAAGCGCCCGTGGCGTGAGGACGAGCTGGACACGATGCCCGGCTTCGACGTCACGTGCGTGATCGGGCGGGTCGTGATCGCGGGCGGCGGGCCACATCCGCCGCACGTGGCGGCGTTCATGCTGATCGCCGAACACGACGCCCCCGGCACCTACACCTTCCCGATGGCCAACGGCAACGAATGCCGGGTGACCGTGGTCCACGACGATCATGCCCAGCACGCGGCGTGACCGGCAGGGCAACTCGGTCAAGCGCAAGGTCAAGACCAAGCGGGCCGTCCCGGTACGGCCGAACATCCGGCTGCGCCGCCAGGAGTACCTGGAATGGGCGCATCGCTCGGTGGACCAGGTGGACGACTACCGCCAGGATCGCTCGATCGGGTCGTTGTTCACCGCGACCGACCAGCGCGGGCGCACCGTGCGGAAGGTGACCGTCGAGATGTCAGACGGCCACCGGATCATGTTCACCCGCGGGTGAACACGGCCCGGGCGAGGTTCGCCCCTCGCCCGGGCACTCCCCCATCCCGGGGGACGAAAGGAAACAGACCATGAGCCAAGCCAACATGACCGACGACCAGATCCTGGCCCGCGTCGACGCCGCAGCCCAGCTGCTCCAGGCGCGGGTGACCGCCGTCCGCAACGAGGTCATGCGCCTCGTCACGGACGCCGAGGAGCTGCTGGGCGTGATCCAGCGGCTCGAAGTCCGCGTCTCCCGGGCCGCTGCGGCGGCAAGGGAGTCGCGCCAATGACGCCACACGAACGGCTGCGGGTGCTGCGCCTGGCGCTCATCGGGGCGCTGGGGCTGATGCTCGTCGTCGCCTTGGTGCGGTAGCACCCGGGCGGGGCAACGGCCCCGCCCACGATCCCGGGCCCAGGAACCCGGGACAGAAAGGAAACCATGACCAACCCAGACGCCCAGCGTCAATCGGAGAACCCGGCTGGGGCGGACTCGCACACGTGGGTCGGCGACGGGGACGATGTCATCTGTCGCTACTGCGCGGTTTCTCCGTGGATGACAGCGGTCACCGAGGTCTGCCCCGGATCAGGTCAACTCACCTCGAAATCAGGTGGTGGGGCCAGACCAGCGGGCGAGGATGCCGCATCGGCGGCTGACGAGCCCGACCAGCGGGCGGCCCGGGAGCGGCGAGCACGCCGATTCCTGGAGTGGCTCGGGGAGGACGACGGACCCGACTGAGCAGGCCACCAGGCCACCACAGGACGGGACGGGGCCGGGGCTCATGGCCCCGGCTGGCTGGCTGAGAGCTGGCAGGAGGCGACCGGGGCTCCCCGGCCGGGCTCAGGCTGGCTGAGGGCCCCGGCAGATCAGTGGGACGAGAAATGGCCTCCCCGGGCTCCGGCTGGGGAGCCCGGCAGATCAGTGGGACGACCCCGGGCCACCCGGGGCTACGGCTCAGGCCGTAGGCAGATCAGTGGGACGAGATTTCGTCCCCGGCCGCGGGAGCGGGGAAAGCTCCCCGGCAGATCAGTGGGACGCATTTGGGCACGTATACGGGCCGCCCTCGGTGGGGCCAGGAACTTCATTGGTCTGTTCCTCCTGGCGCGGGGTTCGATTCCCCGCCGGTCCACTCCCGCCAACCCGGCGGGCAACGGAAAGGAAACATCATGTCCGATCGCATCGTTTACGTCGGGACCTTCCCCGACGGAACCCAGCTGATGGTCGAGCGGTACGTCAACCGCTACGGCGAAGAGCAGATGATGACCGCGGCCACCCGCCCGGAGGCCAACCGCTCCGTGGTGTGGGGGCCTCCGGTCACCTTGCACCGGGAGGAGTCATGACCGGGCTTCCCGCGCCGGTGTTCCCGCCGTGCCCGGCGTGCGGGATGTGCGCGCCGCGCTATGTCGTGACGACGCCGATCTACGTCCGCCGCCATAGCAAGTTCGGCTTCGGGTGGCTGATGCTGACCATCCTCAGCGGGGGGCTGCTGCTGCCGTTCTGGCTCATGTCGCACACCAACGAGCTGGTCAGCGTCGATCGGGTGACCACGTGCAGCCACTGTCGGCAGGTGGTGTCATGAGGCCCGTCGATCCCATCGAGTTCGAGACCTACGACGAAGACGGGGGTCGCTACCCGAACCCGCCCGTCGAGCTGCCGCTGGACGAGGCCATGTGCGCCAACCCGGAGTGCGGCGAGTCGATCGGGTTCGTCCTGTCCGAGACCGAGGACATGCACGGCAACGTCGTGTCCGGCCTGTTCTGGCAGGCCACCTGGCAGGCGGACGACGGCCAGTACTACTGCGAGGACTGCTACGACCGCTTCATGCAGGCCGTCCAAGCGGTCCTCGCCGAAGCCATCCGGCAGGTCGGGAAGAAGCCATGAGCGACTTCCGCTGCGCCATCGACCTGTACGCAGAGTTCGACGAGGGGCACATCACCCACTGGGAGGCGACGCTCAAGGACGAGGCGGGCGAGGAGATTCGCTCGTGGGACTCGGCCACCCTCACCGGCTTGTTCCGCGACGCCGTGGACATCGTCTACGAGGAGGTGAGGGGTGAGCGGTGACCTGCAAGGGGCCCGGGACGCGCTGGCCGATGCGCTGCCCGAGAACCAGCCCTACAACGAAGCGCTCCACGTCATCTTCCAGATGGTCGGGGAGCTCAGCTGGCAGCTGGTCAACCTGCTCGAGGTGATCGAGGAGGACTGGCACGACCGGGCCGACCGGCAATGTCCGCTGTGCGGACAGGTGCTCGTGCACGGGCCGGAGTGCCAGCTGCCGCTGGCCCACGCCGTTCACGCCTACCTGAACGACGCCCTGACCAACATCGCCCACAACACCGAGGAGGATCACGATGGCGCGTGACGAGCGCAAGCTGCTGCTGGCGATCAAGCCGGATGGCCGCATCGACCCGGTGCCCAACAGCTACGAGGGCATCAAGTTCGGCTTGGATCAGGCGGTGCTCACGTTCCTGCGGGTGAGCGAGACCGCCGGGTACTTCATCGACGACAACGGGATGCTCGACGAGGCCCACCTGAACGTCCCGGCCAGCTGGTTCGCCGGTCGGCCGATCTACGGGCCGGTGGTGCTGTGCGCGGGCGAGCCCGACGAGGAGGGCAACACGTTGGCCGCCACCGCCGAGGACATGCAGGTGCTGACCAGCCTGGCTCAGCAGTGGCATCGGGTGGTGACGAACGCCGCCGACATCGGCCAGGTGCTGGTGTTGACGGCCAACCCCGACACCATCCCGCCGCCCCAGGTGGTCCCGTTGCCCGACGACTGGAAGCCGGGTGACCCGTGGCCCACGTGACGCCGCAACAGATGGCAGAGGTGCTGTTCCCGGGGGTCGAGTTCAGCGCCGACGAGCGAGCCGCGCTCGCTGCCGGACAAGCCGGGGTCTACCGTTTCGGGCCCGCCGACGAGGCAGCCTGGAGGCGGGACGGCACCCTGCCGGTCCATCCAGACCCCGACGTGGTGGTCGTCCCCCAGGTGTGCGACCTGGGGGAAGGGCACCTCGTCATCCGTTGGTACAAACCAGTGAAAGGAACCCAGCAATGACCATCGAACTGAAATGGTGGCAGACCCACGAGAACCTCGTCTCCTTGGGCGAGTGGCTCGTCGAGAACGAGGGCTACGACGCCCGCAACCTGCTCCACTTCTTCGAGAAGCCGTGGCACTACGACGACGAGTGGGCCAACTACCAGGCCGAGGAGGCGAAGGCCAATGCCGACCAGGAAGCCTGAGCCCGAACCGATGCGGCACGGCGACTTCGCCCGCTTTGCCGACACCAACCTCGTCAAGGCGATGAACCTGACCGGGCGGAGCCCAACCAACGCCGCGCCGCTGGCCACGGTGGCCGTGGCCCAGGCGCTGTTGGCCTTGTACGCGCTGCTCGACGAGCGGTTGCCCAAGGGTGACGCGTAGGCCCAAGGCGACCGGCGACTGCTTCCAGGTCGCCGGTCGCCTGGCCACCGAACACCGCGACTGGTTGCTGTGCCACGGCGTGGTGCAGGGCCAGGGCCCGCTGGAAGGCAGGCGGCTGTGGCACGCCTGGTGCGAATACGACGAGGTGATCAAGCTGCCCCCGGTCGAGGAGCGACCGCCCGGCTTCGAACACCTGCGGGACACGACACTGACGTACGTCGTGGACCGCTCCAACGGCAACGACGTCACCGCTCCGGCGGCCTTCTACTACCAGGTCGCCCGCATCCATCCCGACAAGGTGCAGCGCTACACGTGGGATCAGGCCCGCGTGGAGATGCTGCGCCACCTGCACTGGGGACCGTGGAACGTCTCCGACGAAGAAAGGAACACCCCATGAGCACTCGACACGAGTGTCTCGACTGCGGCGTCGACACGTTCGACATCGGGGAGATGTACATGGTCACCGACGAGCTGTGGGAACACATCGTCGGGCAGATCGTGCTCGTCTTCGACGACGACGGCGTCTGCACCGAACGCACCGGCCCCGGCCTGGGCATGTTGTGCGTGGGCTGCTTCGAGACCCGGCTGGGGCGCGAGCTCACGCCGGACGACTTCTCCGACGCCCCGATCAACTTCCCCTACGCCTGGGGCAAGTCGACCCGGCTGATCCGACGCATCACCGGGGCCGAGCCATGAGCGCCAAGTGGGCCGGGATCGGCCCCGCCGTCGACGCCCATCTCCAACGGTGGGCCCAGGCCGAACGGGAGGTGCTTCTGGCCGAGCAGTACTACCGGCCGCACAGCCCGATGAACGCGCAGATCGCCCGCGATCTGCTGTCCAAGCCGTGGCTGCACGCGTGGATCCAGTTCGGGGCCAGCTACGGCTTCGTCGGGCCGGACGGCAACCCGATCATCATGGGCGGGCTGGCCGACGGCCAGACGATCGTCGGGCGGGAGCAGTTCTCCGGCGACGACACCGCCATCCGCCAGGGGCTGCACCTGGCGGTGCGGGAGCACAAGATGCTGGACCGGGCGGTCAGCCACTACGTGTCGGCGGAGGTGCTGGACGAGATCGACGAGGCCGCCGAGCTGGCCGTGCCCGACGTGTTGCACGAGACGGACCTGTTCGCCCAGGACGGGTTCGCCGTGTTCGAACGGGCGGTCGTGTTTCCCGACCTCGACCCCAGGTCTGGTCTGCCCCACCCGACGCTGCGGGTCCACATCCGGGCGATCGGGTGGTGCCGAGAGCCGAACATCCTCAGCCAGGTCGACGACACGGTGCGGGCCGGGGTGAGCATCTTCTTCTACACCACCCGGGAGGACTTCGCCGAGGGCTACTACGCCACCGCCAAGGCGGCGGGGATGGACATCTTCGACCCGTCGACGGTGCGCGACGGGTTCCTCCCGGTCGAGGTGCTGCCGTGGAGCTTCGACGTGCCGTGGACGATGCGCGAGCAAAGCGAATACGTGCCGGGCACGGTGCCGTACCCGGTCGGGTTCCAGCGCCGCTGGTTCTACGTGTTCATGCGCCTGATGTGGCAGCAGATCATCGTCCGCCGCGCCGGGCATCCCCACCGTCACGAGCTGCGCCGATGGGAACGACTGGCCAAGCGCAAGGCGCTGCTCGACTACACCGTGCTGCGGCTGCGGCGGGTGGTCGATCCGGGCTACAAGCCGACCGGCATCGGGGTGCCGTTGGAGTACCGCCAGCTGGTCCGCAAGCACTGGAGCTACCAGTACTACCCGAGCCTGGGTGGACCGGCCCGGATGGCCAACGGGGAGATGGACCCGCTGAACCATCGCTGGGTGCTGATCGAGCCGTACTGGCGGGGCCCCGACGACGGCGAGATCGGGCCGATGCACCCGGCCACTTCGTTCGTGCGCTGAACGCGCGCCTGCCCACCCACCGAAAGGAGACACCATGGAGAGATGTCGTGCCCGATGAGCAGCTGGTGTCGGTCAATCACGCCGCCCGGCTGCTCGGCATAAGCCGACAACGAGTCCACGGCCTGGTCAACTCCGGGAAGCTCCCGGGCCAGAAGTTCGAGGGCCGCATCTTCATCCCGCTCAGCGCGATAGAGGCGCGCAAGCGGGACCACGGGCTGTCCGTCAGGGACATCGCCCGCGCCCTCGGGGTCACCCGCGACACCGTCCGGGACTGGCACAAACGGGGGATCCTCCAAGGCGGAGTGATGACGCCACAGCGTCAGTTGCGCTTCCCCGCCGACGCGCTGGAGACGTTCGAGAGGCCCATCCCAAGCCTCCCGGCGTCACGCCAGCCCTACAGCCGCACCCAGCGGAAACCCAACAGAAAGGGAACCACATGAACAAGAGCGAACTCGAGAGACGCGAGGAGGCCTTGGAGGCGCTCGCCATCTTGGGCGGCAAGCTGACCAAGGAGGAGGACGTCACGTTCTTCGGGACGAAGTTCGTCATCCCGGCCCACCTGTCGATGGTGGAAGGCCGGGACTTCCTCAGCGCCCGCATCGAGGACGAGGAGCACGAATACCAGGTGTCGCGGCAGTTCCCGTTCCGTCCGTTCGACGGGGCGCTGGCCACGATGAAGGCCGTCAAGCAGGCGGCGGGCTGGACCGTGGGCTACACGGTGCGGCACTTCTTCGGCAAGGAGCCGCCGCAGCTGATCGACGTGGCCTGTGGGATCGACGAGACGATCCAGGTGCCCTGGGGGGCGATGCGCTTCCCGGGGCTGAAGAACACGATCCTGCACTTGGGCGCGACCCGACACCAGGAGCTGGGAGAGATCTTCCAGCTCACCGTGACGTGCCCGCGCAAGTACAAGGACCACATCGACGGGCTGTTCACGTTGATCGACAAGTTCCTGCGGACCGAGTCGATCTACAAGGGCAAGGCCATCGACGGGGACCTCCAGTTCATCGACACGACGTCGGTGAACTGGGACGACGTCGTCTACACGCAGGACGCGATGCAGCAGTTGGAGGCCAACGTGTGGTCGCCCATCCGCCACGCCGACGTGCTGTTCGACCTGGGCCAGCCGGGCAAACGGGCCGTCCTGCTGGAGGGGCCGTACGGCGTGGGCAAGACCCTCGCCGCGGTGCTGACGGCACAGGTGGCCGAAGCCAACGGGTGGACGTTCCTGATGTGCCGCCCCGGCCGGGACGACATCCACGCCGCGATGCAGACCCTGCGCATCTACCAGCCGGGGGTGCTGTTCATGGAGGACCTCGACACCAAGGCCGGAGCGGGCGAGCGGGACGTCAACCGGATGCTCGACACCTTCGACGGCTTCTCCAGCAAGGGCTTGCAGATGCTGCTCGTCCTCACCACCAACCACGCCGAGCGCATCCACAAGGGCATGGTCCGGCCCGGACGCCTCGACGCGGTGATCCACATCGGTCCGATGGACCGGCCGGGCGTGGAGAAGCTGGCCAGACGGGTGATCGGGGACGCGCTCGACCCCGACACCAACTTCGACCGGGTGTTCGAGGCGATGGACGGGTACATGCCCGCGTTCGTCAAGGAGGCCTTCGATCGGGCGGTGCGGTACAGCGTCAGCCTCAACCACGGCAAGCTCGGTCCGCTGGACACGGAGTCGTTGGTGCTCGCCGCCAACGGGCTGCGTGACCAGCTCCGGCTGATGGAAGAGGCCAGCGACACCTACGTGCCAGACAACCTCTCGCTGGCGCTCGGGGCGACCGTGCGCCAGGAGGTCCGCCGCGTCGTCGACGCGACGGAGGTCAAGGACTACGACGGCGACGTCCAGTACACGCTGTCGGCGGACGGGCGCTAGAACCAGCCTGGGGGCGGGGAACCGGCTCCCCGCCCCCACCCAACAGAAAGGAACCACCATGACCCAAGCTCAAGACTTGGCCAACGAGTACATGCTCGGGGCCAGGCTGAACTACAGCCCGAAGCTCTCCCTCCAGGTGATCGTCGCCCTCCAGGGCGGCGAGACCGAGCTGATCATCGGGCTCGACCGGGAATGTCCCACCTTCCCGTCGGACCTGATGGTGCTCGTCACGGCGATGTTCACCAGCGTGGTCGACACGCCGTACCTCGTCACCGTCAACGAGTGCTGGATGAAAGGTGACATCACCCGCGAGCGGGAGAAGGAGATGCAGCGCGGCGACCTGCAACGCCTGGCCGAGCAGGGCGACGCCAGCGTCCACACCAGCCTCGTCGTGCAGGCGATCGACTGCCAGAACTTCGAAGAGTCGGTGATCAAGACGTACGACGTCGAGGCCGACGAGGAGCACCAGCACCGCGTCGGCACCGACGACAACCCCGAGTTCGTCGGGTTGCCCCACCGCATCTACGGGGCGTATCGGGCGGGGAGGATCGCCAGCGAGCAGAAGCTGATGGACGGCTGGCAGGCGGTCGCCGCCTATGCCGCCGGACGCGGCTACATCACGACGGTGGCGGTACGCCACGAGGGTGACGACTGATGCCGATCATCCGTCGCACCTGTGACCCGCCCCTCGGCCACGCCTGGTTCGAGGTGCCCACCGACTGGTCACCGCCCTACGGCGGTGACCCGTACACGTTCCGCTGCGAGCGGTGTGGGCGAGAGAAGCGGGAGGCCTACGGGGCCAACACCGGAGACCTCGTCTATCGCCGCTACGTCGACCCGGCCGGATGGGTCCGGTACGGCAGGGACGAACCCAAGCCCACCGTCCAGGAGAAGCGCCTGGCGTGGATCGAGACCCATATCACCGAGGCCCGGGAAGCCCGCAAGGAGACCGCCCGGACCCGCCGCAAGCATCTGCACGCGATCCAAGGAAGTGAGTGATGGACTACGACCGAGCAACCGTCGAGGCGGCCTTCGAACGGCCGCTGGAGCCCCACGCCGACGGCGTGTACGACTGCCGGGTCTGCGGCAAGCCGTGGGACAGCCTCCAGGCGGTCGTCGTGCACGAGCACAAGCACAAGATCGACGTGGGCCTGGCCCCGCCGAAGAAGCCCCGGGGAACGGCCAAGAAGCGCACCCCGGCGGTCACCGCCCCGAACGGTTCTGACCCCCTGACGGGGCTGAGCGCCGTCGAGGCGGTGACCGGCATCCTCGCCGCGGCCCGCAAGGACAAGCTGATCCCGGTGCGGCTGCTGCCGTCCGTGTACGACCTGGTGCTGCACGTCGAGGACGTGCTGGCCGAGCTGAAGAAGCTGTCATGAGGGTCGTCGGCTACTGCCGGGTGTGTCACCGCATCCGCCAGATCCTGGTGCGGCGATGGAACGGCAAGATCCCCGAAGGGGTGTGCCGCGAGTGCGAGGAGAAAGAGAAGTGACCACCCCCAAGGACGACCTGGCCGACACGTATGCCCGCGGCCGGGCCGAAGACCACGAAGGCATCCACGAGTTCATGGACTGCCTGATGAACGGGCTGGCCGACGTGTTGGGCGAGTCGCCGGAGGCCTGGCGCGGTGCCGAGATGGGGATCAACTTCTGCGGTCACATGATCGTCGGGGTCGCCCCGATGTTCGTCGACCGCGACGACGCCGACGCCTTGGTGCGGGCGTTCGCGATCCTCACCGGTTCGTTCTTGGACCACCCATGTGCCCGCGCCGAGCGGGCCAACAGAAAGGAAACCGAATGAGCAAGAGCTACGACATCGAGCCGGTGTACGTGGTGACGCAACACTTCCACCACGCCGGGATGGACGGGGCGACGACCGCCGTCGTCGGGGCCTACGCCGACGAGGACGTGGCCGAGGCGGTCGCCCTGCTGCACACGGTGCGGTGGGAGCGCATCGCCGAGCCCGCCGAAGTCACCACGCTCGCCGTCATGACCCGCGACGACGCCAACCTCGTCTCTGACGACGAACCCGCCGAGTTCCTGCTGGATCTCAGCGAACACGACGGCTTCGCCCACCGCGACGTCCAGGACGCCATCCAGACCGTGTTCGGCACCGGATGGCAGGAGCGGTACGGGGAGACGGTATGAGGCGCATACTCCTGGCCGGGGCGCTGGCCCTGGCGCTGGCCCCGGCACCCGCCGGGGCCACGATGACCCGTCGCCAGTGGGTGAGCGGGGTCGCCGCCCACACCACCCTCACCCGGGCCCAGGCCCGCTGGGTGTGGTATCACCGGCCGCGTTGGCGTGACGAGTACCCGGTCCGCCACTCGTGGACTTCGACAGCTACCAAGCTGCCGTCGCCCGCCGTCGTCACGGATGCGGCGGCGGGCACCAACTGGTGCCGGATCACGACCACTGAGAAGTACCGGGCCCCGCTGTTCCCGTTCGGAGACCAGGTGCTGTTCAGCTTCGAGATGGAGCGGACCTACGCCTACGACGGCGCGACGGTGACCGCGGGGACGTTGTTCTTCGACGCCGACACCACCAAGTGGGGGTGGCGGTGGACGTTCGACGGGGTGCTCAACCAGCCCCAGGGCTATCTGGACGACCGTCGCTTCACCCACCGCACCGACGCCTACAGCGCCTGGTCTACCGAGGGCATCCACGTGCTCCGGCTGGGGGCGGTGCGCTCGACCCTGCACACCAAGATCGTCTTCAGCGCCGACGGCGACTGGTCGACGATGAACACCGAAGGAGAACCGGGATGTCGAAACTGAACCGCGCCCGCCTGTACATCGTCCTGCTGCTCATCGCGGGGATCGTCCTGTCGTTCTACGTCTATCTGCTGTGGGCCGGGGTGATCCTGCTCGGCGGCTGGTGGGGCTGGGCGGAGTGGAGGTATCGCCATGGGTGAACCGATCGACGCAGGGTCGATGCGGATCCCGCTCAGCGAAGAACACGTCGAGTGGGCCAAGAACGTCGCCCTGGAAATGGCGGTCACACTCGGGGAGAGCCCGGAGGCGTGGCGGGGGGCGGCGATGATGGCCAGCTTCATCAAGGCGGGCATCGGCGAGGAGCTACGGGAGTCGGTCGAGGCGGGCGCACCCGACCTCAGCTACCTCGCCCGCGGGCTGATCCTCGTGATGGCCCACCTCGAGGATTTCCCGATGTGGGACCACGACACCGCCGGGACGCCGCTCAACGGCGGGATCGTCCAGGAAGAGCGATGAGGCATCACGACGTCGAAGGGTTCGTGCTGGCCGTGATCACGTTCTGGACGGTGGTGTATCTCGTCGTGGTGCTGATTGAGGCG
>Ga0126377_10000196_pt1 | contig 34839 bp, 40 predicted proteins | sample PanSoiMetPlot_22_FD_92647 | JGI IMG/M metagenome (GOLD analysis project Ga0126377, IMG submission 92647) | Tropical forest soil microbial communities from Panama - MetaG Plot_22 | ecosystem: Environmental > Terrestrial > Soil > Tropical forest > Bulk soil | place: Panama | collected 2016-02-17 | reverse complement strand
CACCGCGCCCGGTCACCACCTCGATCGCCACGCGCGACTGCGCCCACTTGCAGGCATTGTCGACGAGATTGCCGACCATCTCCTCGAGGTCCTGCTTCTCGCCGCGGAAGCGGGCGTCCTCCGGGGCATCGAGATCGATCGCAATGCCGCGGCCGTGGTGGATCTTTTCCATCGTGCGGGTGAGCGCGCCCACGACCGGGCGCACCTCGGTATGGAGCGGGACCGGATCGTGGCCTGCCTGGTCACGGAGACGAGCCCGTGACGACCTCGGGGCCTCGGTCCCATGGGACGGCGTCCACCCGATCATGTTCCGGCGGCGGGGACGCACCATCCCCCCAAAGGGGATGATTTCGCGCCGACCCGCGTCCGGACCGGAGATCCCACCACCTGCCACGGTCGGCCGGTCCAGCCGCGGTCGTCCTGCCGGCCGGACGGCCGGTCCGGGCCGCACGACCCGTGGACGCCGTCCCGGGAGCTCCCGGCTGGCCGGGTGCCCCTCCGTCGTGGGTCGCCGGTAGCTGCGATGCGCACTCGGGACGGGTTCGAGACCCTGCCGTTTCCTCGCGTGTCCAGGATGGTGATCCTGCGGGTGCGCAAGGCACCCGCGGGATCGGTGCCGGGCGAGCGCCGGCGTCGCTGCGCCGTACGTCAGGGACTGGTCCGGTCTACAGTGGAGACAGGACCACCACCTCGAGGAGTTCCGGAGGTCTGCGCGTGCGGATCGTGCGGCGACGCCGGCGCAAGCCAGCCGGCACCATCTTCCCGGGCAGCGGCCGGTCGTGAGCCTCGCCGCCCGCCGGTGCCCGGCGTGACGCGCCCCGCCTGCCGACGGCCACCGGTTCCGGAATCCCGGGCCGCAAGAGTTTTGTATCGGCGCCTGTCTGGCGATCAGAATGGGCCTGCTTTCCGCCTCACGACTTGAGGTCCGGTCCGGATGCGCCTGTTCTCCAACCTCCCCCTCATCCTCCTGCTGATCGCGCTGTGGCCGGTCTTCCTGCTCGGCGTGCTCATGGCCTGCTCCGCGCTCGAGCGCCGCACCCTGGTGCCCAAGGCACCGGGCCCGCGGCGCCGCCGGCGGCGGCGTGCCGCCCCCGAGCGGATCGAGGCGATGGTGCTGGAGGAGACCGCCATGCTGTTCGCCCGGTACTGGTCCTCGACCGGCATGAGCCCCCACGGCGGCGTCCGCGCCGCCGAGCGCAACGGCGGCCTGCCGATCACCCGGCCGGCGCCCGGGCCGCGCCACCCGACCGCGCCCTGAGGGGCCGGGCCCGCTCCGCCACCATCCGCCGCCGCCCCGTCTACAGTGGTGGCATGTCTCGACGCCTGCGTCCCTCCGAGGGCGCGGTGGCCGGCGTGAGCGCCACCCTCGTCGCCACCGCCCTGCTCGGGGTGGTGTCGCTCGCCCAGCGCGGGGTGCCGTTCCCGCCGCTGGCCCTGGCCCAGCAGGCGCAGCGGCTGGTCCCCGGACGGCTGGCCGTCTGGTCCATCGAGCTGCTCGGGCACTGGGCGCTGCGTGCCTTCGTCGCGGCGATGCTGGTCGCCACCCTCCTGTTCGGCGCCGGCCTCGGTGTGGCCGTCGCGCGTGCCGCGCCCCGCCACCGCCGCTGGGCGGCGTGGGGAGCCGGTGCGGCGCTCGGGCTGCTCGCCGTCGCCGGCTACGCTTCGGCGCCGCGACGGCCGTCGGCGGCGGTGGTCCTCGCCGTGGCGGCGGCGAGCGCGCTCACCTGGGCGTCCGTGGCCGGCCGCGCCCTGGACCGGCTGGAGCGCGACCCGGTGCCCACGCCCGCGCGCGGGCTGGGACGCACCCGCCGCGAGCTGCTGCGCGCCGCTGCGGGAGCGGCCACGCTGCTCACGGCCGGCCTCGCGGTCGGCAAGCTCGCGGGCGGGCTGGGCGACCCCGGCGGCAAGCCGCTCGTGCGGCCCGCCGGCGCGCGGCTCCGGCACTCGGCGGGCGCCCCGGCCGAGTCCGCCGCCGAGCAGGCCGCGTTCGCCATCCCCGGGCTCACCCCCGAGGTCACCTCCAACCGCGACCACTACACCGTGGACGAGTCGATCATCGACCCGGACGTGGACGCCGGGGGCTGGCGGCTGCGGATCGGCGGCCTCGTCGGCCACCCGCTGGAGCTGAGCTACCAGGAGCTGCTCGGGATGCCCTCGGTCGAGCAGCTGGTCACCCTGCAGTGCATCTCCAACCTCGTCGGCGGCGACCTGGTGGGCACCGCCAAGTGGACCGGGGTGCCCCTGCGCGACGTGCTCGCCCGCGCCGGCGGGGTCCAGGCCGCCGCGGTGCGCGTGGTCTTCCGCGCCACCGGCGGGTACAGCGACTCCCTGCCCGTCGACAAGGCGCTCGAGCCGACGACGATCGTCGCCTACGGCATGAACGACGCCAGCCTGCCGCGCCGCCACGGGTACCCGGCGCGCATCATCGTCCCCGGCATCTACGGGATGAAGAACGTCAAGTGGCTGGAGCGGATCGAGGTCGTCGACTACGACTACGAGGGCTACTGGCAGCGCCGCGGGGGCTGGGACAACGTCGCGCGGGTCAAGACCGCCAGCCGGATCGACGTCCCCGCCGACGGCGCCACCCCGCAGGCCCCGCTCGCCGTCGCCGGCGTCGCGTGGGCGGGGGAGCGCGGTATCCGCAGCGTGGAGGTGTCCGCCGACGGCGGACGCACCTGGCTGCCCGCGACCCTGCGGCGCGTGCTCGCGCCCCTGACCTGGCGCCAGTGGCGGCTGGCGCTGCGGCCGCAGGCCGGCCAGGTGCGCCTGCGCGTGCGTGCCGTCGACGGCACCGGCGCGCTGCAGGAGGAGGCGCCGGCGCCGCCGCACCCGGACGGCGCCGCCGGCTACCACGAGGTCCGCATCCGTGTCCTGCCGGACTGAAGGTGTCCGCGGCGCCTGCTGACCACGGGTGGACGCTCCCCGAGGAGGGGCATCGCGGACACCTTCGCCGCACACCTTCACCGAGGATGCCCGCGGCGGGCTCCCGAGCTTCACCGCGACGGAATTTCGGGCTCCGTGAGGCGGGTTGGAACCGCCGTCGCAGTGGAGGAGGAAGCACCCTTGAACCTCGCGTCGGCCCGTGGCAACGCGTATCCTGGCGCGCGCCCGGCACGTGCCTGGAACGGCAGGCGCGTGGTCGCGCTGCCGCGGCGTCACGCCGGGTCGTCCGGTCGAGCGGCCGCGGGGACCGGCCCGTCCGGCCGGCGCCCGCCGCTGCGAACCAAAGGACTGCCGTTGCCCCCAGGAGAACGTTTCGACGACGAGGTCGCCGACGGCCAGCTCGGCTCCGGCGACGCGCCCGCCCGCCCGGACGCAGGCCCCCCCGCCGAGCGGCGCGCCCCGGTGGGGGAGACGCCGCAGGAGCGCAGGCAGCGGTTCGACGCGACGGCGATCCCGTTGCTGGACACGATCTACGCGGGCGCTTTGCGGCTGACGCGCAACCCCGCCGACGCCGAGGATCTCGTGCAGGAGACCTACCTGCGCGCCTACAACGCCTTCCACCAGTTCGAGCCGGGGACGAACCTGAAGGCGTGGCTGTACAGGATCCTCACCAACACCTACATCAACGCGTACCGCAAGCAGCAGCGGACGCCGCAGTCGGTCCCCACCGACGACGTCGACGAGTTCTCGCTCTACCAGCGGCTCGTCGGCACCGGCCAGGGTGGCGGGTCGAACCCCGAGGCGATCCTGCTCGAGCGGATCCCCGACGAGGAGGTCCGCCAGGCGCTCGACGCGCTGCCCGAGCAGTTCCGCATGGCGGTGCTCCTGGCCGACGTCGAAGGCTTCTCGTACAAGGAGATCGCCGAGATCATGGGGACCTCCATCGGGACGGTGATGTCGCGCCTGCACCGGGGGCGGCGCCAGCTGCAGAAGCGGCTGTGGGAGTACGCCGGGGAGCGTGGACTGCTCGAGGAGGGACAGCAATGGGTTCGCCCGAAGTAGGGTGCGGCCACGTCCTGGCCCACGTGTGGCAGTACCTCGACCACGAGGTCGACCGCGCCCTGTGCTCCCAGGTCGAGGCCCATCTGGCCGGCTGTGACCACTGCCGGCAGGCGGTGGAGTTCGATCGCAGCTTCAAGCAGGTCGTGCGCCGCTGCGCCGGCACCGAGCCGATCCCGCACGAGCGCGTGCAGGAGCTCATCGTGCGCGTGCGGCAGCGGATCAGGTTCTCGCCGCCGCCGGGGGAGTGAGGCCGCGCCGCGGCGGCTGATCCGGTTCCCGCCGCCGTTTTGAAACCGTCTTGATGCCCGAGGGGGTAGAACGTGCAGGACGGTGTGCGGCCCCCACCGCACCACGTCGAAACGGCCGCGACACACGCAACACCCGTCACCCTCGACGGGTTGGAAGGACGGTGGTGACCGCCATGCGTTCAGAGAACGTCAAGGGGCATCGGCCGGGCAGCGATCCCCCGCCCTCCAGGCCGCAGCGCGTCGGCCGGGTCTGCCTGAGCACCGACTGCGACACGCGTCTTTCCATCTACAACAAGTCCGGGTTCTGCTGGCTCCACCAGCCCCTGATCTTCCCCAATTACCGCGGCAAGCGCCTGGTCAACTCCTGACGCCACGCGCAGAGGGACGCCCGTCCAGGGCGTCCCTCTGCGCGTCCACGGACCCCGTGGGCCGGTTCGGGCAGGATCCCGGCGTACGGTGGGGCCGGTCGGGGATGCGGCCGCCCGCGCGCCGACCCGGACGTCAGGACTTGGTCTTGTGGAAGATCTCGGCGATCTCGTCGATGAGGTCCAGCAGCTTCTGCTGGTCGGCGGGGTTCATGGTGTGGCGCGCCTCACCGGCCTGCTTGGTGGCCCGCCAGAAGAGGTCGTGCAATTGCGGGAACTGCTCGAGATGGTTGGGCTTGAAGTAGTCGGTCCACAGCACCCACAGGTGGTGCTTCACCAGCTCTGCCCGCTGGTCCTTGATGAAGATGGCGCGCTCGCGGAAGGCCGGGTCGTCGCTGGCCTGGTACTTCTCCACGATCTTGGCCATGGACTCGGCCTCGATTCGGGCCTGCGCCGGGTCGTACACCCCGCACGGCAGGTCGCAGTGCGCATGAACGATCCTGGAGGGAGAGATCCAGCTCGCGAGCGTCCTCGGAAACGGCACAGCCAGCTCCTTTCTCCTTGCGCGTCGGCGGCGTCGACGGTAGCACCGTGAGCCCCAGGCGGCATTCCCGGCGCACCAGGCGTGCAATCGTGGTCCCGGCCCTCGCCGCCGCCGCGCTCGGGGCGGCCGTGGTCGCCGCGGTGTCCGCGGCCCGCCGGGCCGGGCTGGAGCCGGTGGTCGTCGGCGGCCGGAGCATGCTGCCAACGCTGCCACCCGGCACGCTGCTGGCGGTCGGGCCGGCCGCCCGGCGGCTGCGCCGCGGGGACCTGGTGGTCGTGCGCCAGGGCACCCCGGCGGGCGGCCCCGAGCCGCTGGAGATGGTCAAGCGGGTCGTCGGGCTGCCGGGGGAGCACGTGCGGCTGACGGGAGACCGCCTGGAGGTGGACGGGCGGCCGGTCCAGGAGCCCTACGCCGGCGGCCCGGCCGGGCCGCCGGCGGTGTTCGAGGTGCGCCTCGGGCCCGGGGAGCACCTGGTCCTCGGTGACCACCGGGGGGCGAGCACCGACGGCCGCGTCTTCGGGCCCGTGCGCGCCGACCAGGTGCTGGCGGTCGTCCGCTTTGCCTACTGGCCCCCGCGTGCCTGGCTGCGCGCGCGCAATTGGCGCGGCCGCGACGCGGCCAAATAACGGGACGCAGCGTGTCGGAACCCTGTCCTTCAGGGCCAAATCAGTGCGCCAAATGGGCAAGACGTCCCCGTATAACTCCGTAGGCAAATCGCGATCGATTGCCGGCTCCGGCCGCGGCGCCGTTCTGCTCCTCAGAACCGTACGATCGAGCTATGGCAGTCGCTTGGTACGCTTCTGATAATCCTCGTGTTAGGAGTCGATGGCGCAGTGCGGTCGATCCGGGTTGCTTCCCCGCCCGCCGGGCCGGCGAATTGCATTCGCGGCCCGGCCGCCGCGGCCGAGCGACGACCGTTCGCTGACTCGAATGGTCAGCCCGAGCTGAGCATGAGGAAGGGTCCTGGTGGCTGAGCACGAGCGAAGAGGTGCAGAAGTGGAAGCTTCGTATCTACGGACGTCTGAGGTTGCGGAGCTGTTACACGTGTCGCCCAAGACGGTGTCGCGTTGGGCCAAGGAGGGCAAGCTCCCCTTCCTGAAGACGCTTGGCGGGCACCGCCGGTACCCCGAGGCCGACATCCGTCAGCTCGCCAGCGAGCTGCGGGAGACTCCGGGCACCCTCTAGGGACCGGGCAGAGTCAGCGGCGGCCCCTCCGGTAGTCGAACTGCTCGAACCCGGACTGGGCGCGCCGCGCCTGCTCCCCGCCGGCCATGAGACCCTGGATGAGCAGGAACAGGCCGGCGAACTGGGCGATGTCGCCCACGCTCACGACCTTGCGGAACGACCGGACCGCCAGCACGTCGCCCAGCTCGCGCAGGCGGGTGTCCTGGTCGACCAGCACGTGTGCGGCGTCGGGCCGCTCGGTCGCCCGCCCGGCCACGACGAGGTCGGCTCGCTCCAGCGCCCCGCGGGTCACCGGCATCCCGCCGTTCAGCAGCACCACCGCGAGGTTGCAGAGCACGCCGACCGCGATCAGGGCCATCCCCGGAAGGCGGGCGTTGGCGAAGGTGAACGCGAGCATCGCCAGCAGCGCCAGCACCATGACCACCGGGACGGCACCCGACAGCCAGCCGAGCGCGGCCGCCAGCGACGTCGCCGCCTGGAGGGCGAGGCCGATCAGCAGGGCGGGAACCAGCCGGACCTCCTGCCTGCCGAATCCGTCGAGCTGGCCGCCGCGCAGGGCTCCGGCGACCATCCCGGCGACGGCGACCAGGAAGACGAGCAGCACACCACCCACAGCGCCAACAGCCTCCTCGTGCGCGTGTCGTCGGGCAGAGTCCGGCCGCCGACGCCCCACGGGCGGCCGGTTTTGCGCGAGTATGCCACGCCTGACCGCGCCTGGAGCAGGTGGCCGGGGCGCCGCCTGGATGGCGTCCCCGACCCGCGCCTGTGCCTCCTCCACGGTGAGGAGGCCCGCCTTGATCCCGTCACGGGTCGATGGACGGTCGTCGGCGGTCAGGATCGAACCTGCTCGGCCGGGCCCCGGGCCGCCGGTCGGAACCAGCGGGTGCCGCCGCCTGGGACGGGTCGCCGCTCGGGAGAGTGAGTCGGGTGGAAGGGTGTACGCGCTCGGCGTCAGGCGATTCTGACGCGGCGGCGCTGGCCGCGGCGCAGGGCGCGGCGCTCCTCTTCGGACAGGCCGCCCCACACACCGGCGTCCTGTGCGGTGTCCAGCGCCCACTGGAGACAGTGCTCACGAACCGGGCACAATGCGCAGATCGCTTTCGCCGCCTCGACCTGCGCCTCGGCCGGGCCGGTCGTTCCCACAGGGAAGAACAGCTCCGGATCCACGTCCCGGCAGCGGGCTCGGTGGCGCCAGTCCATCAAAGTCCTCACTTTCTCGTACGCAGGCGACACGGAAATCCGTCGCGATCTCCACCTGATACGAACGGGCCATTTACCAGCTCAGGACTTACGAACTTGGGGAGTGTAGGGCAGGGTGTCGAGAATTGGAAGGACTTTCACAGGGAGATCCTCGCTGGACGCCCGGCGGACCCCTGGGCAGCACGAGCTGGTGAGCGAGGACATGCCGCTCTGCCTCGTGAAGGACCCGCAGCAACGGCTCCAAGGGTACCGATACCTCGAATCTGGTCAATTCTACGGGTAGTCACTGCCGGAAATGGCTCACATCGGGAATCCTGCTTGGAGAAGCTCGGCAGGTCGACCGAACCTGTAAAGTGGACAAACTTTGACGATCGTTGCAAAAGGGTGGCATCGCGGCATGCGGGTGCTGGGGCATCGCGGGGCGCGTCTGGTGGCGCCGGAGAACACGGTCGCGAGCTTCCGCGCGGCGCTGGCGCTGGGCGCCGACGGGGTGGAGCTGGACGTGCGCAGGACGGCCGACGGCGTGCCGGTGTGCTTCCACGACGCGGGCCTGGAGCGCACCACCGACGGCAGGGGACCGCTGGCGCGGCGGACGCTTGCGCAGCTCAGAACCCTGGACGCCGGTGCCGGCTTCGAGGTCGACGGGCGCCGGCCGCTGCGTGGCAGCGGCGTCACGATCCCGACGCTCGCCGAGGCGCTGGACGCCGTCCCGCCCACGTACGTCGTCGACGTCGAGGTCAAGCCGTTCGGGCAGGGCGGGGTCCCGCTGGACGTGCTCGCCGCAGAGGTCGGCGCCGTGATCGCCGCGCGGCGCGACCAGGACCGGGTGCTCGTGTCCACCTTCTCCAGGCGGCTGGCCGCGTTGCTCGCCGGGCGGCTCGGCCCCGGCCGCTCGGGGCTGGTGACGACCGCGCTCGTCCCGCTCGGGCGGGCCGTGCAGGCCGCGCGGGCGGCCGGCTGCGGCACGCTGGTCGCGCGCGCGGCGGCGTTCCTGCGGCCGGCCGCGGCGGCGGCGGCGGACCGCGCGCACAGCTCCGGGATCCGCCTGGCGGCCTGGACCGTGGACGACCCGAAGGTCGCCCGGCGCCTGGCGGAGATGGGCGTGTGGGCGGTGATCAGCGACCGGCCGGACGCGCTGCGGGCCGGCCGCTGACGCCACCGCACCCGTCAGAGTTCGGGCGGGTCAGGCGCGCGGCAGCAGCACCCGCCAGGCGCGAGGCAGGACCGAGACCGCGCGCGGGGTCGGGACCGCCTCGCCGTCCAGCTGGCAGGGCATCGGGGTGGAGATCCTGGCCGCGGGCCCGGCGAACCGCGGCAGCCCCTCGGGCAGGCGGTTGCGGGCGAGCGCGCGCAGCAGCTCTCCGCGCGGCGTGGCCAGCGGGACCACGGTCGCGTCGAGCGCCCCGTCGGCGGGATCGGCACCGGGCAGCAGCGTCCGGCCGCCGCCGAACGAGGGACCGTTGCCGACCACCACGGCGAGCGCCTCGCCCTCCCAGAGGTCGCTCCCGACCTGCACCCAGACCGGCCAGTGGGGCAGCCGTACGGCCGCGACCACCCCGCCGAGGGTGTAGGCGGTCCTGCCGAGCAGCACCTTGGCGCGGCGCGACAGCACCTCGCTCGCCGCCGCCGCGAAGCCCGCGTTGACGCCGTTGGCGGCACGTTGCCCGTCGCAGTCCAGCAGGTCCAGCTCGACCGGCCTGCCGTCGGCGACGGCGTGGGCCGCCGTCACCGGGTCGGGTGACAGGCCCAGCCCGCGGACCACGTCGTTGCCGCTGCCGCCCGCGAGCAGCCCCACCGCCGGCGCCGCCGACGGCGGCAGCGGCAGCCCGTTGACGACCTGGTTGAGCGTGCCGTCGCCGCCGTAGACGAGCAGCGCCTCGATCCCGCCGGCCAGGTCGCGCACGGCCGCCTCGGCCTCGCCGGGCGAGGAGACCGGGTACACCGGGACGCGCCCGAACCGCTTGCGGAGCACCGCCAGCGCCTCGGCGAGCGCCTCCCAGTCCCCGGAGCCGCTGGCGGCGACGCACGCCGCGATCGCCGTCACCGCCCCTCCCAGCCGCAGGCGGTGAGCGGCGGGCCGGTGAGCCACCGGGCCACCGTGCGGCGCGGTCGCCGCCGCCGGGCCTGGCCCGCGCCCGGCGCCACCACGGTCAGGGCTCCGGGCAGGCTGCGGAGCCGGACCGTGGTCCGGTCGCCCAGGTACTCCCCGTCCACCTGGAACGGCAGCGGCACATCCGCCTCCAGCCGGCACTCGGGCAGGTCGTGCAGGACCGGCAGGCCCTGGTAGGCCGGCAGGGGCCGGGCCGAGAGCATCCCCGCCAGCGCGCGCAGGATCAGCCGCGGGGACATCGTCTGGCCGACCAGCAGGTCGAGGTCGGCCTCGAAGCGCGCGTCGGGCGTGGGCCGCAGCGGCAGGCCGCCCATGTAGGTGTAGGGGTCGCCGTTGCCGGCGATCGCGAAGTAGCCGTGCATGACCGCGTGCCCGCCGCCGGGGTGGACGGTCAGGCGCGGGCGGGTGCGGTCCCAGGTCGCCAGCGTGTGCAGCCCGGCGACCAGGTAGGCGGCGTCGTCGTGCAGGCCGAGGGAGCGGCGCCAGCGCTCGACCTCGCGGACGACCGCGCCGTCCAGGCCGAGCCCGGCGCCGAAGGCGAAGCGGCGGCCGGACGCCTCGCCGAGCGACACCGTCCGGCGCGCGCCCGCGTCGAGCAGCTCGAGCAGGCGGGCCGTGGCCGCCACCGGGTGCGGCGGCAGCCCGAGCGCGCGCGCGAACACGTTGGTCTTGCCGCCGCCGACCAGCCCCAGCGGCGTCCCCTCCGCCAGGCCGTTCAGCACCTCGTTGACCGTCCCGTCGCCGCCGAGGACGACCACCAGCTCGGCGCCGTCCGCGGCCGCCTCGCCCGCCAGCTCCGTGGCGTGCCCGCGGTCGCGCGTCTGGACCACCGTCAGCTCGTGGCGGGCGGCGAGCATCGCGCCGACCCGGGCCCGGGTCGGCGCCCGGACGCGGGTGCCCGCCGGGTTGACCACGAGCACCACCCGCATCAGGCCGGCCCGTCCTCGAGCAGCCCCTGGCGCAGCACCCCGAGGGTCCGGTTGAGCAGCCGCGACACGTGCATCTGCGAGATCCCGAGCCGGCCGGCGATCTGCGACTGCGTCATGCCGCGGAAGAACCGCAGATAGAGGATGCGCCGCTCGCGCTCGGGGAGCTCGGCGATGAGCGGGCCCAGCGCCGCACGGTACTCGAGGGTCTCCAGCCCCTCGTCCTCGGCGCCGATGTGCTCGCTCACCGACGGCGCGTCGTCCCCGGCGACCGGTGCGTCCAGCGACACGACCTGGTAGGCGTTGGAGGTGTCCAGGCCCTCCAGGACCTCCTCCTCGCTCATCCCCGCCTTGGCCGCGATCTCGCCGATCGTCGGGGACCGGCCGACCTCCTGCGACAGCTCGGCGACCACCTTGTTGAGGGAGAGGTTCAGCTCCTGTAGGCGCCGTGGCACGCGCACCGCCCAGCCCTTGTCGCGGAAGTGCCGCTTCAGCTCGCCGACGATCGTGGGCGTGGCGTAGGTCGAGAACTCGACCGCGCGGTCCAGGTCGAAGCGATCGATCGCCTTCAGCAGGCCGATCGTGCCGACCTGGACAAGGTCTTCGAGCGGCTCGCCGCGGTTGCGGAACCGCCGGGCCAGGTACTCCACCAGGGGCAGGTGCAGACCCACCAGCTCCTCGCGCAGCGCCGGGTCCCTGCCCTGGGTGAAGCGCCGGAACAGCTCCTTGGCGTGGGCCCGGTCGACCGAGCGGTCGGCGACGTCGTCGACCTCCGTGGCGGTGCTCTCCGCGGCGGTCTCCACCGCCTCGTACCGGCCTGTGCCGGTCCCGCTGAGGCCGCCGACGTCGGCGCCGTAGGGCGCCGGGCTCACCTGGGACCGCCGTGCTTGGAGAAGGCCAGGTGGACGCCCAGCCCGTCCACGCGCTCGTCGATGTCGTCGGTCAGCGCCTTCAGGATCTGCCAGGAGAAGGTGTCCTTCGGCAGCGGCCGGGGCGCGGACAGGCCGTCCCCGGTGACGGTGACCTCGACCTGCAGCCTGGAGCCGGCGATCAGGTACGCGACCCGGAGGCTGTCGGCGCCGCCGTGGCGGGCGAGCAGCTGGGCGCACGCCTCGTCGACGGCGATGCGCAGGTCGTCGATCTGCTCGTAGGTGAAGTGCAGGCTGGCCGCAAGTCCCGTCGCGGCCGCACGGAGCACGGCAAGGTACTCGCCGGAGGCCGGGATCTCGATGCGGACGACAGGGTTGGACATTGGCTCCTCATGACTCACGAGCGCGCGCGGCGTCCTTAACAGCGTCGCGCACCGCGGCCCCTGTCGCCAACCCGCCTGCCCCGGCTCGATCCCCGGACCGGCGGGCGGCGTCGCCCCCGCGGCGTACACTGCCTGGCGATGGCAACACCACGCCCCGTCGCGGGCGCCCGCTCGACGCGCCAGCGTACCGCGGTCCTCGCCACCCTGCGGGCGGCCCAGGGGGCGCTGTCCGCTCAGGACCTGCACGCGGAGCTGGGGCGCACGGTCGGGCTGGCGACCGTGTACCGGACCCTCCAGGGCCTGGTCGACGCCGGCCAGGTGGACGTCTTCCGGCGTGACAGCGGCGAGGCGCTGTTCCGCCTGTGCAACCCGGCCCACCATCACCATCTGGTCTGCGAGCGCTGCGGGCGCGTCGAGGAGATCGACGCCTGCGAGGTCGAGCCGTGGGCCGGCGAGGTCGCCCGCCGCCGCGGGTTCACGATCACCGGCCACCAGGCCGACATCTTCGGCCGCTGCGCGGACTGCGCGGACGCCGATTAGCCCGGCCCTGGCCCGGGCGGGGTGCACCGGGACCGGCGCCGGCCGGCGCGGTCGCCCACGGCCCGCCCTGCCGGAATTGCCTTGGCGAAGCTCCCGGCGGCGGGTCAGCTCTCCTCGGCGGGCGGTCGCGCCGCTCGCCGCCGCGCCGAGCCGCCGCCCTTTGCCCCGCTGCCGGGCTTGCGGCCACGCTTGCGCAGCAGCTTTCCGACGCCCTCGATCCTGAGGTCCCGGTAGTTCTCCTCGGAGATATCCAGGATCTGGGTCGAGCCGTCCGGCAGCCGGACCTGCAGCTGGTAGGCCTGATCCTGGGGAATTTCCTTCCCGTCGATGTCGGAGACGTACATGGTGATGGTCTTGGTGCCCATCGTTCTCCTTTCGAACGACCCGTGCGCGCCGCGTGTCACCACGCCTCGCCGCGCCCTTAGCGGCCGGAAAATACGATCAGACTAGCCAGTGCAGTGTCACCACGCAATGGGCTCTTACCTTATTGCCGCGTATTTCGTGCCCCGGAGGTGTGCGAGGCCGCGGGCCGGGGCGCGCCGGGCGAGCGCCGCCGCCGCGCCCTCGGGTAGCGTGCGTGCAGGCGGGTGCGAACGCTGGGAGGTGGCGCGCATGTCCAGGGTCGGTCCCGACGCCTTCGCGCCGCTGGTCCTGACGGGGCCGCCGGACGGCCGCGCGCCGCTGGTGCTCGGGGCGACCGTGACGCTGTACGTGTGCGGGATCACGCCCTACGACGCGGCGCACGTCGGGCACGCGTTCACCTATGTCGCCTTCGACACGCTGGTGCGCGTCCTGCGCTGGCACGGCCACCAGGTGATCTACTGCCAGAACGTGACCGACGTCGACGACGACGTGCTCCGCCGCGCCCAGCGCGACGACGAGGACTACCTGCAGCTCGGCCAGCGCGAGACGGCCGCGTTCCTGCGCGACATGGACGCCCTCAACGTCGACCGGCCGACCGTGTACCCCAAGGCGACCGGGGAGGTCCCCGAGATGATCCGCCTGGTCGGCGAGCTGCTCGGGCGCGGGCACGCCTACGAGGTGGACGGCACGGTCTTCTTCGACGTGACCACCTTCGGCCGCTTCGGGTCGCTGTCGGGGCTGCCGCCGGCCGAGCAGCGCGCGCTGCTCGCCGAGCGCGGCGGCGACCCCGACGACGAGCGCAAGCGCAACCCGCTCGACTTCGTCCTCTGGCAGCTCAGCAAGCCGGGCGAGCCGTCGTGGTCGAGCCCCTGGGGACCGGGACGGCCCGGCTGGCACACCGAGTGCTCGGCGATGGCGCGCAAGTACCTCGGCGTCACGGTCGACCTGCACGGCGGCGGGTCCGACCTGCTCTACCCGCACCACGAGTCCGAGCGCGCGCAGTCCGAGGCGGCCAACGGCAAGGAGTTCGTGCGGCGCTGGCTGCACACGGGCATGGTCGCCTACCAGGGCGAGAAGATGTCCAAGTCGCTGGGGAACCTGGTGTTCGCGCGCGACCTGCTGGTCGACCACGAGCCGGCGGCGGTCCGGCTGGCCCTGCTGGCGCACCACTGGCGGTCGGCCTGGGAGTTCCGGCACGCCGAGCTGGACCGGGCGGCCGGCCGGTTGCAGGCCTGGCGCCGCGCGGCGGCCCGTGCGGCCCCGGGGGCCGAGCTGCCCGAGCCGGTCGAGACCGCGCTCGCCGACGACCTGGACACGCCGTCGGCGCTCGCCGCCGTCGACGAGCTGGCCGCCGCCCGCGGCGGCGACGGCGTCCTCGCGGCCGCCGACGTCCTCGGCGTGCGCCTGGACCCGGCGACCTGACCTGTTCGCCACCGGACGCGGGGCGGGGACCTCGCATGGAGTACCGTGGTGCCATGCGTGGCGACCGCGTGGAGGTCCTGGTGGACACCGGCACCGGTGTGCGCTCCTTCGACGTCGTCGCCAGCCGGGACGGCCGGCGGGTGGAGGTCACCACGGGCCGCGGCGTGGTCGAGGTCACCGAGGTCACGCGGACCGGGCAGCCGGTGCGCACCGCCCGCTTCATGGCCTCCCGGGTCGTCGCGGTGGTCGAGCATCCCGCCGCCGCCCGCGCGGTCGCCGGCGAGCAGGCGTCCCGGACCGCCGGCCAGCCGGCGGCGCTGACCCAGGCGCCGGCGGCGAGCTGACGCCACCGGCGCCTGGGTCAGCCGGGCAGGCGCACCCGACCCTGGGCCGCGCGCCGGCCGAGCGCGTCGAGCAGGTTCCTGGTCGCCTCGTGCGGCCAGGTGTCCGCCGCCCGCTCGCCGTACGTCCGCTTGACCTCGCCGTCCTGGCGGGTCAGGGCGTGCACGATCTGCTCGTCGGTGAGGTCCAGCACGGCCGCTTCCAGCGCGGCCTTGGTCGGGCTGGAAGCGGCCGATGCGGGCATGGCTCCTCCTGGCTCGGCAAGCGTGTCGGCCATGATCATGTCCGTGTCCGCCGGCTGCGCGCCAGCCGTGCGGCCGGCGGCGCGGCCGCCGCGGCGGGGTCCTCCAACCCGATGTGCGCTCCGATCCGCATACCAGATCCTGACGCTCAGGCGCCGGGGCGGTGCCCGGCGTCCCCCGGGTGCGGCCCGCGGCGCCGCGCCGATAATTGGGTGGCGACCCCGCACCGCACAGGAACGATGATGCGCACATGACCGTACACAGTGACGTCGCCAGGCCCCAGCCGTCCCCGGCCGGCTGGTCGCCCTCGAGCTGGCGGGTCCTGCCCGCCGCCCAGCAGCCGGACTGGCCGGACCCCGACGCGCTCGACGCCGTCCTCGCCGACGTCGCGAAGCTGCCGCCGCTGGTGTTCGCGGGCGAGGCGCGCGGGCTGCGGCGCGCGCTCGGCGCGGTCGCCGAGGGCCGCGGCTTCCTGCTCCAGGCGGGTGACTGCGCGGAGACGTTCGACGCCTTCTCCGCCGACCGCATCCGCGACAAGCTCAAGGTCATCCTGCAGATGGCCGCGGTGCTCACCTACGCCGGCGGGGTGCCGGTGACCAAGGTCGGCCGGATCGCGGGCCAGTTCGCCAAGCCGCGCTCGGCGGCGACCGAGGTCGTGGACGGCCGCGAGCTGCCGGTCTTCCGCGGCGACATCGTCAACGGGCTGGAGCCGGACCCGGCGGCCAGGGTCCCCGACCCCGACCGCATCCTGCGCGCCTACCACCAGGCCGCCGCGACCCTCAACCTGCTGCGCGCCTTCACCAAGGGCGGGTTCGCCGACCTCAACCAGGTCCACGCCTGGAACCAGGCGTTCGTGGCGGGCAGCCCCGCGGGCCGCCGCTACGAGGTGATGGCCGACGGGATCGACCGCGCGCTGCGCTTCATGGCGGCGTGCGGGGTGGACCTGTCGGAGGAGTCCAAGCTGCACCAGGTGGACTTCTACACCTCCCACGAGGCGCTCCTGCTCGGCTACGAGCAGGCCATGACCCGCCAGGACAGCCTCACCGGGGCCTGGTACGACACCTCGGCGCACCTGCTGTGGGCCGGCGACCGGACCCGCCAGCCCGGCGGCGCGCACGTGGAGTTCCTCGCCGGCGTCCACAACCCCGTCGCGGTCAAGCTCGGGCCGGGCGTGGCCCCCGACGAGCTGGTCGGCCTGTGCGCCCGGCTGGACCCCGGGCGGGCCCCCGGGCGGCTCACGCTGGTCAGCCGGCTCGGCGCCGGCCGCATCGCGGAGCTGCTCCCGCCGCTGGTGCGGGCGGTGCGCGCCGCGGGCCACCCGGTCGTGTGGGCCTGCGACCCGATGCACGGCAACACCTTCGTCGGCTCGACGGGGCACAAGACCCGCCGCTTCGAGGACGTGATGGCCGAGCTGCGAGGCTTCTTCGCCGTCCACCGCGCCGAGGGCACCCACCCCGGCGGGATCCACGTGGAGCTGACCGGCGAGGACGTGACCGAGTGCCTGGGTGGGGCGGAGGAGGTCCTGGACGGGCACCTCAACCTCCGCTACGAGACCGCCTGCGACCCGCGGCTCAACGCCAGCCAGTCGCTGGAGCTGGCGTTCCAGGTCGCGGAGCTGCTACGGGCGTGACCCGGCGGGCGGGGGCTCAGGGGCGCTCGCGCTCGGGCAGCTCGGAGGGGCCGACCTGGCGCTCCAGCCAGGCGACCAGCGGCCGCGCCGCGCGCCACAGCTCCTCGACCCGCCGGCGTGCCGCGGCGGTGTGCAGCCACGGCGCCGGCGGGTCGTGCCGGCCGACGACCACGCCCTTGCGCCGCAGGAGCGCGATGCGCGGGTGGTCCCGGGACCAGCCGCGCGGTGCCGTGCGCACCTCCTCGCCCCACAGCTCCAGGCCGTCGCGCTCGTAGCCGGCGAGGAGCTGGGCCAGCTCGGCCCCGGCGACGCCGGCGGCCGCGGGGCGGTAGCGCTCGAGCTGGTCGCGCGCCATGTGGTGGTAGCCCGCGCCGGCGGTCAGGCCGTCGGCGGAGACCTGGACGTAGTAGGCGCCGATCATGGCGGCGGCCTGGGTCTTGTACGGGGACTTGTCGGCCGAGAAGCGGGTGTCGCGGTTGGGGCGGAACACCCGCGCCCGGCCCTGGCCGAACGCGGGCTCCAGCTCGGCGACCAGCGCGTCCAGGGGCGCGCGCACGCAGCGCTCGTAGGTGTCGCGGTGCGCCTGGAACCAGGCCCGGGAGTTGTCGCGCTCCAGGCCCTCGAACCAGGCGAACGCCTGGGGAGGCCATCCCTGGAAGCCGCCGCCCACCGTGCCGCTGTCGCCCATGGCGAGAGCCTATCCCGGCGCTCCGACAACCGCTCGGCCGCAGACGGCCCCGCACCGCGGGCGGGCCGGTCCGGCCGGCTTTGCGCATCCTGGCCGGAGCCTGCGAACCTGCCGGGGTGCGCTACCGGGACTGGGGCCAGGTCCGCCGCGTCCTCGCGGTGCGGCTCGACGGCGTCGGCGACGTGGTGACGCTCGGCCCGGCGCTGCGGGCGCTCAAGGCCGCGCTGCCCAGGGCGGAGGTGACGCTGCTGTCCTCGCCCGAGGGCAGCCAGGCGGTCCCGCTGCTGCCCTGGGTCGACGACCTGCTGGCCCACCGGGCGCTGTGGCAGGACCCCCCGCCGGACGGGGAGATCGACGTCGGCGCGCAGGTCGACCTGATCGAGCTGATCGAGGGGCGCCGCTTCGACGCGGCGCTGATCTTCACCCGCGCCGGGCACTCGCCCCACCCGGCCGCGTACGTCTGCTACCTGGCCGGCATCCGCATCCGGGTGGGCCAGTCCACCGAGGCCGCCGGGGGCGTGCTGACCCACCTCGTGCGGCCCATGGGCGACCGCGCCCACCAGGTCGACCGCGACCTGTACCTGCTGGAGGCGTCCGGCTTCCCGGTCGCCGGCCGCCAGCTCGAGCTGCGCGTCCCCGCGCCCGCGCGCACCAGCGCCGCCAACCTGCTGGACCGCGGCGGGCTGCCGCCGGACGAGCCGTTCGTGGTGCTGGCGCCCGGGGCGGGCGCCGCGAGCCGGCGCTACCCGGCCGACCGCTACGCCGAGGTCTGCGGCCTGCTCGGCGAGCGCACCCAGCTCCCGGTCGTGCTCGTCGGCACGCCGCGGGAGGTCGCGCTCGCCGCGCGGATCGCCCGGGCGGCGCCGCACGCGCGGGTCGTCTCGATCACGGGGCAGACCTCCGTGCCGGAGCTGGCCGCCGTGATCGAGCGCGCGGCCCTGCTCGTCGGCAACCACGCCAGCCCCATGCAGCTCGCCGACGCGCTGCGCCGCCCGCAGGTGGTCCTGTACGCCGGCACCGAGCCCGAGGCCTGCGCGCGGCCGCGCGGCTCGCCGGCCAGGCTGCTGCGCGCCCCGACCCGCTGCTCGCCCTGCCGCCTCCAGACCTGCACGGTCGGTCTGGCCTGCCTGGACGTCACGCCACAGGCGGTCGTGGACGAGGCGCTGACGCTGCTTGAGGCGGCGGCCGGCGGGGAAGCCCCCGCCACGGGCGGGACCCCGACCGCGGCGCTGCCGGACCACCGGCCGCCCGCGGGCCGGACCGCCTGACCAGGACACGACCGGGGCGGGGGCGGTGCCGTGGCGCCGCCGGCCGCCAAGGAGGGTGCGACCCGTGCTCAAGGACTTCCGCTCGTTCATCATGCGCGGCAACGTGATCGACCTCGCGATCGGCATCGTGATCGGCGCCGCGTTCACCGCCGTGGTGCAGTCGTTCGTGAAGGACATGCTCACGCCGCTGCTGGCGATCGGCGGCGGCGGGCTCAACTTCAGCGAGTACTCGGTCAAGATCGGCGGCGCGACCTTCCACTACGGCAACTTCATCAATGCCGTGATCGCGTTCCTGCTCGCGGCAGTGGTCGTCTTCTTCCTGGTCATCAAGCCGATGGAGATCTACCGTGAGCGCCGCGAGCGGCGCTCCCACGCCACCCCGGAGGACACCTCCCGCCCCTGCCCGGAGTGCCGCATGGAGGTCTCCAAGGAGGCGCGCCGCTGCCCCTTCTGCACCACCGAGATCGGCGTCTGGCGACCGGCCGAGGAGGTGCTCGGCGGATCCCGCTGACCTGGCAGGGGCTCTGCCTGGCCGCCCGGCGTCCGCCCGCCGGGATAGCATCCCTGCCATGCGCATGCTGATCGCCCGCTGCAGCGTCGACTACGCCGGCCGGCTCGCCACCCACCTGCCGAGCGCGGTCCGGCTGCTGCTGGTGAAGGCCGACGGCTCGGTCCTGGTGCACGCCGACGACGGCGGCTACAAGCCCCTCAACTGGATGTCCGCCCCCTGCACCCTGGCCGAGGAGGACGGCGTCTGGCGGGTGCGCAACCGCGCCGGCGAGACGATGACCATCACCGTCGAGGAGGTCCTGCACGACTCCTCCCACCACCTCGGGACCGGTGCGGCGCTGGTCAAGGACGGCGTCGAACGCCAGCTCCAGGCGCTGCTGGCCGAGCGCTGCCAGGTGATCCGGCCGGGCCTGCGCCTGGTGCGGCGCGAGTACCGCACCGACATCGGCCCGGTCGACCTGCTCTGCCGCGACGAGGCCGGCGCCTACGTCGCCGTCGAGATCAAGCGCCGCGCGGAGATCGACGGCGTCGAGCAGCTCACGCGCTACCTGGAGCGGCTGCGGCCGCAGCTCGGCGAGGTCGCGGGCGTCCTGGTGGCGTGCGAGTTCCGGCCCCAGGCGAGGGTGCTGGCCACCGACCGCGGGATCGACTGCGTCCAGGTGGACTACGGCGCGCTCAGGGGCGTCGAGTCCGACGTCCTCACCCTGTTCTGACCGGTTCCGGCCGGAGCGCCCCCTGCCGGGCCCCGGAGGTCGTGGGCGGCGATCCGCCCACGTCGAAGGGGGCTGCCGGTCGCCTGGTCACGGATCCGTGACGATCCCCACCCTCCGCCGACCGCCCCCTTTCTCCCGGAGCTACGTCTGGGCTCGATGCAGAGCATGACCAGGGGCGGGCTCAAGGGCGTGCCGTTGATGCCGACCGATCGCCGGGTGGACGGCTGAGGCCGGATCAGCTCACGAGTTCACTCCAGTGGGCGGTCGGCCGTGGCCCGGCCGGCCGTCCCCGCGTGCCCGCGCGCGGGCGGGCCCTGGCCGTTCAGCCGCATCGCGGTGTTGACCAGCGGCACGTGGCTGAACGCCTGGGGATAGTTGCCCACCAGCCGGCGCGCCCGCGGGTCGTACTCCTCGCTGAGCAGCCCCACGTCGTTGCGCAGCGCGAGCAGCCGCTCGAACAGCGACCGCGCGTCCGCCCTGCGCCCGATCATCGCCAGGCTGTCGGCCAGCCAGAAGGTGCAGGCGAGGAAGGCGCCCTCGCCGCCGGGGAGCCCGTCGACGGCGTGCCAGATCTGGCCGCCGGCCGGGTAGCGCCGCACGAACCCGTCGACCAGCAGCTCGCGCTCGACGGCCTCGACGGTCCCGCGGACGCGCTCGTCGCCGGCCGGCAGGAACCCGACGGCCGGGATCAGCAGCAGGCTCGCGTCCAGCTCGCGCGAGCCGTAGGACTGGGTGAAGGTGTTGCGCCCGGCGTCGTAGCCGTGCGTGCACACGTCGTCGTGGATCTGCTGGCGGACCCGTCGCCAGCGGCCCACGGGGCCGTCCAGCCCGTGCACCTCGACCGCCTTGACCGACCGGTCCAGCGCCACCCATGCCAGCACTCTGCTGTGGGTGAACCTGCGGCGGGGCCCGCGGACCTCCCAGATGCCCTCGTCCGGCTCGCGCCAGTTGGATTCCAGGAAGTCCACCAGGGCCTTCTGCAGCGACCAGGCGTTGAGGTCGGGCTCCAGGTCCAACCGTCTGGCCTGGTGCAGCGCGTCCATCAGCTCGCCGTACACGTCGAGCTGGAACTGGTCCACGGCCGCGTTGCCGACCCGCACCGGGGCGGAGCCCTCGTAGCCGGGCAGCCAGCCGAGCACGCCCTCGGGGAGCCGGTGCTCGCCCGCGGGCCCGTACATGACCTGGAGGTTGGGCGCGTCGCCCGCGGCGGCCCGCAGCAGCCACTCGCGCCAGGCGCGGGCCTCGTCCTCGTAGCCCGCGACCAGCAGCGCCGTGAGGGTCATGGTCGCGTCCCGCAGCCAGCAGTAGCGGTAGTCCCAGTTGCGCACGCCGCCGAGGTCCTCGGGCAGGGAGGTGGTGGCGGCCGCGACGATCCCCCCGGTCGGCGCGTACGTGAGCGCCTTCAGCGTGAGCAGCGAGCGCAGCACCGCCTCGCGCCACTCGCCCTGGTAGGTGCAGCGCGCGGCCCAGCGGCGCCAGTAGGTCTCGGTCTCGGCCAGCGCCCGCTCGGGGTCGATCGGGCGCGGTGCCGGCAGGTGGGAGGGGTGCCAGGTGAGCGCGAACGGCACCCGGTCGCCCGGGCCGACGGTGAACCCGGCCACGGTGGTCCGGTCGCGGCCGGTGAAGGCCACCGGTGTGCGCAGGACCAGCGCGTCGGGCCCGCCGACCGCGCGCAGGTCCCCGTCGACCCGGCGGACCCACGGGGTCAGGTGGCCGTAGTCGAAGCGGATGCGCAGGTCCATGTCGAGCCGGACCCGGCCGTGCAGTCCCTCGACGATCCGGACGACGTCGGGGGCCCTGCCCCGCGGCGGCATGAAGTCGATCAGCCGGACCGCGCCGCGGCCGGTGTCGAACTCGGTCTCCAGGATCATCGTGTCGCCGCGGTAGGCGCGCCGGACCCGGCGGGCCCCGGCCGCGGGCGCGATCCGCCAGCGGCCGTGCCGCTCGTCGCCGAGCAGGGCGGCGAAGCACGCTGCCGAGTCGAAGCGGGGGAAGCACAGCCAGTCGATCGAGCCGTCCCGCCCGACCAGCGCGGCCGTCTGCGTGTCGCCGATGACGGCGTAGTCCTCGATCGGCGCGGGCACCGCCGTCCTCCCTCCCAGGCGGCGGCGCCGCCTTCCGGCGCCACAGGATCGCACGCCCGGCCCGGGCAGGCCCCGGCCGGGCCGCAGGGCCCGAGCGGGCCACCCGGGAGTGGGCCGATCGACCCTGGACATCGTCCCCCGGACCCCCGACGATGCGGTGTGGCCCCACTGCCACGCTCCCCACGGGAGGCAGCGTGAACGCCGACGTCCTGACCAGTCCGGTCGAGGCCAACGGTGGGTCCGGCGCCGTCGCCCCCCACCCTGCCAGCCCCGACGACCCTGCACTTCGCAGGTCAGCCCCTACCGGCCGGTCCCGCCATCCCGATCCGGAGGTGTGGCGCGCGCTCTTCGACCAGGTGCGGCGGTCCGACCTCTCGGGCCAGCTGCACTCGATCGCGTTCGAGGTCCAGGACGGCCGCGTCGTCCTGTCCGGTCAGCTCCTGCACCGCCGCGACATCGCCCGCCTCATCTGCCTGGCGTGGAACGTCGCGGGTGTCGCCGCGGTCACCGACCGGCTCCACTACTGCGGCGAGCCGCTGGACCTGCGCTCCGAGACCCGCTGCTCGCAGGCCGCCGAGGTCCCTGCCTGATCCGCCGGGGTCTGATCCGCCGGGGTCTGATCCGCCGGGGTCTGATCCGCCCGGTGCGGGCCGACCCGTGCCGGATCAGCCCAGCCAGGTGGAGGGCAGGCTCGGCACGCTGACGCGCCGGCCGCTGACCAGCGTGGGCTCGATGCGGGCGTAGGACGTCTCGGCGCCCGGGACCCACGGGTACAGCGGCAGCCGCCGCAGCCGGTCCACCTCGGCGGACTCCGGGACCTGCTCGGCGGTGCCGCGGACCAGCACGCTCCAGCCGGTCCGGTTGCACTCGTCGATCACGTCGACCTCGAGCGCGACCTGGTCGGCGCCGTAGGCGGCGGCCTGGAGCGTGCCCGCCTGGTCGGTGCGGAACAGGACGGACTCACCGTCCACCACGTAGGTGACCGGCAGGATCATGGGCCCGTCGTCGTCGATCACGGCGATCCGTCCGAGATGGTGCTGGGTGAGGAGCCGGAGGCATTCGTCGGCGGAGAGCTGGTGCCAGCGGTTGAAGCGCTGGGGCATCGGTTCCTCCAGGTGGCTGGCGACGGACGGCTGGCATCGACGTGACCCTGGGTTTCCCGAACGTCGATCCTCTCACTCCGGGCCCGGTACCGGGACCCCCCAACTCTCGCGCGGTGCCCGGCCCGCCGCCGGGCGTGTGCGATCCTGCGAGCCCCTGCGGCGCCTGCTCGCCGAGCACCTCGGGGTCCGCCTGATCGAGGAGCTGCCCGTGCGGTTCCAGTGCGTCGCCGCCGGCATCGAGCGCGCGATCGGGCACTGGTTCACCGAGGGCCCCATCCAGGACGCGGTGGTCGCGTCGGCCGCGGTGCCCGGCCTGCTGCCGCCGGTGCGCGTGGGCGAGGAGCACTACATCGACGGCGGGATCGTGGACAGCATCCCGGTCGGCCGCGCGGTGACGCTCGGCGCCCGCACCGTGTACGTGCTCCAGGTCGGCCGCATCGAGCGGCCGCTGGAGCCGCCCACCCGCCCCTGGGAGGTCGGGCTGGTCGCGTTCGAGATCGCACGCCGCTGCCGCTTCACCGAGGAGATGGCCAACCTCCCGCCCTCGCTGGAGGTGCACGTGCTGCCCACCGGGGCCGACGAGCCGACCCGCGCCAGCCTGCCGCCGCTGCGCCCTACCGCGACCTCAAGCGGGTCAGCGAGCGCATCGAGCGCGCCCACGAGGCGTCCGCCGCGTACCTCGGCGCGCTCGAGGGTCGCTGAGGCGCCGTGGTCCCGCCGCGGCTGGTGCGCCGGGTCGTGCTCGACCCGCTGGTCCTGGTGCTGGCCGTCGTCGGCGCCCTGGTCGCCTTCGCGCTCGTGCTGGTCGCGGCCGTGCTGACCGGGCCGCCGCCGGGCCCGCGGCGGCTGCTGCGGCTGGCGACGTTCGCCCTGGCGTACCTCCTGGTCGAGGCCATCGCGATCCTGGCGTGCCTAGGGCTGTGGCTGGCCAGCGGGGCCGGCTGGCGGCTGCGCTCGGCCGGGTTCCAGGAGGCGCACTACGCCCTGGCGCGCTGGTTCCTCGGCAGCCTGGTGCGCACGGCGGAGCGGGTGCTGCGCTTCGGCGTGGTGATCCAGGGGCCGTCGGCACGCGAGCTCGCGGCCGGGCGCTCGGGCGGGCCCAGGCGCCTGCCGGCGCGGCCGGCGGGCACGCGGCCGCTGATCGTGCTCGCCCGCCACGCGGGCGCCGGGGACTCGTTCCTGGTCACCCACCGGCTGCTCAGCGGCTACCGGCGGCGGCCCCGGATCGTGATGAAGCGCGTGCTGCAGCTCGACTGGATCGGCGAGCACGGTCCGCACGCCCCGGGCGTGGCGTCGCGACCGGACGATGCGGCACCATTGGCGCCATGACCGCCGAGCCGCCCACGACCCCGCCCGCGCCCCCCGTCGCCGGCGAGCCGGTCGACGGCGCCGCGCGCGACCGCCCGCCGCAGCAGGTCTCCGAGGCGGTGACCAGCCCGGGCAAGATCATGCGCATCGGCTCGATGGTGCGGCAGCTCCTGGAGGAGGTGCGGCAGGCGCCGCTGGACCCCGCCGGCCGCAACCGGCTGCGCGAGATCTACGACATCTCCGTCCGCGAGCTGGCCAGCAGCCTGTCGCCCGACCTGGCCGAGGAGCTGGCGCGGATCGCCCCGCCGCTGGGCGAGGACATGCCCAGTGAGGCAGAGCTGCGCATCGCCCAGGCGCAGCTGGTCGGCTGGCTGGAGGGGCTCTTCCACGGCATCCAGGCGACCCTGTTCGCGCAGCAGGCCATGGCCCGCAACCAGCTCGCCGAGATGCGCGGGCGCGGCCTGCCGCGCCCCGGCCGCGACCCCGACGAGGTCAACCCCGGCCAGTACCTGTAGGCCCAGGCCGCACACCGGCCCGGGCGGGCCTGCCAGGACCGCCCCCGGTGACCGCCGAAACTCGTCCCGAAAGGGCAGATCCTCCCTGCATCCTGCGGGGGCAAAGGTCCTGGATATCGCATTGAACACAAATGCTGTGAATGAGCCGATCGTTGCCAGCATGACGTTTCTGGTGGTAGTCCTGTGGGTCGTGCCGGGACCGGGGACCCGGCGATGGTGCACATGACACGAGGAGAGCGTTGGATGACCGTCGCTTGGATCGTCCTGGGGCTGCTGCTGGGGCTGCTGCTGGGCGTGATCGTGGGCTACCCGATCGGCGTCCGGCGGGGATCGCGCTGGGTGAAGGCCGCCGACGGCGTCGCCGACATCCTGCGCGAGCTGGTGTGGGGTGAGCCCAACCGCAAGCGCCTGCGACATGCGCGCGTGCGGGCCAGCGACGCGCTGCGCCAGTACGAGGAGGTGAGCTCCGGCTAGCCGGCGCCGGCGCGCCGGTGGCCGGGGCGCCCGGGCGGATCAGCCGGCGCCGAGCAGCTCCGGCCGCTCGGTCGAGGGCAGCAGCTCGAACCAGGTGCGGCCCGGCCGCAGCGCGATCTGGCCGCCGCCGGGCCCGGTCAGGCGGACCGGCTCGCCGGGCGAGCGGCGCTGCCAGCGGCCGGTGAGCACGCGGCCGTCGCGCAGCACCCAGGCGGCGCCCTCGCCGATGACGTCCACGTCCGGGGTGGGGTTGCCGGCCGCATCGGTGATGCGGGTGCGCCCGATCGTCACGTGCAGGACCACCACGTTCTCCGTGGTGACCGCGCGGCCGTCGCGCAGGCGGTGGACGGTGCCGTCCTGGAAGCGTTCGAAGACCCGCTGCGCCGGCCGCCACTGCCAGGCGGCGCGGCTGCTCGACGAGAAGCGCAGCCGGACCCCGCGGACCGCGCGCCCGCCGGCCGGGACCTCGGTCGAGAACGTCAGGAACGACCTCGGCGGCCCGAGCTTGGGGTTGGCGGCGCGACCGGCCGCGTACAGCGCCCTGGTGGAGGAGAACAGGTTGTGCGGCGCGCGGGCCACCGCCAGCCGGCGGTAGGCGGCCGGCGCCTGGTCGGGCCCCACCAGGGTCGCGCCCGAGTCCCTGCGGATCTGCTCCAGCACGGCCTGCGCGGCGCCGGAGAAGGCGAACAGGCCGCCGCCGAGCTGGCGCAGCAGCGCCGCGTCCACCGGCCGCGCCGAGCGCACCGGCCCGACCAGCGCCGCGTCGGTGGAGTGGTAGGTGGCCAGCAGGCGGGTCAGGCCGCCCTCGACCAGCTCCTCGGTGACCACGTCGGCGGCGTTCAGGCCCGCCTGCGGGCGCGCCTCGGCGACGTTCTCGATCTTGACCGACAGGGGCGGGCGCGTGGCGGTGTCCTTGCCGGCGACGGGTCGCCCGGTGAGCGGGAAGACCGCGGGCGGCGGCGCGGCGCTGGTCGGCGGCGCGGCGGAGGTCGCCGCCGGCTCGCCGCCGCCACCACCGGCCACCGCCGCCACCACCGCGACGATCGCAACCAGCACGATCGCGGCCGCGACGAGCAGCACCAGCCGGCGCCGGCGGGCGACGGGAGCGCTGGGAGCAGGTCTCGGGCTGCCCATCGGACCTCCGTTCGTTCGCGACCGTCCTGCGCCTTCCGGGCCGCCGCGCGCTCGGCGTGACCCGCGCCGCACAGCGTGGGCCATGGGCGCGCCGAGCGCCAGCATCCCGCCGTGCCGTCCCGCGGTGGCCCGCGCCCGCGGATCTCCTGCGTACCCGGGTGGGGTGCCGTAAGGTCGACTGGTCAGACCGCTCGCGACGGATCGCGGAGGGAGCAGGGACGATGACGACACCGAGCGACCAGCGGTGGAAGGAGGTGGGCGAGCGCTTCGCCAACCTCGGCCGCCACCTCAAGACCCACTACGACCAGCAGTCCCGGACCGACGAGAAGGCGCCGTCGGACCGGCGTGCCGTCGAGGACGCCCTGCGCACGCTCGCGGACGCCCTCGACGACGTCATGACCTCGACCGGGAAGGCGATCCGCGACCCCGCGGTCGCCGAGGAGGCCAGGCAGGCCACCCGCTCGCTGGGCGGCGCCCTGTCGGCCAGCCTCGCCGAGTTCAGCCAGGCGCTGCGCGACCGCTTCAAGGCCACGGAGGGCCGGTCGTCCGCCGAGCGCGGACCCGGGGACGCGATCGGCGCCCCGGACACCGGCACCACGAGGGGCACGGGCACGACGGGGACCGCCGGCGCCGGGACCGACCAGGACGCTCCGCCCGAGCCCGGTCCCTGACCGCGCTTCCCGCCGCCGCGGGTCCGCGATCGGTCGCGGCCCGGCGAGACCGGAACCTGCAGATTGTGGCCTCGAAGACCCGGGTAGGCTTGTGTCGGCCGGCCTGCGGGATCCGCGACGCCCGCACCACCCGCGTGACGGGCGCCAGGTGGGCCGGCGCTCACGAGGAGGCCAGGCGACCACGCGTGGCAACGCACGTCCGGGACTTCCTGGGGCGCCCTGACCAGGTCAGGGCCGCCCGTCGTTTCGTCGCGCACCTGCTGCCGGGTGGGGCGGCCGTGGCGGTTGCGCAGCTCCTGGTGAGCGAGGCGGTCACCAACGCCCTGCTGCACACCGCGTCGGGGCACGAGGGTGGCGTGTTCAAGGTCGTCTGCAGCGTCCACCCCAGCCTGCTGCGCGTCGCGGTGCGGGACGGGGGTGCGCCGATCGCCCCGCGGCGGCGGGTCCACGGTCTGGAGTCGGTCACCGGACGGGGACTGGAGCTGTTCGACGCGCTCGCCGCCCGCTGGGGCGTGGAGGGTGGGCCGGCCGGCCGCACGGTATGGTTCGAGCTGCGGCTGGACCAGGAGGCGGAGGATGGAGTTGACGGTCGGTCCCTTCGATCCGGTCCTGCACGTCCGTAGCCGGGATCACTACCAGGCGCTCCGGCGCGAGGCGCAGCTGCTGGGGCTGCAGCCGGGGTCGCCGCCGCGGCGCTACGAGGCGCTCATGGACCGGTTCGCGGGCCGGTTCCTGGCACTGCAGGAGATCGACGCCGCGGTGGACCGCGCCTACCGCGCGGGCGAGCGGCGCTTCACCGCGCGCGTGGTCGTCGCCGACGAGCTGGTCCCCGAGGCGCTGGCCGCCTGCGACGAGGCCGACGCCCTGCTGCACGAGCTGGACCGCTGGACCGGTCCGGAGCAGGGCGAGGAGCTGCTGTCGACGCCGGAGGAGGTCAAGCTGTACCGGGACGCGGTGCTGCGGCAGATCCGCGAGCAGCTCGAGCGCGGGCCGGCCGCGCGCGGCGAGCGCGCCCGGGGGTGACCGCGCGCCGCCGCGGCTCATCCAGCCGCGCCCGGTCCCGCCTCGCTCCTGCCCGCCACGGTCTGCCGGACGAACTCCGCCCGCTCCCAGCACTCGGGGATGGCGGCGGCGTCGATGTAGCTCATCCCGCTGCGCAGCCCGCCGACCAGCTCGCGCACGACCTCGGCGACCGGCCCGCGCAGCGGCAGCTCGATCTCCTCACCCTCGGGCACGTACTGGTCGAGCGCGTCCTGCCGCCCCTCGATCGCCAGCCGCGCGGCCGCGGCGGAGTGGGAGGCCATCCCCCTGAACACCTTGAAGCGGCGCCCGCCGCGGCGTACCACCTCGCCGGGGCTCTCCGGCCGGCCGGCGAACAGGGCGCCGACCATGACCGTGCAGGCGCCGGCGGCGAGCGCCTTGGTGACGTCCCCGGGGTGGCGGATGCCGCCGTCGGCGATCAGCGGGATGCCGCTCGCCCGCGCCGCCGCCGCGCAGTCGAGCACCGCCGTGAGCTGCGGCATCCCGACGCCGGCGACCAGCCTGGTGGTGCAGGCGAACCCGGGGCCGATGCCCACCTTGACGGCGTCCGCGCCGGCCGCGGCGAGGTCGGCGAACCCCTGCGCGGTGGCGACGTTCCCGGCGACCAGCTCGGCCCCCGGCCAGGCCGCCTTCAGCTCGCGGACCGCCGCGACCGTGTGGTCGGCGTGGCCGTGCGCGACGTCCAGCACCAGCGCGTCGGCGCCCGCGGCGAGCAGCGCCTCGGCCCGCGGCAGGTAGCCGCCGCGCACCCCGATCGCGGCGGCGACCCGCAGGCGCCCGAGCGCGTCCCGGGTCGCGAGCGGGTACTGCTGCTCCATCGACAGGTCCCGCAGGGTGATCAGCCCCGCGAGCCGGCCGTCGGCGTCGACCAGCGGGAGCTTCTCGATGCGGCGCTCGTCCAGCAACTTGCGCGCCACGTCCGGGCCGACGTCGGCCGGCGCGGTCACCAGCCGCTCGGCGGGCGTCATGGCCGCCGCGACCGTGGCGTCCTCGGCGGCGCGCATGTCGCGGGCGGTCAGGATCCCCAGCGGCCGGCGGTCGGCGCCGACCACGAGCAGCCCGGTCACCCCGAGCCGGGCGGCCTCGGCGGCCGCCGCCGCGACGGTCGCGGCCGGGTCGATCGTGTACGGCTCGGCGACGACGTGCGCGCGGTGGCGCTTGGCGCGGCCGACCTCGGCGGCCTGCTGCTCGACGGTGAGGAAGCGGTGGATGACCCCGATCCCGCCGAGCTGGGCCATCGCGATCGCCATCGGCGCGGTGGTCACCGTGTCCATGTTCGCCGACACGATCGGGATCTCCAGGTCGATCCCGCGCGAGAACCGCGACCGGACGGAGACGTCCTGGCGGGAGCGGATCCGGGACCGCCTGGGGACCAGCAGGACGTCGTCGTAGGTGAGCGCAACTCTCGGCTCGGTCATGGGCGCCTCGCACGCATCGGCTGCGGCCGGCGGCGCGACACCGCCGACCCCGGTACGGTAGCGCGTCAGGGGGTCCGGGGGACCCGCACCTGCTCCGGTCCCCCGGTGGATCGGGGTCCGGGGGACCGGGGTCTGCCTGGGTTGCCGAGGTCGCGCCGGTTGTCGATACTGCCGTCGCCACCGGTCCGGTCCACGAGCGCCCGGCCAGCCGAGACGCGAAGCCCGAAGGAGCGCCGTTGCCATGACCGACGAGTTCGTGCCGGAGGCGGACGCCCAGGAACAGTCGCAGGCGATCGACGAGTCGGTCGAGCCGGAGGCGCCGAAGATCCCCGACGGCGTCCCCGAGGCCGACGCGCTCGAGCAGGCGATGCCGGTCCCGTACGACGACGAGGACGACCGCCGCTAGGCTGCCCGCAGGCACCCGGGGGCGCGGGAGACCGCCACCTCCCGTCGCTCCGTCGCCCTCCGACCACGACCACGCAGCGGCCGGTGCTGCGTCCGCACCGCCCGGGATCCGACGCGTCGGTCGCTTTTCCGCTGAACGTCGCGGACGTCTCGAAGGATTCAGACGAGGCGCAACAGAACAGGCAAAACCCTGGAAAATGGTGCGTGCTTCGAACACACGTTCGAATACATGCGGAAAATGAACCAGAAGGCGGTCGAAATCCCACAGTCAACGCGCCTTTTGTGCTCATCATACGCACGCGATCAATGCCCTCGACGGACAGCTGCGCGGTTGCGCACGAGGAGGTGCACGGCGATGTAGGCGGCGGGGCTCGACGACTTCCCCACGAGTTCCAGGATGAGGGGGGCGCGGTGTGACCCCTGAGATCGACGACTTCCCCGCACGCCTTCCCGAAGGCGTGCTCGTCGACCTCCTGCAGGCGACGCAACAGATCGCGGTCCAGGTCGACACGTTGCTCGGCCCGGTTGCCGAGCAACGCAAGCAACTCCGCCAGCACCTGCTGGACGACGGGATCATCCAACCGGTCGGCGCGCCGGTGCGCGGCGCGTCGGTCGTCGCTGTCGACGGCGGCGCCGCCCACGACGAGCTGTACGCCGTCGACGTCGTGGCGGCCGTCGCGGTCGCCGCCGAAGGGCTGCGCAGCCAGCCGCTGCCGCCGTCGGGCCCGGGCGCGCTGCGGCCGCCGGAGGCCGCGGGCCACGAGACCTGGATCCAGATCCAGCGGCACGCGCCCGAGCTGGAGCGCCTCGCGCAGGCCGCGATGTTCGCGATGGAGCTGGCGCTGCTCGACACGCTCACCAACGACGTGTGCATCTTCGACGGCTCCCACCTGACCGCCGCGGTCCGCATCGGCGGCGCGCTGTGCTCGCAGTCCGCGGCGGTGCGGCGCGGCACCGTGGAGCTGTGCGAGCGCTTCGGGGTGGTCGAGGCGCTGGCCCGCTTCAGCGACCCGGCCGCGGGCGCGCGCTTCGTCGCCCTGCCCAAGGCCGACTCCTCGCGCTGCCTGTCCAGCCGTTTCGAGGCCCGCTACGGCCTCTGCCTGCCGGCGACCGACAAGTTCCTGGCCGCCCAGGTGCTCGAGCCGGGCGAGATGTTCCGCCCCGCCAAGGTGCCGAGGTCCTGGGAGCAGCTGCACGTCGGCGCCCGATCCGGCGCCGAGGCGCCCGTCCGGGACCTCGCGGCGGCGCTCGACGAGGCGATCGACCCGCTGCGCCGGCGCGGGCAGGGCCAGGGGATCGGCGTCACCTACGTCAAGCCCGAGTCGTGCAGCACGGCGCTGCGGGTGGAGCTGAAGGCCAGCCGCGGCCGGGAGCACGCCACCTGGCTGGCGCGCGTACTGTCCGACGAGACGCCCGGCCCCTACCTGCAGGAGCCCTACGCCCAGCACCAGGCGGACCTGTGGGCCAAGTCGATCGGGGTCGGCGTCGACGGCGCCATCCAGGCGATGCGGCTGGCGATCGCGGGCGAGGGCGACCCCTCCTATCTCGAGTACCTGCTCCGCTCCTACCGGACGACGATGACTGGAGGGCGCGCGTGATCACCACCGCCCGGACCGAGGCCGTCGCCGTCGTGGGCAGCCCGTCGAGCAACCGCGAGGTCACGCTCGACCTGCTTGGCGGCACCTCCAACTCCTCCCTGGTCGGCTCGATGATCTTCTTCGAGCAGGAGCTGGGGGACCGGCGCGAGCTGGCGCTCGGGACCGTCACCGAGGTGACCACCGTCAACCGCTGGCACGAGAACACCTCGATGCGCGGGGTGGTCAAGCAGGTCGGGCACCTGCCCAACCTGTCGGGCGTGGGCGACGTGCGCGACGCGCAGATCCGCGTCCAGGCCGTGTACCAGCGCCCGCACGACGCGCTCACCTTCTGCCAGGGCGGCGCGTCCCTGTCGATGTCGCCCGCGACCGGGCTGCACGTCTTCCCTGTCGACGACGAGGTGCTGCACGCGGTGCTCGCCGGCCACGACGACGACGTCTTCACCCTCGGGCGGATCCACCGGATGGACACCCTGCTGCCGCTGTCCATCGGGGACTTCTCCAGCGAGGAGGGCGGCTTCCACTCGGCGGTGTTCGGGCTCACCGGCTCGGGCAAGACCGCGCTCAGCTCCTACCTGCTGGCCGCGCAGATGCGCCACACCGGGATGGGGATCGTGATCGTCGACCCGCAGGGCCAGTGGTCGAGCCAGCGCGGCCTGCCGGTCAAGGTGCAGGACCTGGCGTGCGAGCTGGGGCGCGAGGTGGTCGTCCGCCGCATCGCCACCGACCTGCGCCTCAGCAAGGACGCCGGGCTGTTCGCCGAGCTGCTGGCCAAGACCCGCTTCTTCAAGGAGCTGGCGATCAAGCACCCTGCCAACATCGCCGACGCGGGCGCCGAGGTCGAGAAGTTCCTGCGCTCGCGCCGCACCTGGGACGAGGAGGAGAGCCGGCCGCTGCTGCAGGCGGTGCTGCGCAACTTCCTGGATCCCCAGGTCATCGCGCGGGTGTACGCCGGCCAGCAGCCGCAGGCGCGGGTCGTCGAGGCGGTCGAGGAGGTGCTCGACGACGCCGCCCGGCTGGCGCAGGTCGAGCGCTGGTTCGTGCCGATGCACTCGCTGTTCCGCCCGGTCAACCTGTCCGGCGGCGTCCGCCACAAGCTGTTCGGCGCGATCGCCAAGGTGTTCGAGCGCGCCGCCGGCCCGGCCCCGGGGGTCCCCGGGCCGCAGCCGCTGCTGATCCTGGACATGAGCGGCCGGGGCCTGGACGCCGGGCAGGAGCCGGCCGACGGCGAGCTGGGCGAGGACCCCGCCTCCCTGCTGGAGCAGGACCAGATCCAGGCGTGCATCCTGCGCCAGCTCGTCGGGGTGCTGAAGGCCGCCGCCGAGCGCAAGTACCGGGAGGGCGAGGACCTGCTCAACACCCTGGTCGTGTTCGACGAGGCGCACCGCTACGCGGCGCCGCCGCGGGGCGACACGCCCGCCGAGGTGGCCGACCTCTCGCGCGCCCTGGAGGGCTACGCCCGCGAGACCCGCAAGTACGGGATCGGCTGGTTCTTCATCACCCAGTCGATCGCCGGCCTCAACGTCGGGATCTGGGACCAGCTGTCGGTGCGGATCGTCGGCTACGGCCTGGGCGGGGCGGACCTGCGCCGGCTGGAGGAGCACGTCGACGACCCCGAGAGCCTCAAGCTCTACAAGAACTTCTCCCCGCCCAAGGCGACCAGCCCGCGCGTCTACCCGTTCATGCTCGTCGGGCCGGTGAGTCCGCTGTCGTTCACCAAGGCGCCGGTGTTCCTGTCCGCCTACACCGACCCCGCCGAGTTCCGCCTCGACAACCGCCACTGGATCGAGCGGCTGCACCGCGACGGCGTGCTGCGCCCCCACCCGCGCGGGCCCGCTGCCACCGCGAACGGCACGGCCCGCAACGGGTCGCCCGCCGACGGCACGGCCCGCAACGGTGGCGCCTGGAAGGGCGGGGCGACCAACGGCGCCGTGGCCGGCGGCCCCGCCACCGGCGCGCCGGCGCCGGTGACCACCCCTGCCGGCCCGCCGGCGGGCGAGGAGTTCCCGTTCTGAGCCGCGCGGCGGCTCACCCCGGGTCCGCGGTCCGGCCGGCACAATGGCGGGGTGCTGCTCAGCGAGATCGCGACCACCTCCGAGGACGTCGCCGCCACCCCCGCGCGGCTGGGGAAGGTGCAGCGGCTGGCCGCCTGCCTGGGCGGGCTGCGTCCCGGCGAGGTCGGCGTGGCCGTGGCGTTCCTCGCCGGCGAGCTGCGCCAGCGCCAGATCGGCGTCGGCTGGGCGTCGCTGCGCGAGCTGCCGGCGGCGGCCGCGGCGCCGACGCTGGAGGTCCTGGAGGCCGACGCCGCGTTCGAGCGCATCGGCGCGCGGACCGGCCCCGGCTCGCAGGGCGAGCGGCGCCGGCTGGTGGCCGAGCTGTTCGCGCGGGCGACCGAGCCGGAGCAGCGCTTCCTGTACCGGCTGCTCACCGGCGAGCTGCGCCAGGGCGCGCTGGACGGGGTGATGGTCGAGGCGGTCGCGCGCGCGGCGGGGGTGCCCGCGGCCGAGGTGCGCCGTGCCCTGATGCTGTGCGGCTCGCTCGGGCCGGTCGCCGCGGCCGCGCTGTCCGAGGGCGTGCCCGGCCTGCGCTCGTTCGGGCTCCGGCTCGGGCGGCCGCTGCACCCGATGCTCGCCCAGACGGCCACCGGGATCCGGGCGGCGATGGAGCGGCTCGCCCCGGCCGCGGTCGAGGCCAAGATCGACGGGATCCGCGTCCAGGTCCACCGCGACGGGGAGGAGGTGCGGGTGTTCACCCGCACCCTGGACGACGTGACCGCGCGCGTCCCGGAGATCGTCGAGGTCGTGCGGGCGCTCCCGGGCGGACCGCTGGTCCTGGACGGCGAGGCGATCGCGCTGCGCGCCGACGGGCGTCCGCACCCGTTCCAGGTCACCGCCGGCCGCGTCGGCAGCCGGTTGGAGGTCGAGCGCGTGCGCGCCGAGGTGCCGCTCACCCTGCTGCTGTTCGACGTGCTCCACGCCGGCGGGGAGGACCTGATCGACCGGCCCGGTGCCGAGCGTGACCTGGCGCTGGCGGCGGTCGTCCCCGAGGCCCTGCGCATGCCGCGGGTCGTGACCGGCGACCCCGAGGTCGCGGCGGCGTTCCTGCGCGACACGCTGGCGCGCGGGCACGAGGGCGTGATGGTGAAGTCGCTCACGGCGCCCTACGAGGCGGGCCGCCGCGGCGGCGGCTGGCTCAAGGTCAAGCCGCGGCACACCCTGGACCTGGTGGTGCTCGCGGCGGAGTGGGGGCACGGCCGCCGCCAGGGCTGGCTCAGCAACCTGCACCTGGGCGCGCGCGACCCGGAGGGCGGCGGGTTCGTGATGCTCGGCAAGACCTTCAAGGGCCTCACCGACGAGCTGCTGACCTGGCAGACGGCGCGGCTGCAGGAGCTGGCGACGGCGGGCGACTCCTGGGTGGTCCACGTCCGCCCCGAGCTGGTCGTCGAGGTCGCCTTCGACGGGGTGCAGACCAGCCCCCGCTACCCGGGCGGCGTGGCGCTGCGCTTCGCCCGCGTGCTGCGCTACCGCGAGGACAAGTCGGCGGCCGAGGCCGACACGATCGACGCCGTCCGCGCCCTGCACATCGGCGGCCTGGCGGT
>Ga0126377_10000195_pt1 | contig 34914 bp, 32 predicted proteins | sample PanSoiMetPlot_22_FD_92647 | JGI IMG/M metagenome (GOLD analysis project Ga0126377, IMG submission 92647) | Tropical forest soil microbial communities from Panama - MetaG Plot_22 | ecosystem: Environmental > Terrestrial > Soil > Tropical forest > Bulk soil | place: Panama | collected 2016-02-17 | reverse complement strand
CTTGCGCTTTGTGCGTTGCGGTGTATGTTGTTGCGGTGCGGTAGCGCCTCGCGTTACCGCCGCCCTCCTTGGGCGTTTCCTCCCTAGACTTGGGCCGCTTGCATCCGCGAGCGGCCCTTTTTTCTGGCAGCCCGAGACGCTGCCTATTCCGCAGCCGCTCGGTAGGGCCGCAATTCCTCGATCGGGATCGCCGCCAAGCAGTCCGCCAGGGTCTCGAGATCGCCGGCCACGCGTCCGAAGGACGGCGAGCGCTCGAATCGCCGCTCGTCCATGTAGAGCGCGCGGTTGAGCTCGAGCTGGATGGCATGCAGGCCGGCGGCGGGATTTCCGTAGTGCTCGGTGATGAAGCCGCCGGCATAGGGTTTGTTGCGGCTCACCGAGTAGCCGCGGGCGCGCAGCGTCGATTCGACCGTTTCCGCGACCGCGGCGACGCAGCTCGTGCCGTAGCGATCGCCCAGGACCACGTCGGCGCGCGGGCGTTCATCCTTGGAACCGGCGCTCGACGGCATCGAGTGGCAGTCGATCAGGACGGCGGCGCCGAAATCGCGGTGCACGCGCGTGAACAGACGCCGCAGCGCGCGATGATAAGGCTTGTACAGGCCCTCGATGCGCCGGATCGCGTCATCCACCGGGATGCGCTGGCCGTAGATTTCCTGCGCGTCGCCGACGACGCGTGCGACCGTGCCCAGACCGCCCGCCACCCGCATCGAGCGGGTGTTGGCGAAGGAGGGCAGGCGGCCCTCGAACATGCGGGGATCGAGCTCGTAGGGCTCGCGGTTGACGTCCACGTAGCAGCGCGGGAAATGCGCCCGCATCAGCGGGTAGCCGCGCGCGACCACGCCCAGCGAAAGCTCGTCGACGAAACTGTCCTCGGAGCGGCGCAGCGTCGGCATGTCGAGGCGCGCAGCCGCCAGAAAGGCACGCGGGTACACGCTTCCGCTGTGCGGCGAATTGAACACGACCGGCCCACGCCCTTCGGCCGGCTCGAGGATCTCGAAGGGAGGGTCGAGCTCGTTTTTCTGTTCGGGCATGGCTTACTGGGCGGCTCTGACGTGACCTGACAACGGGGCCCCCCGACCCAACGCTTTATCCCACCACTATCGCTGGAAACGCGCTATTGTCCATGGGGCCAAAGACGGATTGCCAAGGTTTCCGGCTACTTCCGGACTTGTTATCCACGGGGCGGCGATCCGAGGGACGGGGTAAACCGGCGGACGGTTCACCCGTTATTTACCCGGCATCCCGCTTTATGGGACGCAGGGAAAAACATGGGACGCGGGCAATCGCCTCGGGCATCGACGCTCGGGCGCGGGCTCACCATGCTGAGCGGGCTGGAAGATGGCGAAGATTATCCTTGCCGAAGATGATGGCGACATGCGGCGCTTCCTGGTGAAGGCGCTGCAGAACGCCGGTTTCGACGTGATCTCCTTCGACAACGGGCTGTCGGCCTACCAGAGGCTGCGGGAAGAGCCGTTCGAGCTTCTGCTCACCGACATCGTCATGCCAGAGATGGACGGCATCGAGCTGGCGCGCCGCGCCTCCGAACTCGATCCCGACATCAAGATCATGTTCATCACGGGCTTTGCCGCGGTCGCGCTCAATTCCGACTCGGCGGCCCCGAAGAACGCCAAGGTCCTGTCCAAGCCGGTGCATCTGCGCGAGCTCGTCAACGAGGTGCACAAGCTCCTGGCGGCGTGAGGCGACCGGCCGGAACCGGCCGTTCACCTTACAGTCCTTGCTTAGCCCCCTGCGGGGCGATATGACCAAGCCCCGGCCAGCGGCCGGTTGCGGGCGCGTAGCTCAGCGGAAGAGCACTACCTTGACATGGTAGGGGTCACAGGTTCGATCCCTGTCGCGCCCACCATCCTGCGCTGCTTCGCCGATAGGCTCGCATCCATCTCCGCAACGCTCTTATGAAGACTGAAGACGCACGGGCTGCCCGTCGTCGTCGACGCGCGCGAGCGCGTTGGTGGACGAAGAGGGCGGCTTGCAGCCTCGCTCCTGAACTAGGATTAGATTCCGCTCAACGCGAGATTCGCGTGAGATAATTCAACAGATCGGCCTGGTAATTTACAAACAGTATCGTCGGCGCAGCGACCATCAGCTCCGAATTAAGGGAATCAACGGAACTCGTCGTGCATTCTCGAGCACTGGTCGAAGCACAGAGGCACCAGCATGCGCAAACTGTTCGTGAAATTCCCTGACGATGAGTCCGGTGCTACGGCGATTGAATATGGGCTGATCGCGGCTTGCATCTCCGTCGCGATCCTTGCGGTCCTGCAGTCCTTGGGCTCGAGCCTCGTCGCGAGCTTGCAGCTGTTGGTCGTCGCCCTGAAATAGGCGCCGCCGTCGCGAAAGACGACGGGCGACAGCGTCGCTCCTTCCGCACTCGCTACTACTTGCTCGGTGCGCCCGCGCCGTGCGCCGCCAGGAATTCAGCGATGCGTTCCACCGCCGGCTGCACCATGCCGGGCGCCAGTGCGTCGCCGGTCAGCTCGTGGCGGGTAGCGCCAGGCAGATCGACGAGCAGCTTGGCCGTCCCTGGGACCTCGTCGAACCGCTGCTTGATCGCGTTGACGTCAACCACAGTATCCTTGTCCGTGTAGATGATCAGCGTCGGCACCTTGAGCGTGTCGAGATGAATCGCGCGCGCATGGTTCAGCAGGTCCATCAGCGCGACGATCGCCTGCGACGGATAGCGCGCGGTCCAGAATTCCGCGTGGCCGGCGCTGTCCGGTTGGAAGGAATAGTCCTTGCCGATGACGACGCGTGCGAGCAGGGGCCCGACCGGCCCCGAGATGAACTTCCCGCGCCAATCCCTGACGGCGAAGTTGGGCGAAAGCAGCACCAGCGCGGCGATATCGGACGACTTGTCCTCGAGCGCCGCCATCGTTGCCAGCAGCGCGCCGGTCGAGATGCCGATCAGGACCACGCGGTCACCGATGCGCCGGCCGATGGCGAGCGCCTCGCGCGCGTCGTCGAGCCAGTCCTGCGCGGTGGCGGTGACGAAGCCGTCAGGCGTCGTGCGGCCGTGCGCCGTCAGGCGGGTCGCGAAGGCGTTGGCGGCGAGCTTGTCCGCCAAGGTCTCGATCACGGGAGAAATGTCCCGTCGGCTCGCCGAGAATCCATGCAGATAGACCAATACGAGCGGCGTCTTGTTGCGAGCGGCCGGATCGTACCACGTGATCGTCTTGGCAAGGTCCGGCCGCACGTTCGTGGTTTCCGCTTCGCGCCGGCGCAGATAGGCGTCGAGGTCCGGTGCGTGCTCCACGGTGGCGGCGATGTCCGAAGGCTTCGGCTCGAAGGGAAACAGCGGGCCGGACAGGCAGGCGAGGGCGAGGACGAGGACGAGGAGGCAAAGGACGATCGCCCCGGCTCGCCGCCATGAGCGGATGAAGGACGGCATCAAGCGCGCGATTGTTGACGGGCGATGAATGAGCGGCCTACGTGCCGCCTGCCGCCGACTCCAGCCGTTTCGGCGTCGTCACCGGCGCGACCGCGAGGTCCGACTCGTCGAGGCGCGGTCCGCGGCTGATCCATTTGACGATCTCGAACCGCCCGTCGAAGTGCTCCACGACCGCCGTGCAGCTTTCGACCCAGTCGCCGCAATTGATGTAGGCCAGGCCGAATTTGTGGTGCATCACGGCATGGTGGATGTGCCCGCAGATGACACCGTCGACGCCGCGCCGGCGCGCTTCCGCGGCGAGCGTCGTCTCGTACTCGCCGATGAAGTTGACGGCGTTCTTCACTTTCAACTTGGCCCATTGCGACAGCGACCAGTAGGTCAGGCCGAACGCCCGGCGAATCGCGTTGAAGTGCGTGTTGAGCCAGATCGCGAGGTCATAGGCGTTGTTGCCGAGCAGGGCGAGCCAGCGCGCGTGGCGAATCACCACGTCGAACAGGTCGCCGTGAATGACCAGATAGCGCTTGTCGTCGGGGCCGACGTGGATGGCGTCCTCGAGCACCTCGATGCCGCCGAAATGCGTGCCGTAGTAGTCGCGCAGGAACTCGTCGTGATTGCCGGGGATATAGAGCAGGCGGGCGCCTTTGCGCGCCTGGCGCAGCAGCTTCTGCACGACGTCGTTGTGGGTCTGCGGCCAGTACCAGCCGGTGCGCAGCTGCCAGCCGTCAACGATGTCGCCCACGAGGTAGATGGTGTCAGCTTCGTAGTGGCGCAGGAAGTCGAGGAGCTTGTCGGCTTGGCAGCCCTTCGAACCGAGATGGACGTCCGATAGAAACAACGTCCGAACTCGCGCCGGCCCCTGCGAAACCCGTTCAAGCATCAGCAATCCTGCGTACGACCATATGCCGCGGTCTATCGCCGATTTCCATTGCAGGGAGATGACGGCATGCACAGCATGCACAGGCCTATCGTCATCGGGGCTTTATGGACCGCCCGGTAGACTGGCCCCCTGATTCGTACCCAGGAAGCGGCCGAAAAGCGGGACCGAGGAGCGGCGGTTGATCACCACCACCAGGACATTCCACGACGAAACCCTGGAAACGCCGGCGCCCGCGCGGCGGGTACCGACCGGGACTGCCGCCGCGACCGCTCTGATGAACCGGATCTATCGGCGCCAGCGGCACATCTATGATCTTACGCGCCGTTGGTTCCTGCTAGGACGCAACCGGCTGATCGCCGAGCTCGCGCCCGGCCCGGGAGATGCCGTGCTCGAGATCGGCTGCGGCACCGGCCGCAACCTGATTCTGGCCGCGCGACGGTATCCGCAGGCGCAGTTCTTCGGGATCGATGTGTCGACCCACATGCTCACGTCTGCAATCGAGGCGGTCGAACGCGCCGGTCTCACGTCGCGCGTGCGCGTCGCGCATGCCGATGCCACCGCGGTCCAGCCGAATCTGGTCTTCGGCAGGCAACGCTTCGAGCGGATCATGATCTCCTACAGCCTGTCCATGATCCCGGATTGGGGGAGGGCGATCGATGTTGCGCTCGCGCTGTTGGCGAGCGGCGGCCGGCTCACGGTCGTCGACTTCGGTCGCCAGGAACGGTTGCCTGCCGCCTTCCGCGCGCTGTTGCGCGCATGGCTGGCGCTGTTCCACGTGAAGCCGGTCGACACCCTGGAGACGGAGCTCGCGTTGCGCGCGGCACGTGACGCCGCGCTGGCGAGCGAAGCGAGCGGCCAGCGCGGCCACTCCATAAGTGCGCGCGCCGGACACTCGCCCGAATCAGGCTCGTCGGCGCGCATCGCGAAGCTCACCGTCGAAAGGCCGTGCCGCGGCTATGTGGTCTATGCCGTCGTCGACGCCAAGACGTGATCGCAATCGTGCATCGATCGGGCGAGGCAACGACTTGACGGGATGGCTCGCGATTCTACTGGCCGGACTGCTGGAGATCGCCTGGGCGATCAGCCTCAAGTACTCGGATGGCCTGACCAGATTCTGGCCGAGCCTGGGGATGGTGACGTCGATCGCGTTGAGCTTCGCGCTGCTCAGCGTCGCCCTGAAGTCGATGCCGTTCGGGACCGCCTATGCCATGTGGACGGGCATCGGTGCCGCGGGGACGATGATCGTCGGGATGGTGGCCTTCGGCGAATCGACCGACGTCGTCCGCGTGACCTGCCTCACCTTGATTATCGCGGGCATGGTCGGGCTCAAGCTGGCGTCCGATCATTGAACCGCACTTCCAGCCTACGCCGTTAAGATTACCATAGTATTGACGCGAATCATCTCGCCCAAACCTTCATCCAGCTGTCGTCAAAGTGTCGGCCGCCTGTCAGACGACGCGGGCAGCTTCCGCGTCGCGCGCCGACGAGCCTGATTCGGGCGAGTGTCCGGCGCGCGCACTTAAGGAGGGCCGCGCTGGCCGCTCGCTTCGCTCGCCAGCGCGGCAGCCGATTCGGCGGCGGAGGCCCAATGGCCGTCACACTGCGCAACGGCGTCTCGCGGCGCCGCTTCTTGAGCGCCATTGCATCGTCGGCTGCGATGACGGCCGTCGGCGGCATCGCCAAACCCTATCTCAGCCGCGCCGATGATCGGCCGCGCATCACCCACGGCATCCAGTCCGGCGACGTCTCGACCGAGTCCGGCGTGGTCTGGGCGCGCGCCGACCGGCCCGCGCGCATGCTGGTCGAGGTCGCGACCACCGACAGTTTCAAGAATATCCGCAGTGCCGTCTTCGTCGACGCGCTGCCGGAGACCGATTTCACCGCCAAAGCGCTGATCGAAGGCCTGCCCGCCGGACAGGACATGTTCTACCGCATCCGGTTCCAGGACCATTCGTTCCCGACCGTGCTGAGCGAGCCGCAGGTCGGACGCTTTCGTACCGCGCCGAACGACCGCCGCTCGCTGTCGTTCGTATGGTCGGGAGATACGGCGGGCTGGGGCATCGACGAGGCGCGCGGCGGCATGCGCACCTACGCCACCATGGCGAAGAACCGGCCGGACTTCTTCATCCACTCCGGCGACCACATTTATGCCGATTGCCCGATCCCGGCGGAGCGCGCGCTGCCGAACGGCGAGATCTGGAAGAGCATCGTGACCGAGGAGAAATCCCGGATCGCGCAGACGCTGGCCGACTTTCGCGGCAACTACAAATACAACCTCATCGACCGGAACCTGCGCGCGTTCAATGCCGACGTGCCGATGTTCGCGCAGTGGGACGATCACGAGGTCACCAACGACTGGATTCCGGGCCAGGCGCTCGGCTGGGATGCCTATGTCGACAAGAGCATCCTGACGCTGTCGGCGCGCGGATGCCGCGCGTTCCATGAATTCATGCCGATGCGCGAGACGCTGGCGGAGGCCGGACGCATCTATCGCAGGATTCCGTATGGCCCGCTGCTCGACGTCTTCATGCTGGACATGCGTTCCTATCGCACCGCCATCACCGCGGACGGGGCCGCCGCCGCGATCCTGGGGCCGACGCAGATGTCGTGGCTCAAGCGCGAATTGATGAATTCGCAGGCGACCTGGAAGGTCATCGCCGCCGACCTGCCGATCGGGGTGGTGAGCGGCGACGCGATCGCGCAAGGCGATGGCCCCGCGCAGGGACGCGAGCTCGAGATCGCCGACCTGCTGGCCTTCATCAAGCATGCCGGCATCCGCAACACGGTCTGGCTCACCGCCGACATGCACTACACCGCCGCGCACTACTACGACCCGAACGCGGCTGTGTTCCAGGATTTCGACCCGTTCTGGGAATTCATCTCCGGCCCGCTGCATGCCGGCACGTGGCGTCCGCAGAAGCTCGACAACACCTTCGGCCCGCGCGCGGTGTTCCAGAAGGGCTGCGGCGACGACCAGCGCGACGACCTCGCGCCCTGCTTCGGGCTGCAGTTCTTCGGCCATGTGGCGATCGACGGCGCCACCGAGGTGATGACCGTGACCCTCAAGGACGTCGACGACCGCGATCTCTGGGCGGTCAAGATCGAGCCGCGCATGGAGAAATGGTCGCGCGGCTCGCCGTCGATCCGCAGCTAACGGTCGGTGGTGACGTGATCGCTGGTTTGCTATCGCTGTCACCCAACCGTCACGAAGGCTGACTAGGTCTCATCATCCGAAATTTGGAGGATCGATACATGCGCAGGCTGTTTGCTGCGGGCGTTGCCATTGCGACTTTGACGGTCGCGTCGGCCGGATCGGCGCAGACGGTTTATCCGATTGATCGGGCTGACATTTTGGTCGGGTCGCGGTTCGACTTCAAAGTCGAGTTTGCGGGCGCCGCCGATCCGGCGAAGGTCTCGGTGACGCTGAACGGTCAGGACCATGCCCAAATTTTCGGCAAGGCCGCCGACTTCGTCGCGCGCGAGGACGGCAAGGACCAGTCGGCGCTGATCCTGCGCGATGTCTCGCTCACGCAGCCGGGCGTCTACACGGTGCGCGTGACCGACGGCGCCCAGACCCGTGAGCTCGCCTGGAACGTCTACGATACGCCTCCGCGCAAGGCGAAGAACGTCATCCTGTTCATCGGCGACGGCATGTCGCTCGCGCATCGGGTGGCGGCGCGGCATCTGTCGAAGGGCATCGCCGAAGGCAAGGCGCGGGGCAAGCTCACGATGGATGACATGCCGCACATGGCGCTGGTCGCGACCGCCGGCAGCGATTCGATCGTCACTGACTCCGCCAATTCGGCCAGCGCCTACGCCACCGGCCACAAGACGGTGGTCAATGCCATGGGCGTCTATGGCGACCGCACCGCCGACCCACTCGACGACCCCAAGGTCGAGACCATCAGCAGCCTGGTCAAGCGCCGGCACGGAATGGCGGTCGGCATCGTCACCAATACCGAGGTCGAGGATGCCACACCGGCGGCGATGGTGGCGCATGTGCGCCGGCGTGCCGAATACGACCGCATCGTCGAGCAGTTCTTCGCGGCCAAGCCCGACGTGCTGATGGGCGGCGGCAGGGCCAATTTCCTGCCGAAGTCGGCCGAGGGGAGCAAGCGCAAGGACGAGAGCGACTTCGTCGCGCAATTCCGCGCCGCCGGCTATCCGCTCGCGCTGACGGCGTCGGAGCTTGCGACGGCCGCCAACGCTCCGGGCACCAACAAGCTGCTTGGACTGTTCACGCTCGGCAACATGGATGGCGCGCTCGACCGCAAGTTCCTCAAGGGCGGAACCGTCCAGAAGTTTCCGGAGCAGCCCGACCTGACCGAGCAGGTCCGCGCCGCGTTGCAGGTGCTGTCGAAGAATGAAGCGGGCTTCTTCCTGATGGTGGAGTCCGGCATGATCGACAAGTACACCCATCTCCTCGACATGGAGCGCGCGGTCTACGACACCATCATGCTCGACAACGCGGTCAAGGTCGCCCGCGACTGGGCGAGCGCGCGCGGCGACGACACCCTCATTCTGGTGGTGGCCGATCACACGCATCCGGTCGGCCTGGTCGGGACGATCGACGACGACATGGCCACGATCCCGAACGTGCCGATGCGCGAGCGCGTGCGGATCTATGAGCGCGCCGGCTTTCCCAACTATCCCGCGCCCGACGCCGAAGGATATCCGCCGCGCGTCGACGTGACCCGGCGTCTCGCATTGTTCTCGGCTGGCATGCCCGACCACTACGAGACGTTCCGGCCGAAGCTCGACAATCCCAACGATCCGACCGTCGCCGGCAAGGAGGCGGGGACCTATGTGGCGAACGAGCGCTACAAGAGCGTTCCCGGCGCGGTGCTGCGCTTCGGCAACTTGCCGGCGCTGGCCAATGCCGACGTGCACTCCGGCGAGGACGTGGTGCTGACTGCGACCGGCCCGGGCAGCGAGCGCGTGCGCGGCCAGATGGACAACACCGAGGTCTTCCGCATCATGGCCGAAGCGCTCGGGCTCGGCTCGGGCAACGGCAGCGACGTCAAGCGCACCGAGCTCGCGCCGCCGCGTTGACCTGAGCTGCCGCATGGTGGCGGCGCTTGCCTCGGTCGGGGCGGGCCGGTAAGTCGTCACCATGTGGGTGATTCGTCGGACAAAAGCGCTGCGCTGGCGAATTGCGGTCCTCGCCGCCCTGCTGCTGCTCCCGGCCGGTGCTTCCCCGGCACAAGCTGCGCCGGCGGCAGCTGACCAGGAGATCGTCGGGATTCCGGCAGCGTCCGGGGTTACGCTGCGCACGCGCGTGCTACGGCCGCTCGGTGCGGGGTCGTTTCCGCTCGCGATCATCAGCCATGGCTCGCCTCCCAACGCATCGCAGCGGCCGGAAATGGAGATCCCGACTTACGCCTCGGCGTCGAGCTGGCTGCTGCAGCGTGGATACATGGTGGCGCTGCCGCTGCGGCGCGGCTATGGCGAGACCGGCGGAGCCTGGGTCGAGAACTATGGCACCTGCAGCAATCCCGACTACTATCGGGCCGGATTGACGTCGGCTGAGGACATCCAGGCTGCGATCGGCTTCTACCGTGCGCGGCCCGAGGTGCAGCGCGACCGTATCCTCTTGATCGGGCAGTCGGCTGGCGGGTGGGGATCGATCGCGGCCGCGAGCCGAAATCCTCCCGGCGTGTTCGCCGTCATCAACTTCGCGGGCGGACGTGGCGGCGGCCAGCCCAAGGTCGGCAACTGCACGCCGGGACGGCTGATCGAGGCGGCCGCCCGCTATGGCGCGACCGCGCGCATTCCGAGCCTCTGGCTCTATGCCGAGAATGACTCCTTTTTCGGGCCCGAGCTCAGCCGCAAGATGTTCGATGCCTACGTGCGTGCCGGCGCCAAAGCTGAATACGTCGCATTACCCCCCTTCGGCAGCGACGGGCACCGCCTGTTCGGCGCCGCAGATGGGCGCGCGCTGTGGCAGTCGCCGGTCGAGAAATTCCTGGCGGCATTGAAGCCATAACCGGTCGCGCCGCCTTCGTCGATTGACCGCCTGCGGCTTTGCGCTCACACTCCGCGCAATGAAAATCAAACAAGAATGACGGAGGAGGCCCCATGACGCATCACGCCGATCACCCCACGGATCATGGCTCCGATCACTGCGCGGGATCGCACCGCCACGCTCCATCGCGGCGGACGGTCGTGTCCCTGCTATCCGCGGCCGGTGCCGGTGCGGTGCTTGGCACGATCCCGGGGCTGCGCCGATCGCTCGCCCAGGGCGCCTCGGGCGACCAATGGATCATCGACACCCACCACCACATCTATCCGCCGCGTTACACCACCGCGAACCTGCAGCGGATCATCGACGATTCCGGCGCGCTGCCCGGTACCGCCTACACCAACTGGTCGCCACGCGTGGCGCTCGAGCAGATGGACAAGGCCGGCGTGCGCTCGGCGGTCGTGTCGATGACCAGCCCCGGCATCTGGTGGGATAACGGCGAGCAGGCGCGCATCTGGGCGCGGGACTGCAATGAATTCGGTGCGCAGATGGGACGGGATTTTCCCGGCCGTTTCGGCATGTTCGCCGCCATTCCGCTGCCGGATACCGAAGGCAGCATGCGCGAGATCGCCCATGCCCTCGACACCTTGAAGCTCGACGGCATCGGCCTGCTCACCAGCTATGCCGGCAAGCCGCTGGGCGATCCATCGTTCGCCGCGGTTTTCGACGAGCTCAACCGCCGCAAGGTCGCGCTGTTCGTCCATCCCACCATGTCGTGCTGCGGGATGAACATCCCGGGCGTCAATCCGCCCGCCATCGACTTCTCCACCGATACCACCCGCACGCTGGCGAGCCTCGCCTATAGCGGCACGTTCGCGCGCTGCCCCGACATCAAGTTCATCTTCTCCCATGGCGGCGGCACCATGCCGATGATCGTGCAGCGCGTCGCCGCTGCGATCCGCAACTTCACGCCCGAGCAGCGTGCGAAAATCCTGCCCGACGGCCTCGCCGCCGAGCTCAAGCGGCACCACTACGACATTGCCAGCGTGGCGATGAATCCGGGCGGGATGGCCGCCGTGTTCAAGCTCATCCCGGTGAACCGGCTGCTGTACGGCTCCGACGCGCCGTTCGGCTCCACCACTGTGATCGCCGAGGCCTTGAGCCAGTTCGAGCTGGCGCCCGCCGACATCACCGCGATCCGGCGCGAGAACGCGCTGCGGCTGTTCCCGCGGTTCAGCGCGTAAGGGGGAGCGGCAAGCGTGATCATCGACTGGCATTCGCATGTCTATACGCCCGAGGAGGCGGCCGGCGATCTCGGCACCTACGACGGCAAGGGCGGTCCGAAATGGGGCGAGCGCGGCTGTCCCATGGTGCTGGAGAATTTTCTCGACGCCCACTACCGCAACGGCATCGACGTCAGCGTCGTCACCAACGCCGCGCATTACTTGCGCGGCAAGGCTCCGCATGAGGAGCTGCCGGCGGTGCAGAAGTGGACGGATTACGCCGCCGAGGTCCAGGCGAAGCACAAGGGCGTGCTCTATGCCTTCGCCACCATCCTGCCCTGCGGTGGTCCCGCCTTCGTCAAGGAGGCCGAGCGTGCGATCCGCCAGTTCGGCCTGAAGGGCATCTTCATCAATTCCAGCCACAAGGGTCATTATCCCGACGACGACGAGGCGCGGCCGTTCTGGGAGCTGGTGCAGGATCTCGACGTGCCGGTCATGATCCATCCGCCCCATATCGGTTTCGGCGAGGAGCGGATGCGCGACTATCGCCTGGCCTCCAGCATCGGGCGGCCGTTCGATCTCTGCCTGGCGCTGGGGCGGCTGATCGTGCGCGGCATTCTGGAGGATTTCCCTCGGCTGAAGATCGTCGCCTCCCATGGCGGCGGCGGCATCTGCGAGACCATCAGCCGGATGGACTATGCCTATGAGCTGCAGGACGAGGCGTTCTTCCTCGGCTCCTACGCGCCGATGAAGATCCGCCACGCGCCCAGCCACTACCTCAAGAAGATGTATGTCGACACCGTCACCTACAATCCGCCGGCGATGAAGATGGTGCTGGACTGGATGGGAGCCGACCGCGTTCTCTACGGCAGCGACGCCCCGCCGCTGACCTCGCTCAAGCCGCGCGCCATCCAGCTGATCCGCGATCTCGATGTCCCGGAGGCCGACCGCGCCGCGATCTTTGCCGGAAATGCGGCCAGGCTGTTGCAGCTGCCGCTCGCTCCGGGCGCGCCGCCGCGATAAAAATTAACGGCGAATCAAGCATTTATCGGCAAACACCGGGGTTGGAAAAGGTTCCAGCCGCGCGTGTTGACGAGAGCGCCTTGCATCCCTAGTTTCCGCGCAACTCTTTGCAAGTATCAGCAACCGCGCGGGCCGCGCGCAACCGAGCCAGAACCATGAAAGTCCGCAATTCGTTGAAATCGCTGCGCGGCCGCCACCGCAACAACCGCCTGGTCCGCCGCAAGGGCCGGGTCTACGTGATCAACAAGGTGCAGCGCCGCTTCAAGGCTCGCCAAGGCTGATCTGCCCGACCGCAGAGCGTCTTTATTGTGCCGCGGTGGGGCGTTAGGCTTCAGCGCATGACACAGCGATTCTCAGCCCGCCCCAGAGGTCTCGTCGCGACCGCGATGTTCGCAGCGGTCACGGCGTGGGTCCTGTCCGCCGCACTACTCCTGCCGGAGGCTTGGGCCGCGCCGGCGCAGGACGTCAACCCCGAGCCGCCGCAGCCGATCGAGCCGCCGACCACGCTGCCGAAGGTCCAGCGCGGCGACAAGGCACACAATCTCGACCGGCTGTTCGAGGCGCTCAAGGTCGCGCCCGACGACGAGAGCGCCAAGTACGTCGAAAACCGGATCTGGGCGATCTGGCTCGCCTCGCCGAGCGACACCGCCAATCTGCTGATGAGCCGCGCCAAGACTGCCGCCGATGGCAAGAACTACGATCTTGCCATCAAGCTCCTCAACGCCGTCATCGATATCAAGCCGGATTTCGTCGAGGCCTGGAACCGTCGCGCCACCGTCTATTACACCAAGAAGGACTTCGGCAGCGCGCTCGCCGACATCAATCAGGTGCTCGCGCGCGAGCCGCGCCATTTCGGCGCGCTGTCCGGGCTCGGGATCATCATGCAGGAGCTCGGCGACGACAAGCACGCGCTCGAAGCCTTCCGCCGCGCGCTCGCGGTGCATCCGCGGCTCGAGCGCATTCCCGACCTGGTCAAGAGGCTCTCCGACAAGATCGACGGCCGGGATATCTGACGCGCGCCACGGCCTGTAGGTTCGGGTGCGCGCGCCTTTGCTCACCTAGGGGTTATTCGCCAATTACTCCCGCCCCGCCTCCGCGCCTACGAACGCGATCCGCAGCATGTTGGTCGCGCCCGGCGTGCCGAGCGGTACCCCGGCGACGATGATGACGCGCTGACCGGCCTTGGCGAAATTGTCCTTGAAGGCGAGCCGGCAGGCGCGCTCGACCATGTCGTCGAGGTCGTGGGCGTCCTCCGCCACGATGCAGTGCACGCCCCATACCAGCGAGAGCCGGCGGCCGGTGGAGAGCTTGGGCGAGATCGCCACGATCGGCACCCCCGGGCGCTCGCGCGCGACCCGCAGGCCGGTCGACCCGGAGCTGGTCCAGCAGATGATGGCGGAGAGCTCGAGCGTCTCGGCGATGCCGCGCGCCGCCGCGGCGATGGCGTCGGCCCCGGTCGCTTCCGGATCGGTGCGTTGCGCATGGATGATGGTGCGATAGATCGGATCGCGCTCGACCTCCTCGGCGATGCGGTTCATGGTGCCGACCGCTTCTACCGGGTATTGCCCGGCCGCGGATTCCGCCGACAGCATGATCGCATCGGCGCCTTCGAAGATCGCGGTCGACACGTCCGACACCTCGGCGCGGGTGGGGACCGGGCTCGCGATCATGGATTCGAGCATCTGGGTCGCCACCACGACCGGCTTGCCGGCGCGCCGGCCGGCGCGCGTCATCTGCTTCTGCACGCCCGGCACCTTTTCCAGCGGCATCTCGACCCCGAGGTCGCCGCGCGCCACCATCAGCGCATCGGCGAGATCGATGATCTCGTCGAGCCGGTTCACGGCCTGCGGCTTCTCGATCTTGGCCATGACGGCGGCGCGGCCGCGTGTGATCTTCTTCGCCTCGGCGATGTCCTCCGGCCGCTGGATGAAGGAAAGCGCGACCCAGTCGATGCCAGCGTGCAGCGCGGCCTCGAGGTCGGAGCGGTCCTTCTCGGCCAGCGCCGAGGTGGGCACCGTGGTGTCGGGCAGGCTGACGCCCTTGCGGTCCGACAGTTTGCCGCCGACCTCGACGCGGGTGAGGATGCGCTGGTCGCTGACTTCGGTGGCGACGAGGCGCACCTTGCCGTCATCGATGAGGAGAGTGTGCCCGGGCTGGATCGCGGCGAAGATCTCGGGATGCGGCAGGTGCACCCGGCGCACGTCGCCCGGCGCCGGATCGGTATCGAGCGCGAAGCTGTCGCCTTTGGCGAGCGTCACCGGACTGGACGCGAAGCTGGCGAGCCGCAGCTTGGGCCCCTGCAGGTCGACCAGAACGCCGATCGGCCGGCCGTAGTCGGTCTCGACCGCGCGGATCGCCGACACCAGTTCGCGCATGCGCTCGTGGCTGGTGTGGCTCATGTTGATGCGGAACACGTCGGCGCCGGCCTCGAACAGGCGCGCGATCACGCTTCGGTCTGAGGAGGCGGGGCCGAGGGTCGCGACGATCTTGGTCCGGCGCAGACGTCGCATCAGTTACGGCTTCGGGACGGAGGCGTCGGCTGGCCGGGCCGGCCGGCTGGCGGAGGCGTCTGCAGCATCGGCACGCGCGATTGCAGCGGCTGCATCGGCGCCTGGTCGGCGGATTCGGTGAGCTGAACGGTCCACGAGGGTTGATCGCCGGTATCGACCTCGAAGAAGCCGGTGCGGTCGTAGCCACGCGCCAGGCAATCCTCGGTGCCGCGGATGGTGAACTCTTTCTCGCGCGTGCACATGAAGGCCTGGCCCGACCATTCGCCGCCGCGGTCGTAGTCGACCGCGTAGATGTAATAGAAGCGGGCGACCAGACCGCCGCGCAACACGGTCTCACAGCTGCGGGCGGCGATGTTCCACCAGCCCTCGGTGGTCCAGCCTTCGTTCTCTTTGTAGCCCACCGCGATGCCGACGCGGTTGCTGGTATTGTTGCAGAGGCGGAAGTCGGCTCGGGCCGGCTCGGCGGTCAGCGCCGACGCGGCGACGAGCAACGCGCCGGCCAGCATGGGCACGCCGGCAAGTACACAGGTTCCGGCCGTGCGGGGCAGGGCGGTGGCGCGCCGAATCTTGGATCTGGTGTACCGGTGTCTCATCCCGCCCGCATTCCAAGCGCCCGACGGTCCGAACGTACCGATATCGCGTGAATTTTTAAGGACTGTCAACGACGATAGCCCGGAAGTCGTTCACGTTGGTCAGCGTCGGTCCTGGCGCCACAAGATCGCCGAGTCTTTCGAAGAATTCGGTCGAATTGTTGTCGTTAAGAAAGACGGCCGGATCGAGGCCGAAGCCGCGCGCCCTGCCGAGCGTGCCGGCGTCGATGAAGGCGCCGGCGGGGTCCTCCGGCGCCCCGCCGCCGCCATCGGTGCCGTCGGTATCGCCCGCGAGCGCCGCGATGCCTTCAGCCGCACGGAGCGCGACCGCGAGCGCCAACGCATATTCCTGGTTGGGCCCGCCGCGACCCTTGCCGCGCAACGTCACGGTGAGCTCGCCACCGGACAGGATCACGGCGCGGCGGCGCTGTGCCGCGAGATCGCGCGCGATCTGCGCGTGGGCGGCGGCGACCTCGCGGGCCTCGCCCTCGATTTCGGTGCCGAGCAGGATGCAGTCGTAGCCGGCGGCGCGCACCGCATCCTCCGCTGCCCGGAAGACTTCCGCCGGCCGGACCGCCAGCGCGAAGGAGGTGGCGGCGAAAACCGGGTCGCCGGGCTTCGGTGTCTCGTTGGCGGGATCCATCAGGGCGCAGGTCACCAAGTCGGGAACCTCGAGCCGGTAGCGCGCGACGATGGCACGGGCATCGGCAAGCGTGCTCGGATCGGGCACCGTCGGCCCCGAGCCGATCACGGCGGGATCGTCGCCCGCCACGTCCGAGATGGCGATGGTGACCACGCGCGCGGGAAATGCGCGCTCGGCGAGGCGACCGCCCTTGATGCGGGACAAGTGCTTGCGCACCTTGTTGATCTCGAAAATCGACGCGCCGGACGCGAGCAGCGCGCGCGTCACCAGCTGCTTCTCCGTGAGCGAGAGGCCGGCGGCTGGCGCGGTCCAGTTGGCGGAGGCGCCGCCGGAGATGAGCGCCAGCACGAGGTCGTCGGGGCCGGTGCCGTCGGCGAGCGCCAGCGTCTCGTGAGCGCCGGCGAGGCCGGCGGCGTCGGGCACGGGATGGCCGGCCTCGACCACGCGCACGATGCGCGTCGGTCGTCCGTAGCCGCGACGGGTGACCGCAAGCCCGCTGATCCGGCTCGGCGGCACGCCCAGCTCGTCGAGATAGTGGCCCTCGGCGACCTCGGCCATCGATGCGGCGGCCTTGCCGGCCGCCAGAATCACCAGCCGTCCCGCCGGCGGCGGTGGCGGCAGATGCGGCGGCAGGCAACTCGCGGGATGGGCCGCGGCGACCGCCGTACGGAACAGGTCTTCGAGGAAGGCGCGGGCTGACGCGGTCAAGATTTGAATCCGGATGCAGTGGGACGAGCAGGGCGGACGGGCGTCGCCGATTGTCCGCCCCGCCGGTGATTTGTCAGCAGTTTTTGGCGGATAGTTCAACAGCGCGCGCGGACCTGTGATCTCGATCGCGGCGGCGTTTGGCCGATCCCCGCTGGAAAGCGCATGTCGGCATCACTATTCTCATCTGGAACTCCATTGGCTTGGCGCACGCGAGAGAGGATGCCCGCATGACGCTTGACGACAAGACCCGAACCGAGCTCGAGGCCGCCGCTTTCCGGCGCCTCGTGGAGCATCTGCGCGCTCGCACCGACGTGCAGAACCTCGACCTGATGAACCTCGCCGGCTTCTGCCGCAACTGCCTTTCCAACTGGATGAAGGATGCCGCCGACGCGCGTGGCGTGCCGATGTCCAAGGACGAGAGCCGCGAGACCATCTACGGCATGCCCTACGAGGAATGGAAGGCCAAGCACCAGAAGGAGGCTTCCAAGGATCAACTGGCCGCCTTCGAAAAAGGCGCACACAAGCACTGATTTTTTGCCCTGTGTTCTGTGGGGATGACTGGCCGGTCGCCTTGACCTGAGCGCGTCGGCTTCCGAAACCTTTGTCCCGGCTACTCGTGTGAGTCGTGGAGGAGGTTTTCGATGGCCACTGCCGCTGCCGTTCAGGAAGAACAGCCTGCCACCCGCTTTGCGAAGGATCAGCTCAAGGCCTTCGTGGAGCGTGTGGAACGGCTGGAAGAGGAGAAGAAGGCGATCGCTGACGACATCCGCGACGTCTATGCGGAAGCCAAGGGCAACGGCTTCGACGTCAAGGCGTTGCGTACGATCGTGCGGATGCGCAAGGAGGATGCCGACGAGCGGCGCGAGCACGAAACTATCCTCGAGACCTATATGCATGCGCTCGGCATGCTCAACTAGCGAATAGCGAAATAGCGATCCGCGAATAGGGGAAGGTAGCGACAGCGCTGCCCGCTACTCACGATTCGCTGCTAGCTGCCTGAAAACGAGTGCGCCGCAAGTCGGGTTTCCCCTGACTTGCGGCGCCACGCCCCAACGATCCCCCGATGGGACAGAGAATTACTTCAGCGCTGCCGTGCGCGGATTGAAACTCACTGTGGGAGTGAACACCACGGCGCTGCCGGCGAATTTCTCGCTGGTCATGCCGAGATGCGGATTGTCCGAGAACGTCATCATCACGGCCGTGGCCGGCTTCTGCATGAAGGGCCCGAGACTGCGGAAGTCCGGCAGGCCGAGCAGCGTGGTCTTCATGTAGCTCTGCGCGCTCGGGCTCACGATCATGGCGCGCAGCCACGGATCATTGAAGCGATCACCGACCCGCACCAGGTTCGGAGTCTTTGGCGTGGCAACCGGCGGCGTGGCGGCGGCGGCCGGACGCTCGTCGCTCCGCTTTGCTACGACGGTCGTCTCGGGCGGCGGCGCCACTGAGCGCGTCGCTGCTGAGCCCATAGGGGTCGCGCGGGCGGCGGCGATCGGGGTCGGCTGCGCGGCATAGGCGAGCGCATTCGGCGGCGGCTCGTTGTCGGTGGGATCGGCCAATGGCCAAGCGGGGCTGGATTTGCCGAGGTTGACGCTCGCGGTGGTCGCCGGCTCGGCCGGACGGCGCGGCGCCGGACGCGGTGCGGCGCTGACCTGCGGAGCATCGGCGGGCTCGGCGGCGGTCGGCAGGCCCCGCCAGTAGCCGCGCTGGTTGATGACGTCGTTCGCGGAGGCCGCGTCGTTCGCCGGAATGTTCGCCTGCGCCAGCAGGCTTGCAGCATTGGCGGGACGCATGATCGCGGGTTTCGAGGTCGTGGAGGCGAGCCCGAAGCCGCCCGGCGCTGGCGCCGCCCACGACTGCTCCGGCGTCTCGGCGGGCTTGTCGGCGACCTTGACGACGGGCACCGAGCCGGCCGCGGCGACCTGGTAGGTCTCGGGCTTGTTGGCGTCGGGTTTGGCGAGCTTATTGGTCTCAGCCTTGTTGGTTTCGGGCTTGGCCGCCGCGCGCGGCTGCGTCGTCATGCGGGCGGCGGCGATCTTCGGGACGGGCGCCGGAGCGGCCGCCGTCTCGGCGTCCTCCTCCTCGTCCTTGCCGCCGCCGAACAGCTTGGCGAGCAGCGCCATCGGGGAGCGGGTGCGCTGCTGCGTTTCGCCTTGCCCGGCCTGCGCAACCTGCGTGCCCTTGCGGTCGGACGCCGAGTGGCTGCCGAGCGGTCCCTTGGCCAGCACGATCGCGAGCTGCTCCTCCGGCATGCGCGGCCAGTGCCGCACGCTGCCGGTATCCATGTGTACGAAGGGAGCGCCCGAGGTGGGGTAGAAGCCGACACCGCCGCGCTGGGCGCGCAGGCCTGCCGCGCGCAATTGCTCGAGCGGAACGCCCGGAATGTAGAAATCGATCGCCTTGCCGAGCATGTGCTGGCTGAACTGGGCCACGCCGCTCGAGCGCCGGCGCAACGCCGAGTTGGTCGTCGGCGAACGGTATCCACACACGATCCAGATCGCTTCCTTGGCGCCGACCTCGCGATGCACCTCCCAGAGCAGATCGATCAGCTCGGGGTCCATCTTGATCGGCTCTGATTCGCGCCAGTCGCGCAGGAAGTGGTTGATCTTGGCCAAGGCCTCGTCGTTGTAGCGGCCGTTCACCTTGTAGGTGATGGTCAGATCTTCGTTGGTGTGGATGTGATGGAAGGAGATGGTCCGCGTCTCGTCGGCGAGCGCGTTACGCGGGCTGTTGCAGGTGAAAAACACGAGAAGGGCGGCGATGCTGCAGCAATAGCCCGCCCGGGCTCGGGACAAAGGATTCCTGTGCGCGACTTTGACCGTCACGTGCCAACCCGCATTAATGGCGTCAGCGCCCCCCGACCACGACAAGCAGCGTGGTCGACAAGCTCCTTAACCCGCCGCGGCTTGGTGACCACGACGAATATGGCTAACGCACTGTTAATTAGGGATGGGTTAACGCTGAGTTAGCGCGCGCCCGTCCCCCCCGATACCGGAAGCGTGGCAGGCGACTATGGCAAAAACTTGCCGCAGTTATGCGTAGCACAAAGAAACCTTTAACGGGAAAGCGGGGCGATGGAAGGTGATTCGTGCTTCTCCCTCCGTCGCCCCGGCGTCTTGATCAGCGCGTGATCGGGCGCGGCGGCTGCAGCCGTTGCTGCGGCCGCCCATACCCGTATGACGGACCCATGCTCGGGCCGCCGCCGAACAGCGACTCGAAGAACGAGACGGTACGCGGCGGCTGCATGGCCGGCCGGCGCTGGCTCGACACGATCTCCTGCTCGCGCTTGCGCTCCGGCAGCGGCTCGACCACACCGCGCTCGCTCTTGATGGCCGCCAGCGTGCGGCTGTCGAGATTGTAGACGTCGCGGCGAATCTGCAGCTTGCCGGCCTCATCGACGAATGCACTCTGGTAGGTCAGGTGGACCCAGATCTTCTCAGGTAGCTGGATGTCCTGCTCGGCGGTGCCGAACATCTTCTTGATCCGGTCCGCGGTCCAGTTCTCGGTCGGGCGCGAGATGTTGAACAGCACCTCGGCATACTTGGCCGGATCCTGCACCCGCATGCAGCCGTGGCTATAGGCGCGGGTGTCATGAGCGAACAGGTGCTTGTCCGGCGTGTCGTGCTGATAGACGAGGAACCGGTTTGGGAAGTTGAAGCGGATGCGGCCGAGCGCGTTGGCTTCACCCGGCGGCTGGTAGATGTGCACGCTGCCGTCGCGGTTGGTGACGACCTTCAGCCCCATGCGCGACAGCACCGTCGGATCCTGCTGCAGCGCCGGCAGATATTCGTTGTGCACGATCGACGGCGGCACATTCCAGGTCGGATTGATGGTGATGTATTTCATCGTCTCGCTGAGCAGCGGCGTCGCCATGGTCGGCTTGCCGATGACGATGCGCGTGGTCCAGACCTGGGTGCCGTTGTGCATCACCTTGAGCGTGTAGTCGGGCTGGTTGACGATCACGTGCGCCTTGCCGAGGTCGCGCGGATACCAGCGCCAGCGCTCCATGTTGGCGATGATGAGATCGATCTGGTGGCTGCGCGGCGGACCGTTGAGCTCCCTGATCGTCTTCGAATCGAGATTGCCGGTGGCTGGCAGGTCGATGTTCTTCTGGAATTTCTTCACCGCCTCGACCAGCTTGGCGTCGTATTTGAGGTCGGAGGGATCGCCGGTGACGGTCAAGCCCAGGCGCTCGCGCAGCAAAGGCACGCGCGGATCTTCCATCGGCTGCGCCTTGGGCGCGGCGGGCTTCAGCAGCACGCCTTCCGCGATCTCCTTGGCGGCGCCGCCGCCGCTCTTGCCGCGCATCTCAGCCAGCATGGCCTTGAGCTTCTGGTAGGCCTCCTGCGGCGGGCTGTACTCGTCGAGCGCCTTGCCCGCGTCCTTGGCATCGGCGATCCGGGTCAGCACCTCGGCCGGGTCGGGCGGCTGCTGCGCCAGCTCGATGTTGTTTTGGCTGATGCGGGTATACGGGAAGCGGCCGGCCTGCAGGTGGCGCGCATAGGTGAGCACGCTCTGCGTCAGCCTGAGGTCGGCCTCGGCCAGCGCCTCCGGATTGGTGCCGGCAAGATCGGGAATCCTGTAGTCCTTGGCGTCGAGGCCTTCGGCGTCGGCGCCCTTGAGGCGCGCGATCGCGGCCTTGGCGCGGGCGTTCTGCATGCCCTTGTCGAGCCAGAGCGGCGCGAGATTGCGGTTCTGGTAGAACGCCTCGACCGCGGCGCGCTCTTTCTTACTGACGAAAATCTTGTCGCTCTTGGCGGCGAGCAGGTCGCGAATCTTTTCCGCGACCGGGCGGTCGGCCGGATCGAGCGAAGCCAGCGGATCGGGCGGCGGCGCGGCCGGGGTTACGGTGTCGTTCGCGGTGTCCGCAGGCGCGGTCGCCGGGGCTGCCGCGGGAGCTGCGTCGGCGGGAGGCGCTGTGCCCGTGGTCGCGGGCGCCGGCGCGGTGGCCACTTTGCTGGTCTCCTGCGCCGCAACCGACGCGCCGACCGAGGCCGCCAGAATCAGGGCCAAGGCTGTGCTCGCCAGGATGCGGTCATACCGGGGGCCGCTCATAGGGCATTCTCCCAATGTTCCAACGGGACCGTCGTTAGATTCTGGTCCCCATGTTCAATCCACCCCTGCGCCATCCGACGCCGACCTCACTTGAATTCGGCCCCCGACGCAACAGCGAACGGCATCATTGACGATCGAATGGGGCCATTTTTGGCGCGCTGTCACCCGGTTACAACGTGTAGCCGATTACCCACGTCCTTTTTCGTATGATGTTGCGGGAAAACAACGAATCACAGCGCCGGCGTGTCGGCGTCTGGCATGCCGGCATCAAGTCCGAGCGAATCGAGCTTGCGGTAGAGCGTCGAGCGGCCGATGCGCAGCCGGCGGGCCACCTCCGACATCTGCCCGCGATAATGCGTGATGGCGAAGCGGATGGCGTCGGCTTCGATGTCCTCGAGCGGGCGCATGTCGCCATTGGCATCGAGCAGCGTGAGCGCACCGAGCGGCGGGATGGCCGGCGGCGGCGCAAAGCCGGGGCTCGGGGCCAGAACCGGCGCGACCGGGGGCGAAGGGTTGGCCGCCTCGGCCGCGACGGTCGGGCTTTCGGCAGCAGGCGCCGCCTCCGGCATCGTGAGTTCGGGCGCCACGCTGGCGGTCGGCACGTAAGCGGCGATCTGCGAGGCAATCTGCGGGAATTCCGCCACGCCGACCGTGTCGCTTTCGGCCAGCACGACCGCGCGGAACACGGCGTTCTCGAGTTGGCGGACATTGCCGGGCCAACGATACGAGGCAAGCAGCGCCAACGCTTCGGCGCTCACCTGCGTGGTGCGCTTGCCTTCCTCGGCCGCGAAGCGGGCGAGGAAATGCCGCGTCAGCTCCGGAATGTCCTCGGGACGCTCGCGCAACGGCGGAACAGCGATCGGGAAAACGTGCAGGCGATAGAACAGGTCCTCGCGGAAGCGCCCCGCCTTCACGTCGGCGATCAGGTCGCGATTGGTAGCGGAGATCAGCCGCACGTCGACCTTGACCGGCTTGCGCGCGCCGATCGGCTCGACCTCGCCTTCCTGGATGGCGCGCAGCAACTTCACCTGCGCCGCCGGCGGCAGCTCGCCCACCTCGTCGAGAAACAACGTGCCGCCGGACGCTTCGATGAACTTGCCGGTGTGACGCTCGGTCGCGCCCGTGAAGGCACCCTTCTCGTGCCCGAACAGCAGCGACTCCACGAGATTGTCCGGGATCGCGCCGCAATTGACCGCGACGAACGGCCTGGCGCGGCGCTCGCCGGAGCCGTGGATCGCGCGCGCGATCAGCTCCTTGCCGACGCCGGATTGGCCCTCGATCAGCACCGGGATGGCCGAAGTCGCCGCCTTCTCCGCGGTGCGCAGCACGAGCTGCATGCGCGGGCTGCGCGTGATGATGTCCTTGAAGCCGAGCGTGCCGGAGCGGCTGCGCTTGATACGGGCCAGCTCGCCTTCGAGCGCGCTGGCGGCCAGTGCATTGCGCAGCGACACCTGCAGCCGCTCGGCGCCGACCGGCTTGACCACGAAATCGGTCGCGCCCGCGCGCATCGCGGTGATGACGTTGTCGATGCCGCCATGGGCGGTTTGCACGATCACCGGCAGCGTGAGGCCGGCCTCGCGCATCTTGGCAAGCACGCCGAGACCATCGAGATCGGGCATCACCAGATCGAGCACGACGGCGTCGATCACTGTGCCGTCGGCGCTGGTGAGCGCGGCGATGGCCGCGTCACCGCCCTCGGCCACGATTGGCTCGTAGCCGAACTTGCGCACCATGTTGTCGAGGAGACGGCGCTGCACGGGATCGTCGTCGACGATCAGAATACGCTCACTCATACGCAACCTCGCGACGCAACGCGAACACGCAACACTATGTGCCGAATTGGGGCACTGTCGCCGATTACGCTTAAGGGGGTGTTAAAATTGAGGCGGACAGAGGGCGAACATATGGAGATCGTTAGGACAATACCGCCCATAAGGTTGACCAGACCCCACCATCGCAAGCTCGCTTGGACACGAATTCGCAGCCCACTTGATGGGTGCCGGTCCAGATCATCTCGAGCGCGACGTAGAGCACGATCACGAGACCGATCCAGGTGATCCAGTGATGCTTCGCCAACAGCCTCGCGATATAGGCCGACAGCAGCGCCATGAACGCGACCGCGACGGTGAGGCCGAGCACCAGGATCCAGATCTGTCCCTTGGCGGCGCCGGCCACGGCCAGAATGTTGTCGAGCGACATCGAGACGTCGGCGAGCACGATCTGCGTGAGCGCGGCGCCGAAGGTCATGGTGCGAATCGGCGGCGCCACATCGCCGCCGGGCGCGCCGCCGGCGAATGCGGGCTGCGCCGCCGGCAGGCGAATTTCGCGATACATCTTCCAGCACACCCACAGCAGCAGGATCCCGCCGGCGAGCGTCAGGCCGACGATGGTCAGCAGCTGCGTCGCCATCACGGCGAACAGCACACGCAGCACGACCGCGCCGGCCACGCCCCAGAAGATCACCCGCGCCCGCAGGGCGGGGGCGACGCGCGACGCGGCCATTCCGACCACGATGGCGTTGTCACCCGCCAGCACGAAGTCGATGACGATGATCTGCGAAAGCGCAATGAGCTGCTGGTAGACGTCCACGCGTGCCTCGGTCCTGTCGGCGTCGATCGGTTGCGGCGGTTGGGAAGTGCTACGGCTTACGGTCGGCGGCTTCGATCAGCGCCACCATTTCGTTGGGCTCGACCGTCGCCGCGACGCAGATGCCGATGAAGGTCAAGGCGCCGGCGACATCCCAGTAGGTCAGGCCGCGTCCGCGCGGACTTCGGCCGCCGAGCCACCAGGCCACCAGCGCGGCGGCGCTGGCCGTGAGAAAGAGCAGAATCGCGATCGCGGCGCCGACGCTGCTGTTGGACAGGGTTGCCGGGGCCATCGCGACCGTGCCGAAGGCCGCCAGCACCGCCGCCGCCAACAGGGCGGGGGGCCCAATGAGGTGTCCGAGCCGGGACAGGCCCAGGCCCGACAGGCGGTCGCGGGACGGGTGGCCGGTTGTCAGAGTCATTGTTTTTCCTCCGTAATTTGCAGAAATCGCACTTTCGAAGGCCCTTTGTCGAACCGTTGAAACGCGCTATACTGCGTCTATCCGATGATATATGAGCATCGGATAGTTTAGTACATCTGAAACTAGCGAGAGATCAAGTGGGTTCCAGCCGTGCGGGGGCGTCCATGCGATTCGCGAAGGCGGCGCCGGAAGCGAGACAGCAGCGCAAGCAGGCCGGGAATTGGCTCAAGCAGTTGCGGGCAGACGCCGGGCTGTCCCAGGTCGAGCTGGCCGGACGGCTGGGCCTGAAGTACTACACCTTCGTTTCCCAGGTGGAGAACGGCTTCGGCCGGGTGCCGACCGAGAGCATGGAGGCATGGGCGGTGGCGCTCGGCGCCGACCCTTCCACCTTCGCGCGTCAGCTCGTGTCCTTCTACGATCCGGAGCTGCATCGCCTGCTGTTCGAGGTTCGATCATGACCGTCATCGCGTTTCCGCCCCGGCATGCGCACGACGCTGGCAGCCATTGGCCGTCAGGCGAGCTCAACGCGATCGTGGAAGCGCTCGTGCCGCAGCTGACCAGCGGTGACGCTGCCGCTTGGGACGTGGGCATGACCGAGCTGGGCGATCCGCAGTTCTATCTGCTCGGGCCGCCGCCCAATGATGAGTGCATCATGTGCATCTCGCGGCTCGGCCGTGTGTATGTGCTGGAGGACGGCGCCGGGCAGGTGCTGTTCGAGCACAACAGCCTGCTCGTGCTCGCCGAGCAGGCGAAACGCGTGCTGCAGAAGCGGAAGTCGCAGATCATCGCCAAGGCCGCCGTCCTGTGGTGCGCGCTTCGGGAGGCCTTCGAGGAGAAGCTTGAGCCGATCGTGGGCGAAAGCGAGGAGCTGCTTACGCACTTCGTGCCGCAGCTCGCGGCGTTCGCGTGATCGCTCTGCCGAGCGTCAGAACCGGACGCGGAAATTGCCCTTCGCGGCGTGATCCTGGATCGTGTCGGCGAAACGCCCCCACGCCATGCAATCGCTTTCGGCGTGGATACCGGAAGCTCCACCGGCATCAACTGTGTAAATTTGGGTGCTTCTGCCGCGGATGAAGACGGTGTCCGCCCGACCACACTCACGGAGCGGACAATCGTCGTTACTTCTCGCGGAATGCCCGGCGCGCCTGGTCGGTCAGCGGCTTGAGCAGGTAGGACAGCATCGTTCGCTGCTCCGTGCGGATGAATGCCTCAACCGGCATTCCCGGCACCAGCTTGAGCCCGTTGAGGCGCGCGATTTCATCCGCCTCCAGGCCGATGCGCACGAGGTAGTAGGGTTGGCCGGAGCGCTGATCCTGGATGACGTCGGCGGCGATCCGGCGCACCGTTCCGTTGAGCTCGGGCGTCGTGCGCTGATTGAAGCTGGGGAAGCGCAGCGTCGCCGGCTGGTCGAGCTTGAGCTGGTCGATCTTCTGCGGATCCACCCGCACCTCGACGATCAAGTCGTCGGCCTCGGGGACGATCAGCATGATCTGCTCGCCGCCAGCGACCACGCCGCCCTTGGTGTGGACCGCGAGCTGGTGCACGAAGCCCGACTGCGGGGCGCGGATATCGATGCGCTGGAGCTGATCCATGGCGGTAACCTTGCGCTCGACCAGCTCGGCGATCTTGGCGCGGATGTCGGCCAGCTCCTTGGCGGCGTCGCTACGCAGGTTCTGGTCGAGCTGGATGATCTGCAGCTCGGTCTCGGAGATTTTTCCCTTGCCTTGCGCGATGGTGGCGATGAGCTGGCCGCGCTCTCCCTCGAGCCGGGCCCCGTCGCGCTCGAGCGCGGTGACGCGGGTGATCGGGATCAGGTTCTTCTGCCAGAGGTCGCGCACGCCCTCGAGCTCCTTGCCGATGAACTCGATCTCCTTCTTCTTGGCGGCGGCCTGGTCGGTGTAGCCGCGCACCTCGTCGGTGAGCTGGGCGATGCGCTCGCGCAGCTGCGCCTTCTGTCCGCGCTGGGCCTCGCGGCGGAACTCGAACAGCTTGCGCTCGCCGGCGACGACGCGCCCGGTCTCGACCTGGTGCGCGGCCTGCAGCAGCTCCGGGGGAAACTCGACCGCGTCGCTGCCGTCGCGCTCGGCCTCGAGGCGGGCACGACGGGCGAACAGCTCGGCCAGGCTCTTCTCCACCATCGCCAGATTGGCCTGCGCGGTGGTCTCGTCGAGCCGGATGAGCAGGTCGCCCGCCGAGACGGGTGAGCCGTCCTGCACGCGCAGCTCGCCGACGATGCCCCCGGTCGGGTGCTGCACCTTTTTGACATTGCTTTGCACCACCAGCGCGCCGGATGCGATGACGGCGCCGGCGAGCTCGGTGGTGGCGCCGATCATGCCGATGCCGACCACCAGGAACAGCGCGGCCGCCGCAATTGCGAGGAGATGCGCGCGGATCGACCTCTGGGTGTCGGGGTCACTGCGCGTCATCACGATCTCCGGGGTCGTGTGGTCTGGATCTGCGCCGGGGTGGCAGCGGGCGCCGCCGCCGCCGGCGTGAGCTGCTGCAGCACCTGATCGCGCGCGCCGAACGCCTGCATGCGTCCTTCGTTGAGCACCAGGATGTGGTCGACCGCCGCCACCGCGCTCGGGCGGTGTGCGACCACGATGGCGATGCCGCCGCGCGCGCGCACGCCCGCGATCGCCCGGGTGAGGGCCTGCTCGCCGGGCACATCGAGATTCGAGTTCGGCTCGTCGAGCACCACCAGGAACGGATCGCCGTAGAGCGCGCGGGCGAGCGCGATGCGCTGGCGCTGCCCGCCGGAGAGCCGCATCCCGCCTTCGCCGACCTCGGTCTTGTAGCCTTGCGGCAGCCGCAGAATGACGTCGTGCACGCCCGCCGCGGTCGCCGCCGCGATCAACCTCGCGGGCTCGGCGTCTGCTTCGAAGCGCGCGATGTTCTGCGCGACCGTGCCCTCGAACAGCTCCACCTCCTGCGGCAGGTAGCCGACGAAACGTCCAAGCACGTCCGGGCTCCACTGGTCGAGGGTGGCGCCGTCGAGCCGGACGGTGCCGCGCGCCGGCTTCCAGACGCCGACCAGCGCACGCGCCAGCGACGTCTTGCCCGATCCGCTCGGGCCGATCACGCCGAGCGCATTGCCGGCAATGAGCGAGAAGCTGACGTCGTGCAGCGCGGCGGCACCGGTTCCCGGCGGCACCAGCGTGATGGCGGTAACCCGCAGCGCGCGCGCCGGCGGCGGCAACGCGATCCACTCCTGCTCCGGCGGAATGGCGGTCAGCGCCTCGGACAAACGCAGCCAGCCCCGCCGCGCGGTGACGAACGCCTTCCAGTTCGCGATTGCAAGCTCGACCGGAGCGAGCGCGCGCGCGGACAGGATCGTGGCCGCCAGCATGACACCCGCGGTCGCCTCCTGGTTGATCACCAGATAGGCGCCGACGCCGAGCACGGCGGACTGCATGATCATGCGCAGGACGCGGGACAGGCTCCCGAGTCCCGCCACCATGTCGTTGGCGGTCTGCTGCGATCGCAGATAGGCCTCGTTCGCCGTCATCCATTGCCTGGTCATGCGCTCGCGCATGCCGAGCGCCTGCAGCAGTGCCGCATTGCGGCGGGCGGCCTCGGCGAGCTTGTGGCGCGCCGCTGCCAGCGCGACGGCGGCGCGGCTTGGGCCGCGCGTGAGCCCCTCCGTGAGCAGCGTGAGCGAGCAGATGACGAGCGCGCCGAACAGCACCGCGAGGCCGATCAGGGGATGAAACAGGAAGCAGACCGCGACATAGAGCGGTATCCACGGCAGATCGAAGAAGGCCGCCAGCCCCACGCTCGAAACGAATGATCGCACGCTGTCGAGATCGCGAATGGTTTTCAGGCCCTCGCCGGCGGGGCGTGCCTGCAACGGCGCGCGCATGACGACCTCGAACGCGCGCGGCGACAATTTCTCGTCGAGCCCGCGCCCGATGCGCAGCAGGATGCGCCCGCGCAGCATGTCGAGCAGCCCCTGAAAGGCGAGCAGCACCAGGACGAGCAGCGCGAGCCCGACCAGAGTCGGAATGCTGCGGCTCGGCAGCACACGGTCGTAGACCTGCAGCATGAAGAGCGGGCCGGTGAGGCTCAGGAGATTGACCAGGCCGGTGGCGATGCCGACCCCGACGAGGGCACCATGAAAGGCGCAGATCGCGGCGCGCAGCTCACCAGCCATGCCGGGAATGCCGGGCGTGGTGCGCCCCGCGGCGCCAGGGTCGGCGGCCGCCGGTGTCAGAAGGCGCTGCCAATAAGCGTCGACGCGTACCAGCGCAGCGTGGAACGTCTGCGCCAGCGAGAAGGGGGACGGAAGCCGGTCGGTTCCCGCCCCCCCGTCATTGTCGTTCACCACGGATGCACCATAGGCACACCTGGAGACGTTGCGTGGCTAGACCAGCGCCCCATGCAACGGCGTGTTGACCGTGATTTGCGTGCCGTCGTTGACCTGGGTGCCGCCGGAATCGAGCGCCCCGTCGGCACCGAAGTCGATGAGCGCGTGGCCGTCGACGTCCGCCGACAGCGGCAGCAGGTCGCCGCCGACAGATTTATCCGGTGGCGTGCCCATCTCGCCCACGAGCGAATCCAATCCGGTGCCGTCGAGCGCCGGGAATTGGAACTGGTCCGCCGCCGTGCCGGTATTGACGGTCAACAGCGAAGCCCCCTGATGCTGGCCGGCGTCCGCGTCGATCAAGGATGCCGCGTGGTCCTGGTTGGCGCCGAGCAGGTCGGCGGCGATGCCGCTCCCGGACGAGTCCGGACCGATATTGGTGTCGACCACATGGTTCGATTCCGAGGCGCTGCGGTCAGCGGCGGCATTGACGTTGATCAGTCCGTGCGTCCCGTCGGTGCCGCCGGAAAGCTCGATCAGGTTCGCCGCGGACGAGTCGTCACCGTGCAGCAGCCCGGTGCCCAGCAGCGCACCGTCGCCCTGGATGCTTTTAATCGGCGTGCCGGACAGGAGGCCGGTTCCGCCGACGGCGCCATTCACGACATTGCCGCCGAGACCGTCGAGAATGCCACCGACAGTGCCGCTGCCGGTGGCGCCATCAGCCACGCCGGGCACGCCGTCCACGGGGTTGCCGGCGCCGTTGCCGACGGCGTTAAGGATGCCGTCGACGCTGCCGCCGTTGGCGACCGCACCGGCGGTCTGACCGACGTCGGACACGATGTTGTTGAGCGCGCCTGAGGCCGTGTCGATGAGCCCGTTAGTGCCAAGGGGGCCGGCGCCAATCCCGCCGCCGAGCCCGCCGAAAAGGTCGGTCGGATTGAGGATGTCGTTGAGCTGTCCGCCGCTGCCGATGCCGCCGGTGGCCTGCACCGTCTCCATCACGGTATCGAGGATATCGGCGTTGTTGCCACCGCCATCGCCGGCGCCGACGCTGCCTTCTGCACCGCCGTCACCGCTGCCGCGGTTATCGCCTGCTCCGGAGCCGATATCATCGCCGCCGGCTGAGCCTGATCCATCGTTGCTGTCTGCCGCGGCTTGCCAACCGTCGTCACCAGCCATCTCGCCGGATTGCGGGTGTCCTGGAAAACGCTGATGCGAAACGCTCCCGGCAGCGGAAGCTTGAGAGCCGTCGCCGGTGTCCCCAGGCTGTTCGGCATTCGGTCCCATAAGCGGGGACTGGTCCGCTATCGTGGGCTGCGAATCCGAAAACATTGCACCAGACGCAGCCATGGGATCCTGTGCGCGCGAGGAACGATTCATCTCGGTAGCCATGGCGTTCTCCTGCCAGCATTCTTGGTCAACGGCGCAGGCCCGTGAGAGTTGGGGGGAACCACCGCCAATGGCGTTTAGAGGAAATAAAGTCGCACTGTCGTCACACGAGACTTACTCAATGTTGGCTACATCTTTAGCTAGGCCTCTGCCTTAGCTGGGTCTCTGCGAACGCGTGTCCTGCGTTGAAATCGCGCCAAAAAATGCACACATGGCGTGTTTACGTCACTGCTCGAACCCCCTCGGATGCTCATGCCTACACAAGCCAAGCGCGCTCCCTCGAAAAAATCAGCCAAATCCCGCCCCGCCGCCGTGCCAGGTCTGGGTGCACTGCCGGAATGGAATCTCGCCGACCTCTACGGCGGGATCGACGATCCGCAGGTCAAGCGCGATCTCGATCGCGCCGATGCCGAGAGCATCGCCTTCGAGGAGGCCTACAAGGGCAAGCTCGCCGGGCTCGCCGAGCGCCCCGACGGGGGGCCCGCGCTGGCCGAGGCGGTGAAGCGCTACGAGCAGCTCGACGATCTGCTCGGCCGGCTCGGCTCCTATGCCGGCCTCGTTCATGCCGGCAACACGGTCGATCCCGCGCGCGCCAAGTTCTACGCCGATGTGCAGGAACGGCTGACGGCGGCCTCCACGCATCTGTTGTTCTTCGTGCTCGAGCTCAACCGGCTCGACGACGCCAAGCTGGAAGCCGCCATGCAGCATCCCTCGCTCGGCCACTTCCGGCCGTGGCTCGAGGACATCCGCAAGGACAAGCCCTACCAGCTCGAGGACCGCATCGAGCAGCTCTTCCACGAGAAGTCGGTCACCGCCTATTCCGCGTGGAACCGGCTGTTCGACGAGACCATCGCCAGCCTGCGCTTCAAGGTGGGCACCAAGTCGCTCGCGATCGAGCCGGTGCTCAATCTCATGCAGGATCCGAAGGCGGCCATGCGCAAGGCGGCATCGGAGGCGCTCGCCAAGACGTTCAAGGAGCACCTGCGGACGTTCGCGCTGATCACCAACATCCTCGCCAAGGACAAGGAAATTTCCGACCGCTGGCGCGGCTTCACCGACGTCGCCGATGCGCGGCATCTGTCCAATCGGGTCGAGCCCGAGGTGGTGAACGCGCTGGTCGAGGCGGTGCGCGCCGCCTATCCGCGGCTCTCGCATCGTTACTACGCGCTCAAGGCGCACTGGTTCGGCAAGAAGCGCATTCCGCACTGGGACCGCAACGCGCCGCTGCCGAAGGTGCCGAGCCGCACCATCGGCTGGAACGAGGCGCGCTCGACCGTGCTCAACGCTTATGGCGCGTTCTCGCCCGACATGGCCGAGATCGCCGAGCGCTTCTTCAAGAACAACTGGATCGATGCGCCGGTGCGGCCGGGCAAGGCGCCGGGCGCCTTCGCGCATCCGACCGTGCCGTCGGCGCATCCCTATGTGCTGCTCAACTACCAGGGCAAGCCGCGCGACGTGATGACGCTGGCGCACGAGCTCGGCCACGGCGTGCACCAGGTGCTGGCGGCGCCGAACGGCGCGCTGATGGCGCCGACGCCGCTGACGCTGGCCGAGACCGCGAGCGTGTTCGGCGAGATGCTCACCTTCAAGAAGCTCCTCGCCAGTGCCGACAAGAAGCAGCGCAAGGCCATGCTCGCCGCCAAGGTCGAGGACATGATCAACACGGTGGTGCGCCAGGTCGCGTTCTATACGTTCGAGCGCAAGGTCCACACCGAGCGCCGCAACGGCGAGGTCACGGCGGAACGGCTCTGCGCGCTCTGGCTCGAGGTGCAGCACGAGAGCCTCGGTCCCGCGATCGAGCTCAAGCCCGGCTACGAGACCTTCTGGGCCTACATCCCGCACTTCGTGCACTCGCCGTTCTATGTCTACGCCTATGCGTTCGGCGACTGCCTGGTGAACTCGCTCTACGCCGTCTACGAGAAGGCGAACAAGGGCTTTGCCGAGCGCTATCTTCAGATGCTCGCCGCCGGCGGCACCAAGCACCATTCGGAGCTCTTGGCGCCGTTCGGGCTCGACGCCCGCGATCCCAAGTTTTGGCAGGGCGGCCTCGGCGTGATCGAGCGGATGATCACCGAGCTGGAGGAGTTGGAATAAGCCACAACGCCGTGATTTTTGGCCCGCGGCCGATTATGTTGGGCTCGGAGGATCCGCCGAACCCATGAACGACCGCGAAGCGACCGACCGCGAAGCCAACCGTTTCTCCGCCCGCGCCGCGCGCTATGCCCGGGTCGGCGCCAATATGAGCGGCGTCGCCGCGCGCATCGCCGGCGCGCGGCTGTTCGGGTTCGAACTCGACCGCGGCCAGAACGCCATGGAGCTGGCGGCGGCGCTCGGCGGCCTCAAGGGCCCGATCATGAAGGTGGCGCAGCTCATGGCCACCATCCCCGACGCGCTGCCGCAGGAATATGCCTCCGAGCTGATGAAGCTGCAGAGCGAGGCACCGCCCATGGGCTGGGCCTTCGTCAAGCGGCGCATGGGCGCGGAGCTTGGTCTCGACTGGCAGAAAAAATTCGCGAGCTTCGAGCATCATCCCGCGGCGGCGGCCTCGCTCGGACAGGTGCATCGCGCCGTCGCGCACGATGGCGCAGCGCTGGCCTGCAAGCTGCAGTATCCGGACATGCAGTCGGCGGTCGAGGCCGATCTCAAGCAGCTGCAATTGATCTTCGCCATCCACCGCCGCATGGACCCGGTGATCGACACCACCGAGATTGCCAAAGAGATCGGCGCGCGCATCCGCGAGGAGCTCGACTACCGGCGCGAGGCCAAGCACGTGATGCTCTACCGCATGATGCTCGACGGCATCGCGCAAATCCGCGTGCCGCGGGTCTGGCCGGAGCTGTCCAGCGGCCGGCTGCTCACCCTCGACTGGCTTGACGGGCGCCGGCTGCTCGAGCACAAGGACGACGACCTCGCCAGCCGCAACCGGCTCGGCACGGCGATGTTCACGGCCTGGTGGTGGTCGTTCAGCCGCTTCGGCGTCATCCACGGCGACCCGCATCTCGGCAACTACACGGTCTTCAGCGAGGGCGGACAGGCCGCCGGCATCAACCTCCTCGACTACGGCTGCATCCGCATCTTCCCGCCGACATTCGTCGGCGGAGTGGTCGATCTCTACAACGGCCTGCTCAAGGGCGACGACGATCTGGTCGTGCACGCTTACGAGACCTGGGGCTTCAAGCGGCTCAGCCGCGAGTTGATCGACGTGCTCAACATCTGGGCGCGCTTCATCTACGGACCGCTGCTGGAGGATCGGGTGCGCAGCCTCGCCGATGGCGTCAAGCCGTCGGAGTACGGTCGGCGCGAGGCGTTCCGCGTCCACCAGGCGCTCAAGCAGCGCGGCCCGGTCACGGTGCCGCGCGAATTCGTGTTCATGGACCGCGCTGCGATCGGGCTCGGGGCGGTGTTCCTGCATCTGCGTGCCGAGCTCAATTTCCATCAGCTCTTCAACGAGGCAATCGAGGATTTCTCGATCGGCCGGGTCACCGACCGCCAGCGCGCCGCGCTTGGCGCGGTCGGCCTCGACGAGCCCGTCGCCGGTCATTGATGCCCGGACGTCGGGGGCGCCGCGCGCCGTCCCAAGGGGGTCCAATCGGCGCCGTTGCCCTGCCGGGGTAATTGCGCTAATTCCCGGCTGCCGGAGCCACCGACTGGAGGGATTGAATGGCCGACCACGGGCATGCCGAATACGCCACGGCGGAAGGCAACGACCTTCCCGCGCACGAGGACACGTACGAGCGTTTCGTGCACCTCGCGTTCGTCGGTAGCGCCTATGTCGCCAACATCGTGATCGGACTGGCGATCGGCGCCGTGGCGGGCAGTTGGCTGGTTGCCTTCGCGACCATGCTTATCGCAACTGTCGTGGCCATCATCGGCTTCGCGTCCGGCGCGAGGGTACCGAGCATGGTCATGGTGGTGATCTCGCTGATCGCTCTCGCACTCTCCTCCGGCGGCTGACGCTAGTGTCCCGGTTCCGACGTTCGTATCACTTTGCAGCGCGCGCTTTTACGAACGTCGGAACCAAAGGGACACTAGCGATCTATGATTCTAGTGTGGCTTTGCATTTGACGTTCCTATGACGGACTCCCCGCAAATACTGATAGGAGCGTCAAATGCGCCACACTAGGGCTAAGATCGATCGCCGCTTACGAGGAGGCGAGTGAATGCGCATTGCCGTAGCGCGAGAAGCCGACGCGGCCGAGGATCGGGTCGCCGCCACGCCGG
>Ga0126377_10000194_pt1 | contig 35008 bp, 25 predicted proteins | sample PanSoiMetPlot_22_FD_92647 | JGI IMG/M metagenome (GOLD analysis project Ga0126377, IMG submission 92647) | Tropical forest soil microbial communities from Panama - MetaG Plot_22 | ecosystem: Environmental > Terrestrial > Soil > Tropical forest > Bulk soil | place: Panama | collected 2016-02-17 | reverse complement strand
CCTTGACGCGCTCGATGGTGGCGATGCCGGCGGGGTCCACCCCGCGGGCGAGCGCGAGGTACACGGAGGTGTAGTCGGCGAACACGACCAGCCGCGCGAGCCGGACCAGCGCCGGGCCGGTGCCCGCGCGCCGCAGCACCGGCGCGCCCGGCGCGCCGGCGTCCCAGGCGCCGGCGGGGTCGAGCCCGATCGCCTCGAGCACGGCCTCCAGGCGGTGCGGGTCGCGCGGGTGCTCGCCGGGCTCGTCGCGCAGCACGACCAGCTCCCGGTCGGGACCGAGCCCGCCCTCCAGCGCCATGACCTCGTTGTGGTCGGCCTCGGGGAGCGCGGCGCCGATCGCCGAGACCTTCGCGTTCTCGTTGCACTGCGCACGCAGGCGGGTCGCGGCGACCGCCCCGAGCACCCCGGTGCCCCAGACGACCGGGAGCCTGCCGAGCAGCCGGCCGGCCGCCGCCTTGGCGGGGTTGCGCCGGGCCGCCGCCGCGGGGCCGAGCGCGTCGTCCTCGGCGTCGAGGGCGTCGGCGAGCGCGGGCACGTCCGCGGTCGCGCCCGGGAGCACCCCGGCGGCCTCGGCCGCCGCCAGCACCGGGATCGCCAGCGACCACAGCGCCGCACGCGGCGGCATCCCCGGGGGCACCGGGACCCGCGGCACCTGGTGCGCCTCGGCCAGCTCGGCGAGCCGCCCGCCGGACGCGACCGTGACGAGCCTGGCGCCGGCCGCCAGGCCCTGCTCGGCGGCGGACAGCGTCTCGTCGGTCCCGCCGGAGTAGCTGACCGCGACCAGCAGCGTGCCCGGGCCGACGAAGCCGGGGAGCCGGTCGGACTTGACGGTCAGCACCGGGACGCGGGCGCTCGTGAGCGCGAGCGCGGCGAGCACGTCACCGGCGATCCCGGACCCCCCCATGCCCGCGACCACCATCGCCGAGGGGACCGGCCCGGCGAGGTCGGCCCCGCGCGCGGCGGCCAGCGCCGTCCTCGCCTGCCGGCCGCCCGAGGCGACCAGCCCGAGCATCCCGCCCGGGTCGCCGCCGGCCAGCTCCGCGGGATCGTCGAGGCCGACCGCGCGCGCCCCGCCCCGGGTCATCCGCCCTCCGCCGACGCGGCCGGCCGCTCGGCCTCGTCGATGAGCATCACGGGGATGCCCTCCCGGATCGGGTACCGGTAGTGGCACCGGCGGCACTCGATCACCTGCTCGGGCTCCTTGTGGTCGACCTCGCCCCGGCAGTTCGGGCAGGCGAGGATCGCCAGCAGCTCGGCGTCCACGGCCACGATCGCGCTCCTCCTGCTGTGCACGGCCGCCGGCTCCGGCGGCGCAAGGGGGTGATCTTACGCGGGCTCGCCGCCGACGCGACCGAGCACCTCGTCGCGGATGCGCCCCATCTCCGCCTCGTCGCGCGCCTCGACGTTGAGCCGCAGCAGCGGCTCGGTGTTGCTCGGGCGCAGGTTGAACCACCAGCCGTCCCCGCGGACGGTGAGCCCGTCGGTCCGGTCCTGCTCGTGCCGGGACCAGGCGCGCGCGGCGGACTCGACGACCGCCCGCGGGTCAGGCACGCGGCGGTTGATCTCGCCCGACTGGACGTAGGTGCGGTAGGGCGCGAGCACCCGGGACAGCGGCGCCCCGGCCCGGCTCAGCACGTCCAGGACGACCAGCGCGGCGATCAGCCCGGAGTCCGCGCGGTAGTTGTCCCGGAAGTAGTAGTGGCCGGAGTGCTCGCAGCCGAAGACGGCGTGCTCCTGCGCCATGACCTGCTTGATGAAGGAGTGGCCGACGCGGGTGCGCACCGCCCGCCCGCCGGCGGCCCGGATCGTCTCGGGCACCACCTGGGAGCAGATCAGGTTGTACAGGACCGTCCCGCCCGCCTCGCGCTCGAGCATCGTCCGGGCGACCAGCGCGCCGACCAGGCTGGACGGCACGGTCGCGCCCTGCTCGTCGACCAGGAACACCCGGTCGGCATCGCCGTCGAACGCCAGGCCCACGTCGGCGCCCTCCGCCACGACCCGCTTGCGCAGGTCCTCCAGGTTCTCCGGCTCGATCGGGTTGGCGGGGTGGTTGGGGAAGGTGCCGTCCAGCTCGAAGTACATCGGGACCAGCTCGAAGGGGAGCGGGCCGGCCCCGCCGGGCGAGCCGCCGAAGACCGCCGGCAGCACGTGCCCGGCCATGCCGTTGCCGGCGTCCACCACCACCCGCAGCGGGCGCAGCGCGCCGGCGTCGACGAAGCCGCGCACGTGCTCGGCGTACCGCGGCAGCAGGTCGTCGCGGGTGAGGATCCTGCCCCGCGCGGCCGCCGGCGGCGGCGGGGCCGAGGCGGCCAGGCGCTTGATCTCGGCCAGGCCGGACTCCTCGCCGACGGGGACGGCGCCGGCCCGGCAGAGCTTGATCCCGTTGTAGCGGGAGGGGTTGTGGCTGGCGGTGAACATCGCCCCCGCGACGTCGAGGTGGCCGGCGACGAAGTAGAGCATGTCGGTCGAGCACAGCCCGACCCGGACGACGTCGGCGCCCTGGCCGGCGGCGCCGTCGGCGAACGCGCTCGCCAGCGGCTCGGAGGACAGGCGCATGTCCTGCCCGACCGCGACACACCCGGCCCCGGTGACGGCCACGAACGCCCGACCGACCGCCCGGGCGAGCTGCTCGTCCAGCTCCCCGGGGTACTGGCCGCGGAGGTCGTAGGCCTTGACCACGCGGTCGAGGCGTTCGTCGAGACGGTGGGCGGACACGGCAGCTCCTCGCGTCGGGTCGGCGACGCCGCCCCGGGCCATCCGCGGGCGGCACGCCGGGCATTCTACCGGCGCGACCTGCGGCTCCCGCCCGCGCCGGGCGCGGCGGCGTCCGGGGACGGTCGTCGCGATCGTCGCTGCCGTACACTGATGCCGTCCTGCGGACCGCCACCGGCACGGAGTCCACGCTGTCTCGCGCGCGCCACGCCCGCCGCCCACCGCGCCCGCACCTCGCCACGCCCGAGGTGCAGCCGGCGGGCAGCGCCGAGCGGGCGTTCATGCGCCTGGTCGAGGCGGCCGTGGACCGGCTGCCCGCCCGGTTCCGGGACCGCCTGGAGAACGTCGAGTTCGTGGTCGACGAGACCCCCGACGGTGACGAGGTGCCAGGCGGCGGCGTCCTGCTGGGGCTGTACCAGGGCACGCCGCTGCCGGCACGCGGCGACGACTGGCCCGGGTCGCTGCCGGACCGGATCGTGATCTTCCGCCGGCCGATCCAGGCGCGGGCCCGCTCCGCGGCGGAGCTGGCGCAGCTGGTGAACGAGGTCGTCGTGCACGAGGTGGCGCACTACTTCGGCATCGACGACGACCGGCTCGAAGAGCTCGGCTGGTAGCGGGCGCCGGGGCGTCAACCGGCGGCCGGGCCGGCCGTGACCGGCCCGGGCAGGCTCAGGCCGGCGAGCACCTGCCCGGGCAGCGCCTGGCCGAGCCCGACGGGGGCCGCCACGATCCCGGTGTGGTCGGCGCGCACCAGCAGCCCGCCTGCGGCCGCGACCGCCGGCGGGGGCGCCTTGACCACCACACGCCCGGGCGGGACCTGCACCGGCATGGCCGGCTCGCCGGTGGCCGCCCGGCCGAGGCCTTCGATCTTGGCCGCGACCGGGCTGTTGCCGAGATTTGCCAGCACGACCTGCTGGCCTTTGGCGAGGGTGGGCAGCACCCAGGTCTGCCATGGCCGATCGGTGCCGATGTCAAGGTACTGCCCACCCCTACCGGTCTGCACCAGCAGCGCCGCGGTGAACGGGCTGCCGGTGCGAGAGCGAATCTCGACGCCGAGCGCACCCTCGCCCGGCGTCTTGGCATTGAGCTGCACACGCTTGGTGGCGCCCGGCGGGATCTCCAGATCCTCGAAGCCGGGCGGGATGAAGGCCTGCTTGGCGCTGACGACGCGGACGTCGACCGCGAGCGGGTCGCCGCCGGGGTTGGTGAGGACGGCCTGGGTCTGGTCCCCCGCCCCGGCCTGCGCTCCGGCGAAGGACCAGGCGCCGCGCACGTCGGTCTGGGCGGCGATCAGCAGCGGCTGCCTGCCCGGCTGGGTCCGGACCGCCCCCGCGACGACGCGGCCGAGCAGCGCGACCGCCTGGACCGACATGATCAGGCCGCGGTACTCCGCCATCGGGACCCGGATCGCGCCGCGGCCGGGGACCAGCAGGCGGCGCAGCTTGCCCGGGAAGTACGGGTCGTCGGCGTGATGGAGGATGAGCTGGACGACGGCGCCGTCGCGGCCCGGGTTGGCCAGCACGATGTCGGCGGTGCCCCGGTCGGGCGGGTCGAGGGCCGGCAGCCACAGCCGGGTCGACGGCCCGGACGCGCAGCTCGGCTGGGCGCTCGGGCGGACCGCGACCGGGCTGCCGAACGACTCGACCTCCAGCAGGCTCGGCAGCGTCGGCGACAGCGCGATCGCCCGGGCCGCGCCGGGGGCCAGCGGCGCCCCGGCCGGCAGCGCCTTGACCGTGGGCGGGCCGCCCGCCCCGGCGGCAGTGGTCGACAGGGCGGCGCGGACGGTCGCCGGCTGGTCGCCCGCGTTGACGACCGTGAGCGTGCCCTTGCCCGCCAGCACCGGGCACAGCCAGCGCGAGGAGTAGGGCGTCCCGGCCCGCGCGGGGGTCGCCCCGGTCCCCGACGGCAGCCGCGACGCCAGCCCGGTGACCACCACGGCGGCCCCGAGCAGGGCCGCGGCCAGCGCGAGGTTCCGGCCGCGCCTCACCGCACGCTCTCCACGACCGCGGCGGGCAGGCGCAGCTCGCCGGTGACCTCGTCGGCGCTCGGCGTCGGCGGCGGCGGCCTGCGGGTGGGCCGCGCGATCATCGCCAGCGCGGCGAGCACCACCAGCAGCTCACCCACCAGCGCCAGCGTGCGGGGCCGCTGGCCCTCGTAGTGGACCTTGACCGTCCCGGTCACCCCGGCGGGGACCCGGAACGCCTGCGCCCAGCCGGCGGCGACGTCGCGCTGCAGCCGGCCGTCGCCGATCTCGGCCTGCCAGCTGCCGCTCGCCGACACCGGCAGCAGGACCGTCGCCGGGCCCTTGACCGTGCCCTGGGGGCTCGGGATGCCGCCCTCCAGGGGTGTGGCCGCCCCGGACGCCAGCAGGAGCTGCTCGGGCCCCTGCGGCGGCCCGCCGGGCAGGACCAGCCCGCCCGGGGCCGGCGGCGGGCCCTCGTACAGGCCGGCCTGCTCGGTGACGCGGCTGTCCAGGTCGCCCTGGCGGGTGAGCACGTCGTTCAGCCGGTCCTCGCCGGGGCCGTGGCGCACGACCACGAACCCGATGTTGAAGGTGCGCAACAGGGTACCGGCCCGGTGGGTGCGCGCCTGCAGCACGTCGAGCACGATGTCGCCGACCGCCGCGCTCGCGTTGGGCGGCGCGGGCCGGGCGGTGTCCAGCAGCGTGCGCCCGCGCGGTCCGGTGACCGCCCAGAACACGCCGCCGTCGCCCCGCCCGGCGAGCCACAGGACGCGCGCCTGGCTCTCGGTCACGGTCGCGGGCAGCTTCTCCGGGCCGTCGAGCAGCGCCCAGTCGCCGCGCGCCAGGTTGCCGGCGACGAGCACCCCGACCAGCGCGGTCAGCACGGCCACGAAGGTGGCGCCCGCGCGCTCCAGGTTGGAGCGCGCGCGGGTCAGCGCCGGCAGGATCCCGTTGAACCCGATCGCGGCGATCGCCGCCCACGCGACCGCGCCGGGGATCAGCACCCCGCCGGGCCAGTCGGCGATGCGCAGGCCGGAGCTGCGGGCCTGCCAGGCGGCCAGGAGCGCGTTGCAGAGCAGGCCGAGGCCGAACCAGAACGCCAGCATGCGCCGCGCGCCGGCGGCGAAGATCAGGCCCGCCAGGGCCAGCGTCGGGTACAGCGGCCCGGTGAACAGCGGCTGCCCCGGCCCGCCCGGGCGCAGCTGGATGAGGTCGGCGAAGGAGGGCACCGCGCCGGTCACGCCGGCGCCGCGCAGCGGCGAGCCGGCCGTGAACAGGACCACGCTCCAGGGCAGGAGCACCACGATCGCGCCCAGCAGGCCGAGCCCGAGCAGCCCGACCCGGCGGGCGAGCAGGTTCCACAGCATCGACGGCGTGACCGCCAGCGCGATCCCGGCGGCGACCGCGACGATCACGCCGACGATCAGCAGCGCCGGCGGGTACAGCGCGACCGCGAGCGCCAGGAGCAGGCTGAACCGGAGCGCGGGCCGCCAGGGCTCGCGCGGCTGCTCCAGCTCGAGGGCGAGCCACACCTGGGCCAGCAGCGGCGGCGCGAGCACCAGGAACGCCAGCTCGCCGAGGCGGCCCTGGCTGAGCGCGGCGGTCGCCAGCGGCGTGGTCGCGTACAGCAGGCCGCCGACCAGGCGGGCGCGCAGGTCGGGGATGATGACCCGCAGCGCCCGCGCGCAGGTCGCCGCGGCCAGCGGCAGCGCGATCCACAGCAGCAGCTTCTGGGCGAGCAGGCCCTTGCCGAAGGCGACCACCGCCGCGAGCCCGTAGACCACCAGGGACGGCGAGGCGGGCAGGGTGGAGCCGAGCCCGTCGGTCCCGAGCGAGGACGTGAAGCCGGCGAAGAAGTCCCTGGCGGAGCCGGGGAAGGTCGGCATCGCCTGGCCGCCGACCTTCTGGGCCAGCAGCAGCGCGCGCAGCGACAGCGCCATGACGACCACGAAGATCGCGAGCGCGGCGGCGGCGGGGTGGCGGCCGGCGATCCGGCGGACCACCTGGCGCATGTCCGCCGTGGAGGCGTGGGTGCCCCCCGGGTCGGTGGTGGCGATGTCGCCGAGCGCCCGGAACACGCTGCGGACCCGTTGCCCTCCGGGCGCGCGCAGCCGCGTGAGCACCTGGTCGGTGACGCGCCTGCGGGACTGGACCTGGCGGCGCAGCCGCAGGGTGCTCGGCAGCTCCTTGATGTTCCAGCCCCACGCGACCAGGATCTGGCCGGCCTCGCCGAACCGGCCGGTGACCAGCAGCCCGAGCATGCGGATGAGGCCGGCGAGCAGGGCCGACGCCAGGGTGTGCGGCAGCCGGCGCAGCGCGGTGCACTTCAGGACCGAGGCGAGCGCGTGGCGCTCGATCAGGTAGCGCTTGCGGCTGAGCTTGCGGGACAGGCGGCTGCCCACGGTGGCCGCGCGGAAGTGCCGCACGCGCGCCTGGGGGACCAGCAGCACGCGGCCGCCCATGAGGTGGACGCGCCAGCACAGGTCGAGGTCGTCACGGAACGCCGGCATGCGGGTGTCGAACCCTCCGACCACCTCCAGCGCCCGGCGCCGCACGAGCATCCCGGCGGTCGACACGAAGAACACCTCGGAGAGGTGGTCGTGCTGGCCCTGGTCGATCTCGCGGTCCTCGATCGGCGAGGAGGCGTGGGCCGCGCGGTCGATCCAGAAACCGACCTCCTGGAGCTGGTCGGGGTCGTCCCAGCCGACGAGCTTGGGGCCGAGCACGCCGGCGGCGGGCGTGTAGGACGCCTCGGCCAGCAGGTGCGCGAGGGCGTCGGGCTCCGGGGCGCAGTCGTCGTGCAGCAGCCACAGCCAGTCCGCCTGGCGCACGCGCGGATGGCGCAGCGCGATCATGACGGCCCGGCCGAACTGGCCGCGCACCGACAGCACCGAGTCCTGGCTCAGGTGCGAGCGGGTCCACTCGCTGGTGCCGTCGCGCGAGCCCGTGTCGACCACGATCAGGTCGTCGATCGGCCGGGATTGCCGGGTCAGGCCGCGCAGCGCGTCCCGGATGAACGGGCGACCGTTGTGACAGACGACGATCGCGACGACTCGCTGGGTCTCCGTTGCGAGCACTCCTCAAGGACGTTCGGGGTCGGCGTTGTGGGGCGGGCCGACGCGGGGGCGACCCCCAGGATGGCCGATCGCGTCCGGCGGCGGAGTCTACTAAGGGTGCGGGGAGCCGCCAAAATGCGCCGCCGGGTGGCACGGGATCAGGGGGGGCCGGCCAGCAGGGATCCTACCGCAACCGGACAAGCCACCCGGCCAAAGATCCGTAGAAGTGGGGACGACGGGCCGAGGGCACACGGGCGGAGGAAGCGGATGAACCGGACGTCAGGACGCGCGGCGCTTCAGCCGGCGGCGCTCCCGCTCGCTCATCCCGCCCCAGATGCCGAAGCGCTCGTCGTTGGCGAGCGCGTACGCCAGGCACTCGGAGCGCACCTCACAGGTCTCGCAGACGCGCTTGGCGGCACGGGACGAGCCGCCCTTCTCCGGGAAGAACGCGTCCGCGTCCGTCTCGAGGCAGGCCGCGCGGTCATACCAGGGCTGCCGCACGACCAGTGGTAGAGCCACGGTCATGCTGTCCTCCTCGTGGCGCATGGGCCGGCCGGCGTGGTGCACGACCCGCTGACGAGAACTCCAGTGCGGTAATTACATCGATGCCATTCTGCTGGTCCCCGAGGGTTCCCGCAAGGTTCGGCAGCACCGGAGCCGGGACGGATCGCTGAACCGCGCAGATGGTCGTCACCGGTTCGAGGCCATCCAGTTGCGAGATCGAGATCATCTCGTGACCGAAATGCCCATGAAGCGGTTATCGGAACGCGACAAGATGCTGTCGGCTCGCAACGTGTCATCATTCCTGACTGCCGCACCCGGCCGGTCCACGGTCGGCCCGGCGGGGCAAGGCGCTCGGCCGCCCGCGGACGCCTTGCCGACGGACCAGGGGTGCGGCACAGGATTCAGACGCGAGGACGCGGGACGGCCCGGGGGGGAAGCGAGAACGTATGGCGCGGAGGACGGAGCGACCGCATGACCGGGGTCAGGTGCTCGTGCTGACAGCCGAGGACCTGGACGCCGCGCGCCGGCGTGACCCGGAGGCCGTCGCGCGGATCTACAAGGCCTACGCCCCGGCCCTGTTCCGCTTCTTCATGGCCGGCATCAGCAACCGGCACACCGCCGAGGACCTGACCGGGACGGTCTTCGCCGCCGCGATCGAGGCGCTGCCCAAGTTCCGCGGCCCCGCCGAGGCGCTGGGCGGCTGGCTGTTCCGCATCGCCCGCCACGACCTGCTGGACTACCGCCGCGGCCAGGCCCGGCACCCGACCGAGCGGCTGGACGACCGGCTCCAGGAGGCCGCCGAGGCCGAGGGCGCCGACGACCCGCAGGAGCTGGCGGTCAGCCGCCTGGACGGCGGCCGGGTGTTCGCCGCCCTGCGCCACCTGTCGGCCGACCAGCGCGACGTGCTGCTGCTGCGCATGGCCAGCGGCCTGTCGACCGCCGAGGTCGCGACCGCGGTGGGCAAGACGGTCGGCGCGGTCAAGGCGCTCCAGCACCGCGGCCTCGCCAGCCTCGCCCGCGCGCTCGAGGCGGGCGGGGAGGCCGGGCAGAAATCGGAACGAAGCGACCCGTATCCTTCCGGCGGCTCTCGGCGCCTTGCTGGGGAGGAGACGCAATGAACTTCAACCGGTCCAGAAACCTCGCCGAGCAGCTCGACACCGCACTCGACGGTCGCCGTGAGGAGCTGCCCGACGAGCTTGCGCCGCTTCTGGCCGCAGCCGACGAGCTGCGCGCCGAGCTGGACGCGTTCACGCTGGACCCGGTCGTCACCCAGAAGCACCTGAACCACGTCTACCGTCGCTCCCGCGTGCACCCCGCCAGCCGCCGCCGGCAGGTCGCGCTCGGCTGGCGGCGCCGGGTGGTGTCGATCGGGTTCGCGGCCGTGCTGCTGGCGGTCCCGGCGTCGATCGCGTCGGCCAACTCCAAGCCGGGCGACGCGCTCTACCCGATCAAGCTCGGCATCGAGCGGGTCCGGCTGCTGGCAGCGACCTCGCCGAGCGCCGAGGCCGAGGAGCGCACCCGCATCGCCAACGTGCGCCTGGAGGAGCTCCAGGGCCTGCTGCAGGCCGCCGAGTTCGGGCGCATCCCGGCGGCGCTCGAGGCGCTGCAGGCGGCGGTCCTGGACGCCGAGCAGGCCGTGGCGTCGGCACGCAGCCACGGCGCCGACAGCACCGTGATCGCCGCGCTGGAGAGCCAGCTCAACGGCCTGAGCCAGGCGCAGGCCGCCGCGCTCAACCAGACGCTGGCGTCCCTGCCCGAGGCCAAGCGCAAGGAGCTGCTCGCCGCGATCAGCAAGACCTCGACCTCGCTGTCGAGCGACCCCGGCGACAGCCGCGGCCCCGGCACCGGCGGCCCCGGTACTACGAGCCCGCCGACCACCGCCGGCCCCGGTCCCGGGACCACCACCGCCACGACCCAGTGCGTCGCCACCCGCGGCGGCACCGACGATCGCTGCGGCGCCGAGGCGCCGCCCCCGACCACGACCACGGCCCCGCCGCAGAGCACGACCACCACGTCGACGACGGTCGCGCCGACCTCCTCGACCGCGGGCGGGACCAGCACGTCGGGCGTGGTCGAGGAGCTGCTCCAGCCGATCCTCGGGAGCTGACCACCTCGCCGCGGTCTCGCCGCGGTCTCCCGGCCGGCCGGACCTGATCGGACCCGAGCGGACCTGAGCGGGCGGACCTGAGCGGGAGGAGGCCTGGTGCTGGTCGCGCTCGCGGGCGGGATCGGCGCGGCGCGGATGCTGCGCGGCGTCGTCCGGGTCCACCCGGCCGAGGACCTGGTGGTGATCGGCAACACCGGCGACGACCTGCGGCTGCACGGCCTGCACATCAGCCCCGACCTGGACTCCGTCGCCTACGCGCTGGCCGGCGTGGCCGACCCCGAGCGCGGCTGGGGCATGGCGCAGGAGACCTGGAACGTGCGCGAGGCGCTCGCCAGGCTCGACGCCCCGGTCTGGTTCAGCCTCGGCGACCGGGACCTGGCGACCCATCTGCTGCGCACCGGCCTGCTCGCCGGGGGCGCCACGCTGTCGCAGGCCACCGCCGAGCTGTGCGGGCGCCTGGGCGTGCCGGTCCGGCTGATGCCGATGAGCGACGACCCGGTGCGCACGATGGTCGAGGTCGACGGCGCGGACGGGCCCGAGGAGCTGAGCTTCCAGTGGTGGTGGGTGGGGCTCGGCGCGCGCGACCCCGCGCGCCGCGTCGTGTTCGCCGGAGCCGGCGACGCCCGGCCCGCACCCGGGGTGCTCGAGGCGATCGCCGCGGCCGACGGCGTGCTGCTGTGCCCCTCCAACCCGGTCGTGTCCATCGGGCCGATCCTGGCCGTGCCGGGGATCCGCGACGCTCTCGAGCGGGCGCGCTGTCGCAAGGTCGCGGTCACCCCGATCGTGGGCGGCGCGCCGGTCCGCGGGATGGCCGACAAGCTCCTGCCCGCCTGGGGCGCGGAGGTCTCCGCGGTGGGGGTGGCACGGCTGTACGCCGGCCTGGTCGACGCGTTCGTGCTCGACCGCGTCGACGCCGGGCAGGCGCCGGAGATCGCCGCGCTCGGCCTGCTCCCGGTCGTCGAGCAGACCCTCATGACCACGCCCGAGGACGCCGCCGGGCTCGCCCGGACGGCACTGGACCAGCTGTGACCCCCACCCTCACCGTCGTGCCGCTCCCGGGGCTGCCGGAGGTGCGGCCGGGCGACGACCTCGCGCGCCTGCTGATCGACGCGCTCACGCGCGCCGGGTGCGAGCTCGCCGACGGCGACGTGCTCGCGGTCACCTCCAAGGTGGTCGCCAAGGCGGAGGGCCGGCTGGTCCCCCTCCCCGCCGACGAGGCCGGGCGGGCCGCGGTCCGCGCCGCGGCCGTCGCGGGCGAGACGGTGCGCGTGCTGGCGCGCCGCGGCGAGCTGGTCATCGCCGAGACGCGCACCGGCGTGGTCGGGGCGAACGCGCTGGTCGACGCGAGCAACGCGGGGGGCGACCGGCTGGTACTGCCCCCGCTGGACCCGGACGCGTCCGCCGAGCGGCTGCGCGCCCGCCTGCACGCGGAGACCGGCCGGCGGCTCGCCGTGGTGGTCACCGACACGCTCGGCAGGCCCTGGCGGCTGGGCCAGACCGACGCGGCGATCGGCCTGGCGGGCATGGCCGCGCTCGCCGACCAGCGCGGCCGCCCCGACGACGACGGCCGCACGCTGGAGGTCACCGAGACCGCGGTCCCTGACGAGGTCGCCGCCGCCGCCGACCTGGTCAAGGGCAAGACCGGCCGGGTCGCGGCGGCGCTGCTGCGCGGCGTGCCGTGGCCGTCCGGCCCGGCCGGGTCCGCGCGCGACCTCGTCCGCCCGGCCGCCGACGACCTGTTCCGCGTGGCCGCCGGCCCGCCCGGGCTGCTCGCCCTGCTGGAGCCGTCCGGCGGCACGCGCCGGTTCGCGCCCGACCCCGTGGACCCCGCAGCCGTCGAGCGCGCCGTCCGCACGACCGCCGCCGCGCCGCTCCCCCACCGGGCACCTGTCCTGCGGGTCGTCGAGGTCTCCTCGGTGGGGGGGCGGCGCGCCCGCTACCTGGAAGCGCTCGAGCAGGCCGGCGAGGAGGTCGACCGGCTCACCGCCGCGCCGGTGCTGCTGGTGCCGTGCCTGGCGCCCGGCGGCCCGCCCCGGTACCGGGACGCGCGCCGCCGCGACGCCGAGCAGGCGGCGGCGCTGCTCGCCGTGGGCGGCGCGCTGGGGGCGTTGCTGCTCGCGCTGCACGCCGAAGGCCTCGGCGCCACCTGGTCCGCCTCGAGCCTGTTCTGCCAGGACGCCGCCGCCGCGGCACTGGACCTCCCGGCCGGCTGGCGGCCCCTCGGCTCCGTGGCCGCCGGCCACCCCGGCACGGAGCCGACGCCACGACCCTGGCCGCCGCTCGCGCCCGGCGACCCGCTGCTGCGCCGCTGACGGCCGCGGCGCCAGGGACAAGCTGCCCGCTTCAGCTGGCAGCTCATGGCATCTGGATCGCGCCGGGAGACAGGTGCAGCCGGTTGGCGACGCGGATGCCGTTGCCCAGCACGTTGCCCGCGTCCACGACCACGTCGTCGCCGAGCACCGCGCCACCGCTCACCACCGCGCCGGAGGCGACCACCACGCGCGCGCCCAGGATCGCGTCGGAGACGCGCGCGCCGGACTCCACCCGCGCGCCCTCGAGCAGCACCGACCGCTCCAGCCGCGCGCCGCCGGCCACGTGGGTGCCCGGTCCGAGCACCGCGGGCCCGAAGACGCGGCCGTCGCGCTCCACGCGCGCCCCCTCGCCCACCAGCACCGGCCCGCGCAGGACCGCGCCGGCGTCGACCTCGGCGCCGTCGCTGAACCACTGGCTGCGGCCCCGCTCGGCGGCGGCGACCGGCAGGTGCAGGCGGCCCTCGAGCAGGTCGAACTGGGCCTGCAGGTAGGCGAGCGGGGTGCCGAGGTCCCGCCAGTACCCGTCCAGCTCAGACCCGCGCACCCGTGCACCCGAGGTGAGCAGCGCCGGGAACAGGTTGCGCTCGAACGAGGACGGCCCGGGCGCGACCAGCGACAGGATCGAGCGCTCCAGCACGTACACGCCGGCGTTGATGAGGTCGGTCACCCACTCGTCGGGGCCCGGCTTCTCCAGGAACGCCTGCACCCGGCCCTCGGCGTCGACCGGGACCAGCCCGAACGCGCTCGGGTCGGGCACCCGCACCAGGGCCAGCGTCGCCGCCGCGTCCGCCCGGCGGTGCTCGGCGACCAGCGCGCCGAAGTCGACGTCGACCAGCACGTCGCCGTTGAGGACCAGGAAGCGCTCCTCCAGCCGGTCCTCCAGCAGCTTGACCGCGCCCGACGTGCCCATCGGGCTCGGCTCGGTCGACAGCACCACGTCCACGCCCAGCTTGCGCGCCGACGGCACCAGCTCGTCGAAGGTCTCGGGCAGGTACCCGGTCGAGAGCACGATCTCCCCGACGCCGCCGCCCGCGAGCTGCCGCATCGTGTGCAGCAGCAGCGGCTCGTTGGCGAACGGGAGCAGCGGCTTGGGCCGCGTGTTGGTCAGCGGTCGCATCCTGGTGCCGAACCCGCCGACGAGGATGACTGCCTGCACACCCACCTCCCGGTTACGTCACGTCGAAAGGTGTCCGCGCCGCCGGGGGCCGGGGCGAACGATTGGCGAAGTCTAGGCCAACCGCTCCGCACGCAGATCAGGCAACCGTGACCCGCCACACGCTCAGGTCGACGGCGACGAGGTGTGCGCCGTCCGGGCGCCGCTCGTTGCTCTCGTCCCACACCGGCAGCCCGGCCCGGATGTGGTCGACGCGGCGCAGCCCGAGCGCCTGGTAGCCGGGGGGCGGCTCGCCGCCGGCGGTGACGAGGAACACCGGCTGGCCGGGGAACCCGCGCACGAACGCGCGCACGTAGCCCGGGTCGGGCCGGGTGCGCAGGATCACGGCGACCTCGCCGTGCTGCAACCACAGCGGCACCCCGAACCAGCTCGCCAGGTTGATCTCGCCGCGCTGGGACTGCAGCAGGTACACCCCCTGCCGCCCGCCGGCGGCGGCCGCCAGCCGCTCGCCGATCGCGAACGAGCCGTCGAGCTCGGCGTGCCGGCGCAGCGGCAGCGACTGGCCGGCGAACACCGCCACCAGCGCCACCGCCAGGCCCGCGGCGGCCACGCGGACCGGCAGCCGCAGCCGGCGGGCGCGGCGGCGCCAGCGCTCGCCGATCCCGGCCGGGACCCCGCCGTCCCAGGCGAGCGCCGCCGCGAGCGCCACGGCCATCAGCACGACCAGCCCCGGCAGGACCACGGGGACGAAGCGGCGGTTCCACCACATCAGGCGGCTGGAGTTCTCCGCGCGGACCGCGTACACGGGGAAGACCAGCAGCACCGGCAGGACCAGCGCCCATGCCGGCGCCGCCCAGCGGCGCAGCGCCACCACCGCCAGCCCCGCGCCCGCCAGCGCGAGCCCCGGCAGGGTGAGGAACCACGACAGGCGCCGCAGCGTCTGCTCGTCGTAGCTGCGGATGACGCGGCCGTGGTAGTCGAAGTACGCGGGTCCGAACAGCCACGGCCGCAGGAACCCCACCACCATCGCCACGCCGGCCACGGCGGTGAGCGCGAGCCCGAGCGCGAGCTGGATGCGCGGCCGGCCGAGCGCGGCGGCCAGGCGGTCCAGCCACGGCCGCGCCAGCGCGCGCAGCGCCACCGCCGCGAGCAGGCCGCCGGCGGCCAGGCCGGCGACGGCGGGCAGGCCGGGCACGCCGTTGGCGGCGCTGTAGCCGGCGGCGAGCCCGTACGCCTGGAGCAGCGCGTGCGGCAGCACCACGCCCAGGCCGGCGGCGAACCAGGCGCAGCGGGCGTCGAAGCGGCCGAGCGCGACGAGCGCGCAGCCGGCCGCCACCGCGACCAGGACCAGCAGCAGGGCGTCGGCGCGCGCCAGCCAGGCGAGCCCGACGAGCAGCCCCGCGAGCCCGGCGGCCGGGCGCCAGCCCGTGCGCAGCGCGACCACCACGCCGAGCAGCGCGGCGGCCACGAACGCCTCGGTGATCACCTCGGCGCTCTGGTACCTCGCCTGCCACACCTGCAGCATGCACGTGACCAGCAGCAGCCCGGCGAGCAGGCCGGCGACCGGCCCGAACGCCCGCCGCGCCGCGAGCGCGACCGCGAGCACCGCGAGCAGGCCCAGCAGCGGGTTCAGGTTGACCAGCGCGCCGGTGCCGCCGAGCTTCCACGCGCTCGCCAGCGCCGCCGGCCACAGGTGGTAGAACTGCACGTGCGCGACGCCGCCGTCGCGGTCGGCGTACCAGATGCCCGGCAGCCTCGCGCCCGGGGAGGAAGGCTGGAACGCCGGCACCCGGGAGCGGTCGAGCACCGGGTCGGCGAGGTCCCAGGAGCCCGTCCTGGCGATCGCGATCCCGTGCGAGACGTAGGTGCCCGGATCCTTGTCCCCCACCCCGTAGGGGAAGCCGGGGAACAGCAGCACCGCGCCGACGGCCACCAGCAGCGCCAGCGTCGCCAGCTCACCGCGGTCGACGCGGACCGCCGCGCGCGGGCGGGCGCGCAGCGCCGCGGCGCCCAGCGCCGCAGTGGCCAGCGCGGCCGCGAGCAGCGCGCCGCCGAGGCGGTAGCGGTGCAGGTGGGCCAGGGCCAGCCCGGCCCAGGCGACCAGGCCGGCGAGCACGACGGCACCGCCGACGAGCACCTCGCCGGCGGTGAGCGCGACCCGGACCCGCGGCGGCTCGCCCGCTGGCTCGGCGACGCGGGCCGGGGCCGGGTCCTGCGTGATCGCCATCTCGCCGCGGAGTCTAGGGCACGCGCGCCGCGGCGCGCGCGTCCGGGACCGCCGCCGGCGGCGGCCTCCCGGCGGCCGGCGCACCGGGCCTGCCCGGCCGGCCCGGTTGGTAGACTCCGCCACGATGCGTACCCGGCAGGTCCTGCCCGCCCTGCTCCAGCCGGCCGGCGCCCGGACCCCCGGGCCGGGGCACCCGGCTCCCCTCGTGCTGCGCCCCGCGGAGGCGCTGTGGCTGGCCGGCGCCTGCCTGTTCATGGTGCTCGCCTGGGCCGCGCTGATCACCGCCGACCTGGGCGTGCTGTCCCTGCCCGCGGTCACGGCCGGGGCCGCTGCGCTGACCGCCGGGCTGGCGCTGCTGGTACGCGCCGGCGGGCGGCGCGTGGCCGTCGCCGGGCCCTGGCGCGAGGCCGCCGCGCTGGCCGCCGCCGCCGGGCTGCTGGCCGTGCTCTACCTCCCCGGGTTCCCCTACGGCGCGGCCGACAAGGACCCCGGCGTGTACGTCGCGCACGCGTTCGCGATCGCTCGCGGCGGCGACGTCCGCGTGCGCGACGAGGTGCTCGAGCGGCTGCCGGACGTGACCCGCTGGGACGAGCACAGCCGCTTCCCCGGCGTGTACCCGGTCGGCGACCGGCCCGAGGTGGTCGCGCAGTTCTACCACCTGTACCCGGCGACGATGGCGTTCCTGGAGCGCCTGGCGGGGCAGGGCGCGATGCTCTCCCTCAACCCGCTGCTCGCGATCGGCTCGGCCCTGGGCGTGTACCTCGTCGGGCGCCGCCTGGCGGGGCCGCTCGCCGGCGCGGCCGCCGCGGCGGTGCTGGCGGTGGACATGATCCAGGTGTGGCAGGCGAAGTACCCCACCAGCGAGGTCTCCACCCAGCTGCTGCTGCTGCTGGGCACGCTCGCCGCCATGATCGGGATCCAGGAGCGCTGGTGGCCGGCGGCGGCGGTCGCCGGGGTGGCGCTCGGCGTCGCCTGGCTGGACCGGCCGGACGTGCTCGTGCCGGTGCTGCTCGCCCTCGGCGTGCTCGCGTGCGCGTTCGCGCTGGGGCGCCTCGGCCCGCTCCACGCCGCGTTCGCGGCCGGGCTCGCGCTGGTCCTCCCGCACGCGCTGTGGCAGGCGTTCGGCATCGCCGGGCTGTACACGCGGCTGTCGTCGGGCTGGACGCCCGCGCGGCTGGGGCTGGTGGCCGCCGCGCTCGCGGCCGCCGCGCTGGCGGGCAGGGCCGCGTGGCGGTCCCCGCCCGGCCGGCGCCTGGAGCGCGCGGCCGGCACCCTGGTCGTGGAGGGCAGGCCGCGGCGGGCGCTGGCGCTGCTGCCGCCGGTGCTGCTGGCCGCCGGGGCCCTGGTCGCCTGGTTCCGGCCGCACCTGTTCGGCGCGGACCGGTTCCGCTACGACGGCCGCCTGATCCGCAGCTACGACGAGATCAACCTGCGCCGGCTGGCCTGGTTCGTGACCATCCCCGGGGTCGTGGCCGCGGTCGCCGGGTTCGCGCTGCTGTGCCTGCGCCGCTGGCGCGCGGCGGCCTGGGTGGCGGTCGGCCCGGCGCTGCTGGCGCTGGTGCTGTACGTGTGGCAGGCGATCAACTCCGCCCGGCTGATGTGGTGGGCGCGCCGCTACGTCCCGCTCGGGCTGGTGGCGCTGGCGCTGCTCGCCGGGGTGGCCGTCGCCGCCGCGCTCGCCTGGCGGGGCCGCGCGCGGCTGCCCGTGCGGCTCGGCGGCGCCGCGGTCGCGGTGGTGATCCTCACCACCGGGCTGGCGCAGAGCGTCCCGCTGGCCCGGCACCGAGAGTACGACGGGTCGTTCGCGGCGACCGCGCGGATCGCCGCCGCCGCGGGCGGCCGGCCGGCGCTGCTCGCCTGGGCCCGGCCGCGCGTGTACGGGGACCCGACGCCGCTGTTCGCCACGTCCACCTGGTTCCAGCGCGGCCAGCCCGCGGTGCTGCTCCCGCCCGACCCGGGCCCCGCCGACCTCGACCGCCTGCGGCGGGCGTTCCCCGACCGGCGGCTGCTGGTGGTGACCAGCCGGCTCGGCCCGCCCGCGCGGCTGCGCGCGGCCGGGCTGCGGCGCGTGGACGCGTTCAGCCTGCGGATGCCCTTCTGGGAGCAGTCGGTCACCCACCGCCCGACCCGCGACGTCGGGCTGGTCGTCGACGTGCTCGTGTGGGAGGCGTGAGCACGTGCTCGTGCGGGAGGCGTGAGCGGCGCGTGGCCCGCGACGTTGACAGTCCCGGCCGGACTTCGCCAGCATGCGGCCTCACCGGTCCGCCCTGGCCGGGGCTGACACCGGGCCCGGACGCCCGTCGCCACCGGCCGGCGCGGCCGCGCCGCCCGCGGGAGCGCGCGCCGGCGGCGTCCGCCGCTCCAGTCAGGAACGCCCGTGCTACGTGACAAGCTGCACAGCCCCGGCCCCGAGCGGGCCGGGACCGCGCCGGCCGGCGAGCCGCCACCCGCACAGCGCCCGGGCCGGCGCGGCGCCCGTCGGCTGCTCGCCGAGGGCCTCGCCGCCTACGCCGCCTACCAGCTGCTGACCATCTGGTTCCTGAAGGCGCTGCGGTCGTCGCTGGAGACGTTCTACGGCGACGTGCTGATCGGCTTCTTCGGACCCGAGAAGCACGGCGCGGCGCAGTTCGTCCGCCACGGCTTCCTGCCGACCTGGGTGCGCGAGCAGTTCGCCGGCGAGCCCTACCTGGCAAACCTCCAGCACGCCGTGCTGTACCCGGGGAACCTGCCGTTCTGGCTGTTCAAGACCTCGGTCGGGCTGGAGATCGTGGCCGCGACGCACGTCGCCTTCGCGGCCGTGGCGATGTGGGCGTACTGCCGCCTGGCCCTGCGCGTCAGCGCGCCGGCGGCGCTCCTCGGCGGGCTCGCGTTCGGCTTCGGCGGGCTCGCCCTGCAGCACATCTCGCTGATCAACCAGCTCGAGGTGATCGCCTGGATGCCGGTGGTGCTGCTCTTCGGGCAGCTGGCGCTCGAGCGCGGCGGGCTGCGGTGGGTGCTGCTCACCGCGGCCGCGATCGGGCTGCAGTTCCTCGCCGGCCACCCCGAGGAGTGGGTGTACACGCTGATCGCGCTCGCGCTCGCCGGGATCGTGTGGACCGTCGCGGGCGGCAGGGCCGAGCTGGCCCGCCGGGCGCTGCGGGCGGCTCGGCGGCTCGGCGGCGCGGTGGCCCTGTTCGTCCTGCTGTTCGGCTGGCAGCTGTTCCCCACCGTGCAGCTCCAGCGGCTCGGCTGGCGCGGCGACCCGGGCTTCGCCGAGCAGTACCCGCTGCCCGCCGGCGTCACCCTCAACGCGCTGCTGCCCGACTACGGCAGGGTCCTGACCGGCGAGTTCGTCAGCTACGTCGGCGTGGTCGCGCTCGGTCTGGCGGCGCTCGGGATCGCGGCGGGCCGGCGCGACCTGCGCTGGCAGCGGGTCTGGATGGGGCTCATGGCGCTGCTCGGGCTGCTCATGGCCGTGGGGCTGCGCTCGCCGCTGTACTCGCTCGTCTACCACCACGTGGACGTGATCGCCGACTTCCGCGTCCCCACCCGCTGGCTGCTGCTGACCACCTTCGGGCTGGCCGGCGGCGCCGCGCTCGGCACCGACGCGCTGCTCACCCGGCACGTCGGGGACCTCAAGGGGCGCCTGCGCCAGGGCCTGGCGGCGGCCGTGGCCCTCGCCGTCCTGGTCGGCTGCGCCCTGACGGTCGGCAACATGGACCTATCGCGCGCCAGCGCCCCCTGGTGGCTGGCGGCCGCCGCGGCCGGCGTCGCGATCTGGCTGGCCGCCGCGCACCCGTCGGTGCCGCGGCTGGCGGTCGCCGCGCTGCTGCTGGTCACGACCGCGGTCGAGCTGCGCCAGGCGCGCCCCTACGGCGACCACCAGGAGCTGGCCCCGGCGATCGTCTACGACCACACCAGCGCCGTGCTCCGGCGCCTGGGTCGCGACGGCGGCAGGTACATGACCGACGCGCCGCTGGCCGCCTCCAGCCCGGCGGAGTGGGAGCTGATCCGTGTCCCCGAGGGGATCACCGGCCGCGCCGGCGCGTACTACCGCGCCGGCTACGGGCGCAACCTGGCGGCGCGGCCGGGCTGGGAGTACGCGGTCCACGCGCAGACGCCGCTCGGGCGCGACGGCGGGCTGATGCCGCTGCGGGAGTACAGCGACTTCCTCCAGCAGGCGCTCGGCGTGCGCATCGTGGTCCGCGCCGGCCAGGCGCTCGCCCCCCCCTCGCAGTTCCGGTTCGAGGCGCTGGACTTCCTCGGGGTGCGCTGGTTCGTCACGCCGGGCCTGCCCCCGGGCGAGGTGGAGGCGCTGCGGCGCCACGGGTTCGAGCCGGTGCTGCGCGAGGGCCACATCCTGCTGTGGCAGCGGCCGGAGCCGCCGGTCGCGCGGGTCCAGTACGACCTGGACGTGATCGGCTCCCGGGCCGAGCGGCTGCGGCGGCTCCGCGAGGGCTACCCGCTCACCACCCGGGCCATGGTCAGCGAGCCGGTGGCCGGGGTGACCGGCGGGCCGGCCCCGGCCCCCACGGTCCAGGCGGTCCACGTCGGCGACACGCGCGTGACGTTGCGGGTCACCTCCGCCCGCGAGGGCCTGCTGGTGCTCGCGGACCCCTGGTACCCGGGCTGGCAGGCGCGCGTCAACGGCGACCGGACCGCGGTGCGGCGGGTGGACGAGGCGTTCCGCGGCGTGCGCGTCCCGGCCGGCACCTCCGAGGTGGTGTTCACCTACCGCGACGCGGGCATGCAGCTCGGCGCGCTGCTCGCGGCGCTGACCGCCCTCGGGCTGGCCGCGTGGGCGCTCATCGTCCGGCCGCGGCGCGGCGGTAGGCGGCGGCGGTCAGGTCCGCGCAGCGGGCCCACGTGAGCTCGGCGGCGCGGGCGCGGCCGCGGCCGGCGAGCAGCGCGCGGGTGTCGGCGTCGGACAGCACCCGCCGCACGGCGCCCGCGAGCAGCGCCGGGTCGCCGGGCTCGACCAGCGCCGCCGCGCCGCCCGCGACCTCGGGCAGCGAGCCGCCGGTGGTGGTCACGACCGGGGTGCCGCAGGCCATCGCCTCGATCACCGGCAGGCCGAAGCCCTCGTAGCGGCTGGGATAGACGAACACGTCGGCGCCGGTGAACAGCGCGGCCTTGTCCGCCTGCGGCACGTAGCCCGCGAGCCGGACGCGCTCGGGCACGCCGCTGGCCGCGACCGCCTCGGCCACCGCGCCGGACCCCCACCCCGCCAGGCCGGCCAGCACCAGGTCGTGGGGGATCTCGCGGGCGAGCCTGGCGAACGCGGCGATCAGCGTCGGCAGGTCCTTGCGCGGCTCGAGCGTGCCGAGGCCGAGCAGGTAGGGCCGGCGCAGGCCGAGGCCGGCGCGGACGGCGTCGACCGCGCCGGGGCCGGCGGGGGCCAGGTCGGTGCCGAGCGGGGTCACGTCCACGCGGTCCGGCGCGACGTCGAGCACCCGCTCCAGGTCGCGCGCGGTCGTCGCCGAGACGCACAGCACCCGCGTGGCGTGGCGCAGCGACCGCGTCATCGCCCAGCGGAACCAGGTGACCTTGCTGGTCTCGTGCCACTCCGGATGGGTCACCATGGTGAGGTCGTGGATCGTGACGACCTGGGGCAGCCGCGACGCCAGCGGCAGCTCGTAGTGCACCCCGTGCAGCACGCGGGCGCGGACGCGCGCCGCGGCCAGCCCGGCGTAGGTCTGCGTCCAGCCCATCCGCGCCAGGCGGCCGCGCCCGGCCGCCCGCACGCGGTGCACGCGCACCCGGGCCGCGGCCGGCGCGATCGGCGCCCGCGGCGCGAGGAACGCGTGCAGGGTGAAGTCGCCGCGCTCGCCGAGCGCGCGCAGCAGGCCGTCGACGTACACGCCGGCTCCGGTCAGCCGCGCGGGGATGGCGGTCGCGTCGATCGCGACCGGGAACGTGGCGTCGATGGGACGCTCCTGGAGGCGGGGATGGACGGGCGCAACCTACGCGCTCGTGGGGCCACCCGCCAGCCGGGTGGCGGCCCCGCTCCAGCTCAGGCGAGGCGCTCGTAGGCCGCCCAGGTCTCGCGGGCGGTCTGCGACCAGGTGAAGCGGGCCGCGCGCGCCGGCCCGGCCGCGCGCAGCCGCGCGCGCAGCGCCTGGTCGGTGGTGAGCCGCTCCAGGCCCGCCGCGATCGCCTCGGTCCGCGAGGGGTCGACCAGGAGCGCGGCGTCGCCGGCCAGCTCGGGCAGGCTGGAGCGGTCCCCGGCGAGCACGGGGACGCCGTGGGCCATCGCCTCCAGCAGCGGCAGGCCGAACCCCTCGTACAGGCTCGGGTAGGCGACGGCGTCGGCCAGCGAGTACAGCCCGTGCAGGACCGGATCGGGCACCCGCCCGGCCAGCCGGACCCCCGCCGGCAGCTCCCCGACCGCGCGGCCCCAGCCGGCCGGTCCCACCAGGACCAGGTGGTCCAGGGGCAGCGCGCCGGCGACCACGTTGAAGGCGGCGACGAGCCGGCGCAGGTTCTTGCGCGGCTCGAGCGTGCCGACCGCGAGCACGAACGGCCCCCGCACCTCCAGGCGCTGCAGCAGGCGCTGCGCGGCGGGGACGTCGGCGGCCGGCAGCTCCACCCCCAGCGGCACGATCGCGACCCGCCGCCGCTCCACCCCGTACAGCTCGGCGAGGTCGCCGGCAGTGGCGCGCGAGGGGGCGATCAGCGTCGCGGCCTCGGCGACCGCCCGCCGCAGCGCCCGCTCGTGCCAGGCGCGGCCCGCGCGCGGGTAGGCCTCGGGGTGGTGGTGGAACGCCAGGTCGTGGACGGTCACCACCAGCGGGCGGCGCCCGCTCGGCGGGAGCGCGAGGCTGGTCGCGTGCACCACGTCGAGCGCGGCCAGCAGCCGCGCCGGCAGCCGCGGCAGCCGCACACGCACCCAGGTCCGGTTGAGCACCCTGCCGGGCAGCCGCAGCTGCTCGGTGCGCGCCGGGTCCAGGCCCGCGTCGGCGACCCGCGCCGGCGAGTGCCGGCCGGTGAGCAGGACCACACCGCCGCCGTGCTGCTCGGCCAGCGGCGGCAGGTGTCGCGCCAGCGCCGTGACGTAGCGGCCGATCCCGCCGGGCACCGGTGCCAGCGCCTGCTCGGCCGTGACGCCGACCCAGGGCCCCCCGCCGCCGCTCACGCCGCCACCGCCCGGCGGTAGGCGGCGAGGGTGGCCTCGGCGCACGCCCGCCAGGTGAAGCGGGCCGCGTGCGCCCGCCGGGCGCCGGCGGCGGCCTCGTCGGGCTCGGCCGCGAGCGTCTTGGCGAGCGCCGCGGCGAGCGCGGCGGCGTCGCCGGCGGGCGCGAACGCCGCGTGCGGGCCGAGCACCTCCCGCAGCGCGGGCAGGTCGGAGGCGACCACCGGGACCCCGCAGGCGAGCGCCTCCAGCGGCGGCAGCCCGAACCCCTCCACGGCCGAGGGGAACGCGAGCGCGGCCGCGCCCGCCGTGACCCGTGCCAGCTCGTCGTCGGCCAGGTAGCCGGCGGTCACGACCATGCCGGCCGGCAGCCCCGCAAGGTCCAGCGCCGGCCCCCAGCCGGCCGGCCCGGCCAGCACCAGCGGCGGCGGGCCGGCGCCCTGGGCCAGCAGCTCCCGGTAGGCGTCCAGCAGCACCGGCAGGTTCTTGCGCGGCTCGCGGCTGCCGGCGAACAGCACGTAGCCGGAGGGCAGCCCGCGCCGCGCGAGCCACGCCGCCGGCGGCGCCGCGGCCCGCCGGTAGGCGTCGCGCACGCCGAGCGGGGTGACCACGAGCCGGTCGGGGACGACCCCGTAGGCGTCCGCCAGCTCCGCGGCGACCGCGGCGGTCGGGACGCACACCACCGCCGCCCGCGCCAGCGAGCGCGGCACCAGCCGCCGGTAGCGCGCCGAGGCGGGCGTGACCAGCTCCGGGTGGGTGCGGAAGGTGAGGTCGTGGACGGTCACCGCGACCCGGGCGCGGCGGGCGGGCGGCGCCACGAAGTTGGTCGCGTGGAAGCAGTCCAGCCGCCCGGCGAGCCACTCCACCGGCGGGACCTCCAGGCGCGCCCAGGCGGCCTGGAGCGCGCGCGCCGGCACCCGCCGGCGGCCGGCGGACGCGCGCGGGCCGAGCGCCACCGCCGCCGGCAGGTCGCGGGCGCCGCGCCAGGTGAAGGGGACCAGCACCAGCTCCGGCCCGCCCGCCAGCGCCTGGAGCCCCTCGACCAGCCCGGCCGTGTACTGGCCGACGCCCGTGCGCGGCCCGAGCAGCGGCGTGGCGTCGATCCCGACCTTCACGGCGGCCCCACCGGGCGGGGCGCCCCGGGCCGCGCCGGGCCGGCGCCGGCCGCGCGGGCCGCCGGCCGGCTCATCGCGGGACGAACCAGCGGGCGAGCGCGCGGCGGGGCACGACCGCGGCGGCGGCGATCGCGCGCCGCCTGGCCAGCATCCGCGGCAGCAGCCGCAGGTAGGAGCCGACCACCCGCAGCCGCAGCAGGGTCGGGCGCAGCGCCGGCCGGCGGCGGGTGTGGCGGGCCTGCGCGAGCTGCCGCAGCGCCAGCGACGCCGTGGTCGCCGGGTAGCGGGCGACCTCGCGCAGCGCGAGCCCGGCCTGCGCGTTCTTGGTGAGCATCAGCAGGCGGTTGCGGTCGACGTGGAAGGTGAACAGCGGCGACCACTCGGTGCTGCTGGCCGAGTGGATGTGGCGCACGACCGCCGAGGGCTCGTAGGCGATCCGCCAGCCCAGCGAGCCCAGCCGCCAGGACAGGTCGGTGTCCTCGTAGTAGAGGAAGAAGTCCTGGTCGAACGGGCCGGACTCGCGCAGCGCCAGGGTCCGCAGGCAGCAGGCCGCGCCGCAGAGCGCGAACACGTCCTCGGGGCGGTCGAAGCGGCCGTCGTCGACCTGCTGGTAGGCGCGGTCGGCGCCGTAGCCGTCGTCGAAGACGATGCCGCCGACGTTGTTGAGCACGTCCACCAGGTCGCCTTCGGGCGCCACGTCGACCTCGTGGTCGGCGGGCTCGACCCCGGCCTGGAGCGTCGCCGACCCGCCCGGCCACCGGAGCTGGACCGCCTTGGCGGTCTCGGCGGCGAGCCGCAGGCCCAGGCGGACCGTGCCGGGCGCCCCGCCCGCCGGCGGCCCCGGCTCGACCGGGACCAGCAGCTCACCCGCGGGCAGGGTCCAGCGGAACCGGCCCGGCCCGGTCCCCTCCGGCCCGTACGCGGCCCGCTCCCACAGCACCTGCTCGGTGACGTCGGCGCCGTCCACCCGCACGGCCTGGACGCGCACCCCGAGCGTGCGCGGGTCCAGCCCGCCGGGCAGGAACGCCGCGGTCGCCAGCCGCAGCGGCACGAACCTCGGCAGGAACAGGATCTTGGAGGTCGTCGCCGCGATCCGCTCGCCGCCGGGCGCGAGCATCGGCGCGAGCAGGTTGCGCAGCCACTCGGGCGCGGGCCGGGCGTCGCTGTTGAGCAGCGCGACGAACGGCGTGGCCAGCTCGCGCAGGGCGACGTTGTTGCCGCCCGCGAAGCCCTCGTTGCGTGGGTTGCGCAGCACGCGCACCCACGGGTAGTCGCGCTCCACCAGCGCGACCGACCCGTCCTGCGAGCCGTTGTCGACCAGCCACACCGCCATGCGCCCGTCCACCCCGCCCCCGCCGGCGCCCGGCCCGTCCGGCCCGAGGTCCTGCTTGGCCAGCGCGTCCAGGCAGTCGGGCAGCAGCCGCTCCCCGTTCCAGTTGACGATCACGACGGTGACGACCGCGGCGCCGGTCACGTCCCGCCCTCCCCCGCCGGCTCCCCGTCCGGCCGGTCCCCGGCCCCGCCCGCGCCCAGCCGCTCGGCGGCCAGGCGGGCCTTGATCTGCGCGTGGTCGCCGCCGGTGTCCAGGGGCCTGCGGGGCGGTGGCGGGTCGTGCAGCACGTCGGTCTTGAACTCCGCGGGGACCAGGCCGTAGTCGATCGGGCCGAACACGCGGATCCGCTCGCCGAAGCGGCGGGCGTCCAGGGCCACCTTCGTGCCCGGCCGCAGGACCGCCACGCTCAGCGAGAACACGCCCTGCAGCGGCGGGATCGACGGGAGGGTCAGCCGCACGGTGCGCACGCCCGGGCCGGGCTCGAGCGGGACCGGCTCGGTGGTCATCGCGTACATCGGGTAGTCGGCCGGCCCGATCACCAGCACCCGCAGCTCCGCGGGCGGGGCGTCCGGCTCGACGTCGAGGTCGACCTCGATCGCGAGCGGGTCGCGGACCCAGAAGTCCAGCTGCTCCTCGCGGGTGGCCGGGTCGGCGACGCGCGCGTCGCGGATGCGCAGCGGGCTGGCGCCCTCGCCCTGCTCCGCCTGCTGCTCGGCGGTGCCCATCAGCCCGCGCAGCCGGTCGGTCGCCTCGACGGTGTCGCCGTCGAACACCAGCCGGCCCTTGAACAGCACGGCCGCGCGCGTGCAGACCCGCGCGATCATGTCCAGGCCGTGGGTGACGAACAGGATCGTGCGCCCCTGGGCCTGGAACTCGGCGATCCTGGCCAGGCACTTGGCCGCGAACGCCTCGTCGCCGACGGCGAGGACCTCGTCGATCAGCAGGATGTCGGGGTCGACGTGCACCGCGACCGCGAACCCCAGCCGCACGTACATCCCCGAGGAGTAGTGCTTGACCTGGTTGTCGATGAACGGGCCCAGCTCGGAGAACTCCACGATCCGGTCGAAGTGGCGGTCGGTCTCGCGCCGCGTCAGGCCCAGGATGCTGGCGTTCAGGTAGACGTTCTCGCGGCCGGTCAGCTCGCCGTCGAAGCCGGCGCCAAGCTCCAGCAGCGACGCGATCCGGCCGCGGACCCGGCGGCTGCCGGTGGTCGGCTCCAGGATCCCGGCGAGCACCTTGAGCAGGGTGGACTTGCCCGAGCCGTTGGGCCCGATGAGGCCCACCGTCTCGCCGCGGCCGATGGTCAGGTCCACGTCGCGCAGGGCCCAGAACTCCTCGGCGCTGGCCCGCCTGACGCTCAGCAGGCGCTCCTTCAGGCTGGTCGCCTTGCGGTGGTGCAGCAGGAAGCGCTTGCCGAGCCCGTGGGCCTGGATCGCCGGCCCGCCCGCGCTCACAGCTCCTCCGCGAAGTCGTCCTCGAGCCGCCGGAAGATCCACCAGCCGAGCGCCAGCAGCGCCAGCGAGACCGCCCCGGCGACCCCCAGCCACTTGAGGTAGAAGGCGTAGCCGCCGGCCGCGAGCACCGGCTGGCCGCCCGGCGCCGGCACCCGGTAGATGGCGCGCTGCATGGCCGCGATGACCGCGGTCATGGGGTTGAGCATGTACACCCAGAACAGCTTGCGCTGCGACACCAAGGCGATCGGGTAGACGATCGGGCACAGCCAGAACCAGGCGATCAGCGCCACCTCCCAGAGGTGCTGCACGTCGCGGTAGAGCACGTTGAGGGCGGCCACCAGCAGGCTCATCGCGACCGTGAACAGCACGGCCACCGCCAGCGCGGGCACCAGCAGCAGCAGCTGCGGCCCGAACGCCGTGCGGTAGGCCAGCGCCAGGAAGACCGCGAACACCCCGAGCTGGAGCACGAAGTGCACCCCGGAGAAGCCGACCGAGGACAGCGGCAGCACCAGCCGCGGGAAGGGGACCTTCTTGACCAGGTTGGCGTTGCCGACCACCGAGCCGGTCGCGGTCAGCGTGGCCAGGTTGAAGAAGTTCCACACCAGCAGGCCGGACATGAAGTAGACGGCGAAGTCGGGGACGCCGGCGCCCAGCAGGCCGAACACCAGGGAGAACACGGCCAGGTACAGGATCGGGTTGGCGAGCGACCAGGCGAACCCGAGCGCGGAGCTCTTGTACTTGACCTTGAGGTCCTTGCGGACCAGGTTGGCCAGCAGCTCCAGGCGGATGCGGGACTGGGCGGCGGCGCGCGTGTCGGCCGCGATCTGCATGATCGGCTGCCCCTGTCTTCTGCGGCGGCCCGCGGCGGCGGGCACGGGCTGCAAAGGCTCACGCCGGACCGTCGCCCGGCGCGAGCGCAGTATACCGGCGCGACCGGGACGTCCCCGCCGCCGCGGGCGACCCCCGGGGTACGCTGGCGGCGCCTTGTGACGGCCGGACCGGACGTGAGATCGTCCGCCCGCGTGCGGAACGCTCCCCGCCGGTCCTGGCGTCCCGCGGGAGGCTGCCATGACCCGGTTGGAGAGCGACTACTACGCCCACATGGGCTTCGACGCCGAGCACAGCCGCGAGGTGCTCGGCTTCTACGTGCCGTTCTTCGACGTGCCCGGCCCGGTGCTCGAGCTGGCCCCGGGGCGCGGGGAGTTCCTCGGGCTGCTGCGCGAGGCCGGCATCGACGCCGTCGGCGTCGACAACGACGAGGGCATGGTGCGCGCCGCCCGCGCCGCCGGGCACCGCGTCGAGCTGGGCGACGCGCTGGAGCACCTGCACGCCGCGGCCCCGGGCTCGCTGGCCGGGGTCTTCTGCGCCCACTTCGTCGAGCACCTGCCGACCGAGGCGGTCCGCCGGCTGCTCGCCGGCGTCCGCCGCGTGCTGGTCCCCGGCGGGCGCTTCGTCGCCGCGACCCCCAACGCGGCCTGCTACTCGGTGCTGAGCCACGACTTCTGGCGCGACCCCACCCACGTCCGGTTCTACGACCTGCCGCTGCTGGAGTTCCTGTGCCTGGAGGCCGGGCTCGAGGTCGACAAGTCGGGGCCGAACCCCGTCAACCACCCGGGCCCGCCGCCCGAGACCTTCCCCGCCGCCGCCGCGGTCGTCCACCCCGCCATGACCGAGTCGATCGAGGCGGCGGCCGCGCGGGTCGCCGGGTCGCTCGCCCACGGCCCGTCCGACCGCGGCCCCGGGGACCACGACCCCGCCTGGGCGTACGAGCTGGTCCACCTCGTGTCGACGCTGTCGGCGCGGCTGGGCGAGACCCAGGAGGCGCTGAAGTCGCTGCACGGCGCGTACCGGCGCCTGCTCGGCATCCTCTACCAGGCCAACGAGATCTTCGTCGCCGCGCGCGCGCCGCACGGCGGCGATCGGACGGGAGGCGTACCAGCATCTTGAGAGCGGCCGTCTACAACCGGTTCCTGCAGTCCATGGGCGGCGGCGAGCGGCACAGCGGGATGCTCGCCCAGCTCCTCGCAGCGGACGGCCACGAGGTCGACCTGCTCGGCCACGACGACGTGGGCAAGGACGTCCTGGCCGACCACCTCGGGCTGGACCTCGGCAGGGTCGGCCTGCGCGTGGTCCCCGACCTCGGCGAGCACGACCTGGCCCGCCTGTCCGGCGAGTACGACCTGTTCGTCAACGCCTCGTACATGAGCCGGCTGGCGCCGCGCGCCCGCCACAACCTGTACCTGTGCTACTTCCCCACCCCGCCCGACCACGACCTGTCGCCGCTGCGCCGGCGGCTGGTCAGGGCGCTGGGGCCGTTCGTGCGCGGCCGGGTCCCGCCGATCACGCACGGGCCCGGCTGGTTCCCGCCCGAGGGCGGGCGGCGGCGCGCCTACATCTGGTCCAGCGGGCACGCGTCCCTGTCGCTGCCCTCGGGCGCCCCCCACCGGCTCCTGCTCGACCTCGGCCGCCCCGGCGCGGACGAGCCCGCCACCCTGGTCGTGAGCGACGGCGGCGGCCGCGTGCTCGCGCGGGCGCAGGCCAGCCCCGAGCGCTTCCGGCAGGTCGACATCCCGCTGCCCGCCGGCGAGCGCGGCCTGCAGCTGCGGCTGGACAGCGAGACGTTCGTGCCCGGCGGGACCGACCGCCGCACCCTCGGCGTCGCGGTCAGCCGGCTGCGGCTGGCCGGCACCGCCCGCCGGCCGCGCCAGCTCCTCGCCGAGCGCCTCCCCTGGCTGCTGCGCGACCCCCGCGACCTGGACTGGCTGGACCGCTACGAGCGGGTGCTGGCCAACTCGGAGTTCACGCGCGAGTGGATCGGGCGCTACTGGCGCGTGGACGCCGACGTCTTGTACCCGCCGATCCGCGTCCAGGGGCTGCGCCCGGGCGCCAAGCAGCGGCGGATCCTCACCGTCGGCCGGTTCTTCCCGCCCGGCATGGGCCACTCCAAGAAGCAGCTGGAGCAGGTCAGGGCGTTCGGGGAGATGGTCGGCCGCGGCGGCCTGGACGGCTGGGAGCTGCACGTCGTCGGCGGGGTCGAGCCGCGCCAGCGCGGGTACCTGGAGGAGGTCCGCCGGGCGGCGCGGGGGCTGCCGGTCAGCGTGCACCCCAACGCGCCGCGCGCCCTGGTGGAGGAGCTGTTCGCCACCAGCCGCGTGTTCTGGGCCGCGACCGGTCTGGGCGAGGACGAGCACGTCGCGCCATGGACCTTCGAGCACTTCGGCATGACCACCGTGGAGGCGATGGCGGCCGGCTGCGTCCCGGTGGTCATCGACAAGGCCGGCCAGCGCGAGATCGTCCGCCACGGCATCGACGGCTTCCGCTGGAGCACCCTGGCGCAGCTGGAGGCCCGCACCCGCGAGCTGGCCGCCGACGACGCCCTGCGCGCGCGCATGGCCGCGGCCGCGGCCGGGCGCTCGAGGGAGTTCAGCGACGAGGCGTTCGCCGAGCGCTGGCGGGAGATCGCCGCCAAGCTCCGGCTGGAGGGGTAGACGCCCGGCCGATCCTGCGCGAGCGACCCGAACAGGGACCGTCGCCCAGAAATTGACACGGTCACACCTCGGGTGGTCTTTTCTGGCAACTCTGGCAACCCGAGGTGGACGACCGGGCGGGTCGCGCGCACCGGCCGCAGCCACCACCCACGGCGCGGTGCGCGTCCGGCGGATGGGACGGCGGATGATCTCGACGGGAAGCTCGACCGGTTCCCGGCTGGACGCTCTCAACAGACCGGGCAGGCCTTCCGGCCCCGGGCGGCAGGGGGGGGTCGGGGCCGTGGCGCCGGGCGCCGCCGACCGCGACCGGCCCGCCGGGCGCCAGGCCCCGACCCGCCTGCGGCTCGTGGTCCTGGCCGCCTACGCGGCGGCGGTGGCCGTGGACGCCGCCGTGACCGTGGTCCGCCTGCGCATCGCGCGCGGCGCGCAGTTCGCCGGCCACGCCGATCCGTCCTTCTACTACCAGCTCGCCCGCAACCTGGCGCAGGGACGCGGGCTGACCGTGGACTTCGTGTGGCACTACCTGACCATGCCGCCGGACGTCCACCACTACGCCCTGGACTACTGGCAGCCGCTGCCCTCGCTGCTGCTCGCCGCCGCGATGCGCGCCGGCGGCGACACCCGCCTGGCGACCGCGCTGACCGCGACGGTGCTGGCGGCCGCGCTGGTGCCGGTGGCGGCCGCGCTCCTGGCCAGGACGCTGTCGGGCCACGCGCTGGTGCCGCCGGTCGCGATGGGCCTGACGGCGCTCGTCCCCCAGCTCTCCAGCTTCTCCGTCGGCGCCGAGTCGGGCCCCTTCTACGCCGTGTTCGTCCTGCTCACCCTCGCCCTGGCGTGCGCGCGCACGCGCTCGCGGCTGCGCTGGCCGCTCGCGGGGATCACCGCCGGCGGGGCGTACCTGTGCCGCAACGACGGCCTGCTGCTGATCGCGCTGCTGGCCGTGGCGCTCGCGGCCCGGGCGCTGGCGGCCTGGCGCCGCGACCGGCGCGTGCCCTGGGCCCGGGCCGCCGACCTGGGCCTGTTCTGCGCCGCCGCGGCCGTCACGGTCGCGCCCTCGCTGTGGGCGAACCTGCGGGGCATGGGCCGGCTGCTGCCGGCGACCACGCGCCTGCCCTGGCTGGTCACCTACGAGGACATGTTCGCCGTCGGGCACCGCGACGGCCTCCGGGCGGTCCTCGCCGACGGCCCGGGGACGGCGCTGGCGATCCGCTCCGAGCGCGGCTTCTCCCAGCTCCAGCTGCTGGTCACCAGGGAGCTGGGGATCGTCCTCACGCTCTGCCTCCTGGTCCTGCTGCTGGCCCGCCTGGTGGCCCACCTGCGCTCGCGCCGCGGCCGGCCCCGCGCCGGGCGCGACCGTTTCGGCTGGCCGCTGGTCGCGGCGAGCGCGGCGCTGACGCTCGCCTTCCACGCCCTGGTGACGCCGGTCGCGTCCGCGTCGGGCGGGTGGCGGCGCAGCCTGGTCGCGTACCTGCCGGTGCTGACGATCGCGGTCGTGGAGCTGGTGTTCTGGGCCACGCGCCCGCGCCTGCTGCGCGTCGGGCGGGCGGCGGCGGTCGCCGCGCTGGCCCTGCCGGGGCTGCTGGCGGTGCACAGCGCCCCGCAGCTGGTCCTGGACAACAACAACGCCGCCGGCATGCGGATGCTCGCCGTGGGCCAGCTGCTCCGGGAGGCGTCACCGATCGGCAGGCCGGTGGTGATGGCCCGCAACACCTGGGAGCTGACCGAGGTGACCGGCTTCCCGGCCGTGCAGATCCCCAACAACGACCTGTGCACGATCCTGCGGACCGCGCAGCGCTTCCGCGCCCGCCTGCTGGTGCTGCCCGCCGACCGCCCCGCGCTGGCGGACCCGGCGGCGCTGCGGGCCGCGGGGTTCACGCTCGCCGCCCGCCGCGGCGGTCCCGAGATCTGGCGCATCCCCGCCCCCGACCGCGCCTGCCGGGCGGCCGCGCCGTGACCCCCGACCAGCCCACCTTCGCAGGAGGCCATCGGATGCGCAGCGAGCGCTTCACCGCCGACGCCGTCCTCATCGGCGGCTGCGGCCACGTCGGGCTGCCGCTCGGGCTCGCCCTCGCCGACCGCGGCGCGAGCGTGATCCTGTACGACGTCAGCGACCGGGCCGTCAAGCTCGTCGGCGACGGCCGCATGCCGTTCGAGGAGGACGGCGCGGCGCCGGTCCTGGAGCGCGTGGTCGCCGCCGAGCGCCTGCGCGCCACGACCGACCCGGCCGCCGTCGGCCAGGCCGAGCACGTCATCGTGGTGCTCGGCACGCCCGTCGACGAGCACCTCAACCCCGACCCGCGGGCCATCCCGCGCGCGCTCGGCCTGTGTGCCGAGTACTTCGCCGACGGCCAGCTGCTGGTGCTGCGCAGCACCGTCTACCCGGGCGTCACCGCGCTGGTGGAGAAGATGGTCGCCCGCCTCGGCCGCGACATCGACGTCGTGTTCTGCCCCGAGCGGATCGCCGAGGGCAGGGCGATGGCGGAGCTGACCACGCTGCCGCAGATCATCGGCAGCCGCACCGAGCGCGGCCGCGAGCGCGCCCGCCGCCTGTTCGAGCGGCTCACCCCGACCGTGGTCGAGCTGAGCCCGGAGGAGGCGGAGCTGGCCAAGCTGTTCACCAACACCTGGCGCTACATCCGGTTCGCGACCGCCAACCAGCTCTACATGATGGCCAACGACCGCGGCCTGGACTTCGAGCGCATCCGCCAGGCGATCAGCCACGAGTACCCGCGCGCGGCCGACCTGCCCCGCGCCGGCTTCGCCGCCGGCCCGTGCCTGCTCAAGGACACCATGCAGCTGGCGGCGTTCAACAACAACAACTTCACCCTCGGGCACGCGGCGATGCTGGTCAACGAGGGCCTGCCGCTGTACCTGGTGAGCCAGCTCGAGCAGCGCCACGACCTGGCGTCGATGACGGTCGGCATCCTCGGGATGGCGTTCAAGGCCGGCTCGGACGACATCCGCGCCAGCCTGAGCTACAAGCTGCGGCGGATCCTGGCGTTCAAGTGCGCCGAGGTGCTGTGCACCGACCCGCTGGTCACCACCGACCCGGACCTGCTGCCGCTCGAGGAGGTCCTCGACCGGTCCGACCTGCTCATCATCGGCGCCCCCCACCCGCAGTACCGGGGGCTGCGGACCACCAGGCCGGTCGCGGACGTCTGGAACCTGCTGGAGGGGGGCGTTCGCGTATGACACCCAGGGTCTCGATCGTCATCCCGGCCTACGACGAGGGCGAGCGCATCGTCCCCGTCCTGGACCGCCTGTTCGAGTCGATCGCGCTGGACTGCGAGATCCTGGTGGTGGTCGACGCGCCCGAGGACGCCACCGCCGCCGTGATCGACAGCTACCCCGTCGACGAGCCCCGGCTGCGCTGCGTGGTCAACACCTACGGCTGCGGGCCGGCGAACGCGCTGCGCTTCGGCATCCACGCCGCGGCGGCGCCGTGCGTGGTGGTGACCATGGCCGACGGCAGCGACGACCCCCGGCAGATCGACGACCTCGCCCGCCTGGTCGACCGCGGCGTCGTGGTCGCGGCCGCCTCCCGCTACATGCCCGGCGGCCAGCAGGTCGGCGGGCCGTGGCTGAAGGGCCTGCTGTCGCGGGTCGCGGGCCGCTCGCTGTTCCTGCTCGCGCGGATCGGCACCCGCGACGCGACCAACTCGTTCAAGGCGTACTCGACCCAGTTCGTCCGCGACGTCGGCGTCCACAGCCGCGCCGGCTTCGAGATCGGCCTGGAGCTGACCGCCAAGGCGCGCCGGCTGCGGCTGCCGGTCGCGGAGATCCCGACGATCTGGCTCGACCGGCAGGCCGGCGACTCCAACTTCAAGCTGGTCCGCTGGATCCCCAAATATGTGCGCTGGTACCGGTTCGCGTTCGGTCCGCGCCTGGAGCCCGAGGAGCTGCGCGCCCGCGCCGCCCCCGGCGGAAACGGTCGGTGACGATGGCAACGGTCCTGGTCAGCGGGTCGTCAGGCTTCATCGGCGGCTACCTCGTGCAGGAGCTGCTCGCGCGCGGCCACCAGGTGGTCGGCGTGGACGACTTCTCCAAGTACGGGCGGGTGGCGCGCTCCTACGACACCCACCCCGGCTACCGGCTGGTCGAGGGCGACGCCGCCGACGCGGCGCTGATGACGCGGCTGCTGGCCGGGTGCGACCACTTCGTCGCCGGGGCCGCGCTCATCGGCGGGATCTCCTACTTCCACACTTACGCCTACGACCTGCTGGCCCGCAACGAGCGCATCACCGCGGCCGCGTGCGACGCGGCGATCGCGGCGCTGCGGGAGGGCCGGCTGCAGAAGGTCACCTACGTCAGCTCCTCGATGGTGTTCGAGTCCACCGACGACTGGCCCTCCTACGAGGGGCAGGAGCGGGAGATCCCGCCGCCGCGGTCCTCCTACGGGTTCCAGAAGCTGGCGGTGGAGTACTTCGCGCGCGCGGCGTGGGACCAGTACCGGCTTCCCTACACGATCGTGCGGCCGTTCAACTGCGTCGGCGTCGGCGAGGCGCGCGCGCT
>Ga0126377_10000193_pt1 | contig 35014 bp, 24 predicted proteins | sample PanSoiMetPlot_22_FD_92647 | JGI IMG/M metagenome (GOLD analysis project Ga0126377, IMG submission 92647) | Tropical forest soil microbial communities from Panama - MetaG Plot_22 | ecosystem: Environmental > Terrestrial > Soil > Tropical forest > Bulk soil | place: Panama | collected 2016-02-17 | reverse complement strand
CGAGTCCGTCCACCAGGGCAGGCCAGCCATCGTGGAGGAGGAGCCGAATCCAGGGTCGGGCGGCAGCGCCGCCCGGCGGCCGCCGGCGGGCACGGCTGGCGGCGGTGTGACCGCAAGGTCAGCGGCCAGGACGGCGCTGGGCGCACGGTCGGGGAAGCGGGTGCCGCCGCGGGGATTCACGCTGCGGGGATCCCGACTCCCTGTGGTGGCCGGCGCCGACCCGACCCGGTCCGCCACGTCGCCGAGGAGCACCGGAGGCACCCGCAGCTCCGGGGCCTGCGGCCCGGCCTGGGCGACCAGCTCCTGCCCTGCGGGCGGGGCCGGCGCGGGGGCCGGCGGCTCCTGGGCCGGCGGCCGGTGCGCCGGCGGCGGCTCGGCCGCACCCCCGGGGACGAAATAGCGCACCAGATGCCTGGACGCATACCCCATCCGCGACTCCGCCACCACCACGTCCACCTTGGACTCCTGACCCATCAGCGCCAGCCCCGGCGCGCCCGCCAACCACTGCGCCCACTCCCGCCCGCCCAGCAACCCCGCCACCCCGATCCCGGCCGACACCCCAACCGGTACACCGACAGCGGCACCAGCAAGGCTGCATTGCCCAACCCCTCCAGAGTCGTCAACCCGGCCCAGTAGCCCGCGTTGAGCAGCAGACTGGCCGCCAGCTCCAGCGGCGCCTCCCGCGAAGGCGCGGCGATCACCTGGCCCACCGCCTGGGTCCAGCGGCGCATCCAGTCCCCCACCGCCCCCGGCGGCGGGTCGGTCACCAACACCGACAGGACCCGCGCAGTGGCGTACGCCAGCCCGGCCCGCAACCCGTACGCCAACGGCGACAACCGCGCCCACGCCGGCCAGAGACGCAGCTCCTCCCAGGTCCTGCTCTCCCGAAACACCCTGGACTCCTGGAGCCACTGCAGGTACCCGATCCGGCCGCCTCCCTGCCTCCACCGCAGCCAGGCGTCCAGCCCGCCCATGAAGACCGCTGCCGGGATGAAATGCGCGGCCCCGTCGTAGGCGAGGTTCTCGAAGTAGTGGGGCACGTCGTTCGCATACGGCAGGGCCCTGTCGCGGTGCAGCCTGGTCTTGAGCCAGCCGCCGAGGGCGATCTGCCCACCGGCGATCAAGCTGACCACGGACGGATTCCGCGGCGCGATGAATGTCAGGCCGGGATCCTGCAGGATGTCCAGCCGCCTGGACGGAGGTGCCGGGTCGCCCCGCGACAGCAGATACCCGATGCCCAAGTTGGTCCCGTGCATCACGTACGCGCTGGCAGCGACCCTCGCGGCGTAGACGGCGTACATCCAATCAGCACCACTGTAGATGTCAGCTCCCTCGATCACCCGCTGCGTGAAGGCATCGAGGAAGAACATGCTCGGCACCTCGTCGAGCACGTCCACACGGCCACGGATGAGCGTGCTGAAGATGTTGCGCTGCCGATAGCCCAGCCCGTACAGCATCGCCCTGGCGAGGCCGGCGTGGATCAGCTCCTGGGGCCTGCCGGCATTCAGCGTGAGCTCGATCGGAATTCCCGCGAGGAGCAGGTCGGGGTCATCCAGGCCGTCGTCGGCGCCACCACCGGGATGCTCGCGCGGCCGGCCCTGCACCGCCAGCCTCCTGGGACCCGGCCAGAAATACGGCAGCTGCGCGGCCGCCGGCGGCGGATCCGGCCGCCGCTGTCCCGCGCCGCCCGCCTCCAGCGCCCCCACCCCCGGCGCCGGGCCGACGACCCCCAGCGCCTGCAGGTCGGCAAGCTCGGGGCTGACGACCACCTCCCCGGCGGCGCCGGCCGCAGGCGAGGCCGCCAGCGGCGTGCCGTCCCCCGCGCCGGCGGGCTCGGCCGAGGCCACGCCCTCCTCCACCAGCGCCACCAGCAGCAGCCCGCTGCCCACCATCAGCAGCAGCGCGATCAGCGCCCGGGTCACCCCTCGCACCCGGACTCGCACCGCCGGCCCCGCGGCGGGGATCCCCCGGCTCACCCCACCATCCTGCACGACGACTCCTCTCGCCCGGCTCGGGACATTCCGGACCGGGCCGCTCGACCCTTGGGGGATCCGAGCGGGAGCATTCGACAGCTGGACAGCATTCGACAGCTGGACCAAGACAGACGGCCGGGACAGCGAAGCGACCCCAGAAGACCGCCCGAGAGTAGCCGCCCCGAGTCACGGAGCCGTAACGAACCGGCGAACGGGCACCCGGCAGGGCGGCGGCCCTACTGCTCCGGCCGGGCCAGGTGGACCTTGGCGTCCTCGTAGGTGGCCTCGCCGGTCGACTCGGCCGGGCCGTAGACCAGGTTCAGCACCCCGGTCGTGAAGGTCTCGGACGAGATCAGCCGCAGCGGGATCGGGGTCCGGCCCTCGTCGAACAGCCGCATGCCCCGGCGGACCGCGATCGGGTGCAGCAACAGGTGCAGCTCGTCCACCAGCCCGGCGGCCAGCAGCTGGCGGACGACCGAGACCGAGCCGCTCAGCCCGATGTTGCCGCCGGGCTCCTGCTTCAGGGCGGTCACGGCCTCGATCAGGTCGCCCTCGAGCTGCTCGGAGTTGCGCCAGGTGAACTCGAGCTTCCGGGTGGACACGACGATCTTGCGGGCGTCGCCGAGCTTCTTGGCCAGGCCGGCGTCCTCGCCGCCGGCCGTCTCGCGCTCGGGCCACGCCCCGGCGAAGCTGTCGTAGGTCCTGCGGCCGAACAGGACGGTGTCGGCGGCGCCGAGGCTCGCGTCGACGGCGGCGCCCATCTCGTCGTTGAAGTACGGGAAGTGCCACTGATCGGGCGCCTCCACGACGCCGTCGAGCGAGATGAACAGGCCTGCGGTGATCTTCCTCATGGTCGCTCCTCCACCCGGCTGGTCGCTGCCTACGACATCCATACGACCATGCCACCCCACCCAGGTCATCGGCGCAACCGCTGGCCCGAGGAGGTCAGCCGAAGAACTTCACCGAGTCCTGCACCCGCTGGAACAGGCCCTGCTCGCCCTCGAAGCGGTCGGGCGGGGCGAAGAACACCAGGTACACCGTCTTGGGCTCGGGGCGCTGGACCTGGACCACCACGGCCGAGAAGTGCAGGCGCACTCCGGGGTCGTCCGGGTCGGTGATGTCGCCCTCCAGGCGGTCGGCCGCGAACCCGCCGACCAGGAGCTGGTCCGGGCCGGAGGTGAACGTGACCGCGGCCGGCAGCAGCGGCTGGACCGCCGCGCGCAGCTGCTCGGCGTCCCCGGCGTCGACCTGGGTGGCGGTGAACGACGTCGCCATGCCGACCGCCTCGCCGCCGTCGCCGCTCAGCAGGCCACGCACCGGCTCCCAGGTGCCGCCGGTGCCCTTCTGGCTGAACAGGCCCGCCAGCTCGCGCGCGTGCGGGGAGAACACCGCGTTGAGCCCGGCCTGCTCGCGCTCCCAGGAGCCCGGGTGCCGGAACGAGAAGGGGACCAGGTCGTCGCGGAGCGACTCCTCCGAGAGCTGGCCGGCGGACCTGGACCGCACGAGGAACACGCCCCCGACCACGGCGACCAGCAGCACCGCGGCCGTGACCAGCGCGATCCGGCCCCGTCCCCGCCCGCGGTCCGGCGGCGGCGGCCGCACCGGGGCGTCCGCGGGCTCCGGCGCGCCGCCGTCGGCCTCGGCGGCCGGATCCGGGCGCGGCGCCGGCACGCCGGCGGCCGCCGGTGCCGCATGCGGGACGGCGGGCGGGACGAGGGGCACGGGGGGCTCCACCACGGGCGCGTGCGGGCCCGCGGACCATTCCGCCTCCGCCGCCGCCGGCCCCGGCTCGGCCAGGCCGTCCTCGGGCGTCGGCGCGGCGCTCCAGCTGCCCGACGGGGCGGGAGCCGGGGTCAGGTAGTCCTGCAGCTCCACCTGGAGGGCGGCGACCAGCTCCCGGCAGGTGGGGTAGCGGTCGTCGGCGGACTTAGCCAGGGCGGTGGCGACCACGGTGTCCAGGCCGGGGGGCAGGTCGGGCCAGCGCGCGGTGACCCGCGGCGGCGGCTCGACCAGATGCGCCCACAGCAGGCCGGCGTCGTCGTCGCGCTGGAACGGCGGGTCGCCGGTGATGCACTCGTACAGGACGCAGCCGAGCGCGTACACGTCGCTGCGGCCGTCGACCGGGTTGCCGGTGATCTGCTCGGGCGCGACGTAGTCGATCGTGCCGATGAAGTGGCCCGTGCCCGTCAGCCCCGACTGCGACGACGACCGCTTGGTCAGCCCGAAGTCGGTCAGGTACACGTGGTCGGTGTCCTCCGGGCCGGCGCCGGAGGCGACCAGGATGTTGCCCGGCTTGACGTCGCGGTGGACCAGGCCGGCGGCGTGGGCGGCGTCGAGTGCGCCCGCGACCTGGCGGAACAGCGACAGCAGCCGGGCGGGGTCGGGCAGCCCCTCACGCTCCATGAGCGCCTTGAGGTCGCTGCCGACGACGTAGCGCATGACGATGTACATCGCCCCGTCGACCTCGCCGGCCTCGTACAGCGGGATGATGTTGGGGTGGTCGATCGAGGCCGCCAGGCGCGACTCGCGGATGAACCGCTGCTGGAAGCGCTCGTCCCTGGACAGCTCGGGCGCCAGGAGCTTGAGCGCGACCTTGCGGCCCAGCCGCAGGTCCTGCGCCCGGTAGACGACCGCCATGCCGCCGCGGCCGATGAAGGACTCCACCCGGTAGCCGGCGATCTCGGCGCCGGCCTCCAGGAGCCCGGGGACCTGTTCCATGGTCACCCGACCGGGCTCCCGCAGTTGCCGCAGAAGCGGTTGCCCGAACCCAGCCTCCCGCCGCACTGCGTGCAGAACGACCGCTGCGGCGGGCCGTCCGCCTGGTCGGCCGGGACCCTCGCCGCGGCGGGCGCGCCGGCCCCTTCACCAGGCGCGGGCCCGCCCGCCGGCACGGCGCCGGCCGGGGGCGAGGCCGCCGGCGGCACGGCCGCGGCCGCGGCCTTCGCCTCGCGGCCGCCCACCACCACCGGGGCGGACGGCGACCACTGCCGGCGCGGGCGCACTCCGGATTTGACGGGCACGGGCGCCAGCGGCGGGCCGGGCGCCACCGGCGGGTTCGGCGGGGTCGCCCGCTGACCCGGCACGGGCGGAGGGCCGGGCGGGGTCGCGCGCCGGCCCGGCGGGGTCCCGGGCTGCTCCGGCGGGGTCGGCCGCTGACCGGGCACCGGGGGGCCGGTCGGGGTCACGGCCCGCCCGGGGGGGACGCGGCTGCCGGCCGGGCGGTCCCCGTGCGAGGCCGCCCCGTCCTCGCGCGGCCGCCGCTGCCCGGCGCGGGAGGCCGCCAGCGCGGCCGGCAGCCCGGAGGGCGGGCGCTCCGGCGGCTCGGGCGCGGCCTCGGCCTCCGCCTCCCGGGCCGCGCGCCGCCGCAGCAGCACGACCGCCACCGGGACGGCACCCAGCAGCAGCGCCGCCGGCACGGCCAGGAGCCACCGGGCGAGCCCGCCGCCCTCGGTCGCGGATCCCGGCGCGCCGGGACGGCCGGTGAGGTCCTCGGCGGTGCCCTGCTTCTGCCTGGACTCGGCCAGGTAGCGGGCGGCGAGCGCATGCCCCGGGTACAGCTCGAGCGCGCGCTGGAAGCTCGGGATCGGCGCCGTGTACAGCTTGTTCTTGAAGCTGTGCATGGCGTCCTCGAAGACCGCGTCGGTCGGCCCCCGGTGCGGCTCCACGCCCACGCTGTCCAGCACCTGGCGGACCCGCTTGGCGTCCACGAAGGCCGGCGCCGCCTCCGCCTGGTCGGCGACGGTCAGGAAGCCGGCGACCTGGCCGCTCTGCGCGGCCACCAGCGGCCCGCCGCGCACGCCGGCGCGCAGCCCCTGGAGCAGCGGGGGAAGGTTCTTGTCGGAGTCGAGCGGCCCGCCGCCCGGGTCCTTGAAGTGGCCGATGAGCTGCAGCTCGGATTTGACCTCCGAGGTCGGCTCCGCCTCGAAGCCGAGCACGGTGAAGGCCTTGGTCCCGGCCGCCGACTGCGAGAGCGCCACCGTCGGCATGCTGCTGGCGCCGACCCGCAGGACCGCGACGTCCTGGACGCGTCCGGGCCCCGGCGACAGGACGTCGGCGGTCAGCCGCCCGTACCTGCCCTGCGACGACACCCACGGGAACACGCGCACGAGCCGGTTGGTCGTCACCAGGCAGCCGCCCGTGTCGTCGGTCGTGTTGGGCCGGTAGCAGCGCTGGAGGCGGGCGTTCACGGGATCGCCGGCGCGGTCCTTGATGCGCTGGCGCGTGAACGGGTCGCGTGGCATCGGCGCGGCGCCGTGGTAGCGCTCGTTGAACACCTTGTTGACGGCCCAGACCTTCGCCCGCTCCAGGTCCGGGGTGACCAGCCCGCCGGCGGTCACGACGATGCCGTTCGGGTCGACGGCGAAGCCGCTGCCCTTGCTCAGCTCCACCTCGTAGGTGCGCTGGACCAGCCCGATGTGCCGGCCGGCGCGGTTGTGCTCGATGAGCGAGATGTCGACCTCGGCGAACGTCCTGACCTCGACGACCGCGGGCGCGTCCAGCTCGACCTGGGTCGGATGCTCGTGGGCGTCGGCGCCGGGCGCGCCGAGGGCGAGGCCAAGGAGCGCGGCCAGGACAGCGAGGACGCTGGTGGCGCAGCTGGCTTGGCGGCGGAGCATGGATGCCTCCCCTCCCGCCCATGTGACCGAACCGGACGTGGGCGGACCGCACGAAGCCGACCGCCATCCCCCACCGGTCGGCAAAACGTGATGAGTTTCATCATCGTCTCACCCACACCCCGGATCAATGGGGTGTGAGGGCCCCCCCTGGTCGACCGGGGGACCCGCAGCTGCTCCGGTCCCCCGGACCCCCTACAGGCCCGAGGCTGCCAGCTGCCGTTCGAGCAGGAGCATCGTGGGCGCGACCCGCTCGGGCTTCACCTTCGTCCAGCACCGCAGGACGTTGGTGAGCAGGTCGAGCGTCTCCCAGAGCGTGACGCGCACGCGCGAGACCGGCGCGGTGGCCTCGTACTCGTCGAGGAACCGCTCGCAGACCCGCTCGAGCTGGAGCACCCGGTCCAGGCGCGCCTGCGGGTCGGCGGACCTGGTCGTGCGCTTGTCCATGCCGAGGTCCTTGACCGTGGCGCAGAACAGCGCGACGTCCAGCGCCGGCTCCGCCGTGCACAGGCCGTCGAAGTCGATGAACCCCACCCGGCCCTCGTTCAGGAGGACCTGACCGGGCCGGAAGCTGCGGTGGGTGGGCACGGCGGGGTCGGCCGGGTGCGTGGCGGCGAGCTCCTCGACCCGGTCGAGCAGGGAGGTCGCCGCTCCGGGCAGGTCGCCGAAGGGCACGGCGAGGTCGGCGAGCACCTGACGGATCTCGGCCAGCTCGTCCTCGATGGTGACGGTCCCGCCGTGGCGCACCCCCGACCCGTGCAGGGCGGCCAGCCCGCGCGCGGTCGCGGCGGCGTAGGCGTCCAGCCGCGTCCGGGCCTCGGCCGTGCCTGCCCGCAGGGACGAGCGCATGAAGTCCTTGAACGTGTCCTGCTCCGGGACCAGGCCCTGGACGAGCACGCGCACGTCGGGGAGGTAGGCGAGCGGTTCGGCCAGGCTCACGGCGCCGCCGCCGGGCAGGCCGCTGTCCCACAGCGCGCGCATGCCGGCCCACGCGTCGGCGCCCTCGTCGCGGGCATAGGCCTTGACGATCACCGACCCCGGCCAGCCCCGACCAGCCGCGTCGACGCCGGCGGAGTAGTCGAGCTCGCACCGCAGGGTGCAGCGGCCCGGCTTGTCGCGCAGGACCCGAGGGGTGCACGCGGCGATGCTGAGGTCCGCCTCCCTGACCTGCAGGCCCGCCTCGAGCAGGAGGCGGGCCTGCTCGGGATCGGTCAGGCGCGCCACGACGGGAAGGGACGCTCCGGGCGGCTCGACGCCCAGGTCGAGGCCGAGCTCCGGGAGCCGCAGGCGCCAGGACGGGTCGCCGAAGGGCGCCTGCTCCCCGCCGCGATCCGGCGGGGCCTGCCCGGGCGGGTGGAGGACGCCGGCGAGCATGACGTGCCCGAGGCCGTCGACGGTCAGGTCGTACCACGCCGTCCAGGTCGCGCCGTCGTGCCTGAAGCGCTCGGCCTCGCATCCGACCAGTCCCGGCACGTGCTCGCCGAGGGCGGCGCCGACCCGGTCGGCGTCGGCGGCGGCGAGCAGCCATCCGGGCAGGGCGGCCAGGCGCCGCAGGCCGTCCCGGATCGGACCGGTCCTGACCGTTGCCTCAGCCACCCTGACCACCTCTCATCTGGTTCCGGGCCCGTCGAGGCCCTCGAGCCGGGCGCCGAGGGCGACCAGCAGGTTGGCCAGCCGGGACGGCTGCACCTTGATCCAGCCGTTGAGCACGTACGTGGCCAGCTCGAGGGCCTCCCAGACCGCGACGCGGCCGGCGCTGACGGGGGCGAGCGACCGGTAGCCGTCGAGGAAGCGCGCGCCGGCCGCACGCACCTGGCCCAGGCGTGCCGGCAGGTCCGCCTGCCGCTCCCCCAGCGGCGTGTACATCCCGATGTTGGTGAGCGCGGCCAGGAACACCCCGACGTCCATGGCCGGCTCCGCCTGGCAGAACCCGTCGAAGTCGATGAAGCCCAGGCGGAAGCCGTCGGCGCCGGGGACGCCGTCGAGCAGCACCTGCGCCGGGCGGAAGGCGCGGTGGGCCGGGCCCGGCGGGTCGGGCGGGTGCGCCGCGGCCGCGGTGACCAGCGTCCCGATCAGCGCGGCGGCCGCCCCGGCCACCTCCGGCCCGGCCAGCGCCAGCCCCGGCAGCGCCGCGCGCAGCTTGGCCAGCTCGTCGTCCCAGGAGACCGCCTCGCCGTGCCGCACCCCGGAGCCGTGCAGGGCGGCCAGCCCGGCCGCGGTCCGGTCCAGCGCCGCCCCGAGCTCCTCCTCGGCCGCGGGCGAGCCGTCGCGCAACGCCGAGCGGACCAGCTGCTTGAGCGTGCGCTCGCCCGGGACCATGCCCTGGACCAGCACCCGCCGCCCGGGGTCGTAGGCGAGCGGCTCGGCGATGCGCACCGGGTCCCCGCGCCCGAGCGGGGACGCCCACATGGCCCGCATGCCCGCCCAGGTGCTGGCGCCGGCCTCCTTGGCGTAGGTCTTGACGACCACGACCTCGGGCCGGTCCGGGGTGGCGTCGTCCGGGCCGTAGCCCAGCTCGTAGCGGATCGTGCAGCGGTTGCCCGGCTTGTAGCGCAGCACCTCGGGCCGGCAGGCGCGCAGCCGCAGCCCGGACAGGCGGGTGCTGCCCTGGCGCAGCTGCCCCTCCAGGTAGGGGCGCGCCAGCTCGGGATCGGTCAGCGTCGCCAGTGCCGGCAGCCCGGGGTCCTCGGTCTCGGTGTGGAGGTCGAGGCCCAGCTCGGGGACGACGATTCGGCGGGCTGGATCGGCCGGGTGCTCGCCGGACCTCCCCTGGTCGACGTCCGGCAGGGGTGGCCGCAGCGTCCCCGCCAGGCGCAGGGCGCGGCGGTGGCCGTCGGCGCCGTCCACCGTCAGGCGGTAGCGGACCGCCCAGCCGTCGGGGCGCAGGCGCAGGCGCTCGACCTTGCACTCGACCGGCGGGGCGCCGGCCAGCTCGGGGACGCGCGCCGCCAGGGCGGCACCGACCTGCGCGGGGTCGGCCGCCGCCACCAGCCATGCGGGCAGGCTGACCAGCCGGTCGAGCGCGACGACCCGCGCCGCCGGGGTCAACTGCCGGCCTCCCGCGTCGCGACGGCGCGCTCCGCCATCACCCGCAGGATGTCCTCGAGGCGGGCGAGCTTGAGCTTCTTCCAGCTGCGCATGGCCATGCGGGCGAGGCTGACCGACTCGAAGGCGTCCGCTCGCACGCGCAGGCGGTCGAGGTCGTCCACGCCGGCCGCCTCCGCGTAGGCGGAGAGGAACGCGGCGGCGAACTCGTCGGCCAGGCCGCCGGGGTGCCGGCCGGCGGCCCGCTCGCTCTTTCGGACCGCCACCCGCAGGTGGGCCGTGAAGTGCCCGAGGTCCAGGGCGGGCTCGGCCTGGCAGATCGTGTCCAGGTCGATCAGGCCGTACTCGCCGGTCTGGTCGAAGAGGACCTGGGCGGGCGTGAGGTCGCCGTGGGCCGGCCCGGCGCGGAACGGCTCGGCGGCGAAGGCGGCCGCCTCGGCCGCCGCGAGCAGGCGGCTGAGCTGGACGCCGAGCGTCGGGCAGCGGCGGCCGACGTCGATCAGCTCGCGGCGGACGTCGGCGAGCTCACCGTCGAACGCGCGGGTCGGGCCGGCCGCGGGTGGGGCGCGGTGGATCGCGGCCGCCACCCGGGCGACCACGTCCAGGTCCCCCTCGACCGTCGGCTTCCCCCGGCCGGCCTCCGCCGAGCCGGCGAACCGTGCCTTGAGCAGCCCGGGGAGGCGCGGAGCGCCCGGCACCGGGGACAGGGCGGCCAGCCCGAGGTCGGCCCGGTAGCCGTAGGCCCGGGGCACGGCGAACGGCTGCTCACCCGCCTCGATCGCCCGCGCGAGGGCGTCGGCGGCCGTCCGGGCCTGCTCGTCCGGACCGCCGTCGGCGTACACCTTGCCGTACACGGTCCGCCTGACCAGCTGCCCGTCGTCCAGGCTCCCGAACAGGTGGTAGCGCAGCACGCAGCGGCCCTGGCGGTTGTAGCTGGCGAGCTCGACCTTGCAGGCCTCCACGGCGAGGCGGCCCTCGGCCGCGTCCGGGAGCAGCTCGCCGAGCAGCGCGGCCATGCGCGGCGGGTCGGTCGCGGCCAGCAGGCCGGGCAGCTCCGCGTCGAGCGGGAAGGCGTGCACGGCGGCGTGGAGCGGCTCGAGCACCGCGACCGGGCGGTCGAACGGCTCCAGCTCCTGGCGGCCGGCGGCCTCGGCGACCAGCGGTTCCAGCCGGTCGTGCAGCCAGGCGGCGGCGTCCGCCCCGCTCGGCAGGACCCTGGCGGTGACCACACGTTCCAGGGAGCGTTCGCTGGCGGCGTGCCGGATCCCGACCTCGTAGCGGACGACGCACGCCTCGCCCGGCAGGTACTGGATCTTGTCGACCGCGCAGCGCTCCACCTCGTACCCGTCGCGCAGCAGCGCCTCCAGCCGTGGCCGCATGCCGTCCCCGTCGAGGGCCTCGGCGAGGCCGGGCAGCTCGGCGCGGACGGCCGGGATGCGGACCGGGTCGAGGGCGGCCGCGCTCAGCGGGACGTCCAGCGTCGGCAGCTGGATGGCGCCCGCCCTGCGGTCGCGGCTGCGCGCGCCGTCATCGGCCGTGGCCTCGGGGACCGCCGCGGCCGTCCGTGTCACCGCGTCGGAGCGGTCGGGTGGCTCCGGGGGGGTGCTCGGCCCCGCCGGCGGCAGCACCGGCCCGGTCGGGGCCACCACCGCCTCCTTCGCCGCCGGGGCGGGTTCCTTCGCCACAGGGGCGGGTTCCTTCGCCACAGGGGCGGGTTCCTTCGCCACAGGGGCGGCCTTCGCTCGCGGTGCGGCGGCCTGGCCCGGCGGCTTGCCCGGCCGCAGCACCACGCCCGTCGGCGGCTCCATGGGCTGGGTCGGCGGCAGCACCGGCCCGGTCGGGGGCGGTACGGGTCCGTCCGGCGGCCGGGCGGCTGCCCGCTTCGGCGGGGACGGCGGACCGGCCGGGACCCCGGGAGGCGCCTCGGCGGCCGGGACCCCGGTCGGCGGCGCCTGGTGGACCTCGGGCGGCGCCTTGCTCATGAGCAGGCGGAACGCCTCAGGGCTGGCGGGCAGGGGCAGGGCCTGCATCAGCGCGGTCTCGAACGCCCTGCGGCGCTCGGGCGCGGGCGCCTCCTCCTCGTCGACCAGGTCCGGGACGAGCACGGGCTCGGGCTCCGGCGACGCCGGCGGGAGCGCGGCCTCCCCGAACTGCATGGTGTACAGGCTGGCGTACAGGCCGTCCTGCGCGATCAGCTCGTCGTGGGTGCCGCGCTGCACGATCTGGCCGGCGGACATCACCAGGATCACGTCGGCCGAGCGGATCAGGTTCAGGTCGTGGGAGATCACGATCGTGGTCTTGTCGAGCACCAGGATCTCCAGGGCGTCCACCACGAGCTGGGTGGACTCGGCGTCCAGGCCCGTGGTGGGCTCGTCCAGGATCAGGATGGAGGTCTCGCGGATGAACGAGCGGGCGATCGCGATGCGCTGGCGCTGCCCGCCGGACAGGCCGCCGCCACGCTCGCCCAGCTCGGTGTCGTAGCCGTCGGGGAGCCCCTGGATGAACTCGTGGGCGTTCGCCTTGCGCGCCGCCTCGACGACCTCCTCCCTGGTCGCGTCCGGCCGCCCGTAGGCGATGTTGTCCGCGATCGTGCCGCTGAACAGGATCGTCTCCTGGAGCACCATGCTGATCTGGCCGCGCAGCGACGCCAGGGTGAACTCGCGCACGTCGTGGCCGTCAAGCAGCACCTGGCCGTCGTGCGGGTCGTACAGGCGCGGCAGGAGCTGGGCGATGGTGCTCTTGCCCGCCCCGCTGTGGCCGACCAGCGCGACCGTCTGGCCCGGCTCGGCGTGGAAGCTGAGATGGTCCAGCGCCAGCCGGGTGGGTGCGGGCGGCCCCTCGCCGTCGGGGCTCGGCTCCATCTGGTAGGCGAAGCTGACGTCGCGGAACTCGATGTCGCCGCGCAGCGGCGGGGTGTCGACCGCGCCGGGCTCGTCGCGGACGGTGGGCTCACGGTCGAGCAGGTCGTTGACCCGCTCGACGCTCGCGTAGACCTTGGCGATGGTGTTCCACTCTTTGATGATCCGCCTGGTCGGCTTGAACATGTTGGTGATCAGCAGGATGTAGAGGATCACGTCGCCGGTGGTCGAGGCGTTGCGGTCGACCAGCCAGACCCCGAGCCAGACCACACCGGCGATGCAGACCGCCTGCAGCACCGAGATCACCCAGCTGAACCCGGCCTCGAGCCGGGCGGCACGCAGCGCCGCCTGCATCGCCCGGTTCGAGTGCCGCGAGAAGCGCTCGCGTTCGTAGGCGCCGCGCCCGTAGGTCTGGATGACCCCGATCGAGGTCAGCATCTCCTGGGCGTGCGAGGCCAGGTCGCCCTCGCGGGCGCGCTGCTGCTTGGCGGCGGCCTTGATGCGGGCGGTGAAGCCGTTGGAGACCAGGGCGAGCAGCGGGATGACCACGACGGCGAGCGCCAGCACCTGCGGCGAGCTCCAGGCGAGGAAGGCGAGCGTGCCGGTGAGGACCATGAGGCTGCCGGCCAGGTCGCTGACCGAGTCGGTGACGAACTCCTCCAGCTCGGTGACGTCGCCGGTCACCCTGGTCAGCACGTCCCCGGTGCGGCGCTGGTTGTGGAACGCGAGCGAGAGCTTCTCCAGGTGCGTGAACAGGGCCACGCGCACGTTGTAGCCGAGCATCCGGCCGCCTCTGGCCAGGTAGATCTCGGCCATGGAGTCGCCGTAGCTGTTGATCGCCGCCAGCGCGACCATCGCGACGGTGAGCACCCCGATCAGGACGTACCTGGAGTCCAGGGCGCCCAGGGAGCCCAGGGCCGAGGGCACGGCGCCGTTGTCGAGGAAGTCGATCAGGTACTTGAGCGGCAGGGGCTCGAACACGGCCGTGGCCGCCTCGAACAGCAGCATCACGGCGGCGAGCACGAAGACGCGGCGCTGCCCGGACGTGTACCGGAGCATGAGCCGCGCGACCCGCCGGACGTCGCCGAACCTCGCGCCCTTGGCCTGCTTGCGGGCCTTGGCCTTGCGAGCCCGCTCGGCCTCCTTGCCGGCCCGCTCGGCGTCCTTGCGCGACCGCCTGGGCTCCTTGGCGCCCTGGACCAGTTCAGCCAGCTCGGCGTCCCGGTCCCGCCTGCGGTTCCGGGACCGCCGGCCGTCCTCGGTCACGGTGGGCCCGGCCTTCTCGATGGCCTCGACGTTCCTGTCGGCCTTGCGGCTCACCAGCCCACCTCCTCGGATCCCGGCGGCCGGGCCGCCGCTTCGGCCAGCGCGGGTGCCAGCGGGGAGCTCGGGCTGCGCGCGAACGCCCGCAGCGCCTTGCGCAGCAGGGCCAGCCGTTCGAACCAGAGCACCCGCCGGCGCAGCTCGGGACCGGCCCCGCCGCAGCGCTCGTACTCGTCCACGAACGCGGCCGCCAGCGCGGCCAGCCAGGTGGCCCGGGCGTCCGGCGCCGCCGCCGGACGCCGGCTGTGCGCCGCCCGCCGGATCGCGAGCTGGCGCAGGCTGGCGGTGAAGCTGCCGACGTCCGCGGCCGGGTCGGCCATGCCGCAGTGGTCGAAGTCGAGCAACGCGGCCGGCCCTCGCCCGACCAGGAACTGCGCCGGTTTGCAGTCGCCGTGGCCCGGCGCGACCACCCGGGGCAGCCGGTCGGCCTCGGCGGCCAGGCCGGCGGCGACCGCCTGGACGCGGTCGCCCAGGTCGGGGTCCAGCACGCTCACGCCGGCCGCGGCGCGGCGCGCCAGCTTGTGCAGCTCGCGCGTGGCGGGCCGCTCCCCGCCGAGGTCCAGCCGTGCGCCGTGCAGCGCGGCCAGCGCGGACGCGGCGGTGCGCACCCCCGGCGCGGCGCGCGGTGCGGGCCTGGTCGAGGGGCCGCCCAGCGGGCCGATCAGCCCGTCGAGCCGGACGCCGGCCACCGGGTCCTGGAGGATCATCGGCACCTCGGGCAGGAACGCGGCGGCGCCGGCCACCCGCAGGCGCCCCGCCCGCACCGGCTCGGCCGCGGCGACCAGCTCCATCCCCCGCCACACCGCGGCCGCCTTCTCCGCGTCGTGGTAGACCTTGCCGAACCAGGTGCGCCGCTCGGCCGGGCCGCCCGGCGCCCGCAGCCAGGCGTCGATCCGCAGGGTGCAGCGCCGGCCGGGCCGGTAGCGCATCGGCGTCGCCCGGCAGCGCAGCACCCGCACCCCGCCGTCGAGCGTGCGCACCAGCAACCCGGCGAGGCGCTCGGGGTCGAGCACGGCCGGCAGCGCCGGCAGCGCGGGGTCATCGGGGAAGACCCGGGCCCGCAGCCCGAGCGCTTCCACCCAGCCGGCTCCGTCCAGGGCGGGAGCGGCCGTGTCGTCGCTGGTGGCGACCACCAGGCGGTCGCCGAGCTGGTACACGACCGTGCAGCCGTGGTCACTGTCGCATTTGGCGTCAACGATCCGGGGCGGCCGGTCCGGCGCCAGGCCGAGCGCCGCGGCCAGCGCCGGCCCCGCACGGCGCGGGCTGAGCGCCAGCTCCAGGCGCTCGTCGAGCATGCTCATCGCTGTCCCCCGATCAGGTCGAGGGGCTGCGCCTCCGGCAGCCCCCCGAGGCCGGTGCCGCCGGTGAGGAGCGCGGCCAGCTCGGCCGCTGCGGCGCGCGCGTCGAAACGCTCGAGCATGGTGCGGCGCGCGGCCCGCCCGAGGCGGGCGCGGGCGGGCGCGTCGGCCAGGAGCGCGGCCAGGCGGCCGGCGACCGCGCCGGGGTCGCCGGCCGGCGCCAGCAGGCCGTTGACGTCGTCCAGCACGACCTCGGGGATCCCGCCCACCGCGGTCGTCACCACCGGCAGCCCGCAGGCCATCGCCTCCAGGAGCACGTTGGGGATGCCGTCGCGGTCGCCGTCGGCGGTGACCAGCGGGGTGAGCGCGAACACGTCGGCCTCCCGCAGCGCGGCGGCCAGCTCGCGCCGCGCCCGCGCGCCCTCGAGCCGGACCTGCCCGGCCAGGCCGAGGCGCTCGACCTCGGCGGCGAGCGCCGCGCGCAGCGGCCCGTCCCCGTACACGTCGAGCCGGAACGGCAGCCCCCGGTCCGCCAGCAGCCGGCAGGCCGCCAGCAGGTCGCCGAACCCCTTCTTGGCGACCAGCCGGCCGACCGAGACGATCCGGGGCGGGCCGGTAGCTCCCTCCCATCCGGGGGGGTCCGCGGGGGGGTCCGGGGGGGCGGAGCGCAGCGCACCCCCGCCGGTCGATCGGGCTCGGGGCCGGAAGGCGTCGACGTCGACGCCGTGGTGGACCAGCCGCACCCGCTCGCGCAGCCGCTCGGGGACCAGCGCGCGCAGGTGGTCCGTGCCGGCGCGGCAGCAGGTGACCGCCAGGCGGGCCGAGGCCACGCGGTCGGCGAGCGCTGCCGCCGGCACCTGCCACAGGTCGCGGGCGTGTGCGGTGAAGCTCCACGGCAGGCCGGTGAGCCGGTGGGCGAGCAGGGCGACCAGGGCGGGGTCGTGGGCGAAGTGGGCGTGCAGCCCGGCCGGCGGCCGGCCGGCGCGCCGCTCGGCCCGCAGCCGGCCCGCCAGGCGCACCGCCGCGGCGAAGCAGGCGGCGCGCGACGCGGCCCGGTAGCCGCGGTCGGCCTCGCGGTGCCGGGCGACGTACCAGGCGGTGCGCAGGTACCGGCCGGGCGCCGCCAGCAGCAGCCGCAGGTGACCGGCGCCCGCCCGCCACCAGGGCACGCCGTCGAGGTAGGCCACCGGGGCTGCGACCAGCGCGACCTCCGGCTGGACGAGGGTCTCGCCCGAGTGCGACAGGGCGAAGATCTCCAGCCGCAGCCCGAGCCGCTCCAGGGCGAGCACCTCGTCCAGGACGAAGGTCTGGCTGAGCCGCGGCCAGCTCCGCACGACGTAGGCGACGTGCGGGCCGGGCGGCCGGAGGTCGGCAGGGTCAGGTGATCGCGTCACGGTAGGCCTGCCCTTGCGTGAGCATGGCGCCGACCTGGCGGTGCTGCTCGTCGCCGTCGGGACGGGGGCGCACACCCCGCGTGGTGCACAGCTGCTTGGCGATCTTCAGGCAGGTGTAGGCGGCGAACCAGGAGAACGGCCCGGCGGCCAGCTCGCCGCCGCCGGCCGCGTAGGCGGTCAGGAACTCGGCCTCGTGCGCGCGCAGCCCGTCCGGGTCGCCCAGCGTCCGGGTGGCGAGCAGGCGCAGGTGGACGCAGAAGTGCGCGGCGTCGTAGGCGGGGGCGCCGAGCCGGACCTCGTCGAAGTCGATGACCCGGACGCCGCCGCCGACCAGCACGTGCTTGTAGTGGAAGTCCTTGTGCATCGGGCTGGTCCCGTCCAGGTCCAGCCCGGCGGCCGTGACCTGCAGGTCCGACGCCAGCCGCGCGGCCGTGGCGGCCTGGTCGGGCCAGGCCTTGGCCACCAGGGCCGCCCACGCCTGCAGGTTGAGCAGCTCGCCGGCGAGCTGGAAGCGGCGGTCCAGCAGCAGGCGGGCCTGGTGGAGGGTTGCCAGCCAGGCGGCGGCCGCCTCCACCGCCTGCCGCGCGGTCCCGGGGTCGCCGGCGGCCAGGACCTCGTCGAGCGGCTCGCCGCTGACCGGCAGGTAGACCAGCATCGACAGCTCGGGCACGCAGCCGAGCGGGCGGGGGACGCCCAGATCCGGGCGGCCGGCGAACGCCTCGCCCCACAGGCCGCGCAGGATCGCGTCGACCCGCTGGGCCTGGGCGGCCTGCGGGTACAGCTTGCCCAGGACGGTCGCGGCACCCGGACGGCCGTCGGGCTCGGCGGGGATGTTCGGGTCGAGCCCGGTCACCTCGTAACGGATGGTGCCGCGGTTGCCCTGCTTGTAGGCGAGCAGGCGGGCGTAGGCCACGGCCGGCGGGGCCGAGTCCGCGATCGGCTGCAGCAGCGGCGCCAGCCGCGCGGTCATCTGCTTGACGTTCAGGGCGACCTGGAGGATCGGCAGGCCCGTGGCCGTGAACGCGGTCGGGTGCTTGTCGACCTTGGTCGACGTCATCATCTGCGCGACGCCGGTCTCGCGCAGCGGAACCGCCGGTGCTGGTCGCTCTGCGGGCACCTGCCAACTCCCCTCAGCTGGGCGGGACCGAGGGCCCAATCCAGGCGAGTTGCACTGTAAATTACAGTCTGCCGATCGTATACGGTCAGATGGCCTGGCGGCGAACACCAGGTGTCCTGGCGGTGACCCTGGAGGCTGTGGATGGCGGACCTGGTCGGCCAGCAGCTCGGACAGTACCAGCTTCGCGAAATCGTCCGGCGAGGTGGTATGTCCACTGTGTACAAGGCCCACCAGCCGTCGTTGGACCGATGGGTGGCCGTGAAGGTGCTCGCCCACCCGGGCGACCCGCAGTTCGTCGCCCGCTTCGAGCGCGAGGCGCGCTCCATCGCCAGGCTCCAGCACCCCAACATCGTCCCGATCCACGACTACGGCGAGCAGGACGGCCAGGTCTACCTGGTGGTGCAGTACGTGGAGGGCGGGCGGACCCTGGACGACCTGCTGGGCGAGCCGATGGAGCCGGCGGCGGCGTGCGAGCTGATCGGCCACGTCCTGGGTGCGCTCGGCTACGCCCACGAGCGCGGCATCGTGCACCGCGACATCAAGCCCGGCAACGTGCTCATGCCCTCGACGAGCTGGCCGATGCTGGCCGACTTCGGCATCGCCAAGGTGCTCATGGAAGAGGAGGAGGGATCGCGGCTCACCCAGCAGGGCGTCGTCGTCGGCACCGCCGCGTACATGGCGCCCGAGCAGGCGTTCGGGACGCCCGTGGACGAGCGCACGGATCTGTACTCGGCCGGGGTCATGCTGTACGAGATGGTCACCGGCGAGGTGCCGTTCACCGCCGACTCCCCGGTGGCGACCCTCATGAAGCAGGCGTACGAGCAACCTCCCCCGGCCCGCAGCGTCCGCCAGGACCTGCCCGGAGAGATCGAGTCGATCCTGGTCAAGGCGCTGGCCAAGGAGCAGGCCGAGCGCTTCGCGACCGCCGCGGAGATGGCCGCCGCCGTGCGTGAGGCGCTGGGGGCCGTCCGGCCCGACGCGGCCCGTCCCGCCGACCCGCTCGCCGGCGCCTACGAGTCGGGGGTGCGCGCCTGGACCGCGGGCCGGTGGGACCAGGCGGTCGAGCTGCTCGGCGAGGTGGCCGAGAAGGACCCGGGCTACGAGGACGTCGAGGCCCTGCTCGAAAGCGCCCGGACGGCCCGGGGCGACGCGCCGGAGGCCGTGGCCGTCCCGGTCGCCGCCGTGGACGCACCGGCGGAGGCGGCGCAGGCTCCGGCGGACGCGGACGCGGAGCCCGCGGTCGTCACCACCCCGCTGCCCGCGCCCGGACCGGTCACCCCCCCGCTGCCCGCAGTCGGACCGGTCAGCACCCCGCCGCTGCCCGCCGCTGCGCCGGTCGCCGCCGCCCCCGACGCGGCTGGAGCCGGAGCCGAGGCGGAGGCCGAGACGGACGAGCGGTCCGGGTCCGAGCCGGAGCCGCAGGCGGCCACGGACACAGCGCCGCAGGCGGCCAAGGACACGGAGCCGCGGGCGCAGGCGCATCCGGACGCGGGCACGCGGCGGCCGTGGGGCTGGCTGGGGGTGGTGGTGCTCCTGGCCGCGCTCGGGCTCGCCGGTCCCGTCGTCATGGTCGCCCGCAACCTGGGCCGGAGTGGACCAGGGCCGCAGTCGGTGTCCATGGCCGGGCTGGCCTTCCGCCCCGACGACCTGGCCGTGGCCAAGGGCACCAAGATCCTGTTCGTGAACGACGACGTCGCGCCGCACACGGTCACGGCCGAGTCCGGCGGCGCGTTCGACTCCGGCGTGATCTCCCCCGGCGGCACGTTCAACCTCGTCGTCTCCGGCAGCGTCAGCTACCGGTGCACCATCCACCCGAGCATGCGGGCACGCATCCTCATCCGGTCCTGAGGAGGGCGCGTGGCGGGCGGGAGCGGCCGAGGGGGGGCTCGGATCCTGTTCTACTCCCAGGACGGCCTGGGCCTCGGGCACCTGCGCCGCACCAGCGCGATCGCCGGCGCCCTGGCCAGGGCGCTGCCGGGCACGGCGCTGCTGGTGGCCGCCGACTCGCCGGCCGGACAGTTCTTCGGCTCGGTGCCGGGCCAGGACCACCTCAAGCTGCCGTCGATCCGCAAGCTGGGCCCGGGCGACTGGCAGCCGATCAGCCTGCCGCTCGGGTTCGGTGAGGTCCACGAGCTGCGGCGGTCGCTGCTCAGGACGGCGGCGCTGCGCTTCCGGCCCGACCTGCTCCTGGTCGACCACATGCCGCACGGGGCCATGGGCGAGCTGCTGCCCACCCTGTCGGCGCTGCGCCGGGTCGGCGCCACGCGCGTGGTGCTCGGCCTGCGCGACATCCTCGACGCGCCCGAGGTGATCGGGCCGGTGTGGCGGCGCGAGGGCGCCATGGCCGCGCTCACCCGCCACTACGACCGGGTCCTGGTGTACGGCCGACGTGAGGTCTTCGACGTCGCCGACCGCTACGGGTTCCCGCCGGGCGTCGCCTCCCGCCTGCGCTACACCGGCTACCTGTGCACCGACCCGCGGCCCGGTGGGGATCCCGCCGACGCGGAGGCCCCCTGGACCCTGGCGGCCGCGGGACCGGCCTGGACGCAGGCCGCCTGGGCGGCCGAGCGCAGCGGGGAGCGGGCGGGCGCCGGGGCGTCCCGCCCGCTGGTGCCGCGACGGACGCGGCCGAGCCGCATCGTCCCCGGCGGCGGCGCGCCCGAGCGCGCCCTGCTGCTGGCGATGGTGGGCGGCGGCGCGGACGGCTACCCGGTGCTGCGCGCGGTGCTGGACGCGCTGCCGGCGGTGGACGCCGTCCGCCCCTGCCGGGCGATGCTGGTGACCGGCCCGTTCATGCCGCACGCGAGCCGGCAGGAGCTGGAGCGCCGCGCCCGCGGGCTGCACGTGCGGGTCCACCACGCGGTGCGGCACCTGCCGTCGCTGCTGGCCGCCGCCGACGTCACCGTGTGCATGGCCGGCTACAACACCAGCGTCGAGGTGCTCCGGGCCGGGACGCCCGCGGTGCTCGTGCCGCGGGCGCGGCCGAGCGCCGAGCAGCGCACCCGCGCGGGCCTGTTCGCCGACCGCGGCTGGGTCCGGACCACGGACCCCGACCGGCTCGACCCCGGCGCGCTGGCCGCCGCCGTGCTCGCCTGCCTGGGGCGCGGCGGCTCCGGCGGCCCGATGCCAGGGCCGGACCTCGGCGGCCTGGGCGCGACCGTGGCCCACCTGTGCGCGCTGCTGCGCGGCGACGAGGAGCCGGCGCCCGGCCGTCCGCCCTGCGAGCCGGTGCTCCCGGCGGCACCGGCGCCATGAGCCTCCTCGGCTTCGACCCGGTGCTGGACCGGCTGCCCGTCATCGCCGACCCCGACGCCACCGCCGCCCTGTTCGCCGACCAGCTCGGCCCGGGCGTCCGGGTGCTGCGCCGCCAGGACACCAAGTACCGGCCGCGGTCCCGCTGCGTGGCCGTGTTCGAGCTGGCCGCGGACGGGCAGGAGCCCGGCGCGCGCACCTTCGGCGTGGTCACGGTCACCCCCGAGGGGGCCGGCGCGCGGCTGATGGAGGCCGACCCGGACCTGCCCGCCCTGGCCGAGGCGCTCGACCCGGGCCGGATGGCGGCCAGGTTCGCCACGGCCCTTCCCGGCGTCGAGGCGTGCGAGGCCACCGCGGTCCGCTACAAGCCGGGGGCGCGCTGCGTGGTCCGCTACCGGCTGCGGACGGGCACCGGCACGGTGGAGCTGTACGGCAAGCTCCTCGGCGATGGTCTGGACCAGCAGCTCGCCACCGTCGGCGAGCTGGTGGCCGCCGGCGGCCGTGACCCCGCGATGCCGGGCGTGCTGCCGGTGACCGCGGCCTGGCCCGATCTCGGCCTGCTCGTCCAGCCGGCGGTCGAGCGCGCCGCCGAGCTGAACGACCGCGCGTTCGACCCGGACGTGCCGGAGCGGCGGCGCGAGCGCTGGCTGGAGGGCGCCGGCCGCTGCCTGGCGGCCCTGCACGGGTGCGCGCTCCCGGCGGCGCCGCTGCGACGCCACGGTGGCGACCTCGACGAGCTGCGCGGCTACCTGGGTCCCCTGCGGCAGGCCGACCCGGACCTCGCCGGGCGCTTCGAGGCCGTCCTCGACGCCCTCGGCGGGCCCGGCCGGCCGGACCGGGACGCCGGGGACGACCACGGCGCCCGGGACGCGAGGGACGCCGGGGACGCCGAGGACCCGCCCACCGGCGGCCACGGCGCGTTCCGCACCGACCAGTTCCTGATCGACGGGGAGCGCCTGGTGCTCATCGACCTGGACACCGCCTGCCGCGCCGAGCCGGCACGCGACCTCGGCAACCTCCTCGCCTACCTGGACTGGAAGGCGATCCGGCGCCCCGCGGCGGCCGGCATGACGGCGCGGGCCGGCGAGTCGTTCCTCGCCGGCTACGCCCGCGGGCGCGAGCCGCCAGCGCGGCGGCGGGTGGAGCGCCACCGGGCGGCGTCGCTGCTCAAGATCGCCGGGCGGCGCTACCGCAGCCTGACCGTGAACGAGTGGCCGCTGGTCCCCCAGCTGGTGGAGCGGGCCGCGGTGCTGGCGGACGCCGGGACGCTGGCGTGAGCGGGCACGTCGTGGTCACCGGCGCGGCCGGGTTCATCGGCTCGCACCTGACCCGCGCGCTCCTCGACGGCGGGCACGAGGTCGTCGGGGTCGACGCGTTCACGCCCTACTACGCGCCCGCGGCCAAGCGCGCGAACCTGGCGGACCTGGCCGGCCACCGCGCCTTCCGCCTGGTCGAGGGCGACCTGACGGAGCTGTCGCTGGAGCCCCTCCTGACCGGGGCCGCGGCGGTCCTGCACCTGGCCGCGCAACCGGGCGTGCACACCTCCTGGGGCAGCGGCTTCGCGGCCTACCTGCACCACAACGTCCTGGCGACGCAGCGGCTGCTGGAGGCGTGCGCCCGCGCCGAGGTGCCGCGGCTGGTGGCGGCCTCCTCGTCGAGCGTGTACGGCGACGCCCCGAGCTACCCGACCAGCGAGGAGGCCGCCACCCGGCCGGTCTCGCCGTACGGGGTGACCAAGCTGGCCGCCGAGCACCTGTGCCTGGCCTACGCCCAGGCGCAGGCGTCGGGGCTGGGCGTAGGCCTCCTGCGCTACTTCACCGTCTACGGGCCGGGGCAGCGGCCCGACATGGCGTTCCACCGCTTCCTGGAGGCCGCGTTCGACGGCCGGGCGGTGACCGTCTACGGGGACGGCGAGCAGCGCAGGGACGTGACCTACGTCGCCGACGCCGTGCGGGCCACGACCCTCGCCATGACCGCCCCCGTGGACGGCACGGTCGTCAACGTCGGCGGCGGCGGCCCGGTCACGGTCAACGAGGCACTCGAGCTGATCGGACGGACCACCGGGCGGCGCCTCCGGGTCGTCCACGCCCCGCCGCGGCCGGGCGACGCCCGCCACACGGGCGCCGACGGCGCCCGCGCCGAAGCGCTGCTCGGCTGGCGGTCCGAGGTCGACCTGGCGACGGGACTGGCCGAGCAGGCCGCCTGGGTCGGCGGCCGGCGGGAGGGCCGGACCGCTCCCGCCGGCATCGGCTGAGCCCGGCACCCGGCGACGCCCGGCACCCGCACAGCACCGAGGCCGCCCCGCCGAGGATGAGCATCCACTCGTCGTCCAGCTCGCGGCGCCGGCGCCGCGGGGAGCGCCGCCGGGGTCAGCCCATGCGGACGCGGCGGCGGAAGGCCAGGGCGGTGAGGCCGAACGTCAGCGTGCTGAAGAGCAACGCCGCGAGCGCGCCCCTTGCGATGACCAGGACGTCGATGCCGGACAGGAAGCTGCGGGCCGCCTCGACCACGTAGGTGATCGGGTTCAGGCTCACCACGGTGTCGAACCAGCCGGTCATCTGGTCGCGGGGCAGCGCGCTGGGCGTCAGGAACAGCAGCGGGAAGAAGATGATGAAGGTGGACTGGGTGGCGCGGACCGAGCCCGTAGCCAGCGCCACGGCGATGCTGACCGCGGCGAAGCCGACCCCGAACAGCAGCGTCAGCCCGAGCAGGCCGAGCGCGCCGACCACCTCGTTGCCGGCGAACCGGACGCCGATGACCCAGCCGAACACCAGCAGGACCAGGCTGTAGCTGAGCACGGCGAACAGCTCGCCGAACAGCGTGCCCACAACCAGCGCCGAGCGGTGCACCGGGGTGACCGACAGCTTGTCCCAGTAGCCGTTGGCGATGTCCAGCACGAGCGCGTTGCCGCCGGAGGTGCTGGCCGCGGCGAACAGGATCGCGATCGGGAGCTGGAACGCGGCGTAGCTGGAGATCCCCATGGACCTGCGCGCGAGGTCGCCGAGGGCGCCGACCTGCACCACGAAGAAGAACACCGGGATGATCAGGGCGAAGAGGAACAGCTCCGGCTCGCGGAGGATGCCGCGGACGGCCCGCCCGGTGATGGCGGCCACGTCGGCGACCCACCCGGCCGGGGCGGCGAGGGTCCGCGCCTCGTCGGCGACGCTCGCGGCGGTCACGGCGCGCTCCTTCCGGCGGGCTCGGGGACGCGCTCCTGCTCGTCGGAGTCCGCCCGCTCGGCGGCCGCGGCCATGCGCCCCCCGGTGGCGGCCAGGAACACGTCGTCGAGGGTGGGCCGGGACACGCTCACGGCGCCGAAGCGGATCCCCGCCTTGTCCAGGCCGCGGATCAGGACGGCGATGTTCCGCGGTCCCTCGGGGACGAACAGGGTGTAGCCGGTGCCGGTGCCGCGCAGCTCGCCGGCGGGCAGCTCGCCGCCGGACTGCATCTCCAGGATGGCGACCCGGGCGGCGCCGCACTCGCGCTCGTCGACGCCGACGTCGATGACGTCGGCGCCGACCTCGGCCTTGAGCGCCGCGGGCGTGCCCTCGCGCACGATGCGGCCCTGGTCGATGATCGCCACCTGGTCGGCCAGCTCGTCGGCCTCCTCGAGGTACTGGGTGGTCAGGAAGATGGTCGCGCCGAAGCGCTCGCGCAGCTCGCGGATGCGGTCCCAGATGAGCGCGCGCGACAGCGGGTCGAGCCCGGTGGTCGGCTCGTCGAGGAACAGCACCCGCGGCCGGTGGAGCAGCGCCGAGGCCAGGTCGAGGCGGCGCTTCATGCCGCCGGAGTAGGTCTGGATGCGCCGGTCGAGGGCGTCGGCCAGGCCGACCAGCTCGGTCACCTCGGCGACCTGGCCGGTCAGGACCGAACCGCGGAGCCCGTACAGGCGCCCCTGGAGGGTGAGCAGCTCGCGGCCGGTCTGCTTGGGGTCGAGGCCGGCCTCCTGCAGGGCGACGCCGATGAGCCGGCGCACGGTGGTCCGGTCGGCGGCCACGTCGTGGCCGAGGACCATGCCGGACCCGCCGGTCGGGGCGAGCAGGGTGGTGAGGATACGGACGGTGGTCGACTTGCCGGCGCCGTTGGGCCCGAGGAAGCCGTAGATCTCGCCCTCCTGGACCTTGAGGCTGACGCCACGGACGGCCTCGACCTCGCCGAAGCTGTGGACGAGGTCGTGAGCCTGGATCGCTGCGGACATGGGACCGAGTGTAGGAGACCCCCGCGACATCCCGCCGCCACAGGTGGCCGTCAAGCTCCGCGCCTGCCGGTCGGCTGGCACGGGACTCGCACGCAGGCGACCCCGAGCAGGATCAGCCTGGCGTGAAGCTCGGGGGCGCCCCCGGAACGACGCTGAGCCCGCCAAACGACGCCAAGAGCGCCTGCCCTGCAGGGGTCGTCGCCAGGAAGCCGACAAGACCAAGGCCGAGAGCGGTCAGGAAGCCGGCTTTGACGGCGTCCGGGTTCTTCGCCGCCGCCTGCGCCGCCGCCTCCAGCCTGGACGTCAACCCTCCGGTCGCCTCCTGTTGGGAGGTTGCCCGAGACGGGGGAGGGCTGGGGTCCCACGGCCGCATCGCGGTGGAGGCGTCCGTGAATCCGACGTTGCCGGCGATCAGCGCCCGCTCCTCGGCCGTCAGCGGCCTGGTCCCGCCGGTACCGGTGATCAGCTCCTGCTGGCTCGGGGTGGTTGATTGCCCAGGGGTCCGGGTGTCGAGTTCCACCATGCTCATCGGGCTCCCACCCGCCAGCGTCTTCCGCAAGCGCTCGGCTCTGTCCCTCAGCTCCGCCAGCGTGGCCTCTTGACCCTCAGCCGGTTGGGAGCCGAGGTCCTCGAGGCGCTGGAGCGCCTGCTCAAGCGCCGCCTGTGCATCCTCGGTGTTGGCCTGACCCTCACGGCGCGAGCCTTCGCTCTGCGCGCGCTCTGCGAGAATCTCGGCCGTGTCAAGGGCCCAGCTGACCCTGTTCGTGGGGGTGTTCGCCCGATAGGCCTCGCGCTCCTGCTCGAGCTGATCGCCGGCCAGGTTGAGTCTTCGCGAGAGTCCGGCCACGTGACGGGTCTCATCGGGACTGAAAGGCTCGGGTCTGCTCCGCAAGCCCTCGACCTCACGCTGGAGCTGGTCATGGAGGGCATCGTCCTGCGCGATCTGAACATTGCCGCGGAGGAGACCCTGGGCCTCCCGCAGGCGTGCTTCCAGCGCGTCGAGGTCTTGCGCGACCTCTGCCGTCGTGCGCATGGGCGGGCCTGACTGGGCAGCCTCCTGTGGAGCTTCCGGTTGCTGAGGCGACCACCGCGACCTGACGGCCTCCCAGCTGCGGGCGATGAGATCGCGGATGCCGCTGCCGAAGCCGGCGGCAACGGTCGGGGACCCGGGGCTCGTGGGCTCATTCGGGCAGCCGGCACCCGCGCATGGGGTGGGGCCGCCGGGCTGCGTCTGCCCCTCCTGGTTCACCTGGTCTCGCACCTGGGACTGCTCGCCGGTGTCCTTCGTTCCGGCCTCGGCGACGACCTCGGGCGTCGCGGGACGTGCTTCGTCGCTCTGGTTCAGGCCTGACATGGTCGCGTCGCCGGTGACCGTCCCGTCCTCGCCGCCGTTGTCGAGCGCCACGTCGGCTGGCGCCTGCTCGGTCTGGGTCGGGAGCTGCCCGGCCTGGGTCTGCTGGTCGGGAGGCTCGCTGGAGAGCCCGAAGAACGACAGGCCGTCGTCGCCCTCGCTGTCCGCGAGCGCCCGGGGCACCCCCGCGGTCACCAAGGCCAGGGCGATGCCCAGGGCCAGCAGCCGACTCCATTGCCGCAGACACCGCGGCGCCTGGTGGGCTCGCGTCACCGACGTCGCCCGGCGGGGGCCTGCTGTGGGCGGTCGCGCTGCACGCATGCGGGCATCTCCATGACGATCGGGCGGGTGACGAACCTGTTCGTCCTGCAACCGTTGGTGGTGTCGAACGCACGTCTGCGGACAGCCGACGGGGTGTTCCCCAGGGGGAGCTTGGGTGCGCTTTATGTGAAGACACTGAGAGCCGGTTGTGGACAGCGCCTCGGTTGGGTCGCGGGAGGGTTGCAGCCCGGCAGCGGGCCGGCGCCGGGCGACCCGACGCAGGCGCCGACCCCCGGCCCGCTCGACTCTTGCCGGCCCCGCGCTGGTCGCGGCGGCGGCCCTACGCCGGGCGCGGTAGGCGGCGGGCCGCGGCTGCGCCGGGCGGGCGAGACGCGGAGCATCCGCGGGGCCGACGACGGCGGGGCGCTCGGCCGCGACCATCGGCGGGACACATCGCCGACCGGGAGACGCGACCATGACCAGGGACACGACGGCGCCCGCGGTGCGACCCGCGGCGCGGGCCGGGACGCCGGCGGCAGCGGCCGTCCGCGCGGGTGCGCCGCGCGGCGCCGCGGCGCGCGCGCTGGGCGCGACCAAGGTGCACGGCTCGGGCGGGACCGCCGTCCGGGCGCTCGACGGCGTGACCGTCGAGGTGGAGGCCGGGCGGTTCACCGCGATCATGGGACCGTCGGGCTCGGGCAAGTCGACCCTCATGCACTGCCTCGCGGGGCTGGACAGGCTCACCTCGGGCGAGGTCCACCTCGGCGAGGTCGAGCTGGGCTCCCTGTCCGACGCCGAGCTGACCCGGCTGCGCCGCGAGCAGATCGGCTTCGTCTTCCAGTCCTACAACCTGATCCCCACCCTCAGCGCGATCGAGAACATCACCCTGCCGGCGGCGCTCGCCGGCGGCCGGCCCGACCGCGCCTGGCTGGACCGGGTGGTCGACGCCGTCGGCCTGCGCGAGCGCCTGGCGCACCGGCCGGCGGAGCTGTCCGGCGGCCAGCAGCAGCGGGTCGCGGTGGCGCGGGCGCTCGCCGGCCGGCCGCGGATCGTGTTCGCCGACGAGCCGACCGGCAACCTCGACTCCCGCTCCGGCGGGGAGATCCTGGCGTTCCTGCGCCAGGCCGTGACCGGGCTCGGCCAGACGGTCGTGATGGTCACCCACGACCCGGTGGCGGCCGGCTACGCCGACGAGGTGCTGTTCCTGGCCGACGGCCGGATCGTCGGCCGCCTGCGCGAGCCGACGCCCGAGTCGGTCCTCGACCACGTCAAGTCGCTCGGGGAGTGAGGCGCACGATGATCGCGATCACCCTCAAGACCCTGTGGGCCCGCAGGCGCCGGCTCGCCGGCACCTGCCTGGCCGTGCTCCTCGGCGTGGCGTTCCTGGCCGGGACCCTGATCCTCGGCGACACGCTGCGGGCCAACTTCGACACCCTGTTCTCCAGCGTGACCGGCGGCACCAGCGCCGTGGTCCGCAGCGCCACCAGGGTCGACCCCGGCCCGGCCTCGCCGCGCGGCCCGGTCGACGCCGCGCTCGCCGGGCGCGTGCGGTCGGTGCCGGGCGTGGCCGGCGTCCAGCCGGTCGTCGACGGCCTCGGCCAGATCGTGGGCCGCGACGGCACCGCGGTCCCCACGATGGGCCCGCCCCGGGCGACCAACTGGATCGCCGACGAGCGCCTGTCCCCCTGGCGGCTGGCCGAGGGCCGGGCGCCGCGGGGACCGGACGAGGTGGTCCTCAACCGGGGCGCCGCCAGGACCGGCGGCCTGCGCGTGGGTGACGCGGCGACCGTGCTCACCCCCCGGCCGGTGCGGGTCCGCGTGGTCGGGCTGGCCACCTTCCAGGGCGCCGACGCCTTCGGCGGCAGCAGCTACACCGGCTTCAGCCTCGACGGCGCCCGGCGGCACCTGGCCCGCCGGCCCGGCGAGGTCTCCAGCATCCTGGTGACCGCCGCGCCGGGCGTGAGCGACGCGGACCTGGCCGGGCGGCTGCGGCCGCTGCTGCCCGCGGGCGTGGAGGCGATCACCGGCGCGCAGCAGCGCGACGAGAGCATCAGCAGCGTCAACCAGGGGTTCCTCGACCTGTTCCGCAGCGCCCTCCTGGCGTTCGCCGGGATCGCGCTGTTCGTGGCGACCTTCTCGATCGCCAACACGTTCGCGATCCTCACAGCGCAGCGCACCCGCGAGTCCGCGCTGCTGCGCGCCCTCGGCGCCTCGCGCCGGCAGGTGCTCGCGTCGGTGGTCGTGGAGGCGCTGGCCGTCGGGCTGGTGGCGTCGGCGGCCGGGCTGGCCGCGGGGATCGGCGTCGCCTCGGGCCTCAAGGCGCTGTTCGTCGGCTTCGGCTTCCCGTTCCCCGTGAGCGGCCTGGAGATCCAGGCCAACAGCGCGGCCCTCGCGGTCGGGGTGGGTCTGGCGGTCACGCTGCTCGCGGGCCTGGCGCCGGCGCTGCGGTCCTCGCGCGTGCCGCCACTGGCCGCCCTGCGCGAGGTCGCGGCCGAGCGCGTCACCGCCTTGCGGCCTCGCGCGCTGGCCGGGGCCGCGCTGACGCTGGCGGGGGTGGGCGCGCTGCTGGCCGGGGCGCTCGCCGGGGGCGGCGCGACGCTCCAGCTCACCACAGCCGGCGCGGTCCTCACCGTCGCCGGGGTGGTCGCGCTGGGCGCGGTCGTCGCGCGCCCAGCGAGCCGGCTGCTCGGCGCCCCGCTGCCGCGGCTGCGCGGCGTGGTCGGCGCGCTCGCCCGGGGCAACGCGATGCGCAACCCGCGGCGCACCGCGGGCGCGGCGGCCGCCCTGACGGTCGGCGTTGGCGTGGTGGTCATGCTGACGGTCTTCACCGCGTCGCTGCAGGCCTCGATCCGCCGGAGCGTGGCGGACTCGTTCGGCGGCGACCTGGTGGTCAGCTCGGGCGGCTTCGTCGGCGGGCGGCTCGACCCGCGCCTGGCCGCCGAGGCGGCGAAGCTGCCCCAGGTGCGGCAGGCGACCGGGATCGGCACGTTCGCGGCCCTGGTCGGCGGGACGAGCCAGGAGGTCGGCACCGCCGACCCGACCGGGCTCGCGGGCGTGCTCGACCTGGACATGGCCGCGGGCTCGATCGGCGGCCTCGGCCCGCGGCAGCTCGGTGTCGCCGAGCACGTCGCCGACGCCGAGGGCTGGCGGCTGGGCACGCCGGTGCCGGTCCGCTTCGCCGACGGCGCGAGCGAGACGTTCACGGTCGGCGCGATCTGGCGCGGCCGCGGGGTGGTCGTCGGCGACTACCTGCTGCCGCGCGCCGCAGCCGCGCCGCACGCGGTCCGCGACGTGGACGCCACGGTCCTGGTCGGGCTCGCGCCGGGCGTCGGGCTGGCCGCCGGCAAGGCCGCGGTCGAGCGGGTGGCCGCCGCCTACGGCAGCCCCGCCGTGCAGGACCGCCAGGAGTACGCCGACGCGGTGACCGGCAGCGTGGACACGCTGCTGACGCTGGTGTACGTGCTGCTGGCGCTGGCGATCGTGATCGCGCTCATGGGCATCGCCAACACGCTGTCGCTGTCGGTCCACGAGCGCACCCGCGAGCTGGGCCTGCTGCGTGCGGTCGGCGAGACCCGCAGGCAGGTGCGCGCGATGGTGCGCTGGGAGTCGGCGATCGTCGCGCTGTTCGGCACCACGGGCGGCCTGGCCCTGGGCGTGCTCCTGGGCTGGGCGCTGGTGCGCGCGACCGCGGCGGACACCGCCCTGGAGGCGTTCTCGGCGCCGCCGCTGCAGCTCGCGGCGATCCTCGCGGCCGGCGCCCTCGCCGGCGTGCTCGCCGGCCTGCGCCCCGCCCGCCGCGCTGCGCGGCTCGACGTGCTCACCGCGATCGCCGCGGAGTGACCAAGGTCCGCAAGACCCGACGTGCCGGCCGGCGGTCCTCGGGCCGCCGGCTGGCCGTGCGCCGGCCCCCTGGCGGTCCCGCCCGGCGGACGGCCGGCCGCGGACGGCCGGCGGTCAGCACAGGGACCGGCACGGCGGCGCGGCGCGGCCCGCCTTCGCCCGGGCCGCGCGGACCGCGGCCGCGGGCGAGCGCGAGGTGCCCGCGCGCCAGGCCTCCAGGTAGGGCCACGGCCAGACAGCGCCCCGCCGGACCCACCACGCGCCCGGCGCGGTCGGCCAGGAGAGGCCGAAGTGCACGTGCGGCGCCCGGCCGCGGGCCGACCCGGTGGCGCCGACCCGGCCGAGCAGCCCCCCGGCGCGCACGCGGACCCCCGGCCGGATCCCCGGCGCCAGCGTTTCCAGGTGGGAGGCGTAGTAGCGCACGCCGTCGTCGCCGACGACCGAGACCGCCAGCCCGCCGCGGTCGGCGCCGCGGTCGGTCGCGGGGCTCCACCGGTCGGTGCGGCTCACCTCGTCGACCACGCCGGAGGTCGCGGCGACGGCGCGGCAGCCGCGGCGGGCGAAGATGTCGGTCGCCGGGTAGTCGTGATGGGTCCTGCCGAAGCTGGCGGCGCAGCCGGCCACCGGGAACACGTAGCGCCTCCCCGCCCGCGGCTGCGCGACGGCGCCCGGACCCGCCGCCCGGACCGACCCCGCGTCCGCGCCCTCGGCGCCTCCGGCCCGGCCGGTGGTCGGGGGCCGTGCCCCGCCCGGGATCCGGGCGGCCTGGAGCGACCCGGGCGCGGCCGCCCCGGTACCGGTCGTGGCGCCGGCCGGCGAGGGCGACGGCGTCCCGGCCGGGTCGCGCGGGGTGGGCGAGGCGCAGCCGGCGAGGACGAGCGCCAGAGCCAGCGCCGGCACCGGCGCGAACGGCGACCACCTGGGTGCGTTGGTCACCTGGTGCTCCCCCTGGCGTCGCGGTCCGGCGGGTCGGTCCCGTTCACCGTAACCTGCGCCCCGGATCCCCCGTCGTACCGTCCAGGCGGGCGCTCCATCCCGTCGGGGACCAGGTCGCCCATCGGGCCATGCGCCCGTGGCCCTTCCTCGAACGCGGCCGGACGGATACGGTTGGACAGGACGTGACGTTGCGCTCGAACTTCCCGCGTCTGCGGGCACGCGAAGGCTGGTCCATGTCGAGACGACCCGATGACCGTGACACCCCTGGCCAGGGGCGGCCCGACCGCGTCGACCCCACCGCCGTGATGCCCGGCGCCGGCGACGAGGCGGGCGGGGAAGGCGGCCGCGACCGGCGCGTCTACTTCGCGCCAGACGCACCCGCGGGAGGCTCCCGGCCACGCGCGCCCGACGCCTACGCCGCGCAGCGCACCCGGCCGTACGACGAGACGCCGCGCATGCCACGGGGCGAGGCGGCCGGGTACGCCGAGGCCCCGCCGCGCCGGCCCGCCCCGGGCTCCGGCCGGCGGATGCCACCCCCCGGCCGGCAGCCGACCCGCCCGCCGCGGCGCTGGGGGCGGCGCTTCCTCGCCGTGCTGCTGGTGCTGCTGGTGCTGCTCCTGGTCGCGGGGGTCGTCCTGTACGTGATCCTGGACAGCAAGCTCCAGCGGACCGATGCGCTCACCGACTACGAGGCGCGGCCGGCCGGCGGGAGCGGGCAGAACTGGCTGATCGTCGGCTCCGACAGCCGCGAGGGGCTGAGCGCCGCCGAGCGTAAGCGGCTGGGGACCGGGGAGGCGGCGGGCCGGCGCACCGACACGGTCATGATCATGCACATCGCCAGGGGGGGCGGGTCGCCCACGCTGGTCAGCCTGCCGCGCGACTCCTACGTCCCGATCCCCGGGCACGGCCGCAACAAGCTGAACGCCGCCTTCGCCTTCGGCGGCCCCAAGCTCCTCGCCCGCACCGTCGAGCAGGCGACCGGCCTGCGCATGGACCACTACATGGAGCTGGGCTTCGGGGGCTTCGCGGGGCTGGTGGACGCCGTGGACGGGGTCACGATGTGCATCGACAAGCCGGTGCGCGACCGCTTCTCGGGCCTGGACATCCGCAAGGCGGGCTGCCAGGAGCTGGGCAGCAAGCAGGCGCTCGCGTACGTGCGCGCCCGCCACGGCTTCGCGACCGGGGACCTCGCCCGGGTCGAGCACCAGCGCCAGTTCATCAGCGCGCTGATCAAGAAGTCGACCAGCCCGGGCGTGCTGTTCAACCCGTTCAAGGCGATCTCGCTGGCCAACGCCGGGACCGCCGCGCTCACCGTCGACGAGGGCGACCACCTCTACAACCTCTTCCGGCTGGCCCTGGCGATGCGCGCCCTGAACGGCGACAAGGGCGTGACCACCACCGTCCCGGTGCGCGGGACCGGCTCGGTCGCGGGCGCGGGCTCGGTCGTCCTGTGGGACAGCGCCAAGGCGTCGGCCCTGTTCAACGCCCTGAGGAACGACGACCCCGTGAAGGGGATCGTGGAGAAGTAGCCGCAGGAGCGGGCGGCGCGACCCCTGCCGGCCTCAGCGCCCGAACTGCCCGTCCACCACGCCCCGTGTGAACGCGCGCCACTCCGTGGGTGTGAAGACCAGCACGGGGCCGGCCGGGTCCTTCGAGTCGCGGACCGCGACCGCGTCGTCGAGCATGGCGACCTCGACGCAGTTGGCCTGACCGTTGCTGAAGCTGCTCTTGCGCCACACGACGCGTGGCTGATCCTTCCTGCTCATCGCCCTACTCCCTTGCCACTTGCGTGATCAGGCCCTTCGAGGCCGGCTCGCCGAGCGCCGAGGCCCAGATGCTCTTGAACGCGCCGTCGTAGCGGTCGATCTCGTGCGGTTTGTCGAGGTACAGCGCGCCTGTGAGGCTCTCGGCGTACACCGTCGGCGGCTCCGTCTCCCGGCCGTCGCCGTCGAGCGGGAAGCGCAGCATGACGAACGGCCCCGACATGAGGCCGTGGTGCAGGCCGGTACGGAACGGAACCACTCTGAGCGACACGTTGGGAAGCTCGCCGACCTCGGCCAGCCGTTCGAGCTGCGCGGCCATGACGGGCTCACCGCCGACCGGGCGGCGCACGACCGCCTCGTTGAGCGCGACGTCGAGCCGCGGCGGATCGGTGACGCGGGTGAGCAGCGCCTGGCGGGCGATGCGCAGGTGCACCCGCCGCTCGATCTCGGCGTCTGATTCCTTCGGGTTGTCGGCACGGATCAGGGCGCGGGCGTAGTCCTCGGTCTGGAGCAGGCCTGGCACCAGCTCCGATTCGTACCAGGCGAGGTGCGAGGCTGCCTCCTCCAAGCCCATGTAGACGTCGAACCACTCGGGGATGACGTCGCCGTAGGAGTGCCACCAGCCGCGCGCCTTGGTCTCCTTGGCCAGCCCCATCAGCGCCTCGGTGAGCGTCGGCGAAGCGCCGTAGACCTTGCACATGGCCTCGACGTCGAGGCTGCGGAGCGAGGTCTGGCCCGTTTCGATCCGCCAGATCTTCGCCTCCGACCATTCCAGCTTGGCCGCGGCCGCCCGGACGGTCAGCCGTGAGCGGTTGCGCTGGTCACGCAGGTACCGGCCAAGCTGCCGGCGCGGCACGGTCGAGCCTGTCATCCCCTCGGTCATCGGTCACCTCGTCTTCGCTATGAGGGATTCTAGCGCCCCGAAATGAAGGCCTCCATATCCACGCTTCGATATGGACCACCCACTCTGTTTGACTCAGATTGAAGCACGGAAATGCAATCTTGCAAACAGGTGTCTCGTGGTGCTTGACTCATAACAGCTTCCGGCGCCTGACAGGCGCTCCACGAGCCGGTCCCGTCCGGCGTCGCCTGCGCTGCATCTCTTTGGAGGGCTGACATGCCTGCCAACCCACCGAGCGTGCCCACCGGCAGACGAGCCGGGCTACGCATGCTCCGCGTCGACGGCACGGCGACTGTTCGCTCCGCTCCGTGCAGCCTTTTCGAGGCCAGCGCCTTTGCCATGCCGAGCGTTATTCAGCGGGCGCGTGCCGCCGGTGCCGTTGAGCGACTGGCCGCAGGCGAAATCTTCGACGCCACATCGGCAGCCATGGATCGGGCGTGGCGTGCGCGAGAGAGCACCGCAGAGCAGCCCGAAGACCGCGCACGCCACGCCCGCAATACGACGTCAGCCCGCCGGGAGGCCATGGTGAGTGAGCAGAGCCGTGTCGACGACCAGCGACAGGAGCAGGCACCATTTGAGCGCTGGGCGCCCACCAGGGTGCTCGAAACCCCGGATTTGACGATGATCATGGTGACCGTGCCGCCACCGTGGTTCGTGGCGATGCAGAGGGACCAGTGGGAGAGCGGCGGGAGAGCGTGACCGAACCTGCGGCCAGGAGACGAGCCCCGCTCGTGACAGGACCGGCGCGGCGATCGCCGCGCCGGTCCTGGGTCAGCCAGCCACGCTGGTCGACCTCGGCTCAGATCGGCGGTGGCGGGGGGAGGCAGTAGGGCGGATCGGGGATGACCAGGGGTGGTGGACAGGGCGGTGGCGGGGGTGGCAGGGGCACTG
>Ga0126377_10000192_pt1 | contig 35045 bp, 36 predicted proteins | sample PanSoiMetPlot_22_FD_92647 | JGI IMG/M metagenome (GOLD analysis project Ga0126377, IMG submission 92647) | Tropical forest soil microbial communities from Panama - MetaG Plot_22 | ecosystem: Environmental > Terrestrial > Soil > Tropical forest > Bulk soil | place: Panama | collected 2016-02-17 | reverse complement strand
TGCCGTTTGTCGATCAGGTCGAATTTGACCAATTCCCTTTTGCTGAGGATGCCGGGCAAATGCTGCCGGATTTCCCGCATTATCTCCTCTACCCTAATGCCCACTTAGAGAGCGGGAAACATCTCGAAGACTGGCGGCCGGAGTGGGAAAAGAACTATGACTATCCGCTGTTCAGCCCGCTGACTGCACAGCGCTGGGCTGAGCAGATTCGCGCGCAAGCTGGCTCTCCGTTCCTGCTCTGCTATCTTTCCCGCGCGCTCTACTATCAGGAATTTCTTGCCCCCGGTCTCTGGAGCATAGCGGACTGGCGCACGGTGTTGGACGGACTCACCCGTGCCTACGGCAGGCCACCCGTGCTGGTCGGTGCCCGCTGGGATGAAGCCTATGCCGAGGAAGTCTGTGCACCACTAGCAGTGAAACCTGTGTCAGTCATCGGCCAGACCTCCTGGGCACAAATGCTTGCCCTGGCGCGGCTGGCTGACTGCATTATTGGCCCAGCCTGTGGCAATACCTTAGTCAGTAATCGCGTCGGGGCTCCAGCCGTCGTCTTCTGGCCAGAGCAGGAGCATGCCGGAGTCGGGGCAACTACGTTTCATCAGAAGTTTGCCTGGAGCATGATTGGCCCGGCGGCAAGCCGCCGCTATCAGCCCTTGCACTTTGGCCGCACTGCGACTCCGGTTGCGGTCTTCGCGGCCGTTGCCCGGCTGCTGACTGAGCGCAGGGAGGCGGCATGAGAGTCGCCTGGAAATGCTACCCGCATCTCTTGCAGGGCAATACGGCCGGCTATGCGGTAGCCAATGCCGGCTATCAACATGCCCTGCGGCTTGCCGGCTATGAGGTCGTCGAGGTTGAGCAGGCAATGCACCTCGATCTTGACCCGGAGATTGTCTTGCACTGGTCGGTGCCGGAGCTGTATGCGCCGTTCCCGGGGAAGATCAATATCTATGGCACCGTCAGTGAAGCCCTGAACGTGCGCCCGGCCTTCCGTGCCTGCTTTGATCACCCGCTGACCACGGCGATCTTTACCCCGTCAAGCTTTTGTCAACGCATCTTTCGCTGTGTCACGCATAAACCGGTGTTTCTCTGCGGGCATGGGGTCGAGAGTGAGACTTTTGGCTACGTGCAACGGGCCTGGTCGCAGCTCGCTGCTGACCAACGGCCGTTTGTCTTCCTCTATGTCGGGTCGAGTAACCCGCGCAAAGGCTCGGACTTTCTCTTCGAGTGGTGGCAGTCACGGGAATGGCAGCATGTGTGGGTCGGGCTCCACGGTCCGCCAGTGCGGCTGTATCTCAAGGTCAGTGACCTCGACTTTGCCAAAGCCTGCCTCGAGCTGTGGCGCATGCATGACCGGCCAGTGCGCCAGGAATATGGCGGCCTCGTCTATCAAGACGGCACCGTTACGGTTTATACGCGGCACGTGCCGGCTGAGGTGCTTGCCGTGCTCTATCAGCATGCCCATTGTTTCGTGTTTCCCTCACGTGGTGAGGGCTTCGGCCTGACCTTAGCGGAGGCGATGTCTACCGGCTTACCGTGTGTGGCGACCCGCTTTAGCGGCTATCTCGATTACTGCAATGAGGACACGGCCTTTTTGGTGGACTTTACCCCGACCCCGCTGCTCGGCATTAACGGGCGCACCTTTATCGGTGCGGCGCCCGACAAGGATGACTGGTGCCGGCAAGTCCAGGCGGTGTTGGCAGACTATCGTGGTGCGGTCGTCCGTGGGACGCGGGCGGCTGTGCGCATGCGGCAAGAGGTCACCTGGAGTCGGGTCAGTCAGCAAATGCGGGCTATGCTTGAGGTCGTCGCGGGTGCGACAACCGAGATGTCGGTGCCATCCACCGGCAGCGCGTGAGGTACCGGATACCGAGCGACCGCCGGTCCGTATGCACAACCCCTCGGCCGGCGGCACGCGCGCATGAGAGGGGAGTAAGGAGTTGCTATGGCAAATTCACTGAGTCGGATCACCGTCGCCGCTGCCGTCATGGAAGGCACCTATGGCTCGTCTGGCTCGATGCCAACCGTGAACCAAGCCTCTGATTCTTTGGTGTTATTCGATAACGTCAACCCGGCTGCAGTCGATAAGACGATGGTTGATCTGGTGCCGTTGCGCGCCTCCCTGTCGCCGACGATGTCTCTGGTTGGCCGTTCGTTACACCGGTATACCGGCGTCACGGCTGTCCAGGGGCCAGAGAACTTGGCGACTGGTCTGCCCTGGCGCTCAGCCCGCTTGATGCGCTGCTGCGGCGTGCAAGAAACGATCGCCAATAATTCCAGTATTCTCTACTACCCGCGCTCTTCCGGCTTTGAGTCCGTTGCCCTCTCAGTCTGGCCGATGGGCAACCGCCATGACATGGTCGGCTGCTACGGCAATTTTACTATGGATGCTGATGCCGGCCAGGGCGTGAAAATGACCATGGACATGATGGGGTTGTATCTGCCAGTGACGCAGAACGTCACCGTCCCGGTCCAGACCTTAGAGGTCAACAAGGCCAAGACCTGGAAAAATGCCGGCCTGGTGATTACCGGCGGGGCCTACACCATTACCGGTGGCAAACTGGTCGCCGGCGGCTTCGCGATCTCCGGCGGCACTGCCTTAGTGCCGGTCGCAATCGTCAAACACTTTGACTTTACCCCCGGCTCGCAGGTTGCTGAACGCCCAGATGCCAATGCCGTCAATGCCCTCTATGGCCTGATCCAGGGCGCTAATACGCGACAGACCGTGCTCAATTTGACCATTGAAGTCGACACGAACCCCAACATTAATGTGTTCACTGATTGGGAAACGCCGACCACGCATGCCATCCAATTTACCTATAGCTCCGGGGCCGGCCCGGGTAACACGATTAACTTTTTGTTTCCCTACTGTCAGTTGACCAACGTCGTCTATGGCGATGACAACGGGCAGCGCACCTATCAACTGTCCTACAAGCCCCAGACCCAGACCGGGGCGCAAGATGATGAATGGCAAATTCGCATGACCTGAGGGGTATATGGGACTCTTTGAACGCTTTGCACGGGTCGAGAACCCGTCACTAGAGGTGACCTTATTGCCGGAACTCGGGACAGAACCGGCCTTTATCGTCACTGCCCGCGTGATTTCCCAACGCGAGGTCTCGGAAGCCATCGAACGCTATACGGAGCGCGGCAACCTTGACCTGAAAAAATATCGGCCGTGGTGGGCGCGCCGCGTGGTGATCGATTGGAGCGGCTGTACGGTCAATAACCTGCGGCGCTTGATCCCCGGCATTACCATTGATGAAAACAAAGTCAAGCAATTATTCGGTGATGGGGTGATTCCCTACAGCGCCGAGCTGGCTGCGGACCTGCACTTGCAAGCCATCACCACCTTTGCCACGCCGATCAATGAGGCCTGCGAGGAAAAGCGTGATCAGATGACCAAGGCGATTGAGGAGGCCTTGCAGGGTGCCCAGGGAAACTTGCGGGCTGGGTAAGATTGGCCTTACGGCTTGATCTCGCCCAGCCGCGCTGGTGCCCCCGGGTGCACGAGGAAGAGACCCGCCCCCGCTATCCTAACGGGTTGGTGAACCGCATGGAATGTTGTGACGGGCAAATTGAGTCAAACTATCGTGACCCGGCCGAGTGTGAGCCGCGCTGTCCCTGGCAACGGGTGAGCGGCTGGTCCTTGCGGGTGTGGCGGCTCTTCACCTTTGTTGCCGGGCAGTCCCCGAAGACCGAGACAGAACCGGCCCGCTATTATCTTGACCCCTCTCGCTGGGAGGCCGGGCTGCGCACCTTCAGCATTCCCGAAGAGGAATGGGAGTCTGCCTGGGAATGGCTGACGTTCATCTGCACGGCTGCTAACTATCCCGAGCGCGAATACCCGGAGGACTGATGTCATTACTCTCCCTGCTGATTGTCCTGGTGATTATCGGGCTCGTGCTCTATCTGATTGAACTGTTAGTGCCGCTCGATCCGGTGATCAAAAATGTCATCCGCATCATCGTGCTCCTCGTTGTCTTGCTGTGGCTGTTACAGGTACTCGGGCTCATCGGGCCGCTCGGGGCGATTCGGATCAAGTAACCGGGCAAAAGCATGGCCGAACAGACTGCCGTCATCCGCCTCGAGATTACCGCCGGCGGCGCCGTGCGGGTGCTCTCGGATGTCGCCGGCAAACTCGATCAACTCGGCCAACGCGGCAAAGCCAGTGCCGATGCCTTAGCCGGCAGTTTCGGCCAAGTCACCTCCTCCTTGCAGAAAATCTTGCAGATCGCCGCCGGGATCAATCTCGCCAATCTCTTTCAAGCCGCGGTCTCACAACTCCAAGCGCTGGCGACGCATGCCATTTCCTTTTCTGCTGGCCTCGAATCATCACGCCTGACGATTGCCTCACTGCTGCAGGGCACGACGACGCTCACCACTGCAGCCGGGAAAACTGTCGATGCCACCACTGCCTGGACCATCAACCTCAAGGAAGCCGCGGCCCTGCAAGAGCAGATTGCGGAAATGTCTGCCACCACGCTCGGCACCCAAGAGGAGCTGCTCAGTGTCTTTCGCGGCGTGCTTGCGTTTGGCCGCGGCCAGACCGCCACCTTGCAAGAACAGTTGCAGGTCTCACAGGGGTTATTAAACGTCGGCAAATTGCAGGGGCTGAATGCCGCCTTGTTAGAGGCGGAAGTGCGGCAGATTTTTACCCTCGAATCTGCCCGCGGGCAGGTCATCCTGCCGTTGCTCGGCATCACCATCGATCAAGCCCGCGCCTATAAAGAGCAAGGGACCTGGGTCCAGCATCTCAATGAGGCCCTTGCCGTCTACAATCAGCTTGCCTCTAGCGCCGCCCTGACCTGGCAGGGCTTAACCACGACAGTCGAGACCTTTGCCAACTTACTGACCGCTACGACCTTTAGTGACATTTTCACCGGCCTCAAAGCCGGACTGCTCGGCTTCCGCGATGAGATCATCAAGCTCAATAGTGACCCCAACCTCCGCGTGCAATTACAGGTTGATGAGACCGCGCTGCAACAGGCTGGGGCATTTGCGGCTGATATGTTTGCTGCCATCGTGCGCGGCGCGGCTGAGGCAACAGTCGAGGTGATCCGCCTGACGACTGCCTTTGCGGTCTTCGTGCAAGCTCTTGAAGATACCAAGCTCGCAGAAGTCGGCGGGGACATTAAGACCGTGCTTGGCGGCGGCTTCACCTTCCTGGCGGCCCTGTGGCAGGAGGAGATCATCCCGCTCGCCCGGGACCTCATTCAACTCTTTGTCACACTCGAACAAATCATTGCCGGCTTTGCCCGTCTCTTTGCCCAACTTGATTTTTCGAGCCCGCTGGCGGCTGCCCAAAGTCTGGTGAAGGCCTGGGAAGGCTCGGCCGATGTCTTTGCCCGGGCCATGATTGCTGGCCGACAAGCCGGGGCTGAGTTTGAAGTCGCACAGCTCAAAGCCGGGGATGCCGCCCAACAAACCGGCTCCCGCATCTCCCTCTTAGGCGTGGTGTTCAAGACCGCCAGCGATGCGGCATTTATCCATGCCGGGGCAGTGAGCGAACTCACCGGCCACTACGTGCGCAATAGTGTTGCCCTTGAACAGAGTGCCGCGGCCGCCCAGAAAGCGGCTGAGGCCCATGCCAAAGCCGCCAAAGCTGTGGCTGATGCTGCCAAGGCTAATGCCGATTATCTCACCACTGTCGCCGACATGGTGCAGACTGAGGATGCGCTCACCGTCGCCCATCAGGCACGCGTGACGGCAATTGAAAAAGCAACGGCTGCTGAAATTGCCCGCGGCAAAGCCATTCAGGATGCTGGCGCGAGTACGGCTGCAGTCCTAGCTGCTGAACAAACCGGGCAAGCCAATCTCTTCAAGGAAGAACTGCAGAACACTAAGGATCACATTGCCCTGATTGCGCAACGCACGACAGCCCTGAAAGACGCAGCTACGGCGGCCGCGGCCTATGAGAGCAAGCATATCGAACTGCAGACCCAGGCAATTGAAGCTGAGCGCGGCCGCATTGCTGCAGAAAAAGAGCTCGCCCAGGCACGCGGCGCTAGTGCCCAAGAACTATTTGGCTTCACTCAGCAGGATCTCGCCCAGCAGCGCGCGCTGCTCGATATCCGCCGGCAACGGCTGCAAAATGAAATTGCCTCTTCCCAGATTGAGTTGACCTTGTTGCAGAACCAGCGGGATGAGCAGCAACAGCAGATTGCAAATACAGTAGCCTTAGCCCAGGCACAGGGCACCTTAGGATCACCGGCTGTGATTGCCAGCCTGACAGCCCTGCAAGATTCGCTGGTGAAAACTAGCAGCCAGATCGTTACTCAGACTGGCAACATCGAGGATCTGCAGGCGCAGTATGCGGCGGCTGGGGTCGAGGTTGGCACCTTATCAACTAAAACCCAGACCGCCTTTCAGGAAATGCAGAATGCCGGCGCGCAGATCCACCTCGGGGACATTATTACGCAGGGCATTCAGGGCCTGGCGCAAGGAACATTGCAGCTCGGCAATTTTCTCAAACAACAAGGACAAGCCCTGATTGCCCAGTTTGCCGAGTCTTTCCTGTTAGGCAAACGGGAGAAACTCGACATTCCTTTTGGCGCCAACGTCATGGGGCTCGTCGGTCCGGGGGGGCTGATTGGCGATCTCTTCGGCGCTGGCGGCTCCTTAGCCGCATCATTGTTTGGCGCTGGGTTCATGGAGAATGCGCCCGGGCTCGGCAATCTCCTCCGGCAGGGTGAACAGATTGCCATTGATACCTCCCAAGTCGTGTGGTCGAGTGGCGGCCAATCCTCAGGCGGGTCGTTTCTCACCTCCCTCGGCACCACCGTGCTCGGCGGGGTCGATAAAATCTTCGGTACCAATTTGCAGAACTCGATTGGCAGCTCGCTGGGTACCATCGGCAAAAGCCTCGGCGCCGGCCTTGCTGGCCAGTTTCTCGGGGATCTGGCCAGCGGGCTCTTCGGCATCAACAAAAGTCAACAAGCCCAGATCGGTGGGAAAGTCGGCAGTGCCGTCGGCGGCATTGCTGGGTTCGCCATCGGCTCAGCCCTCGGAGGGCCGGTGCTCGGCACCTTTCTCGGCTCCTTTGGCGGTGACATCTTAGGCTCGCTGTTTGGCGGGCTCTTCGCCCATGTCCCGACCAAAGGGACGCAGATTCGCCAGGGCGTCGTGCAGTGGCTGCATGACATTCACAGCGCCTATGCCGATATTTCCTCAAAAGAGTATTTCTTCGAGGAAACCAAAGCCCTAGCTAACAAAATGTTTGGTGGAGATTTTCTTGCTGCCTCGAAGAAAATTTTGACGGACACTGCTGGCCCGGAGCTGGCCCGGCAACTGCAAGCCCTCGGCACCTTTGTCACTGCCGACCAGGCGAAGAAACTCGGCAAGCCTGTCGAACAGACCGGGACGACCTTTGGAAACATGCTGTTAGATAACCTCGGGGTCGAGAAAATTCCTGCAGTGATCAAGGATATTGTCAGTAAGGCCAATATCAATTTAGCCGGTCTAGTCACCTCCCTGAATGACCTGTTCAAATCAAGCCGCATCAGTCAGGACTACTACCAGCAAACGATTCTCGGGGCCGTGAGTATCTTTACCACTGACCTGCCCGATGCAATTAAACACACGATTGATTCGGTGGAAGAACTGCAACAGTTCTTCAAAGACGGCGTCTTTGACCTGCAGGCTTTCCAGGACAATATCAAAGCCCAGATGACTGCCTTTCAGTCGATTGGCGAAGCCTTCACCACCGCGCTGTCAGACGGGATCACCAATGCGCAGAGCAAAACGCAAGTCGAGGATGCCTTTCAGGAACTGCTGCAAGAGTCGATCCGCAAGCAACTAGTCGACAAATTTATCGCCGACAATGTCACCGACTTGTTTAAGGATATTGATCTCTCGAAACCCTTGGATGCTAGCTCAGAGGCGATGAAGACACTGCGGGACCGCACCGGGGACATGTACGACAAATTGATTGCTGTGCTTGATGCTGCCGGCGTGTTGCCAGCCGCCTTCAAGAAAGCCGCGGATGCGGCGCAGCCTCCAGACTTTGCCCAACAAGCCAAAGATGCCACCGATAAAGCCCTGGCTGCGGCTGGGGACTTCGGCAGTGCCGTCTCACAGGCTGTTTCAGATGGCCTGAAGAAGGGGGCGGAAGCGGGAGCAACAGAGGCCGATGTTGCTGCGGCTTTCCAGACTTCCCTCAATACAGCCATTGCCGATAGCATCACCAACGCGGTGATTCAGGGCTTTGTCAATGCGGCGCTGGCTGAGGGTGCGCTCGGGCCAGCTCTCAAGCAGATCACTGATTTAATTAACCAATTCATCGCCAGCAATATCAGCTTCGATACATTTTCACAAGGAGTGACTGATGCCTTTGCCAGTGCCCAGCCGATGATTAACCGCCTGGCAGAGTCACTTGGTGTAGCGAGCGGCAAACTCAACGAGCTGTTGCAGAATGCCGGCATCCTGCCGAAGACCCTGAATGAGTCTGCCGATGCGGCTGCAACCGTGACGACGCAATACGTTGCCCAGGGCCAGGCAATTTGGGATAGCCAACAAGCTATGCTAGCCAATACCACGACCCTGCAAGAGGCCTCTGATGCCGCCGCCCCGTTGTCTGGGCATACGACGGATGCCGGGGAGGCCGCAGCCAACATGTCTGATCAACTGACCGCTGCCTTACGGCAACTCGGGCTGCTTGACCCAGCTACCGCGAAAGTCAGCACGCAAATGGACGATGCGCAGAAAGCTACGCAAGAGATGGTGGCCCACACGACTGAGGCTACGACCCAGGTCACCGGTATGGATGATCAATTACGCGATGCCTTAAAGCAACTCGGCTTCGTCAGTGATTCCACGACGGATGTCAGCACCGGCATGGAAGAGGTGAAAAACAAGACGCAAAGCTATGTGGCCTTGCTGTGGTCCGGGGTCGATGCCTTAAAAGAAATGGCACACTTGACCGGCTCGGTGACAGTGCCGAGCGTGCCGACTGCGGTCGGCCATGCCCAGGGCGGACTGGTGTTAGGCACGGGCACCGGGGACACCGTGCCAGCCTTACTCACACCGGGTGAGTTTGTCGTCACCGCGGAGGCTGCACGCAAGCACCTCGCCATGCTAGCGCAACTCAATACCGGGCGTAATTTTTATCGCTACCAGGAAGGCGGGGCAGTCGGGCACCCGACGCACTTTGCCCGGCCCTGGGCGGATGCCGAACGTGCCCGGCAATTGCAAGCTGAGAAAGATGCCATTCGTGGCATCACCCAGAGTGCTAATGCTGCCTCGGACGGCCTCGATAAAGTCAGCGCCGCATTCGCCAATGCGGCGAAAAGCATCAGCCAGATCCTTACCCAACTGACGACCACGACTGCCGCCGGGCTCTCGCCGACCCAAGCCTATGCGCAGTCCCAGGTGCAGGCCGCGGCCCTGCGGCAGCAGATCGCCAGCAGTACCGGTGAAGCCCAAGCGCAGTTTATGCAGGACCTGGCCCAACTGCTGCAGCAGCAACTTGACCCGCTAGCGCAACTGTTTGCCCCGACTGACCAACGGTTTATCAATGCCCGCGAGCAGATCCTCACTGAGCTGCAGGGCTTGCAGACGCAGGCCGAGAAGCAGACCGCCTTGCTGGCACAAGCAACCAATACCCCGACTACGCCCCATGTCAGTGCCCAAGGCGGCTACCGCGGCTGGCTGGCCCAGGACACCACGATCCAGGCGCACCGCGGGGAGTTCGTCAATGTCATCCCGGCCGGGGTCGCCAGTAGCGCAGCCCCGCTGAGTATTACGATCAATATTCCCTTGACGATGAATATTTCTCTCAATGGCTCAGGCGATGCCGAAGCCTTTGCGCAGCAGATCAGTGCCGCCGTGCTCCGCCAGATCGAAGCGAACAAAGGCAAGATCGGGAATCTCATCCTGCAAGGCCCGGCCGGCAAAACGTTTACCGAGAATCTCCGGCGAGGAGTACGATGAGAGGCACCCTGTGCTGTAGTACATGCTCCCGGATTCTGTGCTCCGTGCTCGGAGCCCTGCTCGTGAGCTTGTGGCTCGGTCCGCTCAGACTCGATGCGGCCCCCCTCAGTAGTACCGTTCCGTCTACCATCATGCACTTTCCGGCGGAATTTGGGCTCAAGGGAGACGGCACTACGGATGATGCCGCGGCCCTGCAGACAGCGATTGATACGATCAGTGCGGCAGGCGGTGGTGCTCTTGTCCTTGAACCGAAGACCTATCGGATCAACAGCACAGTGGCACTGAAATCGAATGTCACGCTCAGAGGTGTTGGAGACTTGACGGTGATTGCCTTAGGCGCCAATGCCGTGATGTTGAGTATCGGCGCCATCACCAATGTCACGCTGGAGAATTTCAAACTCGATGGCCGGCGAGCAACCTATACCAATACTGCCAACACGGGGATCTATGGACCTGCACCCGGCGGGGCCAGTAATATTCGTCTCAGTGCGGTCACTGTGCAATCAGTCGCAGGGGCAGGCATCCTCTTGCTCGCCTCTTCAGGGACGCACACGACCAACGTCGTGATCCGCAACAGTGTGACCGATGACACGGGTGCCCACGGGATTATTACCCAGGATTATGTCGATCAGGTCACGATTACCAATACGCGGGTGAGTAATTTTGGCATGCTCTATGCTGATCGCCCGGGAATCACCGTGAGCCGCAATGGCAGCGATGTCATCGTCACGAATAACCTGGTGATCGGCAGTCCGAGCGCGCTAGGGACGAGCGTACACGGGATCTCCCTCGATGGGGTCACGCGGGCGACCGTCGCCAATAACACGATCACCGGGACGATCGGCTATGGTATTGAAATTACCGGTGCAGCAGCCGTTCTCAGCCGCGTGGCGGTCACCGGCAATGCGATTGGCCCGACTCAGAGCCGTTCCTGTATCGTGTTAGACGGTGCCAATGCGCTGGTGGCGGATAATGTGGCAATCACGGGCAACACCTGCAAAGGCTCCGCCGCTGAAGGAATCTATGTGTTCGTCGGCGGAACACCGGCGGCGAGCCATACCAATGTGACGATCAGTGATAATGTGATTGATACCCCAGGGACGGTGGGCATTCTGCTGAACTCGCTCGTCAATTTTACCGTGGCCAATAACACCATTCGCAATGCCGTTCAGTCCGGGATCTATTTAGATGCGACCTTGGGGGCAGGGGCGAACAAAGGCGTGTTCTCAGGCAATATGCTCGATGGCAATAACACCAGCGCCAATGCCAGCCATGCCGGAATGCGGCTCTCTTACAATGCCACCTTTCGCGAATTTACGGCCATCGGCAATCGCGTGATCAATAGTGGCAATCTCAATTATTTGACGATTGATGCCGGGTCTACCGTCAATTCCTTGTCCGCGGGTGAGAACTGGCTCGTGCTTGATACGCTGCGCAACGCGGGCTTTACGACGCTGAGTAACAACACGATCCGGGCGCGGGGAGGCGGGAGCGCGGGTCCGGCGCTGGGGGCGGCTGGCGTGAGCCTCGGGGCGAGCAATCTCTTTATTGGTGCCGGTAATGAGGTCATCCTCGCCAAGGACACGAGCACCACGGCGCTGCAGTTCGGCCTCGATGGCAATCCGCCGGGCGACCAAGTCTTCAAAGGAGCAGATGGCAGCGGGACCAATATCGCCGGCGGCAATTTCACGCTCGCGCCGGGAAGTGGGACAGGAACCGCAAACGGGGGCGATTTACTGCTCGCCACGAATCCGGCAGGGGGGAGTTCGGGGACGACGATCAATGCACTGGTGGAACGGGCGCGGGTGCCCGTCGATGGGGGAGTTCGCTGGGCCACGGGAAGTAAACCAACCTGTGATAGTACCCATCGTGGCACTGTCTTTTATGTTGCCGGAGCGGCAGGGGTGGCCGATACCTACGAAGTCTGCCGGAAAGATGCCGCCAATGCCTATGCCTGGGTGACGTTGTTTTAACATGACAGTCTTACACACCTACTATTTTCGCAACCAGGGCACGGGGCCGATCACCGTCTATCAAGTGGATTTTGATGATGCCGGCTATGTGCTGGTGAGCGAAACCGGACAGACCTGGTATCACTATACCGGCTGGCTCTTCCCCATGAACTACTACACCGGGGTCTGGGATGGCTTTTGGCAAGTGACGCTGGACCCGATCCTGGGCGCCAGCCCGGCCCCGGCCACGCAAGCATTGCAAATTCTCGGGGGCATGTTTCTCTATGATGCCGCGCAGCCATGGAGTGGCGGCGCCGGACCACCGCCTGTGGCCTTCAGCACTGCCTTTCTGCCCCTAAGTGCTGTCACCGCCAGCCCGACGGAAAACCTCACCTATCCGAAAAGCCGGCTCACCGATAGAGAGTTTCCCTACCGGCCCTGCCGCAGCATGAGCACGGCCCAGCAAGATTTTGTCTTCAGCCTGGGCGGCACGGTGACCTGGCCGAATGCGCAAGTCTTTCTCCTTGATGCGAATTTTGCCACGGCGCAACTGGCTACCGGCACCTCCGCCACCGCCACTGATGCATCCTTTAACGCAGACAATACAACCGTGACGATTGCCCAGAACCCCGACGTGGTACGCTACAACCTGCTCACTGCCAAAGCGATCAGCGCCAAAAGTTATCTCCGCCTGCGCATCCCCGCCCAGACCCCTACCGATGGCCAGAGCTACTTTTCCCTCGGCACCCTCGGCGTGGTGTCGGCCATGACGACCCTCGTCTATAACGTCGAGCCCTATGAGATTGAGGTGCGCGCACTCTACAAGGGCTCAAGTAATGCGGTGATCCGCGTCAGTGATTTCTTTCTCGCTTTCTCCTGGCATGTCATGGATGCGATAGCCGACCTCACGGCCTGGCAACAGCTCGCTACCTATGGTCTCGATACCGTGTTCCTGGTGGACCTCAATTATCAGGCAGGGGGGCAAGATGTGTTGCTAGCACAGAATGCCGCGCCCGTACGCCTCCGCCGCCATCACGGCAATATCGATGTGACGGCCCAACTCCAGGAGTATGCCTGGCCAATCTTAGGCTAACCTATGGCCATAGCTTTTGATGCTAGCAGCTCGGCCAACGTCGGCAGCAGTAATAATACCACGCTGTCATGGTCGCATACCTGTACCGGCAGTACCCTTGTCTTGGTGGTCGCGGTCGGCATGCAGGCGAACGTCGCGGTCTCGTCGGTGACCTATGGCGGGCAGAATCTCACTTTTCGGGTCAGTGCGAATGAGTCCGGCAACACGCGGGCAGAACTCTGGACCTTAGTCAACCCGCCGACCGGAGCGAACACCGTCACCGTTACCCTGCCCTCAGCCGCCTTCATGGGCGGGGTCGCGCATTCGTATACCGGCGTCGATCAAGGCACGCCGGTAGGCAACACTGCTAGTGCGAACTCCAGCGGCAACGTCAACTCCCTCTCCCTGAACATTACCAGTGCCACGAATGACGTGGTGGTCGATGGGGTGGCGAAACGCAATAGCACAGAGAATATCACTGCTGGCGGGTCACAGAGTGATGCGATCACGACGATCACCACCTCAGGTACGGCCAATAACAACATTGTCGTCGGTAGCTCCGATCAGCCGGGCGCGGCCAGCGTCACCATGTCCTGGTCCCACTCTGGGGTAACCCGCTCCTATAGCCTCACGGCCCTCTCGCTCAACCCGGTCGGCGTCGGTATCTCGGTCACTGTGTTTGATACGCTCACCACTAGTGAGAGCCGCAGTGTAGTCTTAGGGGGCGCGGGGGTCTCGGTCTATGTCTCGGACGGGATCACTACGGGTGAAACAGCCAGTGCCCTGCCCAGTTCGCTCTTTCTCACCGTCTTTGACACTGCTACAGTGAGTGACCTGCAAGCTGTGCAACGCGGCGGGCCGCTGTCCCTCATCGTGTTTGACACCAGCCTTACCAGTGAGTTTGTCAATGTCGTGCCGACTGGTGCTGTCGTTGTCTTGCGGCCCACGGTCGGGTTCTCGACTGCCTTCCTGTCTGCCACCTGTGTCACGGCGAACCCGGTGGAAAACTTGTACTATCCCAAGAGCCGCCTCACTGACCGTGAGAACCCCTACCGGCCGTGTCGCTCGCGCGCCACCAGTCAGCAGGATTTTGTCTTCAGCTTGGGCGGCACCATTGCCGCCTATGCTGCCTATGTCTTTCTCCTGGATGTCAACTTTAGCAGCGCGCAACTGGCTACTGGCTTATCGGCCACCTCGACTGATGCCTCCTTTAATGCGGACAATGCCAGCATTACCATTGCCCGCAACGGTGATGTCGCACGCTATAACCTCCTGACCCAGAAATCGTTGCCGGGCGTGACCCACCTCCGGCTGCGCATTCCGGCCCAGACCCCGGTCGATGGGGCACCCTATTTTTCACTCGGCCTGGTCGGCATCGTCTCTGCCCTCACGCAATTCAGCTGGAACGTGGAAGCCTACGAGGTCGAAATCCGGGCACGGTATCTGGGGCAAAATAATCTGCAGAAACGGGGCAGTGACTTTTACTATGGCTTCCCCTGGCAAGCGACGACCAGCCTCGATGACCTCGCTGCCTGGCAGCAGCTTGCCACCTATGGGCAGGAAACCGTGTGGCTAGCATTCCACAATATCCAGGGCAGCCGGCAAGACGTGCATTTGGCACAACATGAACAACCCGTGCGGATGACGCGGGCCGGCGATATTCTCACCGCGTCGGCGCAAGTGCGGGAATATCTCGGCCCGCTGGTGAGCTAAGATGGCGATTGCCTACGACCATTCGAGCAGCGCGCTAATCGCTCCCGGGACCACGCCGACCTTACTGTGGTCGCATACCTGTAGCGGGAGTAACCGGCTGTTAGTCGTGGCGGTCGCCGTGCAAGGCAATAATCCAGTGACCGGGGTCACCTATGGTGGGGTCGCGCTCACGCAAGAACTGAATCTCACGGGTGCCAATGCCAATGCCCAAGCCAGCCTGTGGCGCTTAGTGAATCCAGCAGCCGGCACGGCTAATATCATCGTCTCGGTGACCCAGGGCGGCGCATACCCCAATGTAGGGACCGTCGCGACTGCGCATTCCTATACCGGCGTAGATCAGACAGCCCCGATCGGCAACAAAACTAGTGCCGCCATTAGTGCTACCAGTATCAGTGTCACCCTCGCTACCAATAGTAGCCAACTGGTCGTCGATGGGATGGCCAAGCGTTACAGCACTGAGACCCCGAGTCCAGGTGCAGGACAAGGACATGTCGCGCTGCAGCGCAGCAATGTTGGGGCAGACTGGCTTGATGTCTGGGGTGGCAGTTCTGACAAAGCTGCTGGTGCCGCCTCGACCACCATGTCCTGGTCGCATGCCGGCACGGGGCGCCACTATGTCCTGTGCGCGATGGCACTCAATCCCCTCGTGACGGCCCTCTCAGTTGCTGTGGCTGAGAGTATCGGGGTCACGGAGAGCCAAGTCTTTACCTACTCAGTCACGGGCCGGTCTCTGGCTGCCGTAGAGACCGTGGCGGTCGGGGACAGCCTCACGCTGGCCCTGACGTTTCTCGGCACCATCTCGCAGCTCGCCGGGTCACCCGCCCTCGTGAGTCTGGTGACGATCTATGGCGCGACTGGCACACGGTATGTCTGCGATCAGGAGACAGATCTCTTCCCGACCTTTGTCCAACAGTTAGCCGCGCCGCTTGATCTCACCTATGCGCTGCCTGACCGGGCCAATGGCATTCCCCAGAGTCAGCGTGCAACCCTGCACCTCTCGAACATCCTACGCAGCGCTGCCACACCGACCCTCTCAGCCTGGCTCAGCCAAGAGGACCTGCTGGGACAGGACGTGCATGCAGAAATCTATGATACCGTTGATCAGCGCAGCGTGATGACGTTAGACGGCGTCATTGTTGAGATTCCCACGCTCACTGATGATACCGCAGAAATCACTGTTGAGTCATTGAACACTGACCTCTTCGATACCTCAGTGCCGCGGCAAACGATTCTTGATGTCTATCCTAATGCCGATGTCTCGCTGTTACGTGATACCAATGCGGTGGTGCGGGTGCCCTTTGGCATTATGCCGCAGGTCGATCTGGCCCTCGTCCTGACCGCGCAACTCGCCTGCGCCTTTACCATCGGGCCAGAAGGCACCGGCGACAAGTATATTTATATGGAAGATACCTCAGTGCCGAATCTCACGGTCACGCCGGGGATGGCACTCGTCTATGATATCTATGCAACGTGGGATGCACAAATCGCGCTCGGGCTGTTCGATGAGACGACGCTGCTGTGGAGCACGGGGGCGAAAGACCAGAATGGCCTCGACAACTATGCGGGCACGGATATCAATGCCTATGCGGCGGTGGGCAAATGGTATCGGCGGGTGATCCCGCTGCCATCCGTGTATGTTGGCAAGACGATCACCCGCTACCTGATTGGCTGCGAGCAAGATACGGCCGGCACCTATATCGCCTGGATCGCCAATGCCGCTATTATTGATGCCTCCGGGGCTGTGCGGGTCTCGATCTTTAATGAGAATACCACGCCGACCTATGACACGCTGCTGTTTGAGAACCCGCCCTCGTGTACAGCCAGTTTCGCGAAATTTTCCCAATTTGATTATGGCACCGTCGCGACGCCGTATCCGTGGAATAACTATGCGCTCGCGTTTACCGGCACCGGCGGGATCACTTTTAGTAATGCTGAGTATTTTAATTTTACCACGCTGACCGCTGAAGTGTGGTTTCGCACGAATACCCTGGCGAACTATCCGGCGCTCTTCGGCCGCGCCGCGAGCAGTGGCAATCAAGGCTGGATGCTCAATCTCAGTCCCGTCTCTGGGCTGGTCGGTGAGCTGCGGACTGTAGACGGGATCTTTTATGTGGCAAGCCTGACCACGCCGGCGGACAATGTCTGGCATTGTGCCACGCTCGTGATTGATGATACAGCTAAGATCTGGGCGCTCTATCAGGATGGTACCCTGCAGGACCAGAAAGCTTTTTCTGGGACCTGGACGGCGAGCGGCGGCCCGCTGCGCGCCGCCTTTCCGGTGTTTGCGGCCGGGGCCTACACCGGCGCACTCACGGAGATCCGCCTGTGGAACCGGGCGCTATCACCGGGAGAGGTGCTCGGCCACTATGATGATATCAAAACAGGGCAAGAGTCGGGCCTCGCCGGGTACTGGCCGCTGCGGGAAAACGGCGGCACGATCCTCACTGACCTCTCCCCTAACGGCAACGCTGGCACGGTGACTAATGGCACCTGGGGGCTGGGGCCCGATCAGGGCACGCTCTTCTACAATGTGTATAGCGCCGTGTACCGCGATGGCGCCGTGGTGCCCCGTGATCAGTGGCAACCGGGTCCGTGGGGCAACTGGCGCAACGTGCGCTTTAACGTCCCGCAATACTCCGCCCAAGGACGGACGGCTAAGATTCAAGCCGACATCATCTCTCCTCAATTTGAGCGCAATGCCGCCCGCGTCGCCCAATACCTGCTCAGTGATAGCACCTATGGCGTGGGCGCGGCCGTCGATACAGAGAGCTTTGCCCTGGCCGCGGCCCGCTATCAGAGCCTTATCCCACCGACCGGCTACCTGTGCGATGGCGGCTTAGCTGCCCAGATCCCGCTGCGGGATGTCTTACGTGAGCTGCTCGTGCACGGTGCGGTCTTGTGGAAGACACCGGCACAAGCCTTTGCCCTCACCGTCGATACGGCTAATTATGCGCTAGGCTGCTCGGCTGCGAGTAGCCAGTACGTGACGGTCGGCAATTGGCCGGCGCTCTCGTTTCCCAACAACATTTTTACCATCGAATTTTGGTTGCATGCGTTTGATACCACCACGCTCATGGGGATCTTACGCAAGCGCATTGCCAATGCTGGTGAGGAGTATGCTATCTGGTGCAGTAGCGGAGGCACCTTAGAATTCCGTGCCTGGAGTTATCCGGGCTTCGTGGTCTACCAAGTCAATGCCACCTATGACACGACCTGGACGCACTTTGCCTGGGTGGGCACCGGCACCGGCACGATTTTGTACAAGAACGGCGTGCAAGTGGCGACGGCGGCCAAAGGCACGGCTAATATGAGTGCCGGGCCGGCTACCTTAGAGTTAGGACGCTCGATCGATAATGCCGGCAGCGGGGTGCAATATCTTAACGGCCACCTCGATGAGGTGCGCTTCTGGTCTGTTGCCCGCACGCAGCAGCAAATTCTCGATAACATGAATCAACCCCTGATGAGTTTACCGGCCTCCCTTGCGGCCTATTGGCCGTTTGATACCTACGGCTCGCCGACTGGCCAAGAGCTAGAATTTGTCAGTGGCAATTGGTCACAATTAGTCAATGGCGCGGCCTGGGCGCAGGAGAATCTCGTCACCTGGGATGACTCTGCCCTCGAGCTGGGTGATGGGGACTATGCGACGACCGGCTGGGGCAACATCCTGATTACCGGTGAAACCCAACTCGCCCTCAGCCAGCGCATCGCCACGCTCACGCTGAACGGGGCGCTGAAACCGGCCTGGCAATTACCGGCCACGTTCACGCAGAAATCTGCCCGCACGCTGCCCAATGATACCGGCAAAACTCAGCCCGAGGAGAATGATTACCTCTATGACTGGCAGACGATCGATCATGAGGTCTATTACCAGCTCCAACGCCGCTACTATGCCCGGCAGTCCCTCGAGGTGAGTGCCCACCGCTCGCTGCGCTATCTCCAAGCCGGCCAGCGGCTGCTGGTGCATGCACCCAACCGCCCTAACATTGACGGCAAACGCTATGAGATTGCCCAGCGGCATATTAACGGGGAAACCTATGCCTTGACGCTGCTCGGGTGGGATGCGCGGATCTATCAACATGCCCTCGGCGCGGGGCAAGGACCGCAGAGCGTGCCGGTAGTCAATGATTACACCCAAACGCGGCCAGATGCGCCGACCGGCTTTACCTTTGTGCATGATTCCTTTACCACCGGGTCCACGATTACGGTGGATAACCTGTTAGCCACGGCAACTGCACCGCTGACCCCGAATGTCACCGGCCTCATCTTTCGTTTACAGAGTAGTGGGGGGGTAGCGCAGCGGACGGTCAGCGTCCAGTGCCGGCCGGGCGCAGTCGTCAGTGCCCTGTTTGATCAAGTCGTGACCGGCCAGACCTACTATTGTACCTGCTATGCCTATGCGGCCTTTAACTCGCCCACCTATCAGGAGGGCATTAATGCCGGACCATTGAGTCTGGCTAACTAGGAGGTCTCTATGGGACGAATACTCTTTGTGATCGTGTATGTTCTGCTCTCTGCCCTGCCGGTCTTCGGCGGAGACGGTGATGATGACGGCGTCAAGAACCGCGATGACGTGTGTCCGGCGACGGATCTGGCGCAATTTGTTATGGTCGGCTCCTGTAATGCCGGCTTTGTCGATGTCGTTGACAGGGAAGATGGCTGTTCGCTGAACCAAGATATCACTTTATGTATCTGTGCGGCCTCGGGCAGCTGTGCTGGTCTTACCCTGGAAGACCGCGTCAAGCAGTGCATCCGCCATGTGGCGAATAGCTTCCATGACCAAGGATTGATAACCGGAAGTGAGCGACGGGCAGTGAAACGCTGCCTCCATCCCTTTACCCCATAAGGATCTGACTATGAAACAGAAGAGACGGCCGACCTCGACCGTGCGCGTGCGGGGCTTTGCTCGCCTGCAGCTCGGGGAGCGCCAACATGATGGCTCAGTGCGGATCGTCGGTGATTCCGGCTGGCAGCTGAACACGCTGACGACAGACAACGGCGGGGGCCTCACTGCCTACATTGCGGCTAAGGTTGGCGGCGTGGCGGGCTCAAAGACGCCGACGCACCTCCAAATCGCTACCCAGACCGCTGCCGTCAATGCCACGCAAACGTCGTTGCTCGGTGAGACGAGAGTGAGAAAAACCTTTAACCTCGATCTCTCGACTATTGCGACTGGCACCTTGCAGATGGCGGGCTCCTGGTCGTCGAGCGATAATACGGCGCAGATTACCATCGGGGCCATTGCCGTGTATAACACGAGCGCCGGCGGGACGATGGCGGCGGGTGCGACGTTTGCCACCAGTGCCTGGAATAGTAATCAAGATCTGTCGGCGACCTATCAGCTCAGGTGGAGTTAAAGCGGCCGTGCCGCGTCGGCAAGGATTGAAATGAGCTGAAGCGCCATGCGTTGACTGCAAGGAGTGCTGCGGGATGGAGTGTACTGAGCAGGCGTCGAGGAATGGGGTGGATCGTCGTGGAATGGAGTGCTGGCAAGGAATGCAACGAGATGTTCTTTCGTGCAGTGAAGTCGGAGCGAGGACCGGAGTGCACGGGCGTGAACTGGCAAGACGTGCTGGCAAGCAGTGAGGTGAAGTGGCCTGAATCGGCATGTAGGCAAGAAGCGCAATGCAGTGTAGAGCAATGCAATCAAGGAATGGGGCGCTGTGACGCGGAATGAAGCCGGAATAGCCTCAAGAAGTGGGGCGCTGTGGTCCGCTAGGAACTGAAATGTCATCAAGACATGCAATGCCATGTACTGAGATGACAGCAAGGAGTGAAGCGGGATGAGGTGAAGCGGAGGGGTGTAGTGACGTACAATGGTGTGATCCGCAGTCAAGGAGCGGGATGAAGGGTTGTGAAAGCGCTGGGGAGTGTCCACGAGAGATGCCTCGGCCTGATCTGTTTTGTCAACGAGCAATGCGATGAAAGGGCTTGTTTTGGCGTGCACTGGTAGCAAGAGATGACTCGGACTGTCCTGTTTTGTTGGCGAGAAATGCAAGGGAAGGGCTTGGGATGGCCTGAAATGCTAGCAAGAGGTGACTTGGAATGACCTGTTATGTCAGGCTGGCAGAGCAGCACAGGAGGATGCGATGAAAATGGTAGCCCGCAAACATGCCCGCATTGGCGCGGGCGGATGGAGTGTGGTGGCAGAGGTCTTGGTTCCTTCCCCGCCCCAGGTGATCCCGGCAACCGGCTCCCTGACGATGTTGCTGACGATTCCAGGGGCTGCCCTAGGGGATCTCGCCTTGGTGAGTGCCACCACGGACCTCAAGGGATTAGATGTCACGGCCTATGTGTCAGCGGCTGACTCGGTGTTTTTGCGCGTGCGGAATAGCCAGAGTTTTCCCGTCGATCTGGCTGATGCACAGTGGCACATCAAGGTGATTCATTAAGGAGGCATGATGGCAATCACTGAGCAATCAGCCGTGAGTGATGAGACGACTGTCGGCTTATCGCAGGAGGAGCTCGACTTGCCGGCGGTGTTGCGCTGCCCGAGCGGCCATGTGGCCCACTATCACGTTTACGCCCTAGACGAGCACCACAGAATTCCCTTTTATGTGTGTCGGGCATGTGCCGTAATCTATCGTTATCAGGAGTTAGCTAGAGCCGATGCCGAAAGCCGTGTGTGAATTGTGTCCGACATTGCCCTGGGCACCAGGAGCGATGAAGCGCTGTATTTGTCACGGGTGTAACCTCGATCTCGGCAGTTCCGATCAGCCCCAGAGTGGGTTTCTTGGGGTGGATGTACGTGAGCTGCCGCGCGTCTCTTTCATCTGGGATCTGACGCTATTCCCCTGGCCGTTTCCCAGCGACTGTGCCGATCAGATCCTTGCCTCGCACCTCCTCGAACATATCCCGCCGCCGGTCACTCTGCTGTTTTGGGATGAGATGTGGCGGGTCCTGAAGCCGGAAGGACAACTCTTAGCCGTTACCCCGCATGGCCAGTCATATTTTTATCTCCAGGACCCTCAACATTGCAGTCCATATGTGGAAGCGACGTTTTCATATTTTTGCCCAGCCCATCCCTCCGGTCTCTATAACGTCTATCGGCCATCACCCTGGAAGCTAGTTCGCATGAATAGCAATCCTCTCGGCATGATTGAGGTTGTCATGCTACCAATTAAGCAACCACGGGCGCGAACTCGGAAGATAGCGCGCTGAATACTGATTGCGGGCGCGACCTTTACGAGCCATATCAGCGCTATTCTCAGCAAACGTGCCAAGAAAGAGATGGGCAGGATTGACGCACCAGGGAACATCACAGGTATGCAGCACATTCATCCCCTCAGGGATGGAACCATGATGCAATTCCCAGGAAAGTTGGTGGGCACGCCGTTGTTGATTATTCACCGACAAATGTCCATAGCCGGATTTGAGCCGATACCCGGTCCACAACCAACAGCCGCTCTCGCTACTTGTTTTATCAACCCGCGCCCAGAAACGGATGCGCCAAGGCGGATCTCGATGCCTGTTTGCGCAGCCTACCGAACAATAGATACCTTGTCCTTTGCGTATAAAATGACGGGGGAGAAGAAATGTCTGGCCGCAGCCTTTGCAAATGCGCGTAATGAGCATCGTCACCTCCGCTGTGACAGACTCCGCACGTGTGAGAATACGCGGCGCCCGGTGCGGAGTCCGGGGTTCGGGTTGCAATCCCTAGCCGCTTTCTCAATATAACAGAAATGTAATGAAAGAGAAACAAAACGCGACCCGCACCGTTACCCAGATCGGCGCTGACCGCGTGGTGAAAAATAACGGGCTCTGGCAGCATCGGCTGTTGATCGGCATTCCGACCTTAGGCGTGGTGCGTATTGAGTTTGATCTTGCCCGCCGTGCCCTGGTCGTCCCGATTAACTGGTCAAACGGGGAGATGATTGCCGCCCATCTGCCTGAGTCCATCATTGCCCAGGGCTATACGGTAGCTGATGCGCAGAACGTCATCGTCGAGCGCTTTATCCGCGATAAATTTTCCTGGCTTTTGTTGTACGAGGATGATATTCTCCCGCCGGCCGATGCCTTTTTGAAACTCGATCAACATATGCGTAATGAAGAGATCCCGATTATTTCCGGTCTCTACTTCAGTAAGGGGGAGCCCTCATGGCCGCTCGTGTTCCGCGGGCGGGGCAACGGTTGCTATACCGATTTCAATGTCGGCGAACAGGTCTGGTGCGATGGGGTCCCGACTGGGTTCCTGCTCATTCACCGCAGTATCCTGCAGTGGTTCTGGGTACATGCACCGCACTATCAATTGCCGGACGGGCGTAAAATTCCCCGCGTGTTCGAGACCCCGCGCCGGGCTTGGTATGACCCGGAACAGGATCGCTATTTTGCCCAGATGGGCACCAGTGATCTCTATTTCTGTGACCAGATCAAGCAGCAGGAGGTTTTAGCCAAGACCGGCTGGGAGAAGCTCAGTAAGAAACGCTACCCGCTGCTGTGTGATAGCTCGATTCTCTGTGGACATTGTTCTTTAGACGGCGTGCGCTATCCCGAGGGAGGGAGTCAGGTGATCACGCCGCGCAAGGCAAGGAAGTAATTTTACGTAAGGAGGAGTATATGCACTCTGTTCATCGGCCATGGGGACTTATCGGGCTTATCGGAGGTCTAGGCCTGCTGACGGCGCTGAGCGGCTCAGCCCGTGCCCATATCAGTCCGCCGGGATGCACCTCGAATAGCGCGGATATTGATCTCAACCGCTTTCCGTCCGTGCTGGTAAGTGGCGGCACGGTGGCCTATGCCGGCATGCTCACCAACGGGGGGCCGGGCGCGTGCGATGTGACGATTTTTGGCAACGTCGTCCTGAATTGCCCGGCCGCTGATGGCACGCCGACCGGCACGCAGATTGTCGTGATTCCTGCGGTTCCGGGCGGACGCCAGTTACTGGCTGATGGCACGACGGATGTCAGCTTCGGGCCGGTTACCTGCGTCGTCAGTGGTTCGCCGGGACAGTATACCGCGGAGGTGAAGGGGGCAGGGATACTCCATGACAGTGATCCGGACGTGTCTGTAGAAATTATTGACAAAACGGTCACAGTCACCCTCGTCGAATGTCTGAGCGTGGCTGACTGTTCGGCGACCCCACATGATGCGCAGTGCCAGACACTGGCCTGTGAGAATTTTGCGTGCGTCGTGCATGACGTGCCCAATGATACCGCCTGCGCTGATAGCGACGGCAACTTGTGCACGCATCCGGCCTGCGAAGCCGGCACGTGCAACCAAGCAGTGACGACCACTGTCTGTACACCGGACAACAACGAGTGTACCCAGGATTTAGCGTGCAATCCCGCGACCGGACTTTGCGCCCATCCCCCTGTCCCCGATGGCACCGCGTGTACGGACACTGACGGTAATGCCTGTACGACGCCTGCATGCACAGGAGGGGTCTGCAACCAGACGAATCATACTACGGTCTGTACGCCAGATAACAATGAGTGTACCCAGGATTTGGCGTGCAATACCACCACTGGGCAGTGCGATCATCCCGCCGTACCACCGGGCACGACCTGTACGGATACCGATGGCAATGCCTGCACGACTGCAGCCTGTGAAGGAACGACCTGTAACCAGGCCCACACTACCAAAACCTGTACGCCGGATAACAATGAGTGCACGGATGATTTAGCATGCAATACGACCACCGGTCAGTGCGACCATCCTAACAAGCCTGATGGCACCTCATGCACCGATACCGATGGTTTGGACTGCACGCTGGCGTCCTGCGAAGGAGGAGTGTGCAATCAGACCGAAGAAAATAATTGCGAGGCCATTTGCCGCACCGTGGGCTTCTGGCAAACGCATGCGTGTGGGACGGACGGAGTCAACTGCGAAAAGTCCGATTCCTTTAACCTCACGCAGGATGCGCTGAACCTCGTAGGCGGTTCCGTGACGGTCTGTGGAGAGGTTATCAATACCACGGTTGTGCCGGATAATAATTCGGCGCTCGAAGCCCTGTGTACGAACGGTGGAGGCATTACGCAGCTCGCCCGGCAGCTCCTTGGTATGGCGTTAAATTGCAGCGTGTCTGGGTTCAATGGCGATTGTTCGGGTGATCCAAGCATCGCAGCTCTCTTCACGAGTTGCAATACGGTGTGTACGGGTGGGAGCGTTCCTGGCTTCTCGGTCGATAGCTGCGTCAGTCTGGTCGACTCGTTCAACAGTGGAACGAGTAGCCTCGCGTTCGGCTGTCATAATGCAAGCGACGAAGACCTGGCAGCAGCGCTCGGCGTACCACAGCTCGGGCCAGCCGGCAGTCCGAATGCCTGTACGGACGCGCGCAAGGACTCGTGTACGATCTTCAGCGCTAGTAGCCTGAGCTGTCCATAACGCATGAACAGTCAGCGCAGAGGCGGGGCTGCCGGGATGGCCCTGAAACGGCCCCGCCTCCTCGTCAGTGAACGGAGTGAGACCATCGCACTCTGTCAGCGGGCGCGCTACCATCAGCGCGCCTATCCCGAACTCTCGCTCTTATTTGCCGTCAAGAATGAAGCAGCCTATCGGCGCAAAGATTTACTGGCGCAAGGCATCCGTGCTGGTGTGCCTGACCTGATGCTCCCTGTCGCCCGTGGCGGCTTTTGTGGGCTATTCATCGAGATGAAAGTCGGCCGCGGCCGGCCGTCACCCGAACAATTGCTCTTTGCCCGGCTCGTGACTGCGCAAGGCTATCAGGTCTGTTTTTGCTGGGGACAGGAGCAAGGCTGGACTGCCTTGCTCTCCTACTTAGCCGGCCCGCGCACGCTCCATTAATGCAACGCACCACACATCGCTGCATATCTTGCGCCGAGACGGCATCTCACAACATTTCTTTGCAGTACTCGCTACGCGCTCGGTGGCGGGGTCACGACCGGAGCCTCTGGGGGCGTTTCTTCACCGCTGCTCCCTGAGGGAGGAGCTGGGATCACCACCCAGCCGTGCGTAGGACTCCAGACCCACATCAAGTTGCCCCCCGGACCGACTACAGAGGCGGCCGGCGGCACAGGGATACCCGCTGGTGGCTGTGTTGGCGGCGTTGGCGGATAGTAAATCGGCGGGCTTACCACGCCTGGCGGCGGCCAGATACCCGGGGGTTGTGTAGGGGGTGACGGCCAAATGCTGGGGGGTTGTTGTGGTGGTAGGTAGATCGGGGGCGTAGGAACGCCGGGTGAGGGCCAGATCCCGACCGGGGGCTGTGCGGGCGGCAGATAAATCGGGGGCGTGGGGACTCCCGGACTCGGCCAGATCCCCACAGGAGGCTGCGTCGGGGGCAGCACTATCGGGTTGGTGGGCACGCCTGGACTCGGCCAGATCCCCACCGGGGGCTGTGGTGCCGGTAAATAAATCGGGGGCGTAGGAAAGACCGGAACACTCGGCTGTGGCGGGTAGAAAATGGGCGGACTGACGACCCCAGGCGGTTGTGTCGGGGGCAGCACAATCGGGTTCGTGGGCACGCCTGGACTCGGCCAAATACCGGGCGGTTGCGCTGGCGGTTGCGCGGCATCAGCCCAGGTCATTACACCCGTAATAACTACTTGCGCTGAAGGCATAGGCATCTCCTTTCTTTTGACAAACTTCGGAGAGTATACAGACGGCAGCGCCGGAGGCAAGCCGCATGCACAGCAGGCAGCACAGACAAGCTCGAGGGCAGATTTCACCAGGCCAGAGGCAGCCTGAACGCCGCGGGGAAATCCTCGCCCGCTGGCTACTGATCAGCCTCGCTGGACTCATCGCTCTCAGCAGTTTTGCCTATTGGCTGCTGTTCTGGCACCGCTAAACCCTTGCCCTACGTCACTTCTACATGCTACCATGCCGGCTATCTTGAGCACAAAGGAGTTTTCTATGAAGGCAAAAGAGACGAACACCGAGACCGGGGGCAGACGGAAAGCCCCGGTCGTTGTCACCCCAGAGGCAGCTGTGAATATGCAGCTCTGGACCAAATATCCGGTGCGGCTGCACTTTACGACGCGCTTGTGTGGCAGCGTTCCTGGTGATCCTGAGCTCGTCGCTGCCTGGCAGGCGGCACGCGCCCCGAAGGTGAAACCGGCTGGCGGTAAGAGTATCGAGGAAATTCAACAAGAAGTGATTGAGACGCTAGCTGAGCCGACCGAGGCCGAGCAACTGAGCATGCTAGTCTTTCAGCGCGTCAATGATCACTGTGTGTTACGAGCTTCCACATTTCGCTCGCACATCAAGGATTGCGCCAGAATTTTAAGCGCACAATTTATTGGGAAGATTCAAGGCGAGAGGTCCTTTTCGACCCGCGTCATTAATGGTGTCTACCTAGCGCCAGACCCGTACTGGATCGAGATTCAACGAGAAGGCGATTGGTCACCTATTGGGAAGCATGACGGTGAGACGGATAAGCCGATCCATGTTAGAGGGCCGCGAGGCGAGCCCCTCAATGCCTTGAAAAGATATCAGTGGATCATGGGGGCGACGGTCGCATTCACCTTGTTGGTGCTGGGGAAATCTGTGACAAAAGGTGACCTTGAGCATATTTTCGCCTATGGGGGCGTCCATGGCTACGGGGGCGAGCGTGGCGATGGCGAAGGAAAATATTGGGCGGAGCTGAGCACGGACTAGCCACGAGCTGTGACACGCAGTGTCCTGATGTGTGCTGCCCCAAGGTGTGCCGCGTCCTGACGTGGACTGGCCTGCTCTGACCCGAGCTGTGTTGGGTGGTGGGTTGTCCTGGTGTGGCCTGCCCTGAGGGGTGTGTTGCACGGCACTGAACTGAGCAGTGGTGCAGTGTCCCGAGAGGTGCAAGGGAATGCCTTGACCCGAGGTGTGCTGAGGCATGGTGTGGCACCGAGGGGTGACATGACGCGTAGCGTCGTGGGCTGAGACCAGAAATGTGGTGACCTGGCATGTTGTGCAGTGGCAGCAAGGGATGGAGTGAGGTGACGTGTCATGGACTGAGACATGAAGTGAGTCGAACTGCGCCGTGGTGCCCTGTCACAAGAAGTGAAATGCATGGCGCTGTGGTGGTATGCTGGCGAGGAATGATCCGATCTGCACTGAAATGGTGTGCCGGCAAGGAGTGCGGCGCGGTGCCCTGGGGCGGAATGCTGTCAAGGGCTGAACTTGACTGAAGTGAGGTGCCGACAAGGGATGTTATGCGCGGCGGTGAGCTGAATGCCAGGAATGGACGGCAGTGAATTGAGATGCCATCAAGAGATGTTTCGCTGTGGAGTGGCACGGCGGATCAGCCAGAAGTGAAATGGCTCGCTTGGGGTTGGCGTGCTGTCAAGGAATGGAACGCGATTGAGTGCTCTGGATTGCTGGCGAGAACCGAGGTGAACCTGCATGCAACGGACTGTGCTGGCATGTGATGCACACGAGGGGTGGGGTGATATGGGCTGTGTCGGTCTGTAGCGTTATGACTGCAAGGAGTGATGCGCCGGGGAGTGGAGTGTGGTGGAGGCGAGTATGGCCGTGAGCTGCGCTGTATTGGGATGGCGGCGAGAGGTGAGACGCGGGGCGGTGAAATGAAATGCCGGCGAGAAACGAGGCGAGATGTACTGGAGTGCGATGGACTGCCGAGGAGGAGTGAGCCGGAATGCCTCGGCCTGCGGTGCGCTGTTGGCAAGGCGTGCAATGGCTTTGCCGTGTAATGTGGCGCTGCGCTGCACTGACAGCGAGTTGTGATCTGGACGGTAGTGTGCGGAAGCGACGGCGAGGGGTGGGGTGATACGGGTTGCACGGAGCGGTCATGTGATGACGGCGAGCTGTGGTGAGCGGTGAAATGATTTGGCCTGCTATCAAGAGTGAGCCTCAAGATGTGAGCTGGACTGTCATGCAGTGCCTTGGTGTCAAGCAATGATATCCGCTGAAATGAAATGCTGGCAAGAAATGGAGTGAAGCGCAACGGTATGATGTGGGTTGTTCGGCATGGGCGAGAAGTGATCTGACCAGCGATGCACTGTTGTGCTGGCAAGGGATGCGCTGTCCTGGCCTGTCCTGGAGTGCCGGCGAGTATTGAATAGGAATGAACCGAGATGTGATGGTCCGCGGTGCTGTGCCGGCAAGAAATGCGGTGCCGTGCCCTGGAGTGCCGGCAAGAGACGAAGTGCTGTGCTCTGTCAGGCTGTCAAGAACGGTGATGTAACGGCTTGTGATGCTGCCGAGCTATGAAATGAACTGCCGTGCTGCCAAGGGGTGAATTGACCTGGCTGGGGTTGCGCTGCTGACAAGGGCTGAAAGGAGCTGCCATGCCTTGTGCTGGGATGCTGACGAGTACGGCGGTGAACTGATCTGTCTTGCCCGGAGATGGCAGCAAGGATTGAGAGGTATTGCGGTGCGCAGTGATGGCGATGAGCAGTGAAGCGTTTTGTGATGCCGTGCTGGCGAGAGTCGCTGTGCGCAGATGTGCGTTGGTGCCGAGGTATGATGTGAGGCGGCTGGTTGTGTTGTGGGATGCTGTCAAGAATTGATTTCGCTTGAAGTGAAGGGTAGTGGTGTGACAGCGAGCTCTGTGGCGCTGTGACTTGTGATGATGGCGAGCAGTGCTTTCGTGTGTGTAGGTATGTTTTGGGCTGCCCTCAAGATATGTCATGCAGTGAGATGCCGCCAAGGACTGCTGTGGAAGCGCAGTGTTTCGAGGTGTCGTGCATGCAAGGATTGAGACGTGCCGAGATGACGGACCCCGAGTGATGAGAGGAATTGTAGGGTAATGTAATGCCGTGCCGGCAAGGCACGAGCTGGAGTGTGCTGTTCGGTTGCGAGCGAGCAGCGAGGAGTGAAACGGCGGGCGATGCGGTGTATTGCCGTGCTATCGAGGATTGGCAGGCGGTGTGGCGTGTTGCGATGCGATCAAGGAGTGGAGCGAAGCGGAATGTGATGGCGTCCAAGAGATGATCAGCAATCTGGTGGGATCGGTTGTCATGCCCTGGTGACGAGTCACGAGGTGCAACGTTGTGCATTGGCAGCAAGGAGCGGAGTGGAGTGACCTGAGCTGGATTGGCACGAGGAATGGAACGGGAGGGGCTGAAGTGGCGTGTTAGCAAGGCGTGCCGTTTGGTGACGGGTTGTGTGCTGGAGTGGTGCCGAGTAATGAAGCGTAATGCAGTGAATAGGTGCCGAGTAGTGAGCAACGGTGTTCTGCCTTAGTCTGAATTGTAGTCACGGCGTGAACTGAGGGGTGAAGGGGTGTCTGCTGACTTAGTCTGAATTATAGTCAAGGCATGAAGCGGAGGGACATGGTGTGGAATCGAGTGCTGAAGGGATGTGCTATGAGCTGGTCCCGAAGTGGTATGGGTTGGTGTCAAGGAATGTAGTGAGGCGGAATGCGATGCACCCGAGCAGTGTCATGAGCGGCGTTGTAGTGACGGCAAGGAATGGAACTTAGTGTGATGAACTGACGGGAAGGAATGAGTTGAGATGACCTGCCGGCAAGAAACGCGATGCCAGGACGTGCGGTGCTGTGCCGGCGAGCAGTGGCATCAATTGTTGTGGGCTGGACTGGCGCAAGAGATGTAGCGAAGTGATATGCAATGACACCGGGGCGCAAGTTATGCAATGTTCCGATGTGGCATGGTTACGAGTAGTGTCGGGAAATGGCCTGGCATGGTAGCCTGAGCGGCGCCGGGACAGGCTGCGCTGTGCAGCGCGCTGGCGCGAGTAGTGAAGTGTGATGCGCGGACGTGGCTGCGAGAAGCGCAGTGGCGAGAAGTGGACCGGGGTGTACTGACGGGAAGACATGCAGTGCGGTTGATCGAGGTGAAATGGTCGCGAGAAGTGCAGCGTCGTCAAATGGCGGCAAGAAATGTAGTGTATCGGCTTGATATGGAATGGCATGGAATGGCAGCGAGGAATCGAGGTGCTCGCGGCCCAGGGCAGGATGTGGTAAGCTACGGTATCGGTTTCTTCATAGAGGGCTAGAGATGGGATCTCGACCGAACGACCTGGCAGGGAGATTCGACGCATCCCATCTCTAGTTTCACCTCTTGCCCTTAGTGGCGGGGCTCATCGGGAAAACGGACCTTCATAGGGTCAACCTGTGCCTGTGGGGGCGGCACCCGTGGGGTATAGAGAGTGACAATCGCATCCGGCACCGGGTAGGTAAACTTCAGCGCAAGAATCACTTGAAGCTCCGGGTTATAGGCATCAATCATTGCCAGCGTTTTAGCATCCTGCTGCGCAACAATCAGATTACGTGGGACATACCCTCCCTGTTGGTGCGGTGTATCAACATTAACCAGGAACAGGCCAGGGCCTTGCTGTTGATATCCTTGCCAGGCGAGTGCGGCGAAAGTCTCACTAGCATCAGCGATAATCCGGCTTACCCGTTGTGACTGGATCTGATTAACTGGATAAAAAGGAGTCTTACCCCTACGGCCTTTCTTCTTGGTCATAATTGGATAAAAAGTAGCGCTTACCTTTCGACTTTTCATAGAGAGTGCTCCTTGCGAGCTAGGACACCCTGCGGTATCCTGCTCGCTGTTATAGTGTCTCTGTAGGGGCTGTTGCTAGATAAGGTGCTCGCAACAGCCCGCTCTCTAGCCGTTAGGGCTTCACCTCCTTTCGCTGCCGGACTCTGCGGGTCGGGTTCTGCCAGGTCGAGAAACAGTGCTGGCAGAGCAGGTCCTGCCAGTTTGGCAGTGACTGCGTCCAGTTGGCCTGCAGCCAGACCTGCTGGGGAGCGGGTTCATCACAGAGTAACTCGCCGGTGTTCCAGCGTAGATGAATTGTGGTGTTAGCCATCGGGAGATCCTTTCTTGAGGGACGGGTTAGAGGTTGTCGATCACGATTTCTGGCCACCAGTGCTCCGCAGTGACCGTGAGTTTGTCTTTTTTAGCAGCGGCATACAGTGCATCCCGGATCTGGGCTTGCATGCCCTGATAGAAGGGCTTTTCGACTAGGGCTACTACCTCGCTGTCACAGATGAGCTTGCCACGGAGGATGACCTGATTGGTCTTGTAGCCATTCTTGCTAACGCGCAGATACTGGAGGATGATGTAGGCGGTTTTGCTGTTCATTGTGTTCTCCTCTCTTGCCTTATCTAACGGCTAGTGCGGTCTGGTTTTTCGTGCGCCAGACGGAGGCGCACTGACCGGGTTAAGTCTTCAGTACGCGCGGCAGTCTCTTCGATGCGCTGCATGCTAGTTGCCATGCGTTCGAGGCTGGCCGTGATCCGCCGCATCTCACGCCAGCTGCTGACGGCGGCGGCAAGCAGCGCGAGCGTGTTAATCCACGTTAAGAGGGGGAGGTCCATCAGGTCCTTTCGCGGCGGTCTGACCTCCTCCCGCCAGGGCCAAGGGGTGCCTACTCAGCCTGCCAGCGGCACTTAGCAAGCCGGCAATAGATGCGCTTGCCAGTGATACCGAAGGTAAACGCAGCATGGCGTTTCGGGCTATAGGTCATGCCCATCTCTAGGGCCTGGGCACGGGTGACATGGCCGTGCTCTTTACAGTGCTGAATCCAGAGATCAATCAGTTCTGAGCGTGTCACAGAATGTTACTCCTTCCCTTCGGGCTTGTTGGTAAGCCCGAAGGCATCGAGCCAGTGGAGCAGATAGTCTTGGCGTGCCTTATCGGTCGCCTCATCGAGTTTCGCAGTAAGGTCATCAAGCAGGATCTGCAGGAGCCCGGTTTCTGCATCACTAATCAGATCGATATACTCCTCGAGGGCACCTTGGAGGTCCTTCACCGGGTATCCCCGGCGTTTGAGCCCGTGGATGAGCAGGCGGACTTGTTGCGTGAGATTCATTTTGAATACTCCTAATTAGAAGGGGTGATAGGGCTGACTGGCATTTTTCCCAGCCAGGGTTAAGGCACCGCGGTGGTCGAGGTAACCGAGGGTGCGCAGGTCAGCCAGCTCAGCTGGCTTGATGCCATGCTGGCTCCAGACCAATCTCCGGTATGAGGAGATGTAGGAGCGGATCGAGGCTAAGATTTGGCCTTGGCGTTCAGACAAGGCCGGGCTCTGTGCAGGCAGCAGGGGAGCCAGGTTTTCCGGCCGGACATAGAGGCAGATCCCGAGATCTTTGCCCTGGAAAATTGTATGCTCGACGATCATGTAGTTTGCAGGGATCTCGAACTCGCTGTGGGCGCCACGATTCATCGGGTTCGTCGTCGCCGGGTTCGGGATATTGCCTCTTCCATGCGCTAAGGAATAGAGCACGCAATACTTCCGGCTCCCTTCTGACCAGTAGTTTTCCAGATGATAGGTGCGGGCTTCGCGCAGCCGAACTTTTTGGCCGGTATATTCCGGGTAGGTTGCTGCCAGGATTGCCTGGATTTGGGGATCACGGGGATTGAGGTGTAGTGTATGCATCGGTCTACTCCTTTAGAGGTTATGGGTTGCGTGCAAGGCAGCAGTGAAGCCGCCACGAAGGGTCAGGAGGTCCTGGGCCTGCGCTAGATACGGCCGTAAATCACGGGCAATGCAGCGCAGGATGTGCTGCCGAATAGCCTGCGGGGTGACATCATGGTCGAGGTAGTTGGCAACGGAGCGGGCAAACTGAGTCCAGGAGCGGGCGCCGCGGCTGCTATTGCAGATCAAGCAGGCAGTCACCAGATTGCCGGCAGCATTACTACCACCGAGGGAATGAGGGGTGAGGTGATCGAGGGTCAAGCGGGCCTCATCCTCGATGCTGCGCCCGCAATAGGCACAGGCGAGACCATCCCGGAGGTAAATGGCCAATCTCTTTTTCGGGGTGAGCCAATTCATGCCTTGATTCTTTTTGGTTCGGGCTGACATTGTGTTTCCGTCCTTGCTTTCTCTATCGGGTAGTCTACCCATTTATTTACTCTAGAGCAAGTAACTTATCTATGATATTTTCTTGCGCTAGAGCAAGAAAATATTAGATAGGCTTATAGCTAGGGGTGAGTGATCAGCCAGATCCAGGCGAGGATGCTGCCGCTCAAGAGCACAACGGCGAGCCAATCCGGGAACCACTGATCGAGGTGCTCCCGCAGATACGTGTCGAGTCCAGTGCGGCGCATGAGAAGAAATAAGAAGAGGGCAAGGAAGTGAATGCGTGTCATAGCTGCTCCTCTTCCTGCGGTTAATACGTCGCATCGCTGTAGCCCTCAGCCCGCAGGCAGGTGATCACAGCGGTTTTCTGCCGGCGATCAAGCTCGGCTGCATTGACGGCGGCACCGTCGATGAATCCCCGGCCGGCACCTAAGGCTGTTCCCCAGGCTGCCCCTCTCCCTGGCATGCCGAGCATCCCGCCGACCATCGCCCCCAGGGCCGCACCGATCAGGGCACCGCCAATCCCGCCATTCACGGCGCCATCGAGGGCAGTCGGATCACTGCTGGTTGCCTCACGGGCAAAGGCTTCGCAGTGCCGCAGATCAATCTCATAGACGTGGTTCGCCGGCTGGGTGTAGACAATCGGCTGGCGCACCGTCACAGCGCAACTGCTCACAAGCAGTGAGACAATCAGGAAGCTTGCTAGCCGTGCTGGAACTCCTGTATACTGTTTCATGTTCAGTGTCCTTTCACGGGGCTGTCGAGGGTTCACGGTCTCGGCAGCCCTCATCCTTATTCGAGTTCTTCCTCCGGACACCCCTCGTAGGCATGCGGATGAATAGTCAACAACGGCTTTCCTTCCTGCTGTCGCAGGATATTGGCCCGACGCATACAGGAGCGGCAGACGGGTTCACGCCTGCCGTCGATCAGCAGCGACGGGACCCGCACCGGGTTAAAGCTAAAGGGCTGCTTACAGACAATGCAGGCCCCAAAGGCGAGGGCATAGCCCATAGTATCATCTCCTCTGATTATTCACTTCTAGTGAAGCTACGATTAATCTTCATCCGGCAACATCACCGTGAGCACCCGCTCGCCCTCATCACCTGGGCCACAGACGATTTTGAAGGTGTGGGTGTGCTTGCGGCCGGCTCCCTGAATGATGACCTGAAAGAGCTTCGTGTGCTCATCGAGATGTTGGCCCGTGCAGCGTGACATCCACAAGATATCGGCCCAGATTCCCTTATAGTCATTGAGCCAGCGCGGGTTGTTCACTGCCTGCTCTAGGAGGGCAAAGACTGAGGCAGTCATGGCGAGCGGGTCGCGGTAATGCTGCTGGGACACTTCAGCGAAGTCCCCCTGCATGGCATCAATCAACACGCCATCCTCGAGGGCTTGGGCGCGGGAATAGCTGGCAATCAGCTCGGCCCGCGTGAACACAGATGCACTCATAGAACCTCCTCTGGTTATTCACCTCTAGTGAGGCTACCGTGATAATGAGTCAACGGCTTAGTGCCCCCAGATGAAGGCCTGATCGATGTCAATCCGCGCGGTCTCTGCCTGGGAGTGGGCAAATTCAGTAAAGGTAATCGTCTTGGTTTGGCCCGGACAGATCAATTGATACTCGGTATGCCCGAGCAGACTTTCATCGATCAGCGTGCCGCTCGGTCCGTAATAGCGCGTCTTGAAATGGAGATCCTTATAGCAGATCTTCTGCGCCT